>Ga0209573_1000894_pt1 | contig 52558 bp, 49 predicted proteins | sample TNRBio252014_DNA_FD_185870 | JGI IMG/M metagenome (GOLD analysis project Ga0209573, IMG submission 185870) | Wastewater treatment Type I Accumulibacter community from EBPR Bioreactor in Madison, WI, USA - TNR Reactor_6/25/2014_ DNA (SPAdes)... | ecosystem: Engineered > Bioreactor > EBPR >... | reverse complement strand
CATGGTGCTACTGAATATGGCCACCCTGTGAAACCGATAAAAAATTTTATTCAAGGATGGCAATCTTGGCTCGAATCCGACCGGAATTCCCTTCGGCCGCAGCGCGTAGTGGTAATCGGTGGAGGCCCTGCCGGGATCGAAATACTACTGGCAATGCATTACAAAATATCCCGCCGGTACCCAAAACGATCGGACTTCACGTTAGTGTGCGCCGATCGACAAATTCTCAGTACGCATAACCAGCAAGTACGGAACTTTTTTGACCGATATCTACAATCATCGGGAATTACGGTCATCCGTGGAAAGCGGGTCATAGCGATTGACCGGCAGCAGTTATTACTCGATGACCAAACTGCCCTGCATTACGACTTCGCCGCCTGGTGCATTCATGCAACAGCGCCGCCTTGGTTGAAAGAAAGCGGCATCCAATGCGACAAAAAGGGTTTCGTCCTGGTGGACCAGTATCTTCGCAGCATTTCTCATCCGGAAATTTTCACCAGTGGAGATGCGGCATCGTTTACGCCGGCTCCATTGCCCAAAGCCGGGATATACGCGGTACGGCAGGGACCGATACTGGCGAAGAATATCGCCGCGCTGATAAAGAACCAACCGCTTTCTCCTTATAAACCCCAACGGCGCTACTTAAGCCTATTAACCACTGGTAATCGTTATGCCGTTGCTTCCTGGGGAAGTTTTTTTGTCCAAGGCAAGTGGGTATGGCATTGGAAAAACTGGATAGACCGTTCGTTTATGGCGCGCTATCAGTCATCATTACCGGATAACAACACCTGAGCCGGATGCTGCAAATCGTTATAAATCCGCGAAGTTGTATACAACTGGCTAAGCATCCAGCAACGCCGCAACCAGTTTAGTTTCCAATTGCTGAAATTGCGCATTGCCATTGCGGGCAGGTGAAGGCTCCCGCCACGAGGGATTCTGCCGCAAGGTACTGATCATCTTTTGCCACTGATCCGGCAATTTTTCGGTATCCGCTTTATCCACTTGCAGCGTATCTTGCGCGGCATGACCGCGATGCATCAATTTCTTCAACAAGTGCTTCTGGCGCAAATACAAAATCTGCACCGTGGTTTCATCGGCGCATTGCCATTGGGTGCCTTTGACAGTCGCTTTAATTTCATCGCCATAGCGTTTGAAGGTGGACCAGCCGGCACCTGCCAACGCGCCCAATGCACTGGCGGCGCCGAGGCTCATGCCGCCCACCATCAAATCAATACCGGCACCGGCAGCGGCACCTTTGGCGGCCGCGCTGCCCACATCCAATCCATAAGCTTTAAGAATGCCCGGCGCGAAAATATCCAATTGCCATTGCCCATTACTGACAGGAATATTTTGAATTGCCACATCCTTTTCCGAGAAATTGAAGATCGTTAATAAATCGTGTAGACACTGTTGTTCCGCCTTGCGGACAAATTCCTGCAGCCGGTCTTCCAGCAGTGTATTGGCGATTGCATGATTATTAACCGTTTTACTTTCACGATAACAGGCCACTTGAACAATCAGCTCAGCAATCCGCCTGGCGCCCGACAAGCACAACTGATTCCAGAGCTTAGCGCGGTAGTCGATAAGTTTTTGTAAATGATTGTAATGCGATTCCAGCAACGATTGCATTTTCTGGTACAACCGCTTCTCCGCTTCAAATGCAAAAGCGACTGTATCGAATTCCAGCGTTGTGTGCATTTGATAGGCGGACAAATATTCACGCCACTTTCCAAGTTCCCGTTCGTGACCCGCGATAAAATTGAAGACAGGGATTATCGGTTTTCCCGCTCGTGTCAGAACTTCCAGTTCCAAACGGTATTTCTCCAGAAATGGCTCGCGGACATCGATGATGTATAACAAGATGTCGCTGCGTAACACTTGGCGGATGACTTTCGCCTCTTGTTCCAACGGATCGTTGACAGTCACATGCGTAACGAATTGTTCCAGAACTTGCGGTGGCCGCAATGCCGCGGATTTTTCCTGCAGTTTTTTTATATGAGCGAATAATGCCCGGGAATCCTCCAAACCGGGTGTGTCGTACAAATTCAAAACGGGGGTATGATCGGCTGAGATGGTGGCTTGTTCCACATGCCGGGTGGTGCCCGCGGCATCTTCAATCACACCGAATTCGGTACTACGAAGCATGGTGCGGATCAACGATGTCTTACCGGTATTGGTATGACCGACCACTGCGATATTGAGTAGCGCATCAGTTTGCGCTTGCCGGGAATTATTGACCATCATGATTTATCGCGTAATAACATGCTCCGCGGGAATACCGCAAGCCTCGGCCAGCCGGAACCAAGCAAATTCACGCGCGCTCGTGACCGGCGCCGACGGTTTGTTCAACAGAATCAACCAGGGTTTTGCATGACTGCTATCGGCCAGCTCCTTAATCGTGCGTTGTATGCCACGATCGGGTAAGCGATGCGCGGCGACACCCAGCAGCAGAGGAACGCTTAGGCTCTTGATCATCGTGATGGCTTGTTCATGCGAATCTTGATCAATAATGTTAAGACGACAGATAACCGATTCCGGCCAATCCGTGCTGTCGTCCAATTCCACACCAATTGCGTGCGCATTGACAGGAATAGCGACATGCTCCGGCGGCCGGGTAACTTCGGCTGGTTTGATACCGGCTTGCGGATCGGCGTCGATGACTTCGGCTTTAACTTCGCGCGCCATCAGCCGCTGACGCAATTCGATGTAATAAGGCAAGTAAAGATCGAGTTTAAAGCGGCTTTCAGCCCATCGCTGCATGATCCATGAAAACCCCAGCAGCAACAGCCGCGGAAAAATTCCATAAACCAGCAAGGCGCCGATCAAGAACACTGCCCATGCCGTGCGGGTTTCCGCATCCTGCTTACCTGTTCCGACGCGGCTTGCAATGGTTTGCGGATCATCCGGTATTTTTAATCCCAGCGCTTCCAGCGGCTTACCCAGCATTTGCGTGAGTTGCGGCAAAGCGCTATCCGGCAGGATGGTCGTGCCCCAGATGAAGTTGTATTGTTTCGCCATCATAATCATGATCAGCAAAATCAACCCCGCAGTCAGGTAAACCAGCCAAAACTGGTGCGTCAGAACACTGACGCGCCATTTACCAACCGCGTCGGTTAAACAACTTTCCCACCAAGCATGCGAAGCCAGCGATTGGACGTCCGGTTCTTTTTTGTGGCGGTATGGCCACCAACTGACAAATTGCGCCACGATACCGCTGCTCAAGCTTTGCAGGTTCAATGTCATGCCCGATACCCACAGCAATAGAGAAATCGAGTTAAACCCAAGCAGCACCGCGAGCAGCCAGTAGATATTCAATGTCGATGATTCGCTGACAGCCTGGCTGGCGGCCAACGCGCCTAAAACCGCCGCGAGCGTCCAGCAAATCCAGCGCGCACGGGTAAATTGCTTGTCCGGCTGCTGCAGCGCATTCTCCAATGCATTTTCCCGGATTAGCTGTTGAGCGCGGAAAGTAAGCCGGTTAACAAACTGACGATAGTTGAAATCTCCGTTGACGGAACCGGGCATGTCGCGGATACCGGCATACGATAATTGCTCCGCTTTGGCGGATTCGATCGCTCGCAATTGTTCGATGCGCACCAAATCAGCAAAAGCATACTTTTTTACAGACATTTCCCGGTTAATTCCAAATGGTAAAAATCAAAGCAGGGTGTGGCATGAGTGGGAATTCACAGTCAGAAGCAAAAGGTGTCAGAAATTAGCACAAATCAGGCTAAAATCCGCAATTAAATCTTTCAAAATTATGGCAGGAAATTTCATGAAACCGGTAGCAATTTTTAGACACATACCCATCGAAGGCCCCGGCTATTTTGCCACATTTCTCGACAACAATCATATTCCGTGGCGGCTCATTAAAATCGACGCCGGAGAAAAACTACCGGCCAGCATCGATGAATTCAGCGGTCTGGTGTTCATGGGCGGCACCATGAGCGTCAACGACGATCTGCCGTGGATCGGGCAGGAATTGTCGCTGATCCGTCAAGCGGTCGCCGCCGATGTGCCGGTGCTGGGTCACTGCCTCGGCGGACAGCTCATGGCCAAAGCACTTGGAGGTGTTGTTAGTGCCAATCCGGTCAAGGAAATGGGCTGGGGTGAAGTCACGGTGCCGGATAATGCGGTGGCGCGCGAATGGTTCGGCGATCTGACCGGCTTCAATTCGTTTCACTGGCACGGCGAAGCGTTCAGCATCCCGCAAGATGCCATCTGCATCCTATCCAGCCCGTATTGTGCCAATCAAGCCTTCGCCCTAGGCATGCACCTCGGCATGCAATGCCACGTCGAAATGACCGAACGGCTGGTCGTCGACTGGTGCAGCGTCGGCGCGGAAGAACTCGCCAGCCTGAATCAACCTTCGGTGCAGTCGTTGGAAGAAATCGAAAAGGATTTACCCGAACGCGTCGCCGCGCTGAATGCGGTGGCGGAGAGGTTGTATCGGAAATGGATTGTGCATTTGAAGTAATTTATTATTGAATCGAATAACAGCAATCATAAAATCAAGCTCCGATCAATGTCGTGATGAGTGCTTTTTCTGCAAACAAAACATTGATTCAATAAGCATCTTAAGTTGCTTATCTCCGATCTCCTGCAAATGATGATAATGCTGTTTTGCGAGTGCTTCACGTTCAGATTGAGGCTTAATAGCTTGGAGATCAGCATCAATTGCTGCTACAGCATTATCAATAAAACTTGCCTCAGGGAAAGCACGAACAGCATTGCCATCAGCAAGTGAACTCGCAATACATCCGCGTGGTGTTGTCATCACGGGTACGCCATGGGCTAACGCTTCGAGAATTACAAGTGGTTCTGATTCGTTAGGATATACCGTCGGAAAAACTAGCAAGTTGAGTTCTTGATAGAAGTGAGTACGTTCTCTGCCGTGCACTGCACCAAGCCAGGAAACATTATTCATTGCGTGCAATCGTTGTTTTAGTTCCTTCTCTAACAAAGCATCTGCCGGTTCTACTGGCCCAGCGATGGTGGCAACTACTGTATGACCGATTGCTTGCAGTCGATCTACAGTATCTAAAAACGTCCATAGCCCCTTTTCGGCACAGAGATTAGCGATGAACCCTAAATGATATGCCCCGCATCGCACAGATTGTATCGACGGTGATCCAGCCTCAAGGTTGGTCGCTGGTATTCTTACTAGTGCAGCATTAGACAGCACAGCAACGTTTGCATCTTCAATATTCCATGCTGAAATCAGCTCAAACTTCATCCGTCCACAGAGCGTGATGTGTTTACACCGGCGAAGCAGAGGCAACGCAATCTTAATCAAGCGATCTGGCGCCACGCGATTAAAAACCACGAAACTATGATGAGTTATATAAATCGGCCTACTTGCTAACAAGCCAATGGCAATACAAGCAAGATCAAACACCTTTGCATAGCCAACGGATAATGCGATTACGACGACTTCGGGGCGGCGCCGGAAACTCAACCACGCAAATGAGGCTAGAGTCCACAGAGCTCTTAGCATACGAGCGGGAATATCAAGTATTTTTAAACCTGTAAGGCGGCGAGCTGCGATGTTAAAACGACGCACATGAAAGCGCTCACCTAGTGCCGCCGCCAGAAGCCCGGTTGCTACGGCCATACCATGCACAGGTGGTGGAAATGGGCCAGTGAAAAAAATCAAAGGTTGCCGCAATTGTTGAGACGTTTCGGAAATATTCTTTTGCATCACATTAGCCCATCAAACTGAATCATATTGTCACGCAAAGGTTTACGATTAATTATGTGTACGACATTTAGCATCTTAAGAACTGCTAAGCGGTACCGACGATCGCGCATCTGACTAGGTCGATATGACGCACGCGCAGAACGAAAATCCCACTTTATAACTTGGATATCTTGAAATCGTTCGGGACGATGATCGTATAATGAATGAAAAGCTGTTCCTGGAATAGGTTTGAAACGGCACAATTTAATACGATCCAAATACTCAGCATTGCGTTCCAGAAACTGTGTAGTTAAATCTACATCACCTGTAGATTCACCCGGGTAACCGACCATCATTGTCGAACGCACGCTGATGCCAGCACGACTTGCAGCTCGAATAAATGCTTCATTGAGCTCAACCTTACAGCCCTTTGCCATGCGCCGCAACATCTTCTGACTACCCGATTCCATTCCAAAGCTGATACGTACAAGACCTGACTCATGCGCACGTACAAGAGTATCCTGATCGAGTCCGTTGTCTCCCATCGAATTGACATGCACCGTACCAATCCATTTAGCGCCAGGAACTCGCTTCTGGATATTATCAATAATCCCTCGCCAAAGATTAACATCGGAATTGAGCTTGATATCCAAGAAAATGAAATCTCGAGCCTGGTACTGTCTCGACTGAGCTTCAATTTCGTCAAGCACATGCTCGAGACTACGGCTGCGAAAAGTGCGTCCGTTTGCGGTAATAACATCGCTGCAAAAAGTACAGCGGCCCCAGCCGCAGCCTCGACTAGCCATCAATGGCACAATCCTGTGTGGATAAAGTTCCCATGGAAAATCACTGAGATCAGGTATCGGCAGTTCACCCAGTTCCACAAGTGGTTCAAGTGACGTGCTACACCCGACTGGAGAACTTCTTGCTGAATGCGCAAAAATACCGGGGTGATTATGCACTGAAATATCGCGAATCAGCGCATGGACAAGGTCTACGATAACGAATTCTGCTTCGCCGCTAAAAACCGCACTAACACCAGCTATCCGCGCCCAATCTTCTGCCGCACCGGGCAAAGTAAAGGCTGGTCCGCCAAGTAACACAGGCACTCCGCGGCGAGCTGCGATACCGGCAATGAACTCGACTTGTTTTCGATGTGAAAGGTACGCAGACAACAAGATCACATCGGCTTCGCTACTTCCGATCTCGGCTTGAAGAAGGTCACGACGTTCAGATGTCAAGCGCTGCTTCCAGGCCATATAGATATCATAGAGCCAATCCTGGTGCTGCCATAGCCAACCAGGCGGGGCCATATATATTCGACGCATCAAGTGATCTAGGATGTTTTCTTGGTGTTCGCGCATCACACCACCCTGACCATGCGCCATTGGAGATAGTAATTCTACCTTGTAGCCCGCAGCACGAAGTGGCGCAACAAGATAACCAATTCCAAGGGAAGGATAACGGGCATAATTATTCAAATCCACTAGCAAAACTTTACCTTTAGCCACCACAAATGATTCCCTTCAAACAGTATTTAATGAGCTCTCTGTCTAAAATAGTATTGCTGAAACAATAAACAAACAGCAGAAGATGGATAGATAGCAAAAAATCAATAAGACCCCATAAATTCAGCAGCCCCCGGGGCTATAAACATTCGCTGTTGGGGCATAATCTGCTTAGTCTAATAAATGCTCACCTAATAATAGTTTAATAAACCTCTCTCGCGTCACACTGGATGAATCGCGGTACAGCTTATATATCGCATGCTGATCCGGTTGCTCCGGGTTGATTTCGATGCCCCACAGCGGTGCGGTTGTAGTCGGTAAATTGGAATAGCGTACGTCGACCAGCACGTCCGGTTGTTGCGGACGGATGGCGAGGAAGCCGGATGAAAAATGGCTGAAGCGCGCGATATCTTGCGCCAGCACCGATGATGCCGGTAGTCCCAGCAAGTCACGCTCAAGCACAAATTTTTTGACCGATTCGCCAGAGTAGATACGCGGCTCGGAAAATAAGCCGACACGGATGGCATCCACGTAAAACCTGCCTTCAAATTCGTAGATGGATCGCCATAACACTAGATTAGCGAGTGTTGGTTTAACCAGTAATTGTTCAGCTTGATGTCCGCGCTCGGCAATTAATGTTTGAGCAACGGTTTCGGCGCGATGCATTTGTGTCCAGCCAAACGACAAATAAGCAGCAGCAAGCATTAAACCTGTGCGTGCCATTGCATGGTTGTATTTTTTAAAAGCGATCACAGCTGCGATTAGCAAAATCAGCGTGAAGGCCGGGTCTAGTACCGAGATGATATTCAGCGCAATGCGTGCATCGCTGACCGGCCAGAGCAGATTCGTGCCATAGCTGGTGAATGCATCCAGTACGCCGCTCAAGCAGTAACCCAGAAAAGCAAACAAATATAATCGAGCAAACGGCAAGCGCTTACGCAAGAATGGCCATAGCACCAGTGCAACCACCAAAGCGCCGAGCGGAACAAAAAATAAAGAATGGGTAAAATGCCGGTGAAATTCGATGTTCAACAGCGGGTCATTTTCCGATTGAATCAAAATATCGACATCCGCCGCGATACCGGCGGCAAAACCAATGCCGGTTGCGATTCGTGTCTCTTGCCGGTTTGCGCCGGACTGCGCCATCGTGGCGCCCAGTAACCCCTGAGTCAATAAATCCATAGTTTTATTAAGCTGATTTAACTGCCAAGAATAGAAAAATCGTATAAAATGGTGTAGGAATAAGCGATAGTTTAATTGCTTTTTCTCATTCTTGCTTTTTCTCATTCATCCTATGGATGAAAGCTTTTGAGGCAAACAATGTGTTTGAAAATAACTTCCGCATCACATTAGGACAATTTCTAGTACAGATGTCCTAGATAAAAGGTTATCGAGTACTATTTTTTAAATTTAATAATTAAGATAGCATTTCTACGTATAGTTAATAAACTATATAAGGCTTCAAAATTCAACGGTTTTCTGTTTCTCGCTGTAAATGCTCCAACTGCAAAACCTAGAAATGAAGAAAGTTATTCTTAAGAATACAATACAAGCAGTTCATATTTATGATAAATCGAGGAGAAGATTATGCTACAAAACCTTAAACTGAAATTAGTGGCTGCAGCCGCTCTACTGTTTAGCTCAACCGCATTTGCCGGTTTGGGTAACCTTCCAGGAGACGGGTCTGTTGGAAATCCATATGATTTCGGCAGCGTCGGCTCAACCCCAACAACACTGGCTGTAACGTTAATTGGCACCACCGGAGACCCGTTTGAAGAATATGCGAATTTCACAATTCCCACCTTTTCATCGACCATAGGTTCTGCTGCAACCCTGTTCCTGTCTTTAGGTGGTCACAATACTGTTGCTATCGACAACTTTTTGGTTGAAGTGTGGGACGACGTTCATCCCAATGGTTCTACTTTGATCGCAACATTTACAGATGACGGTTTAACACATTCGCTCGGCAATCTTGCTCCAGGTCAATACCATTTGGATATTAGTGGTGTTTTGGACGCGAACCTTGGTCAGTACGCCGTTTCATTGCAAGCATTGCCTGTGCCTGAACCAGAAACCTATGCCATGTTGCTGGCAGGCCTAGGTTTGATTGGCTTCTCACTGCGCCGTCGTAGTGCTTAATTAGATACAATAGAAGCTAATAAAAAATTACAAGCCGCAGAGATCACTCTCTGCGGCTTGTTTTTTTGTAGTTGCTCCCAGGATCCGCTATTTCTCCAGCAAATAATCAATAGCAATGTTCGGCGTTAAAATCTTAGGTTGATCGCGTGCTGTTTCATTCAAAGACGGCAGAATCGTCTCAAAAAACGGAAGTATTGAATTGGTTGATCCGCTGGTATGCGTAAAGCCGCGATTGCGGATTATTTTTTTCAACCTGAAAATAGATTCAGCCGGGCTGTATTCCAAAATTAAGGTATTGGTGAAAGTAAAAATGAGACTGGTGTTGAACGATGAAAGCGGATTTCTTCTTGCACTCAAATCGGTAAATAGTGAACTAACAACGATTAATAAGTCTTTACCATTAAAAAAAGCGGTTGCAGCTATCGAATCTAGCGGTTTCGGTATTCCGTCAAATTCGGAAATCCCGGCGTAACCAATCGCAGTTTCGCTATCGATACATGTCACCGGGTTGTTATCGATAACTCTTGGAATCCCACCGGTTAAATTGAGCCGATACATCCCGCCACCAACATCTTCTATTACCTCGAATCTGCTCTGAACAACGATACTACTCGGCGTAGGATCATTCGCATCCGTCGCATTCAAACATTTAAACCCGTTGTATGCAATACTGGTTCCTGAAGCATTCCCATGAAATAAGCATGACACTAAAAGCAGTATTAACGGTGATTTCATGGAGGATTCCTCATTGATGAAATGCGAATACTTGGGATATATTCCCCAGCGATGAAACGCAAAACTTATATCAAAGCGCGCAGACGGGTAAACACATCTCCGACGTATTGAATTTGTTCCTGCGTATGCGCTGCATTGACGCTGCAACGAACCAGAGACTTCCCTTCCGGCGCAGCCGGCGGGAGAATCAGATTGACATAGATATTGTTTTCAAGCAATTTCTGCCAAAGCATCAAAGCCTGCTGAGGCGTGTCGACAATAGCCGCAATCACCGGGCCGGGATCCGGTCCGAGTCTATACCCGGCTTCTTTGAGTTGCGTATAAAGCTGTGTGCAATTACGCCATAATTGTTCACGTAGATGATTGCCTTTTCTGAGTAATTCCAATGCCGCGCGAGTCGATGCGATCGTTGCAGGGGATGGTGAAGCGGTAAAAATATAGGGATGGCTGACATAGCGAAGTTGCTCGAGCTGCGGATGATTGCTGACGCAAAATCCACCGATGCTGCATAAGCTCTTACTGAAAGTACCGGTAATGAAATCAACATCTTTCAGCAGCCCGGTTTTTTCAACCAAGCCTTGTCCCGTTTCACCTAACACACCCAGAGAATGCGCTTCATCGAGAAGCAAAACACCGCCATAAGCTTTTTTTATCTCCACAATTTCGGCCAAAGGCGCTTGATCTCCCAGCATGCTGTAGATTCCCTCAGCGATAATGAGCGTCGTCTCAACCCGACCACCCAGTCTACGCAATCGTTTTTCCATGTCGGCAGGATCATTGTGTTTAAAGCGGATGATATCCGCGCCACTTAAAATACAACCGTCGTAGATGCTCGCATGTGAATCTCCGTCAATCAATACCGTGTCCCCGGGGCCGACTAATCCGGAAATGGTGCCCAAGTTAGCCTGATACCCAGTCGTAAATACGATGCCGGAACTGCACTGATAAAACTCGGCGAATTCCCGCTCCAGCGCGCGATGACCGGAATAGCTGCCATTAGCCATCCGCGATCCGGTTGTTCCGGTACCTTCGCTATCAATCGCTTCATGCGCTGCCCGGATACACTCAGGCGCAAAGGTTAACCCCAAGTAGTTATTGGTACCCAGCAACAGCACACGGCGGTCACCAATTCTTGCCTCGGTCGCTGAATACACCTCCTCAATCGGCACCCCAAATGCGCCAACACCATCGGGTAAAAGCGCTTTTCTTGCTGCGGCGGCAGCATCCAGTTTCTCAAGTAAATTCATGATGATGCAAATTTAATTTTATATACCAAGTCAGCCAGTTCTCTAACTGTCTGAACATCCGCTAATGCATTGATTGGAATTGATACATCAAAGGCATCTTCAATTTCCATGATTAGATTCAATAATTTAATTGAATCAATGGATAATTGACTAATCAGGTTGGTGTCTGGGGAAATTTCTACATCTACATTTGTGAGCGCGCTCAGGCGTTCACAGAGCAGTGCTGTGATTTCTTTGTAATTACTGTCAGTCATAAATAGAATGAGTTAATTTGAATAATTAAACCATTTCCGTCAACACATCCTGCAAGCGAATTTTAGGCTCCCAGGCAGGTAACGCTTGCATTAAAGGCGTATTGTCGCAAACCCAATTGCTATGTTGCAATTCATTCACTTTTCCTGGCGTCAGCATCGGAGAATAACGAAATATACGGGATAGCATGAGATTTGAGCATGCAATGTAACGAATGAGTTTATCCGGTATCGTAACACAGCGTACCAGCCTCATCCATCTTTGTTCAGCCAGATTAGCTAACTGCTGATAACTATATCCATTGGGTGTGCCATCATCAAGCTCGAAAATTCCGCTAACATTTTTTTCCGCTGCGAGCCAAGTCTGTGCGGCAGCCACCAAGTCATGCACATGGATTAATCCGAAACGATTATGGATGTTGCCTACTACAGGAAGGAATCCACGGTGCATAGCCTCAAATAAAGGTCTTAGTTCTTTATCGCCCGGTCCGTAAACAGCCGTAGGACGAAAGATAGCCCACGGTAGCGCTTCTGAACAATTAATCAGTTTTTGCTCGGACAAATATTTGCTTCGCGCATACCACGATAATTCCGGTTCGCGGGCTGCCAAGGATGAAATTAGTAGAAAGCGTGGGAAAGGCTTGTGATTCAGAAGAACCGAGAGAAGATTCTCTGTTCCGGCTATATTGGATTGCAGAAATTCCTTGAACGAACCGCCTCTTACCGTAGCTGCGCAGTGTATGACAGCCGAAGCATCTTTGACTAATTGGTCCAGTGCCTTGATATTGTCAAGATCACCACGAATCCATTGAATTTCTTTATTTGTATCCGGCTGGCCTGTCCGTGTCAGTGCACGAACTGACCAGCCTTCACGAATTAATGCTTGTACTAGTACGCTTCCTATGAAACCAGTAGCACCTGTGACGGCTACTAATTTAGGCATACACGAGATTATCTATCGCCCGACTCTACAAAAGAAAGCTGATTAGTAACATTCGCTCTTTGAATATAACCTTGTCTTGCGGCAAAGCGAGAAAGCTTACCTGAAGAGGTCCTTGGTAAAGTATGAGGTGGAACCAATTCAACCACACAATTTACACCGAACGCCATATAAACAAATTGCTGCAATCTGGTTATTAATGATTGCCGCTCGGTTACTGTGGCAAGCCTGCATTCTATTACCAGAACGATCGTAGTGGTGCCGTCTTCATCCGTCACACCGAAAGCAGAAGCTTCACGTGACCGCACTTCCGGTTGCTGCTCTGCCAATTCTTCGATATCTTGCGCACGGATATTACGGCCATTGACAATAATGACATCCGTCCTTCGCCCGGTAATATACAAGTCTCCTTCAAACAAGAAACCAATATCTCCGGTATCAAGCCAGTTACCAGCTTTTAGCGCTTTATTCGTTTCTTCAGGATTATTGTAATATCCAGTCATCAGACTGTCGCCTTGCACTAAGACACTGCCAACCATCATTTCCGACAACTGCTGGCCATCTTCATCGACAATCTTTACGGTATGTCCGGGTAGAGGACGACCACAATTTACAAATTCATTTTGCTTACGGCCATCTGCCTGCAATCTTGCAGCCATTTTTTTATCAATCAATGTCTTGCTATCGACTTGAATGCTTTTGCAACCTTCGCCAATTTTTGAAAAGGTTACAGCAAGTGTAGATTCCGCTAAGCCATAGCAGGGCAAAAACGCATTCTTGTCAAATCCAGCCGAAGCGAACTTCTCTGCAAAGTTCCTTAAGGTCTCCGGGCGAATCATTTCAGCACCGATGCCGGCAGCTCGCCAGCAATTTAAATCGAGTTCTTTAAGATCAGACTCTCTCACTCGCAAGGTGCAAAGTTTCAAGCCAAAAGGCTGACTGAATGCAACAGTGCAACGGTTTCTGCTAATCAATCGAAGCCATTGCAGAGGCCGAATTGCAAAATCCCTAGTTGCCAAATAGTCAACGGAAATTTGCGTGACCATAGGAGCCAAAACCAGTCCAACCAATCCCATGTCATGATAGAAAGGCAACCATGAGGCGGAACGGTCTGTAGGTCTGATTTGCAAACCATTCCGGACAATTCCTTGCAAATTGCTCATTAAAGCGCGCTCCGTGATAACCACTCCTCTTGGCGTACGCGTGCTGCCCGAGGTAAATTGCAAGTAAGCAATCTCTTCAGGATGATTCGGAAGGAAATCGATATCTTTCGATGGCGCTTCGCTTAATTTTCCAGGTGTACCAACCCACTGCAAATAGCTTGCCCCAACAGTCGCTTCTTCAAGAAAACCAATATAATCAAGATTTGCTAATGCAATGCTAGCTTGACTGCTTTCCAGCATTCCCCGTAATTGCTGAACATAGATGGCATGACTGCCGAGATTAACGGGTATTGGCATTGCAAAAGGTGCTAAACCAGCATAGCGACATGCAAAAAACAATTCGATAAACTCTGGCGAAGTATCAGCAATAATTGCAACACGACTACCCGGCGATAACTCAAAACCCGCCAGCTTCTGTGCTAAAGCGCGAGCGTTTTCTCTGAGCCTGCTGTAGGGCAGCACCGAGCGTAAATTGCCTTTGGCATCGTAAAAATTATAGCCTGTCGTACCTTGTGCCGCGTATTCCAATGCACTCGTTAGAGTATCAAAACCAGCCAATCTCTGTGACAGAGAATTAAGTGTTGGCGTTGGTGTTAATTGTATTTCGCTTGAAGGTTGAAAATCAAACGCCTGCGTTAGCGGAGCGTTCAACTTGGTTATTGTCGAACTCAAGATCTTCCCCTCGAAGTAATAGTGCTTGTTATCTTACTATCTAAAGCAAGATATACCGGCTGAGCGCGCCAACTCTTATTATTAATTTTTGATGACGATATTATTGCTGGCTGGAAAATTTTCATTCAAACGCTCACCACTTTACATTGCTTAAAAATATGAGTGTGTCATATTTGACCACACCGCAGCTTATATAATGAGCTTTTTCATGTCAAGGCAATATTAGGAATGGTGTTGTACCAAAACAACAATTATTGTGACCGAAGTTACTTCAGTGTAATACCAGCGGTTATCTATTTCTCAGAGCTATTGATGCAACTCTCTTCGGCACTGTTTTCTGAAGCAATCTCAACACGATTCCTGCCCTGATGCTTCGCTGAATAGAGCGCTTTATCAGCGCGACGTAGCAGTAGATTAGCGTCTAATATATCCGGAATCGAACCAATGGCAACACCCAGGCTAATTGTGACCGGAATCAGCGAATGGTCAGCTTGAATTGCTTCGCAGGCAACGGCAGCGCGAAGTCTTTCGGCTGCTTTAATGGCCCCATCCCGATCATAGGGAGAAATGATCGCCAGAAATTCTTCACCGCCATAACGACCGATATACTCATGAGCGCGCGCTGATTGCGATAACCGGCCGGCGATTTCGCACAATACCGCATCGCCTGCGAGGTGGCCATAGGTGTCATTGATGTTTTTAAAATGATCGATGTCAATCATGATGACAGCAATTCCATACCCCCCCCGCTTGGCTCTTTGAATTTGTTTGTGCAAAATGTCGAAAATGGCCATCCGATTGAGCAATCCGGTCAGCACATCATGCGTAACACGCTGTTCCAAAGACCTTTTCTGCGCTATGAGTTGTTTATTTTGTTTGACCCCCCGATATAATTGTGTTTTTTCAATCAAGGCGGATAACTGACTGGCGATCTGCAAAGGCAAGCCTTGATACAGGTTCGAGTCTTTGAAAACATTCTTTTTCCGGCTAGAGAAAAAAACGAACCCAAGTACTTTCCCCGTTGCGAGCAAAGGACAAATGAGACATGAGCGAATTCCTTCACGAAAAATTGCCTGTGTCAGCCGGGATGCGGGAAATTCTTCAAGGTGAGAATTCAGATCATTAATTATCAGCATCTCCCGGGAATTGAGGATAGCTTGCAGCGCTTTGTCGGACATTGGAATTGATTGCCCGATATTTAATACCAAACGCTGATAGCAAGCCCGCGACCAATGCAATTTCAGCTTATTTCCTTCGCTCTCCAGCAGTGCCAAGGTGATACGATCATAAGATAAATGTTGCTTAAATGACTCAAAAATATGATTCAATACATCAATCAGATGAAGATTGAGATTGCACTCAAGCATGATCCGATAGAGCGATTGTGTTCTTTCTGACTGTCTCTGAAGATAATTGGACAACGCCTTCAGCGACTTGCCCAAATGTCCGATCTCATCGTCGCCAACTGGAATATCCGGTGTAAAATCACCCCGTGCCATCGCTTCCGCTGCTTTTTGCAAGACTAGAATTCGATCATTTTTTTTCATGCTTTGGCTAACCGGATCATTAAGAAAGTTAGAACATATTGTTGTTATTCACCCGCGATTTTAATTTTTCCAAAGTTATTAATTCAAAATATACCGCAACGAATCGTAGCGTTGTTAAGAAATATACGCGTTTCTCAAAAGATTTTCATAATAACGCTTGATAGTTGGCTATTTCCAAGCATTGTCGATGCTAAAATGAACCCAAACAAGGATTCATGCAAACAAGATGATAGGAATTTTAGTAATAACACATGAAGAATTAGGCGAACATTTGATCCGTTGCGCCAGCCATGTTCTAGGAACGAAGCCGCCGCAACTCGCGTATCTCGGCGTTTTTGTCGAGGATGATCCCAATACCGTGCTTTCCAATGCACGCAACTTGTTAACGCAATTGGACAGCGGAGCAGGCACGCTAATCATTACGGATATGCTCGGGGCAACACCTTGTAATATTGCCAGCCGTTTGATTCAACCGGGTAAAGTGGAGTGTCTTGCGGGCGCTAACTTGCCAATGTTAGTCCGGGCATTGACATATCGCACCGAGCCGCTTCCGGTAGTAACTGAAAAGGGATTGAGCGGCGGTCAGTGCGGGGTGGTGCACATTAAAGCGGAATCGTAATCATGCAAATCAAAGAAGTTGAAATTGTCAATAAACTCGGGTTGCACGCACGCGCATCGGCCAAGTTGACCAAATTGGCCAGTCAATTCAAGTGCGAAGTCTGGGCCACCCGCAATAACCGGCGCGTCAATGCAAAAAGCATTATGGGGGTGATGACGCTTGCGGCCAACAAAGGCTCCCGCATTCAACTTGAAACCGAAGGAGACGACGAAGTGGAAGCAATGGCTGCCTTGACTGCGCTGGTTGAAGATTTTTTTGGTGAAGGTGAATGAGCTTTATTCTGCAAGGTATCGGCGTATCGGAAGGCATTGCCATCGGGCATGCGCATTTAGCTGCACCCGCTGCGCTCGAGGTCATTCATTACCTGATTCCCAAGCAGCAAGTGGAGCGAGAAATCGCCCGGCTCGATAGCGCATTTGCGGTAGTACGTAAGGAGTTCGAGGCCTTGCAAAAATCAGTGGCTGACGGGCATGCGCGCGCAGAATTCAGTGCTTTTCTGGATCTGCATTTAATGATTCTGGATGATCCGACACTATCAGAAGCCACGCGCAGCATCATCGCCCAAACATACTGCAATGCTGAGTGGGCCTTAACGCAGCAAATGCAAGTGTTAATGGCGCAATTTGAAGAAATCGAGGACGCTTACTTGCGCGAGCGCAAATCCGACGTGATGCAAGTGGTTGAACGCGTGCTCAAAGCCATGCTGGGGCATCCCGGCTACTTGCCGGTCGCATCGAAATTGACCGGCGACAGCATCCTGGTTGCGCATGACTTAAGTCCCGCCGATGTGATGCAATACAAACAACACCAATTTACCGCATTCCTGACCGACTTAGGCAGCCAAACTTCACATACCGCGATCGTCGCGCGCAGCCTTAATATCCCATCGATCGTCGCTTTGCATCACGCCCATCAGCTCATTGTCGAGAATGACTGTCTGATCGTCGATGGCACGCAAGGCATCACCATCGTCAATCCCGATAAATATGTACTGGATGAATACCGCCTGCGGCAAAGCCAGCTCGAGCTGGAAAAGAAAAAGCTGCAGCGCCTTAAAAGTGTTGCCGCGGTAACGCTGGACGGCACGGCTATCGACCTGTTCGCCAACATCGAATTGCCCGAAGATATCGTTCAGGTCAAAGAAAGTGGCGCGACCGGTATCGGATTATTCCGCAGCGAATTTCTGTTTCTCAACCGCGATGATTTGCCGGGAGAAGATGAACAATTTGAAGCCTACCGCACAGTTGCTGTCAAAATGCAAAAGCAACCGGTGATCATCCGCACATTTGATCTCGGGGCGGACAAAAATCTTAAAGGCAGTGAACAGATGGCGGCCAATCCGGCGTTGGGCTTACGCGCGATCCGCTTAAGTCTGGCGGAACCGAAAATGTTTCATACGCAATTACGCGCGATTCTGCGCGCTTCAAAATATGGCGATGTGCGCATTCTGGTACCAATGCTGTCGAATGTTACAGAGATTGATCAGACCGTGCATCACATCGACTACGCAAAACAGACGCTAAGGGACGACAAGATTCCGTTTGATGAACATATCAGGATTGGCGGCATGATCGAAATACCGGCGGCTGCGCTGAGCCTGGAGATCTTCATGCGTAAACTGGATTTCTTGTCGATCGGCACCAACGATCTCATTCAATATATGCTGGCGGTTGATCGCATTGACGATACCGTAGCACATCTATACGATCCGCTGCACCCCGCTGTTTTATGGCTGCTTTCGCATATCATTCAGAGCGCCAATCGCGCCAAGGTGCCGGTATCGATTTGCGGAGAAATGGCGGGCGACAAGCACTTCACACGGCTGTTACTGGGATTCGGATTAAAGCAATTCTCCATGTATCCGGCGCAGATATTGAACGTCAAGAACCAGATCCTGAAAAGCCATTTACCGGATATCATCCCGTTGACGCAGAAAATCCTGAAAGCCGATCAACCGGAAAAAATGAACGCATTGATGGTCAAGCTGAATGATCTTTAAGGAAACGCTGATTAATTGACTGCACGAGCGAATCACTTTGTTGCGCGGTACTCGCATCCTCGCCTATCTTGTTGATATGTCTCGGTTGCTGCGCTCCGTGCGCCTCGTGCTTCCTCTCATTCGCCGAATTAATCAGCATTTCCTTAACAGCCTGCCAAACATTTCACAGCGTCAAATCAGAGTTTTCCTTAGTGAATGTCCTTTTTTTTGGCGATATAATGATCCATCGGTTATTCAGTCATCACTTAGAACTCAATAAGATAAATGCAAGATTCAAGATCAGTCGGTGTCGTAGCGCCGCAGTATGTGCAGATCGGCAAGCCGCTACATTTGAAAAGCGGCGCATCGCTCGATAGCTACCATCTGGTTTACGAAACCTACGGACAACTCAACGCCGCGCGCTCCAATGCGGTATTGGTTTGCCATGCGCTGTCCGGCAATCATCATGTAGCGGGCTATTATGCGGAGAACGAGAAAAGCATCGGCTGGTGGGATAATCTGGTAGGTCCTGGCAAACCGATTGATACCAATCGTTTTTTTGTGATCGGCGTGAATAATCCCGGCGGTTGTCACGGTTCCACCGGTCCGGCCAGCATCGATCCGCGCACCGGCAAGCATTACGGCGCGAATTTTCCGGTCGTCACAGTGGAAGATTGGGTCGAGGCGCAAGCGCAATTGGCCGAGCATTTGGGCATTGAACAATTCGCCGCAATCGTGGGCGGCAGTCTGGGCGGTATGCAGGCGATGCAATGGACCCTGGATTACCCGGAAAAAGTGCGCCATGCGCTGGTAATTGCGGCAGCACCCAAACTGACCGCGCAAAATATCGCGTTTAACGATGTCGCGCGTCAGGCCATCATGACCGACCAGGAATTTTACGGTGGCAATTTTTATGCGCACAATACACTGCCGCGGCGCGGCTTGCGGCTGGCGCGCATGCTCGGGCACATCACCTATTTGTCCGATGATTCCATGGCGGCGAAATTTGGCCGCAGTCTGCGCAAAGGCGAGTTATCTTTCGGTTTTGACATCGAATTTGAAATCGAATCGTATCTGCGCTATCAAGGCGACAAGTTTGCCGACATGTTCGATGCCAACAGCTATCTGCTGATGACCAAGGCGCTGGATTATTTTGATCCGGCGGCGGCGTATGACGGCGACCTGAGCGCCGCTTTCCGGGTGGCCAAGGCAAATTTTCTGGTGATCTCGTTCACTTCGGATTGGCGCTTTTCTCCCGAACGCTCGCGCGAAATTGTCAAAGCGCTATTGGATAATGAAATCAATGTGAGTTATGCGGAGATCACCGCCAGTCACGGCCATGATTCGTTTTTGATGGAAACGCCTTGCTACCATCAGCTTGTGCGCGCATATATGGACAATATCTCTATTTAAGCAACGATATGACTGAAACCACCAACCCCTCGACTGCTGCGTTACGCCCGGATTTTGCCGCGATTGCCGAATGGATCAAACCGGGATCGAAAATACTCGACCTGGGTTGCGGCGACGGTTCACTGCTGCGCTATTTGCGCGATACCCGCAACGTGTTCGGGTACGGCGTGGAAATCGACGATAACAATTTGCTAAGCTGTTTCCGTAACGGCATCAATGTCATCCAGAATGACTTGGAAGCGGGATTGTCGAGTTTTGCATCGGGTTCGTTCGATTATGTCATCCTGTCGCAAACCCTCCAGGCGATGCGCCATACCGAAGGTATCATTCAGGAAATGCTGCGCGTCGGCAAAGAAGGCATCGTGTCGTTTCCCAATTTCGGTTACTGGAAAAACCGCATGCAGGTGATCGCCGGTCATATGCCGGTATCGGAAACGTTGCCATATCGCTGGTACGACACCCCCAATATTCATCTTTGCACCTTGGGCGACTTTGAGGCGTTATGCCAGCAATGCGATGCGCGGATTCTGGAGCGCAAGGTGATGAACAATGATTACCGGCCGGTTCATTTTCTGCCGAACCTCCGAGGCATGCTGGCGTTTTACCGGTTTGAGCGGTTTGCCTAAGCCGTCATCTATCGTTGTCGCCGTGCAAACGATCGCATCATTTAGTATGGAAAGATTGCGCGCTCATACTTTCGAGTAATTGCAACTCCGCCGGACTAAACCCAGCCTGTTGCCTGGCTTCGCGATGAAATGGGCCGGCTATCTGACCGCTAGAGTATTGCGTAATCAATTCGCTGAATGTCCGTTCCGGATCCAAGTCTCGTTGACAGCATAAATATTTGAACCAGCGCGAACCAATCGCGACATGCCCTATCTCGTCGCGCAAAATGATCTCCAGAATCCCAACAGTTTGATCGTCACCCGCTTGGCGCAAGCGCTTGATCATTCCCGGCGTCACATCCAATCCCCTGGCTTCCAGCACGCGTGGCACCAAGGCCATGCGCACCAGGGGATCGAATGCCGTGCGCACCGCCATATCCCACAAACCGTTATGCGCCGGGAAATCGCCGTAATCGCTACCAAGCTCGTCCAGCCGCCCTCGTAACAGTTGAAAATGATACGCCTCCTCGACGGCCACTTGAATCCAGTCACTATAGAATTGCTGCGGCAAGTCACGAAAACGATACACCGCGTCCCACGCCAGATTGATCGCGTTGAATTCGATATGTGTAACCGCATGAATCAATGCAACCAGTCCTGCGCGGGTATTGAACCGGCGCTTCGGAACCTCGCCAGGCATCACCAATTCCGGTCTAACCGGACGACCAGGTTGCGTAATGGGTTCCGGATTATTGGACGATCTTAATAACAACGCGCCTGCTTGCCATGCTTGCGCGGTTTGCCGTGTTAGAAGCAGTTTTTCCTCAATCTCGTATGCCATTAAGCAACGTTTCGCAGAATCGAACAAGGAATCCATAGCGTAATTAAGAATGATCCAGGTAAAAAAACTGGCAAGACATCAGAAAAACAGTACAAATTTAGTACAAATGTACTACTAAACCGGGAACACCGAACTATTGGTCTTAATTGAACAAGTGGTTACAATCGGGCCGGCATTGTGGTTTTTCGTTTTATCTCGCAATGCGGCTTAATTTTTTAGCAACCATTTGATTTTTTATTATTTTAGAGTGACAAAAATGAAACAGTCAAAAACAATTATAACAACTGCACTTGTACTTTCAGGCTTACTCGCTGCTTCGCAAACGCAAGCGGCAGCGGTTACATTTAACTTCTCCAGCAGCAACGCATGGACAAAAAGCGACTTGGTATTCAATTCCGGAACCGATTCGGTAACCGTCGGCGCCTTTAACGGCGGCAACGACACCAGCGTTTCAAGCACCCGGGTATTCGTCGGCGCCAATTCCGCCGGACTGGTTGCTTGCTCGGGCGGCAATTCCAATACCGGCGGCTCGGCAACTGGTTGCTCTGGCGATGAACATACCATTTCCAGCAATGGTGCGGATGAAGATATTAAATTTACTTTCTCGCAAGAAGTGACATTGCTATCGGCGACTTTTAAATATTGGGACGGTAAAGGAAGCAGCGCCAGCGACATGGATGATTTTTCCTTATTCGTGGGTACCACACCGAGATTTACCGATCAGACTATCATTACCGGTTCCAACGATGGAACCGCAACGTTCAACTTTGCAACGGTAGGCGGTGATTTGACCGATTCTGTTTTTTATATCGGCGCGCGTGGCGATGGCGATACCTTCAAACTGTACAGCCTGACCGTCGAAATTCCGGCAGTTCCGGAACCGTCGACCTACTTGCTGATGCTGTCGGGTTTGGGCCTGCTCGGCTGGAAATTCCGCCGCAAAAGCTTGAAAGCATAAGTTAGCAATTAGTTAAGTAAAAAGCTCAGAGGAAAGCGCGAAGGTGAATTCACCTTCGCGCTTTTATTTTGACTTTGGACATGCAGCGATAATCTGCTAGTCTGTCATCTTTCCAATCACACACCTGCCGCCATGCATAACATTCCTTACGATCCGGCGCTGCATGTCTGCTTGCCGGAAGGACAACCGGTTTTACGCACGGTGCCAATGCCGGCGGATACCAACTACGCCGGTGACATATTCGGCGGCTGGATCATGTCGCAAGTCGATATCGCCGGCAGCATCCCGGCGATCCGCCGCGCCCGCGGGCGAGTGGCAACGGTTGCAGTCAATTCGTTCGTATTCAAACAGCCGGTGTTCGTCGGCGATCTCGTCAGTTTCTACGCCGACATCGTCAAAATAGGCCGCACCTCAATTGCTGTCGAAGTCACCGTCTACGCCCAGCGCGGTGTGCGAGAAGGCGGCGAGGAAATTTGCATCAAAGTCACCGAAGCGGTGCTGACTTACGTCGCTATCGACAACAACCGTAAGCCAAGGGTGGTGCCGGAGGAGTAACGTTAAGAAAACTTCAATGCGAGAGATTTCTTTACAGTTAATTTGTTTCAAGAACTGTAATTACAGATTTACTACTGTGCAACAACCAAGCAATCGGCAACCCCGGATCAGGATTATCAGCCAACCGATCCAACAGCCTCCGCTTCTTTTCCCCCGTCACTACCAACACAATCCGCTCGCTATCAGCCAGCATTTCCAGCGAAAGACTCACGCGCAGCGATGGCGCGATGGGCGGGGCAACGGCGACGCAGTGATGTGCCGATAGCACATCCGAGGGCATGCCGGGGAACAGCGAGGCGATGTGGCCGTCTTCTCCTAGACCTAGTACGGTCAGGCTGACCGGTAACGGCAAGCGATCCAGTCGTTGCTGAATCGTTTCGATGGCGTCGAACGGATTGTCGTGATCGGTTTTTAACCCGACGAACGGGGTATTGGCCGGAAGTTGCGAAAGTAAATAGTGTTTGACGAGCTTTTCGTTCGATTGCTCATCGCTAACGTCGACCCAACGTTCATCCGACAGCGTGACGGTGATCCGATCCCAGGGTAGCTGACACTTCGCTAATGCGGGCAGGTAATGGCGCGGGGTGCCGCCGCCGGGAACGACGAGTGTGGCTTGCGGCTTCCGGCTCAAGCTGTCGAGCAGCGCGGTTGCGGCGAAATCGGCGAAGCCTTGGCTTAACGCTTCGATACCGGGAAAAACCTTGCGTTGCAGCGGCATGCTCGGGTTATTGCACCAGGCTGCGCAGATCCGGTACGGTTTCGATGTGCGCCGGGAATGGATTCGGGTCGCCGGGGAAGACGCGGCCCAGGAATGCGGTGTTGTTGGCTTGTGCGCCTTCCAGATCGGCCATCGCGTCGCCGATCATCAGCACCGACTCGGGCTTCAGGTTGTGCGCCGACAGAATTTCCGCGATGATGGTTTTCTTCAATGCCGGCGCGCCGCGCACATCGGTAAAATAAGGCGCGAGGCTGCGGCGCTCGACAATGACTTTGAGCTCGACTTCCGGCGTGCCGGAGGCGACGAACAAAGGAATTCTACCGGATTGCTGGCGGATCAATTCGATCGCGCCGGGCACCGGTTCGGCGGCGATCACCGCTTCGACCACCAGCTCGGAAAAGCGGATGTCGAGTTGGTTTTCTTCCGCTTCGGTCAATGGCGGCTGATGCAGAAAATGTTCCTGAAAATGGCGGAATTTGCGGTAGCGCGACATGCCGCCGTTTTGCGTATGGAATTGCACCACTTGCGCGACGATCTCCTCGCCGAACGGCCGGTACAACTCGGCGAACGCTTGGGTTTTGATTTTTCCCGATTCAACCACGACGCCGTCGAAGTCGAAGATGATGGCTTGCCAATCGAAATGCTTCATGGGTTATGCGCGGTTATCCGGGGTTGCCGGCGTGGCGTCGTCGTTGCCGTTACCGACATGCAGATCCTGGTGGATTTCGCGCAGGCAATCGAGCAAGCCTTGGCCGAGGTCGACATGCTCGTTCAGCACCAGTTTGCGGCCGATGCGCGGCTGAAACGCATATGGCGTGATCTTGTAATGGTGCACGGTGTTGGCTTCGTCAAAATGCAATTCCACCGGCCACGGCATCATTTCCGAAATCATCGTCATCACGTCGCGGATGCGCAATTTTTCCTGACCGGTCAGAATCAGGTGGCGGTTGGCGAATTCCGGCGCCAGCACTTGCACGCTCATGCGCGCCGCGTCTTCGACATGGATGTATTCGCGCATCGCTTCGCCGCTGCCTTTGTAGGTAATCGAATGTTGTTCCACCGCTTCGCGCAGCATGCGGTAAATGCCGTTGCGGCGGTCGGAGCGGCGGCCGTACAGCGAACCGTAGCGCAGAATGTTGTATTCCAGTCCGTAGCGGTCAAAATAGGTTTCGGTGAAACGTTCCGCGGCTTGCTTGCTGGCGCGGTAAAACGAACCGGATTCGGAATACACATAAACCGTGCTGGCGAACACAAAGCGGCGCGCGCCGGCGATGCGGGCGGCTTCGAGCACATGCATGTTGCCGAGCACGTTGATGGTCGCGGTCGGAATCGGCTTGTCATGCGCTTCGTCGATGTCGGCAATCGCAGCGAAGTTATACACGATCGAAGTGCCTTTGGCGGCTTCGATAACTTGCTCGAGATCCATGATGTCGCCGACGATCATTTCCTGATTGCCTTTCAGGAACGGCGATGCCACCCGGTCGAACAACCGCACCTGATAACCCGCCGCAGTCAAGGCATCGGCGACATGGCTGCCGAGAAAACCGCTGGCGCCGTATACGACTACTTTTTCATTGGAAATTGCTGTCATGAGATGACGCCTGTTTGAATGAGTCCTTGCAATAAGTTATCCGCCGCCTCGATTTCCATCCGCTGACGCGATTCCCGGGCCAGCGATCCGACATGCGATGTCAGGGTGATATGGCCGAATTCAAGCAACGGGCCTTGATACGGTTCCTGTTCAAACACGTCGAGCGCGGCGGCGCTGACTTTGCCCGATTTGAGCGCATCGGCGAGCGCATTTTCGTCGACCAACCCGCCGCGTGCGGCGTTGATGACAATTGCTTCGGGCTTCATTGCCGCGAACGCTTTGGCGTCGAGCAGATGATGGCTATCGGCGGAATACGGCAGGTGCAATGTGATGATGTCGGCACTGGCCAGCAGTTGATCCAGCGGTACCAGCTTGACGCCATCCGGCACTTGCGACGCGAACGGATCATGTGCGATCACGCTAGCTTCAAACGCTTGGCAAAGCCGTGCGACGCGGCGGCCGATATGGCCCAAACCCACGATGCCGACGGTTTGCGCCGCCAGCAAGCGGCCTTGCGTGCGCGGCCATTCCTTGTTGCGGACCGCGCGGTCGATCACCGCGGTTTGGCGCAACAGACTTAAGATGAATGCCATCGTCAATTCCGCCACCGCTTGCGCCGGCGCTTCCGGCGTGTTCAACACGGTAATGCCGTGCTGCTTGGCGGCATTGAGGTCGACGCTATCCAACCCGGCGCCGCAGCGGGAAACAACTTTCAGTTGCGGCGACGCCTGGAACACTCGCGCGGTTAGCGGTTCGATACCGGCGATCAAACCGGTTGCGCCGTTGCTCAGTAATTCGATGATTTCATCTTCGGTGAGTTTGCGCTTGTGCGGGTTGGTGACAATTTGAAAGCCTTTCTGCAGCAATTGCTGCAGCGGCGGATTGTGGTCGATGTCGAACGACGAAGTGGAAATAACCAGTGTCTTCATTATTTTTTCAAGGTTGCGCGGATGCTTTGTAAATGGCTGCGGCAGATGGAATCGAGAATGCGGATATCCAGCGCGTAGCCGAGGAAGTTGAAACCGGCGGCGATGCGCTGCTGCAACGCTTGCGGGTCGGGTTCGATAACGTGAATGCCGCCCGGTTTACCGGCGCGGCGTCCGGCTTCGAGCACATTCGCGATGGCGGCTTGTACATCGGGATGATTCAAATCGCCGGGACGCCCCATCGAGCCGGATAAATCGTATGGACCGATGATATAGGCATCGATGCCGGGAACCGCCAGAATCTCATCGATGGCCTGAACCGCATCGACATGCTCGATCATCACGACGATCACCGCATTGTCTTCCAGCCAGGCGCGATAAGCCGGAAAACTCGCGCCGTAACCTTGCGCGCGCGCCAATCCGACGCCGCGTTGCCCGCGCGGCGGGTAATAGACACCGTCGACTGCGGCTTTGGCATCGGCGGCGGATTTGATCATCGGCACCATCACGCCGGTCGCGCCGGCATCCATGACACGTTTGATCTGATCGGGATGATTCGAAGTCAGCCGCACGATCGCCGGACATTGTTTAGCGTCGAGCACCTGAATAATGGCTTGCACTTCACTCAACTCCAGCACGCTGTGCTCCATATCCAGCACCAGCCAGTCGAAACCGGCGGATGCCATGATTTCGGCGATGGACGGATGCCCCAACGTAACCCACGAACCGATGGTCAATTCAGACCGGTTCAATTGTGCTTTTAATGACATGACGGTTCCTGGTTCTAATAGTGGGACAGCAACGGATCGGATGCCATCAGCTTCTCGACGCGCTGCAGATCGGCGGTGGTATCGACCGCTTGGGTGTTGTATTCGGTATGCACCATTCTGACCGGCAAGCCGTGTTCGAGCAAACGCAGCATGTCGATCGACTCAAGCTGTTCCAAAGGCGTCGGCGTCAGGCGGGTATATTGAAACAACAGATCGCGGCGGAACGGGATGATGCACACCTGCTTGTACGCAGCGGTATCGGCAAAGCCGCTTTTGGCCAGTGTCGGAATCGGGCGGCGCGACATATACAGCGCGTTGCCTTTTTGATCCATCACCACCTTGATAGTGTTGACGTCGAGATAGTCCGCTTCGTGGTCGATTTTTTTGACCAGATTGACGCAACCAAGCTGCGGATCATGCTTGAACGGCGCCACGGCGGTATCAACCATGTCCGGATGCGTCATCGGCTCGTCGCCCTGCACCATCACGATCAATTCCGCATCGAGATTGGCCACCGCTTCGGCAACGCGGTCGCTGGCGCGTTCGTGAGTGTCGGCGGTCATAATCACTTTAGCGCCGAAACCTTCCGCAATTTCACGGATTTCTTCGTCGCAGGTGGCGATATAAGTCGCGTCGATGGATTGACTCATGGCGACACGTTTATAAATATGCTCGATCATCGGTCGGCCGAGGATTTTGGCGACCGGTTTACCCGGAAAGCGGGATGAGCCCATGCGGGCGGGAATAACAGCGATGGTTTTCATGAAAATTTTGTATGCTGAATGAATGGTTGGATAAAAAACTGAGATCAAAATCGATGTGTTGATTATCAGGTTTTTCCACTACCCTGAGCAATATTTATTGTTAAATTTTACGGATTTGTTGCATCTGTCATTTTTTTGCAGCAGCCCATCGCTGCTCCGCTGGTAATTGCGAGGTTGCCAGAGTAAAATGGCGCGCTTCACAGAATCTACTGTTTAATCGAGAGAAAAACTTGCGATGTTGCGTTTCCTGAATATCATTGCCGCCGAAACACAGTCATGAAAGCTCTTTTTTTTCTACGTCACTATAACGATATCGATCATGTCACTCCGGTCATTTACAAGTGGACCAGTTCCGGCCATCAATGCGATGTGGTGTTAATCGGCTCGACGCAATTCCGCCGCGACTTCCGCATTAAATATTTGAGTCAACTGCAAGGCGTGCGCGTGGCGCACATGAAAGAATTGTTTCCGTTGACCGAGTATGTCAAATGGCGCCTGCAAATGCTGATGCTGACGCGCAACGTCCGGCGCATCAAAGTGATCGGCAGGATCGCCGAAAAACTCGCCGAGCGCTTTGACGAACGCCAGCGTGAGCCGTTGTGGCGGCATACCGCCGAATTTTTACTGAACCGCTGCTTCGGCGACGATACCAAAGGCGTGGTTGCGTTTGACTGGATCGAGCGTAATTCGGTGATTTGTGTCGAATGGGTGGAAGTGGTCGTGGCGATCGCCCGGCACCGCGGATTCGGCACGGTTTCGCTGCCGCACGGCGACAGCCCGCACTACAGCCAACTGATCCGCCGCGGCGAGCGGCGCGTCGAACCCGATGTCACGTTTTCGGCGGCAACCATCTTCGACCGGGTGGTCGTGCCTAACGAGTTATGCTCGGTGCGTTTCCGTCCTTTTATGAACGAGAGCCAACTGGCCGTATTGGGTTCGCCGCGCTATTGCGAGGAGTGGCTGAAGATTCTATCCGGTTTGATGCCGCCGTCGCCGCTGGTACGCTCCGATAGCCGCTTGAAGATCGTCATGTTCCTGCGCAAAGCGAACTTCACCACGTTCTGGGAAGAAGTGAGCGAAGTGGTGCATCTGATCGCCGAGTTTCCCGATGTGGAATTGATCATAAAACCGCACACCCGCAGCGGCTGGAAACAATCACTGACGACCGACAGTTCCATCAAAAAATTGCCGAATGTCCGCGTCGCCAGTGACGATGCCCATTCGGTGCACTTAATGAACTGGGCCGATGTCATTATCGACTTGGCCACGTCCGTGGTGTTTGAAGCAGTGCGCGCGAAAAAACCGGTTTTGGCCGCTGATTATCTGATTGCCGCGCGTTCGGCCGTGGCTTATTACATGCCGGAAACGGAACTGAAATGCCGCGACGATGTGTATGAAAAAATTAACGGTTTTTTAACCAACGGAACGGATGCTTTCTATATCGAAGAACACCGGCAACATTTCTTGAGAGAAATGCTGGATTATCCGGATGCCGGCGTGCTGCCGCGTTACGTGGCGCTGTTGGAACAAGCAGCGGGCTGACTGCGTCTTCCTTGACCAAACCGGCGCAAAATTTACCTGCTAACAGGCCGTCACAATCATGAGGTGATGAAATGCGTGTAAAAGATATTTTAAACGAGCTGGTAGTGGCGGCTTACAAACTAAAAGGCGGCTATACCGATGTCACGGTCAGAGGCCAGCAATTGCGCATTTCCGTCGATCACTTACGCACGCTCAACCGCGCCCGGACTTATTCCAAGAAAGAACCCGATACCCTCGATTGGCTGGATAGCTTTGAGCCGGGGTCGAATTATTTCGATATCGGCGCCAATATCGGCCAGTATTCGCTGTATCCGGCGAGAAAATACGGCGGCCAGGTGAAAACTTTCGCGTTCGAGCCGCAAAGCAATAATTACTACGCACTCAACAAGAATATCTACCTGAATAATCTCAGCGAGCATATTTTGTCCTACTGCGTCGCCGTTTCCGGAAAAACTGAATTTTCCAAATTGTATATCCCCAAATTCATCCCCGGCGGCAACCGTTCGCAGTTCGGACATGAAGATCTGGAAAACATGAAAATGGCGGCCACGCATGTGCAAGGCATGTTCGGCGTGACCTTGGATGACTTATGCGCGAAATGGGGTTTTCCGTATCCGAATTACATGAAAATCGATGTCGACGGCATCGAAATCCCGATCCTCGAAGGCGCGGCAGCCGTGCTGGCAAATCCGGCGTTGAAATCGGTCATCATCGAACTCGGCACCGCGACCGAACAAGATAAAGCTGTCGCATTGATGCAACAAGCAGGTCTGGTGGTTACGCAACGGCCGTCGAAGAACTGGGGTGAAACCTATTTGATTTTCGGCAGAGCTTGATGCATTAGTATTTACTGATGAGTGATACGCCCATCATCGACGTTGTCATTCCCGTCTACAATGCGCCGGAATTAACCCGGCGTTGCATCGATTCCGTCGTCACCCATCTCAATCCATCAATCCGCACCATTCATGTTCAGGATGACGCATCCGCCGAAGAAACGCGGGCCATGCTCGGCAGTTTGCCGTATCCGCAAGTGCAAGTTTTTCACGCACCGGTCAATCAAGGTTTCGGTAAATCGGTCAATGACGCGGTATCGCGCTCGGACGCCGAACTGGTGCTGGTGCTCAATTCCGATCTTGAAATCAACTCGAATTTCCTGCCGTTGCTGTGCGCCGCATTGGCAGCCGATCCCCGGCTGGCGGTGATCAGTCCGAGTGAAACGGCGATGCCGCAGGAAAAAATCAACCGGTATCAACGGCAACCCGGCGGCCACCTTACGACTTACCGCTTCAGAGGCTACGGCTTCCTGATCCGCCGCACGGTTTTTCAGACGCTGGGCGGCTTCGATCCGCAGTTTGGCCGCGGTTATTACGAAGACACCGACCTCGGACGCCGCTTGGATCAGCAGGGCTGGCGCATGGGATTGCACCCCGAGGCGATGGTGCAGCACAAAACCGGCGCGTCGTTCGGACGCGGTAAAGCATACCGGGAACTGGTGGAACGCAATCGCAACTTGTATTTCTCGCGTTATCCGCTGGCCCGGCAAAATGTGCTGGTGGTGTCGGGGATGGCGGTACCGGCTGAATTGACCGACGCGATCGAGCAAGTGATGCGCCAGGGCGGCCGCTTGCATTGGCTCACACCGGCCCGGTTAGCAAAATTATCTTGCCTGCAAATGCTGAATAGCGAACTTAGTTTGCGAGGATTGTTGAAAATCCTGTTACGCGGCTGGTCGCGCGAAGACAAACGCATTACCGCGATCTGGCTGTTGCCGCCTGTTGCCCTGTGGGCGCGGATATTGCTGACGGTGTTTGGCCGTTTGCGCGGATTGGCAATACGCCGGTGGCAATGAGCGCATCGATACTGACCGCCAGCCGCCGTGAATGGTTGATCCGCGTTGCATTGATGGTTTTTTGCGCCGGACTTTGGCGCAACGAATTGAATTTCGTCGCTTTTCCATTGCTGATCGTCGCCTGGCTGACCGACGGCGGCTTGCACCGGTTGCATCACGCGCTCAAGCAACCGCTGGCGCAAGCGATTCTGTTGCTGTGTCTTTGGCTGGTGGCCGGTTTGATGTGGAGCGATGAACCTTGGGATGGCCGGTTGAAGTGGCTGAAGTATTTCATCTGGCTGCTGCTGGTTCCGCTGTATGCGCTGTTGACCAAAGAACGTTTGCCGTGGGCAATCGGCGCTTTGATCGCAGGTTATCTGGCGGCGTTGGGCTTGGGGGTGCATCAATGGCTGGTGATCGGCGAACAGGGCATCCAAGCGCTGAACATGTCGTACTTGAGTTTCTCGGCCATGCTTGGAACCGGGGCGATTGTGCTGGCCGGGCTTGCCAGCATGAGCCGGTCGCTGCCGTTGCAACTGGTGCTATGGGCGGCGGCAATCGCGCTGATTTACGTTCAATTCCATCAGTACGGCCGGGTGCTGTTGCTGGCCACGCTGGGCGCCATCGTATTACAAGTTTACTGGCGCTATCGCATCAACCTGCGCAAATTTGCCGTGATTTTTATCGCGATTGTAATCACCGCCGGAATTTTCGCGTATACCAGCCCGGCTTTTCAGGAGCGGTTAAAACTGGCGCAGGGCGATATCGAGTTGCTGCAACAAGGCAATTTCAGCTCCAGCCTCGGTTATCGCCTGGCGATGTGGGATGTCGGCTTGCACGCAATTGCGGCGCATCCTTGGACAGGTGTCGGAACCGGCGCGCCGGGGCGCTATTTCGATACCGCGATCCGGACATACAAAGACGGTTTGTACCGCGACCTGCCGGCGTTCCAGAAAACCTCGCATTATCATAACGATTGGGTTGAGATCGGCATGCATATCGGGATACCGGGAATGCTGATCTTGTTGTTATTGTACTGGAGCTGGTACCAAGCTTTCCGCCGGTACGGTTTGGCGGTGCTCGGTATCGGCTTGGTGAGTTATGCGATACTAGCCGGGCAAACCGATGCTTTCCTGATTTTCAGCCGCATGCCGGTGCTGTTACTGAGCATTACCGCCATTGCGATGGCCTGGCAGCGGCAACAACCGGATACTTGAACGCCATGCAACCCGAACCGATCGATACAGAACCAAGCCCGGTGTGTTATTTATGCGGACAGCCGGGAGACGTGCTGCATTCCCGCCTGACCGACCGGTTGTTCGGCGCGCCGGGCGAATGGACACTGAAACAATGCCGGTCGCCCAACTGCGGGTTGGTCTGGCTGGATCCCCGTCCGACCGCCGCTGATATCGGCAAAGCCTATCAAACTTACTACACGCACGATCACGGCGGCCATCGGCAGCTCACGCGCGCAGCGCGTATCGTGCGCGGCATATTGCACCCGCTGAGCGTCATTCTGCTGGGATTGCGCCGGGAGCGCCGCCGCTACAAGCGCATTTATCTCGATAAGACCTTGCCAGGCCGGTTGCTGGAAGTGGGCTGCGGCAACGGCAAGCGCCTGGCGCGGATGCAAAAGTCGGGCTGGCAAGTGGCTGGACAGGAGGTCGATCCGCTGGCCGCGGATCAGGTGCGGCAAAAATACGGAATCGCCGTGCATTTGGGGCCGCTGGAGACGATGGATACCACCGGACCCTACGATGCGATCATCATGAGCCATGTGATCGAACATGTGCACGATCCGCTGGCAATGTTGCAAACCTGCCACCGCTTGCTCAAAAAAGACGGCGTGATCGTGTTGCTGACGCCGAATACCGCCAGTTACGGCCATCGCACATTCGGTCCGGACTGGCGCGGATTGGAACCGCCGCGGCATTTGCACTTGTTCAATTCCATCACTTTAGCGCAGCTCGCGGAAAAAGCCGGTTTCGGCAGCGTGCAAGCGTGGACGACGCCGGTCGGCGCATACGGCATCGGGCAAAGCAGCCGGTCAGCGGCGGAATTAACGGATACCGCGCAGCTAGACACCGGCCGTATCACGGTTCGCGATGTGCTACGGGGATTCCGGTTTCAAGTGGCTGCCAGCGTGCGTTATCTGTTCGATAAAAACTCTGGTGAGGAATGTGTGCTAATCGCCAAGAAGATTTCTTAACTTTCACTGATTTCAAAAATGAACAATCAATCTAACCGATCCGGCATTGCCCCGGTCGATCCGCTCATCGAAACCTATATGCGCGAGCTGGTGGCGCATACCGATCACCCGGTGCTGCTGGATATGGAAGATTATGCACGGCGCAATAATTTTCCGATCGTCAACCGGCTGGCGGGTGTTTTTCTCGAAACCCAGGCGAAAATGATCGGCGCCAAGCGTGTATTCGAATTCGGCAGCGGCTACGGTTACTCGGCCTACTGGTTCGCGCGCGCGGTCGGCGGCGATGGCTTGGTGATTTGCAGCGACTCAAACACGCAGAACCGCGAGCGCGCGCAGCAATACTTAACGCAAGCGGCGCTGTGGCAGCGCGTGCAATTCAACACCGGCCTGGCGCAGGACGTTTTTGCGCAAACCGAAGGATTGTTCGACATTTGCTATAACGACGTCGACAAACACGCCTACCCCGAAGTCTGGCGGCTAGCAAAAGACCGGATCCGCCCGGGCGGACTGTATATCGCGGATAACGTGTTGTGGCGCGGACGGGTCGCGATGGACACGTATCAAGACGCATCCCCAGGCTCCACCGCAGCCATCGCCGAACATAACCGGCTGATTTTCAACGACCCGGACTTCGACGCATTCATCAACCCGACACGCGATGGCTTGGTGGTGGCGCGGAGAAAGTGAGTTGAGTGTTATAGAGCTTTGGAATTATTCAACCGCTTGAAGGGAAAAAATATTGAGTGTTTTAGGTGTCAGAAATCGTTTTAGTTTCTTTTTAAGGTGATCTTTTTTGCTGAGTTCACATTCCCAAACAACAATGACATCCCAGCCTTCGGTGCGTAATCTCATGATATTTTCGGCATCGCGCCGTTGGTTCTGGTCAATTTTGGGAATCCAATAGTCCCGGTTTGTTTTGGGTTTGCGAATACCTTCAGCGCAGTCATGTCCATGCCAGAAACATCCATGAACGAAAACAACAAGCTTCCGTCCAATCCACGCAAGATCAGGCTTTCCTGGCAAGTCCTTACGGTGAATGCGATAGCCTGAGAATCCAATTTCCCGGCAAAGCTGTCGTACGGCTATTTCAGGCGCAGTATTTTTCCCCCGGATTTGCCGCATGTTTTTTGAGCGGCGGTCAGGGGTCAATTTGTCCATTATTACTTACTTCTGGCAGCAATTTCCTCAGCTGCCTGCTTCGGGAATTTTGCTATCAGCCACTTCAACACTTCGAGCTGATCTGCAGAAGTTGCTCTGCGTATTTGAATAAGAAGTTGCTTCAGGTCGGGGCGGATGAGTGTGGCATTTTGCGCACCCTCGTTGCAGATGGAACAAATAGCCCGGAGATTAGAGGGTTCATCGCTGCCGCCTTTGCTCTTGTCGATGATGTGTCCGATATGAAGGCGTGTCTTGCGAGTTGGATCATAAGGATGAGGTTCTCCCGCAACCGCGCCACACATTTGGCAAGTAAAACCGTTGCGGTCGAGGACATAAGCACGGGTTTCTTTTGAAATTGACCGTTCGAAGGCTGGTTGTGGTTTCGGCGTTTCAAGTAAATATTGACCAGGCTTCAATTCGCTGCGGTCATTGTGCGTAAGGATCAAATAGCCTTCTTCTGTTCGCAATTCACGGATACGCCGTGCCCACTCTGATTGATTATCCGCGACAGCGCGCAATTCATCAGAATCCATGACGCGGCCGATGTTTGCTAGAAAGTGCGCCCGGAGTTTTCCACGTGCACCGCCCCTTAGATTCTTTTCTTTTGGGGCTTTCTCTTTTGTCATTATTACGCCCGTTTGAGTTTTGTTTTTGCTGCAGCATTAAGGGCTGCCTGAATCTGAACGCCGACCGCGCGAGCAACGGGTGGAGGAAACGCATTACCGATTTGACGATAGGCAGCCGTTTTCTTTCCGGAAATTTGCCAGTGATCTGGAAATCCTTGAATCCGCGCAGCCATTCGAACTGTGAGTCTAGGCATGCCAACAAAATCTTTTGCGGGTGCTGTATCAGCAATTCCCATTCCATCCACACCAATAGACGCCCATGCTTTCTTTGCCCTGGTTGGTCCAAGATCAGGGCCTCCGTGTTTTTTACTTCCGCCCACTAGCGTTGGAGCAATATCACATGCTCGTTCCCGCCACTGTCTGACACCAATCCAGCCATTTTCGGCCATCAAATCATAAAGCGCTTCGCCAACCGTCGGTGGTGGCAAAGTCTGCGCCGACGGCCAATTGAAATATTCCGCAGCATTTTTCTTTAAAGCCACGAAAACAACGCGAGGACGCAATTGAGGTACACCAAAATCACTGGCATTCAATAGCCGCCATTCGGCGGTGTACCCCAGTTTCTTCAGATCGGAAATAATATTCGTTCGATACTCATCAAAAACCGAGTCGAGTAAACCTCGAACATTCTCGAGCATTACTGCTTGCGGCTTGCACTCGGATACTAGTCTGATCGCTTCTGGAAACAGATCGCGTTCATCTTTACTACCCAGTTGCTTGCCTGCTTTTGAAAATGGCGGACAAGGCACTCCGCCTGCAAGAAGTTCGACACCTTTCCATTTCTCGGCTGAATAGTAATGCAAATCGCCCTCCGTGATATGCCAATGATTCCGGTTAATCCGGAGGGTTTGGCAAGCTGCCGCGTCAAGCTCAACTAAACTAACGTGCTCAAAACCCGCTTGTTCTAGCCCTAGAGCCTGACCGCCTGCACCAGCACAGATTTCTATTGATGTAAATGCCACATTTTCTCCAATACGGTTTCTGGTAAATTTTTTGTTTTTGGTTTGCCACAGAGGCACTCTGGCGGGTATTTAAGATTTATATCCTCAGTTACAGGGTATACCGCGTTCAAGCAATATCAAGTAATGAAAATTCATTTTATCACCATCCATTCTATTGCATCGCTGCTGATAAAGGTTTCATCACATGAAGGCGTCACGGAGGCGTCGATTCAACCGGCGCCGATGGTTTCTTGGTGACATTAGGGGTCAATAATTTGATGTCGGATTGCTCGTCGACCTTCAACTGCTTTCTATCGATCTTGCCGTTCTGCAGCGCTTCTTCGCTATAGGTGTAATGCAATTCGGCGGTAAATCCTTGCACGGTTACGCCAAATACATCCGCCAGAGTCTGAAGAAAATCCTCGGATAGGGCCGCTTTGCAGGCATAGACGACTATCACCGCATCTTTCGCGAAGCGGGCTTTAACTTCCGGCCAGGGGACAACGGTTCCGTCATCCCGCAATATTCCATTTTCCTTAAATCCTTCCAGAATACCGGCTTCCAGATCTTCGTCGAAATAAACACCGTCGTCTTCGATTCTGCCTTGCAACCCGATACTGTCGCTGGATCCGTGCGTTACAAAGTTTAACCGGGTGATGCTGCCTTTGGGTTGCAGGTATACCAGATTGATGAAGCTGGCGGAGTGATCAACGATGTCATAGCTCTTTCCTTTCGCACCGCTGTTTTTGATTGCCGCGGCGAAATCCTGGGTGCTGGGAAACCAGCTACCGCCATTGATCGCATCGATCTCCGCTTGTTCCGACGGCCAGGGATTTGGAAAATCCCCAACCGCCCAAATTTCCCGTGTTTTCACAGGCTTTTTCTTGCCGAGCACTTCTTCCGCTCTGCCCGTCACCCGGTCACGGACAGCATCGAAACGGATAGCCGCTTTGTTTAAAATACGTTCAAGCGTTGTTGTCATCCTGCCCGCCTTGTTCGCCTTCCTTCACGGCTTCCGGTTCACAGCAGAAAACCTTGCGGAACCGCTCCGCCTGCTGTTCGTCGCCATTGGCCACGACATCGCGTCCCAACGCTATTTTGGAAATTTCTTCCTGCTGCAACGAATTCTTCAGCGCCATTTCGCGGATGGTTTCAGTTTGCAGGCTTGCCGAATATGTATCAAGCAATCCGGCTTGCGGATCGCCGCCGTGACCCAGGAAACCATCGACCACGACACCGTCGGTGCGCATGGTAATGACGTTTTCCTTCAACACCACACCCGGCACTTCGATGAATTCACGGCCTTCCAGCCGTGTTTTCAGCGATTTATTGACCCGCAGGTAAGATACGCTCCTGGGTAATCGAATGTTCAACCCGGCAATCGAAGTCGCCGGAAACTCGAGGTTTGCTTGCTCGAGAAATTGCTGCGGCCGGTCGCGGTAGTCGAAGATAAAAAACAGCTCGCGGATGATGCCGCTCAGGATGGCCGTCCTCGTCTCCGGGTCGTCGTTAAAGTAGGCATCCAGGAATTTGTCGAGTTCGTGGATCGCATATTGCGGATAAGGTCCCGGCGATTCGTCGTACAGCGCGATTTTCACATCCGTCAGATGCAACACCGAGATGTATTCCTGCACCATCTGGCGGAACACGAGATTCAGCGTGCGGCTGACGTTGACGTTCTCGATCTGCCGCTCGATGGTGCTTTCCGAGCCCGCTTCCGAAGTGGTCGAGGAACTTTGTTCCTGGCTGGTATTGATCTCCACATCCCGTTTCGACGAAGCGCGGGCGGAATGTTTGAACAATGCATTCGACACCGTGTTGGCAAAGGATTCGCGCGCGCTCCGGGTTCCCCATTCGCCGCTGAGTTCTTCCGAGGATTCCGAGCCGCCGCTGCCGCCGGCCTCGACCAATCCCCAAAGCACGTTGGCGCTGCCGCTGCCTTCCTTCTTGCTGTAGTTTTTCTGCGAATTCAGAATATCCGCTTCGGTTTCGGTGTATTTGTTCGACGACTCGCTTTGTATGCTGTTTTCAAAATCGGTGGCCGCCTCTTCGGTCACGGAATCCAGCACCGACGAACCGAAATTAACCTTGGATTCGTCCTTCTGAATCGTTTTCTGGTAAGTCTTGAGCGAAATCTTGGTCTTTTCGCCGGGAAACAAGGAAAAAGTCTTGATGACCCGGCCCGCGCCATAGTTGCCTAGAAAAGTGGAAATCTGCAACTTCTCGAAAAACAGAATTTTCGGAAACACGCGCGAAGGCGGGCGCGGTCTCGGCTGGATGATATCGAAATCGCCGGAAAATCCGAGCATGCCTTCGCTCGGTTTATAAATGAAGCTCGCGGGATATTGCTCGTAAACCTCCGCAACCGCTTTGAGCGTGTTCACCGTCGCCACGCGATCGCTTTTGGAAACCAGTGTGAGATTGTCGATGCGCAAATCCGGCCCGACCGGCCTGGGCCGCTTCACCTTCTTCTTCTCAACGTTCTCGCGCAGCTCTTTCAGGGTGGCGTCGTTCAGCATATTCTCATTGATATCAATGGAAATAACGCTGACACCGACATGATTGGTGGATTCCGGAATCGAATAATTCAGCCGGGGCGCGGCATCTGCATCCTCCCCCAGGCGAATAAAGGGCGCACCGTTCTCGCTCATTGCAACCTCCTGTGATTCAGTGTTATCAAAACCGCCGGATCAAAAACTAGCGGCTAACCAATGACTTACAGACCAGCAACTGCACGAACTTCAAGGATGAACTGTTAGTGTAGAGAAATGTTGATTGAATGTAAATTTAGTGATGACTCGATAACCTCCGGTAAAGGCTGCTGGCCCAGCGATGACTTTCTTGCTGCTTGTCATCGACACCCATGGAATCCGAAGCATATCTGGCAGCCCGGCTAAAACCATAACAAGGCGTCCTCCTTCCTTCAACGAAGCTTTGCTACGGGAAAACGCGGCCGTGCCGGCGGTATCGACAATGACATCATAGGTTTCACCATTCTGCGTGAAGTCTTCCCGGGTGTAGTCGATGACATGACTGGCACCCAAAGATCTCACCAGTTCCATGTTCGCGGTACTGCACACCCCGGTTACATCTGCCCCGAAGTGCTTGGCAAGCTGCACCGCGGCTGTGCCTACCCCTCCGGAAGCGCCATTGATGAGCACTCTTTCCCCGCTCTGAAGTTTTCCTCTTCGGAGAAAATCCAGCGCCGTTGTTCCGCCAAAAGATAGTGCAGCGGCTTCGTCGTAGGTCAGATTGACGGGTTTTAGCGCCACCGTCCCATCCCACGGCATGCATTTGTACTCCGCATGACACCCCATGGCGGCATCGCTGAACGCAAAAACTTGGTCACCGGCTTTGAATTTCCTGACACCTTCGCCGACCGACTCAATGACCCCGGCCAGTTCTGTCCCTAGTATGGGTTGCTTGGGTTTCGAGACTCCAAATAGCAGACGCATGATGAGCCTGAAGCCGACAGGTACATTGAGACTTCGCACCCTCCAGTCGCCTGATGTGACCGTTGTCGCATGCGTTTTTATCAGAACTTCATTGTTCTTGGGCGTGGGCTTTTCGATCTCCTTCAATTGAAGGACCTCGGGCGGCCCATATCTTTCATACACAACTGCTTTCATGCGTTATCGCCCTCGAAGGTTGCTTTGATCCGCAGTTTTCCACGTTGCCCAACGCAGCAATTTAGCGACCGCGACAACCATTGTCTTTGCAACCAGGCTCTCATGCTTCTCCCCCGGCTTGCCATGCCATGCAGGTCGCACCTCGAAAATCTCAACGCTCTGACCGGAGATACGTGAACCAAGGTCCAGTTTTTCTCGGATGTGAGCAGGCGGCCTACGCTTGGCCATGAACGCATCCAGCGCTTTCCGAACACGAGCCAGCTCGATCTCGCTGAGAGCCATTACCGTGTCGCCGAACGTTGGAAATAACCGGCTCGCTTTAGCGAGTCCGGTTGATTGACTTGTTAGCTTTTTGTTGGGTCATTCCAGCCCTTTCTCGCGCACAAGGCAGATAGTTCTTCTGGAGTTTCGGCGCCTGCCGTATGGACTTCTCTGTGCGGCGACGGATTAACTACAATTAAATTATTTAAGTCTCTGAATTTTCTTGGATTATCGGCCTGTCGCTCAATATGATGTGCATGTGCATCGCAGGTTAACGGCTCACCAGTTAGTTGGCACGCAGAAATTCCTTCGGCTTTAATTTTCTTTTCTTTTAGTTTTGGCTGCTCTTTTCTATTTCGTGACTCTTCCGCTTCACGAATCTTCTCTAACTCTGGCGCATCCCTAAGCGCATTAATGCAGCCTTCCGAGTCACGAAGGCGTTCCTTTTGTAGGGTATCACGCGGTTGCTGAATTCGCTCCGAAATCTCTTTATTTACGGATGAAACGGATGCAAATCTTTCGCTTCCATACTCCATCTTATCTTCATCGTCTAAGTTATTATAGAAACGATTGGCGCCTTTAGTGTCTGTCGCTAGTAAGTGCGGTAGCACATCTTTATTGACATAAGCCCGGCCATCACCAGTGTAAGCGCCGCCACTCTTAACAAGCGCTCTATTATTTTCTGATTCCTTATCGCTTATGTGTTTGTTTTTTTTAGGAAAAACAATGGAAAGTTCACTTGCGGAATGTACATCCGGAAGATCTTTATCTTCACACATTCTCGCCATCCTTGTGATCAATCGCTACTTCATACAATTTTTTCAATACGACAAAGGCTGCCTCATCTCCACCCTTATCAGGGTGCACAAGCCCAACTAGGCCTCGATACCATTCTTTTGCTTTCTCTGGATCTTCGTAAATATCATCTGACATTCCGAGGGCTTTATTTCTTTGTTTTCCCTCTAGCTTGGTCAGATAGTAAATAATCTCCGCCTGCCTCGAGATGAATGGCCCTTTAACCAGCGGGAGCCAGTTTTTCTGAAGGAAAACAACTACCTCAAACAACTCTTCATATGTATTGGCATCTATTTTTAGAGGACGAATAAGGCAGCAAATCTTCTCAACCAGATCTGAAATACTCCCGCAACTCCTTAGATCATCAATGGAGTGGATTTTTTCAATTTCCATAGTGCTACTCGGTATCAATTCAAAAAAGCTAACTACAATTAGACGTCCGAAATGACGTGATATATTGCGTCACAAGTCATGTCTAAAAATGCAAAATTCATTTTATCTCCTTAATTTTATTGCGTTGCTGTAGATTTAGGTTTCATTGCATACAGGTGTTAGATCCACAGCTCAAAATTCCATCGTTTCAAGGTTGATGGTATTTATGCTGATAATTGATAAAGTTTGATAGTAATCGCTTGCGCGAGTATTTGGAAGTCCCGCGTTGATTAGCCTTAGCATTTTGCGTAATGATGAGATAACTCAATTCGGCGGATTGCTGGCCGCTCCGGAAATAATCAACCCATACTGAAGTATCTACCAACACCGCCGTTACCGGCGCGACGGAAGCATGTCGAGGTCGATAAAATGTTTGCCCTGGTCTGTTAATACCACGTAAGCAAATTTCATAATAACCTCGGATGACGCAAGCTTATCCGGGTTAGCTACTAACCAAAAACACCCTTTATCCATGCAGCAATGACAATAATCCCCTTTTCCGACAAAAATACAGTGCGCCCGGTGAATTTATTTGGCAAAATTGCCCTACTTGCAGATAACCTTTCACATACCGGGGGAATAAAATGAAATATAAGAGTCTCGACGAGTTCAGCGCCTACGTGGCTGAGCGCAATCCCAATCAACCAGAGTACATGCAGGCGGTGACGGAGGTCATTGAAAGCTTGTGGCCGTTTATCATGGAACATCCGCGCTATGCCGAGCATGGTTTGCTGGACAGGCTGGTTGAACCGGAACGGGTGATTATATTCCGGGTTTCCTGGGTGGACGATCATGGTGAGGTGAAGGTTAACCGGGGTTATCGCATTCAGCACAGCTCGTCGATCGGTCCGTATAAAGGCGGTATCCGTTTCCATCCATCGGTGAATTTGTCGATTCTTAAGTTCCTCGCATTCGAGCAGACTTTCAAGAACGCGCTGACGACGTTGCCGATGGGCGGCGGCAAAGGCGGCTCCGATTTCGATCCGAAAGGCAAAAGCCCCGGTGAAGTGATGCGTTTTTGCCAAGCGTTCATCAGCGAGTTGTTCCGTCACATCGGTTCGGATACCGACGTACCGGCCGGTGATATCGGCGTGGGCGGACGCGAGGTCGGTTTCATGGCGGGGATGATGAAAAAATTGTCGAATCGCGCGGATTGCGTGTTTACCGGTAAGGGCTTGAGTTTCGGCGGATCGCTGATCCGTCCGGAAGCGACCGGTTACGGTACGGTGTATTTCGCGCAGGAAGTGCTGCAGCACGCCGGACGTTCGCTCGAGGGCATGCGCGTGTCGGTGTCCGGTTCCGGCAACGTGGCGCAGTTCGCGGTGGAAAAAGCCATGTCGCAAGGCGCCAAAGTGGTAACGGTGTCGGATTCGAGCGGCACGATTGTCGATGAAGCGGGTTTCACGCCGGAAAAACTGGCGGTGCTGGCGGAAGTGAAAAATCATTTGTACGCGCGCCTGGATGAATACGCCAAACGGGTCAATGTTCCTTTCCTGCCGGGTCAAAAACCTTGGCATGTGCCGGTGCAAGTCGCGCTGCCGTGCGCGACGCAAAACGAACTGAACGGCGACGATGCCAGAACACTGGTCAAGAACGGCGTCATTTGCGTAGCCGAAGGCGCCAACATGCCGTCGACTGCCGAAGCGGTCGAATGCTTTATCCACAACAAAGTACTGTATGCGCCGGGTAAAGCCAGCAACGCCGGCGGCGTTGCCACTTCCGGTCTGGAAATGAGTCAGAATGCGATGCGTCTTTCCTGGACGCGCGAGGAAGTAGATGCGCGGCTGAAGGAAATCATGCAGGCCATTCACCGATCCTGCTTGAAATACGGCGCCAAGCCTGACGGCAGCATCAATTATGTCGACGGCGCGAACGTTGCCGGATTTGTCAAAGTAGCGGACGCGATGCTAGGACAAGGCGTTATCTAGGATCAGAGATTTTCTAAAGCGCGCTGACTAATTTCAGAATTTGAACGCCATATCGGGCTCTTACCGCGCTGCCGGAAGAGCCCGAATTCATTGTAGAATATCGTCACAACGTTTTTTTATCCTGTCAGTGAGTCCGCACGGTTAATAGCTATGAAAAATTTTGTTTTTGCATTGATACTATTAGCTTGCGTTGGAACATCAACGGCAAGCCAGGACAGCGATTTCCTGATAGCCCGTGAAGCTTTTCAATCCGGTAATGCCAAACGCCTGGATGAATCTGCCGCGAGACTGAAACGCCACGTGCTGTGGCCGTATGTCGATTATTATCAGCAGCGGATGTTATTACGCACCACCGATACCGCAGCGATCCGTCATTTTCTGTTACGTTACGACGGCGATCATGTCGCCGACCGGCTCCGCAGCGATTGGCTCAAGGTATTGGGCAAAAATCAACAGTGGTCGCTGTTCGAGGCCGAATATCCGCTGCTGGTCAACAAGGATACCGAACTGCAGTGTTATTACTATCAACGCCAACTAGACCATAAAGACATTTCGGTGCTGCCGGATATCCGCGCATTATGGTTGACGCCAACCAGTCTGCCCGATAGCTGCACACCGGTGTTCCAGTCGCTCATTTACGGCGGACAATTGACCGCGGACGATATCTGGAAACGTATCCGGCTGGCGCTGGAGGAAGGTCAGACAGGCGTTGCCACGCATGTCAACCGCTATCTTTCCGGCAATGAAACGCTCAACAGCGCCGACTTGAACAATGCCGCAAAGAATCCCTTGCGCTACCTGGATACTTTGAATAGAGCCATCAGGACACGCAGCGACCGTGAAATTGTGCTTTTTTCGCTACTGCGTTTATTACGCAACGATACCAATCAAGCGTATATGCAATGGTCTAAAGTAAAAAATCAATTGACTGCCTCGGACCGGTCCTATTTTCTGGCGCGATTGGGTTACCGGGCCGCCATGCGGCACGATTCCCGCGCATTGGATTGGTTCAGGGAAGCGCAAAACACCACGCCAATGTACCCGCCGTCGGATCTGGTTCTCGGCTGGCAGGCACGGGCTGCACTGCGAGTTGGAGACTGGGATGAGGTATTGAGAACCATCAACCGGATGTCAATGAAAGAGCAACAAGTGGATACCTGGCGCTATTGGAAAGCCCGCGCTTTATTGGTGAAAGGTCATACGCTGGATGCCAACACGATGCTCATTCCGCTCAGCAATGAGCACAGTTTCTATGGACAATTGGCGCGCGAAGAATTGGGCGCGATCCTCACCATTGCCGACAAAACTTACCGCGTCAATAACGCGGAAGTTGCCGCGATGGAACGCAATCCGGGCATACAGCGCGCGCTGGCGTTTTCGCGCATGAATTTGCGCACCGAAGCAATGCGCGAATGGAGCTGGACCATCCGCAATTTCAGCGATGCCGAATTGCTGGCGGCTGCCGAAGTCGCCCGCCGCCAGGGTTTGTACGATCGCGCGATCAATACCGCTAATCGAACGGTCACGCAGCATGATTTCAGTCTGCGTTTTTTATCGCCGCATCGTGAAATGCTGCGCAAGGTATTGCAGCAACATGAACTCGACGAAGCCTGGGTGTACGGTTTGATCCGGCAGGAAAGCCGCTTCATCGCCGACATCAAGTCACACGCCGGTGCCGCCGGTCTGATGCAGTTGATGCCGGCTACCGCCGAATGGGTTGCCAAGCAACTGGGAATACCGAATTTCCGCCAAAGCCTGGTGGTCGATGTCAATACCAATTTGCGGCTGGGAACGTATTATTTGAAGCATGTGCTCGGCACGCTGGATAATCAGCCGCTGCTGGCATCCGCCGCTTACAATGCCGGACCAGGCCGGGCCCGGCGCTGGCGCGACAATACGGTGCCTTTGGAAGGCGCGATTTACGCCGAGACGATTCCATTCAACGAAACGCGCGATTACGTCAAAAAGGTTCTGAAAAATTCGATGTACTACGCCAAAGTTCTGGATCACCGGAATGAACCGACGCTCAAACAGCGCCTGGGAGTCGTACGGGCAGCGAAATAACAAGCGGATCAACGCACTCCATTTTTTATTCGAGAAAAGATTGTGAAAACTTATCTGGTGGGTGGTTCGGTTCGCGATGAATTGTTGGGGTTGCCCATCCAGGATCATGATTACGTGGTCGTAGGCGCATCGCCCGAGGACATGGAACGATTGGGTTACCGCCCGGTAGGAAAAGACTTTCCGGTTTTCCTGCATCCCCAGACCAATGAACAGTACGCTTTGGCGCGCACCGAACGGAAAATCTCACGCGGCTACAAAGGATTCGAAGTGTTTACCTCGCCGCAAGTCACGCTGCAGGAAGACCTGGCGCGGCGCGACTTGACGATCAATTCGATCGCCAAGGATGAAACCGGTCATATCATTGATCCGTTCAACGGCGTTGCCGATTTGGAGGCGGGAATATTGCGGCATGTCAGCCCGGCTTTCTCCGAAGATCCGGTGCGTATCCTCCGGGCTGCGCGTTTTGCCGCGCGTTTCGGCTTTCACCTTGCGCCGGAAACATTGGCATTGATGAACGACATGGTGCATAACGGCGAAGTCGATGCGCTGGTGCCTGAACGTGTCTGGCAGGAACTCGCGCGCGGGTTAATGGAAAATCATCCGTCCCGGATGTTTTATGTGCTGCGGGAATGCGGCGCGCTTGCGCGGATCATGCCGGAAGTCGACGTGCTGTTCGGTGTGCCGCAACCGGCGCACGCGCATCCTGAAATCGATACCGGCGTGCATATCATGATGGCGATCGATTATGCCGCGTCCAAGAATTATTCGCTGCCGGTGCGCTTTGCAACCCTGATGCATGACTTAGGCAAAGGCACCACGCCTCCGGAGGAATGGCCGCGCCATATCGGGCATGAAGCGCGCAGCATCGAACTGACCAAAAATTTATGCGAGCGTATCCGGGTTCCCAAAGATTCCCGCGACCTGGCGTTATTGGTCGCTCGTTATCATGGTGATGCGCACCGCGCGGAAGAACTGCGTGCGGCAACCGTTGCGGATATACTGCAAGGCGTCGATGCTTACCGGAAACCCGCCAGATTTGAAGAATTTCTGCAAGCTTGCGCCTGCGATTTTCATGGCCGCCCGGGATATGCCGGCAAACCTTATACCCAAGCGGAACGTTTAAGGAAAGCATTGGCGGCGGCGCTGCAAGTCGACGCCGGTGCGATTGCCGCTGAATTGAGCCAAACGATCACCAATACAGCGGAATTACCCGCCGCCATTCACAACAAAGTGCGCGAAGCACGGATTTCTAAAATAAAAAAAGAACTGCACGGAGGGAACGTCGACATTACCGGGAGCGAGATCTCATGATTCAATCCGGTTCCCGGCTATCTTTAACAATATCAGCCAAAGAACTCATTTGACTGATTCAGGCAATCCGTCAAATAAATTCAACACCGGTTTGTTGCAGCCCGGTGAGATTGATATTGACTTCATTGATATCGGTATTGGCTGCAATTTCCAGCAGTTGCGCTTGACTCAACGTACCGCCGCTGCCGGATAATAATTTCACATAAAAATCATGTTCGGAAGCAGACGGTAAGCTACCGACCACATTTTGGTATACCTTGTCGACAAACGCATCATTGGACAACCCCAGGATGCCGGCCACCAGTTGCGATACCGCGAGCATGCTTTGTCCGGAATCAAACAGATTCAATCCGATACCGACATAATCCGGATGCTGCGCAATGGTCGGCGCATCGAAAGCCGCGCCAATAAGGCGAGCCGTGTTGTTGGCGGATTGTCCGTCACCGAGATCGACGGCTATTTTCTTATCCGTAAATCTGAACCGTTCGATTCCCAAAAGTGTGTCATTGCCATCGGGACCCGATACGCTAAAACCAGTGCTGGTGCCAGCAACGGTATAATTTACCCGGCTGCTGCTGAAAATCGCGGTATCGGCGCCGAAACCGCCGCTTAATTTGTCGTTTCCACTGTTACCAGTGAGTGTATCGTTCCCGCCGAATGCAACAATAAAATCATCACCCGATGTACCGGTTAAATTATCGGAGCCATCCGTGCCCGTAAAGATATTACTCGGTACAGTTCCGGTATTGCCTGCAAAATTTTTCGGTGAGTTGATGCCGGTTGAACTGTCGGGGTTCAGGGAAGTCACGCCATCCACCGGCAAATTGGCGTAAGACAATCTGCCGTCATCCATACCGGGAAAATTGACAGTGCCTCCGGATAGAAACAAAAAACCATTCGGAATGATATAGTCAGGCGTCACAATTCCTAAGTCTGCAAATCCTTGCGTCGCAACCAGCACGGTTTTGTTGAGGGTCGCAGCATTGGGAAGATTGGCCGTAATGTTGTAGGTCTTGGTAACGCTGCCATCAGTTGATGTAATGGTACGTCCCGCCCACAAATTCTGCCCGTCGGCATCGCCCATGAACTCGATGAATTGGATGGTGCCGTCTGCATTTGAATAGACTTCGTTCAGGTGGAAAACGTGGAATGTCATTTGATTGCCCTCCAGAGGTAAAATTTACATAACAAAATGATATTAAAATAAATACTGAATATTTAGTGTGATTCGGTTGTTTTGTTAAACATCAGTGGCGTTACTTTTTTTTCCACTGCCCATCTATTTGAATCCACGTTCCCGCCGGAACGGTTTTAAAGATTTCTGCAGCATATACCTTGGCTACCTGATCAATATCAATACCTTGCGCAGCTGCTTTTTCCTGATAAATGGCTCTGCGTTTTACATTGATTGCATCCGCTTCCGCTTGGGCTTCGGGTTGACGCGCGATGACATAACCATTATAGGCCTCACCGATTGCACCCGATGCGCGAAGATTTTCCAGGCTTTCTGCGTTGGTCAGTGAAGTGTAAAGTGAAAAGATCAGTAAAAAAGCGATCGTAAGACCGGGCAATGGATTCTTCAAAATCGTTCTCTCAATAGGCTGCACAATATTCTCCTTGTATTATAACTTCTAGAAGATGCCGGGATTGGCTGCAATATCTTTTTTGGCTTCTTCCTCAAGCTTGACTCGGATATCAGCGTCCAGTTTGATATTCAAATTGATCGTGATGGGTTCTTGCGGTGATTCCACTTTGACTGTCGGCGCGCAAGCTGTGATTACCAGACAGACAAGAATCAGGCAAACCTTAACGATCATAATTTTAGCCACTTGATCAATGTTGCGCATGATTGCACTCCTTTTTTGTAATGAGCCCCGTTTTAATTGATGGGAGCCGGTAATGAGCATTGTTTGCTCCATGGTCACAATCTAGCGCCGTCCAAATTAACGGAGTATGAATGAGCCGCGCAGAATTTCATGGGACAAGTGATACCCTTGGTTAATCGTTTGCAGAATTTTCTCAATATCGGTTTCCAGTTTAATATTGAGCCGGAACGGCTGGCCATCTTTAACGTTGGGATTATTCCCCAATACCGAGAGTTTGACCACCAAATCATGCAAACCCGACTTATCCAGATTCAACGAAAGTTCCGTGTAGTGGAACTCTTGCGCTGCTTGCAGCAATAAATTCATTTCTTTTCCTGCAGAAGACAGCATTTTAGAGGCTTTTTCCGATTTAAACCGCAAAATTCCCGGCGATCTCGCCACAAGATGACCATTTGTGATCGTCAATACATTATCTTTTAAAGTAATCGGAATCTGGCCATCGAGCTGACCGTTTCCGGCCAGTCCGTCGATTTTGATCAGATTAAAGAAGGTTTCGAGATCAATATCTTCGATGCGGAGCAAAATATCCGTCTGTGCCGCCGCCGGATCAATGACCGTCGGCACCAACGACACGACCCCATTAATCACTGAAAATTGCGCTTTTTGTATCGCCAAACGAGGTGGCGTCGTACCTTCGATATGGTAAGAAATCAATACTTTTTCCAGTGGAATCCCGGAATCAACCTGGCGGATGGTTATCGATTGATGCCGCTCGCTGCTCAACGCGATTAAATTATCCAAATGCAGCATGGCGTTCAAGTCGTTTAACTTTAACGTCTCCCGAGTGAATGAAAGATCCCGCATTTCCAGCTCGGCGCCGCTACTTTGCACGCCATCTTTATCCCATCGGAGTTGCGCGTAGGCGTTGACTTTTCCGCTCACATCCTGCAATTGCGCCAAGGACGGCAATAAATCGCTTGGCTGCAAAGCGCCTGGTGAAAAACTGAGCGGCACGATCTCAGCTTTCAATTTGCCCTTGCCGGTACCGGTCGCGTATTGACCCGTCAGTTTCATATAGTCCAGTCTTGGCACACCGCCTGACAATGTCAGCGCATAAACAGCAGGCTCACCGCGCTTGGCAATATCACGAATCCCACCGGCAAAGGACAGTGCCGCGAACAACGGTTCCGCTGCGAGATGATGCACCCGGCCGATTGCAAAACTCGCAACTGCATCATCCTCTTGATCATTCAGGTGCAGGGCAACGGAAATATCCGATGCCCGAATCTGCGCCGGCAAGTTAACGGCTGCATTACTAATCGCCAGTGTGCCCTGGTATTTCTCGGAATCACTCAGTTTCCCGATCAGGGAAATTGTTCCGGGGTGGATCTGCACTTTGCGCGCCGATGAATCCGGGCGTTCATCCAGCAATGTCAGATTAGCGGGAAGGATCGAAATCCGATGCTGGAGCGTTATGCCATGATCATCTTTTTCCAGATCTAGGTCGGCCTGATCGATAGAAAAGCCTTTAAAATCTTTGATCTGCAGGGGATAGCCGGTAAAGATTTTTCCCAAGGTGATATGGGCCTGTTCGCGTAACCCGATTTGCACGGATGACGGATGGAGTTTGATCTGAGCAGGTATGGAAACTGCGAGTTGTTCGAGTTTCAGTGCATCGGCGGTTATTTGACCACCAGCGATTCTGAAATCCATCTCGCCTTGCATCAAATCCGCAGATCGAAGAAATTCCCCTGCCAGGGAAATTTCTTCGAATGCCAATTCGGCAGCGGATGTCTCTTCTTTCCGCAACAGCCGGATACCCGACAATGAAGTATTAGTCTGTATTTGCTGCGGCCGCAACGCTGAAAACACAAAGGAAGTCTCACTGGAAAAATCCGCAATTTTGGCTTCCGGTGTATCGAACCTGGCTTCCGAAACAGAAATTTTACCTTGGAGATTTCCCTGATTATCGAAAGTGCCTTTAAACACGGTCGTTGCCTGCAAGAAAGAAGCGGAAGTTACCGCACCCAGATGGATTTCCTGCTTACCGGATTGTATCGCTCCGATACTGCCGGATAGCGCCAACGTGATGTCTCCGGATGCCGTGCGAAAATAAACCGCGGAATCGCTTAGTTTCAATTCCGGCAACCAAGGAATGGAAATTTTCCACTGCGCAACCGGCATCTGGGATTGCGGCATGGTGAAATTGGAAGCACTCGTTTTTAAATCGATGGTTGCTTGCAGGCCGCTGATCGTGGCCGAAACCGGTTTTCCTGCTAAAAGTTCTTGAAAATTCCAGGCAAGCCGAAGATTCTTTAAGCGAAATTCGCTGCTTTTTCCGGCCGTTATATCCTGTAATTGCAGAGAATTAAACGAAACGTCAGGAATTTCAATCGACTGCAACGGAAAACCGCGCTGACGCAATTGATCGCTGATAACGGCTTCAACGATAGCGTGGCGGAATAGATATAGCCCTGATACGGTCACGATCATAAGGCTAATGAATGCCAGCAATACGGCTTTTAGTAGTTTGCCCATGGAATGGATTAAAATAACGCCGTGAAAATTCCTTTAATTTATCGTGATTGATAACATTCCCATTTCCGGAAAAACTTCAATATGACAGCTCGCGAGTAATTTCCTTGAGTCTCAATACGAAGCGCGGTAATCGCGCAATAGAGTTTGACAGTATCGAAGAAGTCAGCAAACCTTGCAACAATGATTTTACGAACCTTGTGCGCTTTGTCACTGGAGTTTGACTAATTTCCGGTTTTATAAATGTTTATGATCGCTGAAATACCATGCTAACGATTCAATCGTTGTCCTATTTGCAAGGCGGTGCTCCGTTATTGGAAAACTGTCATCTGCAAATTTTTGCCAATCAACGTATCGGCCTGGTCGGCCGGAACGGTTGCGGAAAATCCACTTTATTCAAATTAATCCGCGGCGTAATCAAACCGGATAGTGGCGAAGTTAGCATGCAATCCGGCAAAACGATTGCTTTCGTCGAACAGGAAATCATCAATTCCGACCTGCCTGCACTTGAATTTGTATTGGACGGCGATGTGGAACTGCGACAACTCGAAAGCACGTTATCGCAAGCACAGCATGATGCCGCCTGGTTTGAGGCACAGCAACGTTATGAAGCGATCGCCGGCTATACGGCACGGTCACGGGCAGCACAGTTATTGAACGGGTTAGGATTTGAAAATTCAGCACTGGAGCGGGCGGTCAATCATTTCTCGGGTGGCTGGCGGATGCGTTTGAATCTTGCGAGAGCGTTGATGCATCGCGCCGATCTGCTGCTGCTTGACGAACCGACGAATCACCTGGATCTGGAAGCAATCCTCTGGTTGGAGCAGTATCTATTGCGCTATCCGGGCAGCGTCATCGTCGTATCCCATGACCGCGAATTTCTCAATACCTGCGCCAATCGCATTGCCTACATCCATAACCGGTCCATTGAAACTTATAGCGGCAATTACGATGACTTTGAGCGCGCACGCGCAGAACAACTGTCGCAACAAACGCAGGCCTGGCAGCTGCAGCAAAAACACATTGCGCATATGGAAGATTTCGTGCGGCGTTTTCGCGCCAAGGCAACCAAAGCCAAGCAAGCGCAGAGCCGCATCAAAGCCCTGGAACGATTGGTGCGTCTTGCGCCGGTTCATTTGCAAGATGGCCATTTTGACCTTGAAATTGAAGCGCCTGAACGCAGCCCGGATGTATTGCTCCGCATTAAAAATATCAGCTTCGGCTATAGCAATGTGGCGCTATTTCAGCAAGTTCATCTCACGCTGCAAGCGGGTTCGAGGATTGCACTCATGGGCCCCAACGGAGCTGGAAAGTCGACATTCATTAAATTGCTGACAGGGGAAATAAAACCAGCGTCCGGCTCAGTGGAATGCGCGGAAAATATTCAAATGGGCTATTTCGCGCAACATCAGTTGGAAAATCTGGACAGCAAGAAGACACCGCTACAACATTTGCAGGAAATCGCGCCACAACAAACCGAGCTGGATTTACGAACATTTCTGGGACGATTCGGGTTGGGCGGCGACAGCGAGAATCGACCGGTCGCCAGTTTTTCCGGCGGTGAGAAGAGCCGTCTGGCGCTGGCCATACTGGCCTGGCAAAAACCGCATTTATTGCTGCTGGATGAACCCACCAATCATCTGGACTTGGATATGCGCGATGCCTTGACACTGGCGTTGGAAAATTATACCGGCGCGGTCATATTGGTTTCGCACGACCGCAGCCTGGTACGCGCAGTAGCCGATGAATTATGGCTGGTTGCCGACGGTAAGATACAGCCGCTGGATGGTGATCTGGAGGATTATAAAAAGTGGCTGGAAAACCGCCGCGCCGCGGACGAAGCCACAACA
>Ga0209573_1000893_pt1 | contig 52594 bp, 41 predicted proteins | sample TNRBio252014_DNA_FD_185870 | JGI IMG/M metagenome (GOLD analysis project Ga0209573, IMG submission 185870) | Wastewater treatment Type I Accumulibacter community from EBPR Bioreactor in Madison, WI, USA - TNR Reactor_6/25/2014_ DNA (SPAdes)... | ecosystem: Engineered > Bioreactor > EBPR >... | reverse complement strand
TCTTGACGAGAAATACTGGAATGACATGAAGCTGAAAATCAAAACCAAACTCATCCTCGGCGTCGGGCTGCTTTTATTGCTGATCGTGTTGTTGTCGCTGCTTGGTATGCGTTACCTTTCGCTGCTCTCTGACGACACGGAAAAAATTTTAAAAGACAACTACAATACCCTCGAATACGCGCGAGAGATGTTGCATACTTTAGATGAGATTGGTCAGGAGGAATCCGCCATTGCTGAATTTGAGACCCATTTAAAAAAACAGCAAAACAACATCACCGAAATTGCTGAAAAAGAAATCACGGAGAGCGTGGCCGCACTTTTTGAAAAATTAGTAGCGCACCCCCGCGATACTTTGTTGCCCAAGCTCATTCGCGAAGACCTGGGCGAAATCATGAAATTGAACATGTACGCCATTGCCAGAAAAAGCAATACCGCGAAAGCAACCGCCGAATCGGCTATGTTGTGGATTGGGATCATCGGCGGACTTTGCTTTTTGATCGCCCTGGCGCTGCTCCTCAATCTACCCGGCAATATCGCCAACCCGATCCGGGAACTCACCGCAAGCATCCGGCAAATTGCTGCTAAAAACTATTCGCAGCGAGTCCATTTTGAAAAACACGAAGAATTTGGCTCGTTGGCAAAAGCCTTCAATTCAATGGCTGAAAAATTGGAGGAATACAACAACAGCTCCTTGTCAAAAATCTTAGTTGAAAAAAAACGCATCGAAACCCTGATCAACAACATGCACGACCCGGTGATTGGCTTGGATGAAAAAAAACGCATCATTTTTGCCAACGGCGAAGCCTTGAAAGTACTGGGACTTACACAAGAACAACTGATTGGGTATCCGGTGCAGGAACTTTCGGTCACGAACGACCTGATGCGTTCGCTGGCGCAGGAGTTGCTGAAAACCTCGGGCGAAAAAGACCGCACAGAAGGGCAGGCCATGAAAATATTCGCCGACGGCAAAGAGAGTTATTTTGAAAAAGAGGTACTCGATATTGCCATCACACCAACCGGTGAAGACACACAAAAGCTGATCGGCCACGTCATTGTGCTGAAAAACGTGACAGCCTTCAAAGAGCTTGATTTTGCGAAAACCAATTTTATTGCCACCGTTTCACACGAACTAAAAACGCCTATTTCTTCCATAAAACTAAGCCTGCAACTGCTGGAAAACGAACAAACCGGCTCGCTCAACGAATTGCAGCAACAACTCACAGACAGCATCCGCGACGACGCGACGCGCCTGCTCAAAATCACCAGCGAACTCCTGAACATGACCCAGGTAGAAAGCGGCAATATCCAGTTGAGCATCCGTCCGGCTTCCCCCGAAGATATTTTGCAATACGCCATCGAAGCGGTGAAAGTGCAGGCAGAAGCCAAAAAAGTTCGCTTCGAACTGGTTTTACCCGGCGGCAAACTCCCCCTCGTGCTGGCCGACAACGAAAAAACGGCCTGGGTACTCACCAACCTGATCGCCAATGCCATTCGTTATTCCTACGACAATTCCACGATTTATCTGAGCATTGCCGCAGAAGCGGGCAAAGTGAAATTTTTTGTAAGGGACACCGGGCAGGGCATCGCACCGCAATACAAAGACAAAATTTTTGAACGCTACTTCCGCGTGCCAGGCTCGCGCAAGGAAGGCTCTGGGCTGGGCTTAGCCATCAGCAAAGAATTCATAGAAGCGCAGGGCGGCGAAATCAGCGTGGTCAGCGATTTTGGAGCAGGGAGTACGTTTGTGGTGGTGTTGAATGCTGCGGGGTAAACAGGATAGTTATTGCCCGCTTGCGCGATGGCTCCGCCTCGCGTGTCCTATTTTCCGGGCTTTGCCCGGTCGGAGATATCGGTCTGCCAGCTAAAGCTGGCGACCACATTACTGTACCTTTCCCCCAACCCGCGCTAATCCCTCCTTCGCTAATTCATAGTCGGGCGCCATGCGCAGGGCTTGTTCGTAGTCGCTTTTGGCCTGGCCGAATTTGCCAAGCCCTTCCGCCGCCAAAGCCCGGAAAGCATACGCTTTGATGTAGGTAGGCGAAACTTTCAGCGCCAGATCAAACTGCTGGTAAGCCTGGTTGAACGAGTCGAGTTCCATGTACAACAGACCGGCGTTGAAGTAGCCGTCTTCGTATTGCGGGTCGGTTGTATTGATTTCTTTATACAGGGCGATGGCGCCATTCAGGTCGTCTTTCGAAGTCAGGTATTCGGCTTTGGCGTGCAGGGCGACGGGGTTTTTAGGATCTACGCGGATCGCGTTGTCGAAAAACCGGTCTGCCATTTTGCTTTTGACAGCTGCATGCAACTGCCCCAGGTTGATCCAGGCGTCGGTCATGTCAGGGTCGAGTTCCACTGCCGACTGGAAGCTGTTGATGGCGCGCACCGTATCGCCCATTTCTTTAAAATTCATGCCGAACATAAAAAAAGCATCCGCTGTTTGTGGGTCAATTTTCAGGACACGGTCTATGGTCTTCATGGAAGCTTCGTATTGCTTCAGAATGTATTGCACTTCGCATAATTTCAACAAGGTAGGAATGCGGTTTGGGTGCAAGGTCGCTGCGCGCTCCATGGTTTTGAGGGCTAAGCGCGACTGGAAATAATCGAGGTAAACATCCGCAAGCAAATGGTGGTATTCCGGTTTAACAGAATCCAGAAGCAGCGCTTTTTGAAGGTCGCGGATGGCAAAGTCATAGCCGTCACTTTCATAATACAGCGCAGCGCGTTGTGCATAAAGTTCTGCATTGGCAGAGTCTTTCAGGATTTGCGCCGACAGGTTGTCAATGGCCGGATTGCCGCTTGCTGTTTCGGAGGCAGCAGCATTTTGATCGGAAGCGTCGTTGCGGTTGCAGGCGATGAGCGCCAGCACAAACAGTGCGAGTAGGATTTTTTTCACCGTTATCTATATTTATTGGCTTGCGAAGTTAGGGCTTTTTTACGGAGTTACAACTGTGCGCTCAACCAGGCAATGCGCGCCGCTAATTCCGTATTCTCTTTGGCCAATTCTTTCTGCACCAAGCGGTGCAATTCTTCCACCGGCATTTTAGCCTGAAGCGCTTCCCGAATATAAGCTTCTTCCCGCAGCGCCTCAATGGCAGCGGAGGTCGGCGCTTCTGTCAATCCTGCCAATTGGCCGAGGTTATTGCCCGTCAGAATTTTGCTGTTCCGGACGTTCGCCGGCAATTGGTCGAACCCCAGGCACAGCGGAAGATAAGGCTGAACAATGGTATGAATGGCTTCCCCGCTGGCCCGCACATAATAGGCGCGCCCCATGCGCCCCATCAGGTCAATTTTGTGCGGATTGATCCGGTTTTTTTCATCCAGCACCCGTTCGTCTATATGAATCAGCAGGACTTCGCATACGATGAGGTTCCCGGCGCCGCCTTCCGTACCCAGCGGAATAATTTGTTTCACCCGGCACTCCATTTGCACCGGCGACTCCTTCACGCGGAAGGGTTTTACCAATTCCGATGGAACAGGCGTAAGTCCCGATTTTTCAAACTCGCTGACCGTAGCCGGAAATTCCACACTGGCTACCGCTACCTGCCGGACAATATTGTAGGTCACCACATTGATGACTACTTCCCCGTTCAATTCTACATTGTGCAGGGTGTCTTTGGTGGTATTGTTCCCAACCCGGCGGTTGGATGAAAAAACCAGCAGCGGCGGATTGGAGCTGAAGGCATTAAAAAAGCTGTAAGGAGCTAAGTTGGCTACGCCATGTTCATCAATCGTACTTGCAAAAGCAATCGGGCGCGGCGCAACAGCGCCAAGCAGGTATTGGTGAAGTTCGGATGTTGGCGTATGGTTAGGATCTATCGTTATCATGCTGCTACGGTTATGTGGGCGCAATTTATGAACGCCTTCCTGAAAAATTAAGTATTAATGAAAACTGGAAAGCGGTAGAACTGATCTAACTTTGGTCGTTTGAGGAAAAAAAGTGGCAGAAAATTTGTAAACCAAAACAATAGTTTTAAATTTGTTCTGCATTTCAACAAAAAGTGTTTTTAAACAAAAAGCAGCATACATGTCATCAGAAAAAGAATCCAAACAGAAATCCCTCCAGTCCGCAGTTGATCGTCTGGAAAAGACCTACGGAAAAGGCATCATCATGCGCATGGGAGACAAACAAGTACTGGATGTGGAAACCATTTCCACCGGGTCACTTGGCTTAGACATCGCGCTTGGCGTCAATGGCCTTCCCAAAGGCCGGATCATTGAAATTTACGGTCCGGAATCTTCCGGTAAAACCACGCTGGCCATTCACGCCATTGCTCAATGCCAAAAACAAGGCGGTATTGCTGCATTTATTGATGCGGAACACGCCTTCGACCGCACCTACGCGGAAGCGCTTGGGGTGGACACCGACAACCTGTTGATTTCCCAACCTGACGACGGGGAACAAGCACTCGAAATTACCGAAAACCTGATCCGCTCCAGCGCCATAGACATTATTGTCATTGACTCCGTCGCTGCCTTGGTGCCTAAAGCCGAAATCGAAGGCGAAATGGGCGATTCCAAAATGGGACTCCAGGCGCGCCTCATGTCGCAGGCTATGCGAAAACTAACAGCCACCATCGGCAAAACCGGCTGTTGCTGCATTTTCATCAACCAGTTGCGCGAAAAAATCGGGGTCATGTTCGGCAACCCCGAAACCACGACGGGTGGTAACGCCCTGAAATTTTACGCTTCTGTACGCCTCGATATCCGAAAATCCGGCGCCGCCATCAAAGACAAAGAAGGCAACCTGATCGGCAATCACGTGAAAGTGAAAGTGGTGAAAAACAAACTGGCGCCACCTTTCCGCACAGCGGAATTTGACATCATTTTTGGAGAAGGCATTTCCAAATCCGGCGAAATTATTGACATCGGTGTCGAATACAACGTGGTAGAAAAAAGCGGCGCGTGGTACGCTTACAATGGCGCTAAAATTGCGCAGGGCCGGGAAGCTGCCCGCCAATTCCTGCTCGACAACCCGGAAGTTGCCGATGAAATGGAAGTAAAAATCAAAGCGCAAATCGCAGCAAGCGGCGGCCCGAAAAAAGTGGCGTTGAAAGATGCCGATGCTGACGGGGACGAATAGGATTACACGAAACTTAGAGAAACATGAGGTTGTGTAAAGAGGCAAAAAGCAGGCTTTGCACCTTATTACACAACCCCATGCTATTTTACGCGGATTGGAACTCAAGAAAGTAGATACCATCTGCTTGCTATGTCCACATAAGTAACGCCTAAAAAACCGGGGGTGAATCACAAATCAAAACCGGAAACCCACCGACAATAAAAAGCGTCCATTGGTCACGTCATTGTTGACAAACTGCAAAGGCGCTTCGGAAGTCAGATAAGGCGTATAGGTTTCTTCAACAAGGTAATGCCGGTAGCCTAAATCCAGGAAAAAAGACTTTTCCCGAATCCCGAATCCTGCGCTAATACTTTGGTTGACGGTATCGTCTCCCTGAAGGGGCGACTGGTGCAGGCCAAAACCTGCCCGCAACCGGAATATTTCGTACACAAATTCCCCGCCAAGGCGAATGTTCGCAGCGGATTGCAATTGATTGACAATATCGTTATTGACTTCGCGTTCGGCATCCTGAAATCCGGAATAGCCAAATTGCGCGCCAGTATAATCGGCCCATTCCACTTCGCCGCTCAGGAATCCGGATTTTCCAATGATGATGCCCAAGCCACCGATGATTCGCCAGGGCGAACGGAATTTGTAGTCGAATAACCCATCAGGCGATTCCGCTTCTCCACTTTTGCTGCCATCGCTGTCGGTATAAAAATACTGCATGGTGTTGCGGTAAGTGTCATCCAGGCCATACGCAGTTGGCGTGTGAAACGCAATGCCGAGGCGCACCGCCTGAATAGGGCGATAGATCAATCCGGCCTTCAGGTTGATGCCAATCCCCGTAGTAGAAATGTTTTCCGTAAATTCCAGGTCGTCAAAAAACGGAACATTTCCGCCTGCGTCTTCCCCTTTGTCCGATTCCTTATAGGTTTTTTCTACCCGATAATTGAGGAAAGGTACCCCAATGGTTACGCCCAACAGCAATTTGTCGTTATAGCTTCCTGCAAAAGCAAAAGCAAGTTCGTTGATCGAGCCGGACGTGGCTACGAGTTGTTCCTTGTAAATCAATGCATTGGGGCGTATTTCCACATCGGAATCATAAATGCCGTCGCCGTCAAAGTCATAAAGCGCGTCGGCATCATAAGCCAGGCCCGATTCAAAATCATCCAACCCATCAGAGCCGTTGGCTAATTCCTGAAATCGGTTGACGATAGAACCAACTGATTGTCCGTCGTAAAAAAAACGCTGGTTAAAGTTGGCCAACTGGTTAAGGCCGATACCGAAGTTAAAAGTTGACCATTGTGAGGCAGTGGGCCGGGAGGCTACCACAAACCCCAGATTGCTGATGCCTAATTTACTCAGGCGATCTTCGTTGATCAGCGCATCTTCGCTTTCCAATAATTTAGATTCGGTATTGATCGTAGTCAGCGAAGGGGTAATCACGAATTCTGAACGCCGGTACCAGGCCAGACCTGCCGGGTTGGTGCTGATGACTGAAAAATCGGCGCCCAGGGCGCTGAGCGCGCCGCCGGCTCCAAGGCTCCTGGCCGTACTGATGCCGCTGCCGTCCTGGTAAGAAAAACGAAGGGCATCGCTGGCGGTTTGGCTATAGGATAAGGTAAAGATCAAGAGTAAACCAAGGCTTAAGATGATTCGCATCGTATTTTGATTTTTGTTTTCTGGTAATCCTGAATAGAAAAGGCGAGTGAATGACCCGCCTTTTCTATCCTATTTTTCTTACAGACACTAATTAGCCGCCGTTCCGGCCGCCGGAACGGCTTTTGCCGTTATTGTCATTGCTGCGTGACGGAGCAGACTGCCGGCTTCCGCCGCTATCATTGCTGCGCGATGGAGCAGACTGCCGGCTACTGTTGTCATAGCTGCGCGATGGCGCTGATTGACGGCTGTTGCCGCTGTCATAGCTGCGCGATGGAGAACTGTTGCGCTCCGGTGCGCTGCTACGCTCGCGGTATTCTCTTGCCGGGGTGTCATCTCTGCGCGTCGGGGTAGAAGGTCTTGCTTCTTCCTGACGTGAGCGGGAAGGACTTGCTTCTTCTCTGCGCGGAGTACGGGTATTGTCTATACTCGGGCGGGAAGGAGCGCTATCGTCCCGGTTTGGCGTCGTTGTTTCCCGGCGCGGTGTGCGTGGTTCCTCAAATTGCGGGCGCTCGTTCACGGGAGTGCGATCCCGAACTTCAGGCCGGGTTGTCCGGGACGGCGTTTCCGGCGAACCTACGCCATCGAGGCTGGCAGGCTTTTTGCCATCTTCCGTAGCTGGCCGGCGCGTATCGCGCGCATTACCGGGCTGGGTTGTTAGGCCTGAACCGGGTTGGTATGTTTGTCGCTCTTCTTTGGGAACTAATGATCCGGTCTCCGGTTTATCTATACCAGGCGAGCGGTCATTTTTGCGCGGCACTCTGGTTGAACCAGTCGTTCGCGGACCATAATGCGTATTGTTGACGGTGTTAACGGTGGTATAATTGTAGCCGTTACCCCAGGATGGTGGGCAATAATAGCCGTTGCCGCCCCAGTTGTTCCAGCCGCCGCCACCCCAGTTGTTCCAGCCGCCACCGCCGCCATAGTAATTATTAATGAAGTAGTTGTTGCCACCCCAGTTATTCCAGCCGCCGCCATACCAGGGATCGTTCCAGCGGTTCCAGCTATTACCCCAACCCCAGCCTCGGTTGAAGGAACCCCAACTGTTCCAGCGATTCCACCGGCGCCAGCTATTCCAATTGTTCCACGAGCTGTAGCCATCGTAGATCAGCACGGTCATGCCGGGGTTGATGAATGGATCGTAATAATAAAGGTCGGCGTAGATGGGGTCAAAATAACTGAATCCGTAGTAAGGCCGGTGAAAACGACGGACGCGGGAGGTATAGTAGTAGTCATAATCCTCGTAGTAATCGTAGTCGTCGTTGTCATAGCCGCTGCCATAACTTGCCGTATTGTCGTCGTAATTTTCCTCGTCGTCGTAGCGGGAAGCGACGGCATTATCGGCAGGCTGAGTTCGGTCAGCGCCAATGGTCGTGTAATACGTACCGGCATCCCGGTCGGGGTCGTAGTACAAATCATCGTACTGACCCAAAGCGACATTGCTGAAAGCTAAGGTCAGTACCAGCGAGGCGAATGCCAAAAAATTTATCTTTTTCATAAGCGGATTTTTAAAAGCGCATTTAGAATGAACTGTTCTCGAATTACAAACCCGAAATTATTACTTTTGTGCCTATTTTTTAGTTAAGGGCGTTTTAAATCAGGCGATTAGCCCGTTAAAGTTATTAATTACTGGTTTTAACAATTGTTAAAATGAACCAGTTAGATTCAATCGTCGCCTGATAACGAGTCGTTTACAACAAAAAGCAACAAAATACATGGCCAAGGAAATTACGAGCAGAGCCGACGATTATTCTCAGTGGTACCTCGATATTGTACGCAAAGCAGGCCTCGCCGACAACTCTCCGGTCAGAGGCTGTATGGTGATCAAGCCCCACGGCTTTGCAATTTGGGAAAAAATGCGTGATGCATTGGACGGAATGTTCAAAGAAACCGGGCACGTCAATGCCTATTTCCCTTTGTTTATTCCCAAAAGTTTCCTGAGCAAGGAAGCCAGCCATGTGGAAGGTTTTGCCAAAGAATGCGCCGTTGTGACGCATTACCGGCTCAAAAACGACCCGAATGGCAGCGGCGTGATTGTGGACCCGGAAGCGAAATTAGAAGAGGAACTCATTGTTCGCCCAACTTCCGAAACCATCATCTGGCATACGTATAAAGACTGGATCAAAAGCTACCGCGACCTGCCCATCCTGATCAACCAGTGGGCCAATGTTGTGCGTTGGGAAATGCGGACGCGCCCCTTTTTGCGCACCACCGAATTTTTGTGGCAGGAAGGCCATACGGCGCACGCCACCTCTGAAGAAGCAATGGCAGAAACCCGTCTGATTCTGGATGTATACGCCCGGTTTGCGGAAGAATATATGGCCATGCCCGTCATTAAGGGGGTCAAAACCGCCAACGAACGGTTTGCCGGCGCCGAAGATACTTTTTGCATCGAAGCGCTGATGCAGGACGGCAAAGCGCTGCAGGCCGGTACTTCTCACTTTTTGGGACAAAATTTTGCCAAAGCATTCGACGTGCTGTTTTTGAACAAAGAAAATCAGCAGGAGTACGTTTGGGCATCTTCCTGGGGCGTTTCCACGCGCTTGGTAGGCGGCCTGATCATGACGCATTCCGACGACGACGGCCTCGTGCTGCCGCCAAAACTCGCTCCGGTTCAGGTGGTGATTGTACCGATTCCGAAGCCGTTTCCTGAAATTCTGGAAGCTGCCAACAAGATCGCCGTGCAACTGCGCGCCAAAGGCATCTCCGTTAAAGTGGACACCGACGACCAAAACCGCCCCGGCTTTAAATTTGCCGAATACGAAATGATCGGCGTGCCGGTGCGCATTGGCCTGGGCCAGCGCGACCTGGATTCCGGACAAGTGGAAGTGGCGCGCCGCGACACGAAAGAAAAAACGAGTGTGCCGTTGGAAAGTATTGCGGAGTATGTGGATCAGTTGCTGCGCGACATTCAGGATAACCTGTTTAACCGCGCCAAAGCCCATCGGGCTGAATACACAACCCCGGTGGATAGCTGGGACGATTTCGTGTCGGTCCTCGAAAACAAAGGCGGTTTTGTCTCCGCACACTGGGATGGCACCACCGAAACCGAACTCAAAATCAAAGAATTGACCAAAGCCACTATACGCTGCATTCCGGTTGATGCTCCGGAAGAACAAGGCGCCTGTATCCTGACGGGAAAGCCTTCCTCTAAAAGGGTGTTGTTTGCGAAAGCGTATTGATTTTTGATGTTTTGGCTGCCGGGCTTTTCTTCGCAAAAGTCCGGCAGCCATCACATCGGACTTAGCACGTCCTTTAGACGTGGTTTGACAGCAAAATTTCTTATACTTGCAACAAAACCACCGTATGTTCAAAGCCAACCTCATCAACAGCCCTTCGTATTATAAAGTGCGGCGTTTTACATTCTTGATGGCGCTGTATCCCAGTACACTCGTAATCGCTATCATTCTCATTTCCAATAACTATCCCTGGTACTTAGTCGCGCTGATTTTTTTAGTGAGCATGGGCATAGATTTTTGGAAAATAAGAGCAGAAAAAAAAGCCAAAGCCCTCTCCACCGGTAATCAAATCGAAATCAGCGACGAGGCTATCCGAATCCTGGGGACTTCCGGGGAAGTCGTTGAAACCTTAAAAGTTGCTGATGCATCCGGTATTTTGGTCAAAGAAGCCTACGCAATTCCCGGCGATACCCTGGCCGGACTTTTCAAAGAAGCCCGGGGCAAAACGCTGCAAAATTTCATCGTCTACCAGGCCGGCTCTCAAAAAGTGCGCTACGACTTTGTCATCGAATCCTATTATATGATTGAGCAGTTGAAAAAGGTGATCCAGAGCTGGCAGGCGAAGGGGGTGGCGGTTGGGATGGTGGAGCGGGGTTGATTCGTTTCTGCTCGCGCGATGGCTCCGTCTCGCGCATCCTATTCCCCGGGCTCCAGCCCGACCATGCTACCGCGCAAGTTCTGCCTCGCGTTATCATGCCCAATTTCTTCCCGAAACCCCCACATACAATACGCCCTGCCTCCCTGCGTTTTGCTTTAAAATTCCAACGCACACCCGCAATGATCGAAAAACTAAAAGCCTCAGGCCGCCTGGAGATTACCGGGCTCCTGATTGTGATGTCCTTGTTTTGTTTCGGGATTTCCGTAACCCGTTACATCCTTACCGATACCCGGGTTTTCCTGTTCCTGAACTGGAACCTTTTCCTGGCGTTTATCCCCTGGCTGATCAGTTCGGCGATCCTGATTAAAGGCTTGAATAACAAAGTTATTTTGGCGTTGCTCATCGTCTTCTGGTTGCTGTTTTTTCCTAATTCGCCTTACATCCTGACCGATTTATTCCATTTGAGGATGCGGAACTCCGCGCCGATCTGGTTCGATCTCGTGGTGATCCTGTCATTTGCCTGGACGGGCCTCGTATACGGCTTCGTCAGCCTGATGGACATCGAAAAATTGCTCAAAAAACACATCAGCAACCGCCTGATCACCACCTTCACAATCCTGTTCCTGTTTTTGGCCAGCTTCGGCATTTACCTGGGCCGCTACCTGCGCTGGAACAGTTGGGACATCCTCAACAATCCGTTCGGGCTTTTCAACGACATTTTTGACCGGATCGTCAACCCTTTTGATCATCCGGCTACGTGGGGCATGACCATTTTAATGGGGTTGTTATTGAATATGATGTATTTTTCGATTAAGGCGATTCGGGGTGGAGGATGAAAGTGATCCGAATGCAGGGTGGAACCCTTAGACATAGTAGACACGAGGAAGAACTTCGGCGCCAGCGGGATGAAAGTGATGTGAATGCAGGCCCGGTCACGCTATCGTTTAAGCTCTGCCTCACGTCTTAACGCTTCTAATTCTTCTTTAAAAAATTGGTCTATGATATGAGCCGTCAGTGCTGTATCAAGGGTACCAAACCTCATCACTAAGTTTCCTTCTTCAAATTGCGTAAAACAATCCCTGATCGTTAGTCCACGCATGAGCAAAAAGCCATTTATATCAACTTGTTTTTCCCAGACCGAATCCATCAATTCTTCTGGTATTTTCTCTTCGGGATTATCTCCACAATTTTCGAGGATGATTAGAATTAAGGGCTCAAACACCTCGTGGGATACTTCTTCATATCCATCTTTTAGCAGTGCTTCAATTTTGGCCTGAATAATGGGTTCTGCCGTTGCAAATAAATCAGTTTGAATTTTTTCAATTTCGCCCGGTTCGCCTACTTTTCCACTTAGGATTTCCGCTACCCGCTTGTGATTTTGAAAAACAATCCAAAATAATTTTTCTGTCCCATTATCTTTCAGCAATCTGGTTTCTCTATACATAGCATTAATAATTGATTGTCAATGTCTTCACGCAGACCCGCTCGCGCGATGGCTCCGCCTCGCGTATCCTATTCTCCGGGCTTCAGCCCCATCCCGGCATTCATCCCCTCAAACTCATACCCCCGCCTCTTCAACTCCTCCACCAACTCCTCCAACCGCTTATAAAACTTATCCCGGCGCGCTTTCCCCGCCCCAATATGCATCAGCAAATAAAAGCCATTCAGGCCGCTTTTTTCCTCCAGCGTGAGAATGCTGCGGTAAATGGCTTTTGAACTGCGGTAATTCTTCATCTTCGGAGTCGTGTAATCGGCGTGCGACAACGTACCCGGCGAATAATTGAACAAGGTCAGGCCAGCTTGCCCGCTCCAGGCAACAATCGAATCGTTGTACCACTCGTAAGGAGGGATAAACATCCGCGCTTCGTTTTTTGGAATGCCCAGCGTAGCAAGCGCTTCAAAATTCCGACGCAAATCTGCCATAAATTCAGTTTTGGAAACCAGCAGGGAATCCCGCTTCGTCCAATCGCAATACAACAGGTGTTTATCTGAGTGCGCACCGACGTAATGCCCTTCCTGCTTCAATCGCCGCACCGTTTCCGGATAAAGCCGGCAAAAATCGCCCGTCACAAAAAACGACGCCGGAATGCCCGCTTTTTTCAGGCTTCCCAAAATACTTTCCGCCCCCTCGGCGTATTCATGCCCGGTAAAAACCAAGTGGATCACTTTTTGCGTCGTATCCCCGCGAACCAGCGCGCCAAAACGATCTTTCACGCCGGGTTTGGTATGCGCCCTGCCTTCCATTTCCAGCGCTGACAACATATAACTTAGACTGGCCGTGCCATCCATCGTGGGTTCGTTGGAAGAATAATCGCCGTAGTCGTCATGGTAAACCACTAAAGGCGACTGAAATGCTGCAAACTCGTCTTCTGCAAACAGTTGAATGCCGATCAGTTTGTTCCAGATGCTGCCGTAAATCGGGCCGTCCACCAGACCGCCGTCTATGGGGTAGTTGTACAAGTGGGTAAAGGCCGAGTGCGGATCGCGCGGGGAAACGCCGGACGCCGGCAATCCGCAAATCATGCTCGTTCCCCACGGATTGCAGCCAAACAGCCAGTCGCGCAATGCGATTTCCATTTCCCGGTAACGGGCATCGCCGCTGCGTTCGCGGTACAGTCGGGCCTGGGTATAAATGGCCACATTTAGGTTGTTGGAGCACCAGATGAACGGCACGCCGTAAAGGAAAGGATTCGTTTTGCCGCGCTGGTACACGCTGTCAACGCCCCGGCGCATGAACTCCAGAAAGGTCGGCTGATCCGGGTTCCAGGGCGTTTCGGCCAGGAAATAATGCCCCAGGTTGACAAAAGGATACCATTGGTAATGCCGCGCCGTGTCGCTGCCCATCCACGGGGTGACCGGCTCGGCTTTTCCATAAGCCCCCGCCTGTTCCCGATAGCCCTGTCCGGGGAACAGCGCATCTAATTGCGCCGCAGCCAGTTCCATATCGTCCACATAATTTTCTTCTTCGTAAAAATAAGGCGCGCGGCAGGGTGCGGTTTGGGTATAACCCGGTTTCTGACGGCCTAAGCGGTAGGCGTCTAAAGCTTTAGACGGCAATTGCGCAGCGTATTCCGGATAAAAAGGTTGCAACACCTGCGCGCCCAGCGCATAAGCCGAAGCAAACTTGCCGGCAGAAGAAGCGGCGCCTTTTGTCCGGTTTTTGTGTTTGAATGCGCCTTGCGGTTCACCGGTCAGGTAATAAACCGGACGGGCCAGACTGCCGTCGGGGGCGCCGTAGCGAACGGAGTCGAGCGTGGGCAACCGGAACCCTTTGTGGTCGCGGTCGTCGGCGATCTGGTTGTAGTATTCGCCGGGCGACGGATTCATTTTCAACAGCCAGTCCAACCCCCATTTGGCCTCATCGAGTACGTCCGGGATGCCGTTGGCGCCGGGCCGGCCATTCGCGCCGAAAGCATCCCCGAAAGCGCCCGGATTTTTGCGGTAAGCAAACAAGAGCTGGAACGTGGCGTTGGCAGAAGTGGGCAGGTATTGCAGGTAATCTGAAGCATCGTGCCAGCCGCCGGAAACATCAATCCGGGTAGAATCTTTTGCCCGGTCGGGGTGGTAGATGATGAATCCGTCGGCGGTATGGCAGGAATCATTCAGGTAGGGATTAAACCCGCTGCGTTGCTGGCGCATGTAGCGGAGGATGAAATCGGCAGCGCCTTCATACACGTCATGGCCAATCCGAAAAACAGGCGACCGGACGTCCTGCACCTGCACATAATACGCGCCAGGCGTGCCGAACGCTGAAAAATCGAGCCGGTAACCTTCACTGAAAGCCGCCCAGGCGCCATATTTCCGAATTTTATCGCTCCGAAAAACGGGTTCGTGGGTGAGTGCGTCGCGCAACTCAAAGGCATCGAAAGTTAAGGGCGCTTTACTCACCAACACGGCGACTTTAGTATCCTGTTCGAGGTAGCCGAGCTGGTTGATGCGCAGCCAGGCGGTGGGGGATTGCGAGGAAACCAATCCGCAGGAAAAAAGTACAAAACAGGCAGGCAGGAGGTATGGGCGTAAGGGCATGGTTTGTTTTGATCAGCAATTTAGGGCAAATTTGACGACTGGAGTGCCCTGTTGTGTAGTTTTCTATGTCATTTTTTGCTGGGCAGGCTGAGGTTAGTATTATGCTCTTTGCTGTCTGTCCACCAGGAAAAGTTGTCCGAAATGATGATTTCGTTTTTTTCAAAGTGAAGTGGGGTGCGGCTCCAATTTGATGTACATTAGCGACAGAAATAGTAAATATGGCAGCGCAATACAAATTGGAATCAGATGGCAGCGTAAGCATCACGGTGAACATAAAGCCCGAAGGGAGTATGCTTGAGCAAGAAGAACAGATAGCGGCAGCGGTAGCAGAAGTAGGTCGTTTGGCGACGGAATTATCGCTAAAAGGCTTTGATACGAATGGCCAGCCGTTGATCGTAGACAATGTTAAACATACGAGCCGGGGGCAGGAAAAAAAACATTCCAAACCCCGTGGGGAGAAGTAGAAGTAAGTCGGCATGTATATCAGAGTAGCAGAGGCGGCCAAATAGTGGTTCCGTTGGAGCGAAAATGCCGAATTATAGGAAATAGCAGCACTCCTCGATTTGCCAAGATGGTAAGTTGGAAGTACGGACAATTGCCAGCCAGTAAGGTCTCGGAAGACCTGGAGTTGCACCACAGTCGCAAGACGAGCCGCAAACTGATACAAAGTTTGGGTGCAGCAGTAGGAGAAGTGGCGCGGGAAAAGGAATTTGAATGGTCGTATGAACTTCCGCAGATGGAGGAGGTCGTCACTCATATTTGGGTAAGTCGGGATGGTACGACCACCCCCATTTTGAAGCAAGGCTACCGGGAGACGATGTGCGGGACATTGAGTTTTTACAATTCAAAAGATGACAGAATGCATACGATATATGCTGCATGTGCCCCCGAATATGGCAAAGAGGGTTTTGACAACGTGATGGTTGTTTAGCTTTGCTGTCCTTGGTGGTGGCTTCTTTGTAGAGCAAATAATTGATAAGGCGCTGTACACCTTCCAGGTCAGTTTGCTTACTTCGACATTTGGACGATTGCTTACCACAAATAAACACCTAACTTTTTTACAAATCAACTGTCTTGCCAATATACAAAACTTCCTGATCCGTTTATTTTTCCCCCAAATTTCCCGATCTTGCACCCATGGAAACGATCCGCAAAGACATCCTGGAAACCCCCGTTGAATTCCTGAAAGGCGTGGGGCCGGCGAAGGGCGAGTTGCTGAAAAAGGAATTGCGCTTGTACACCTTTGGCGATCTGTTGCAGCATTATCCCTACCGCTATGTGGACAAAACCAAGTTTCACCGCATCCGCGAACTGAATGAAGACAGCGGCAATGTGCAACTCAAAGGGGTGTTGCGCCGCCTCTCGGTAATGGGCGAAGGGCCGAAAAAGCGATTGGTCGGGCAATTCCGCGACGACAGCGGGGTGATAGATTTGGTGTGGTTTACGGGCATTCACTGGCTCGAAAAAGCGCTGGTGGTGGGCACAGAATACGTGGCTTATGGCAGGATAAGCGCCTATGGCAATATGCTCAGCATCCCGCACCCGGAAATGGAAGTGGCCACGCCCGAAAACTTAGAACGCGCCCCGGTTTTTGCGCCGGTGTACCCCGGAACGGAAAAACTGAACGCCCGGAACTTAGACGCTAAAGCGCTGCGCCGCTTGCTGCAGAGCTTGTTTGAAAAACTCCAGCCCAGTGACCTGCCGGAAACGCTGCCGGCTTATATGATCGAAAAACTACATTTCCCGTCGCGCTACAACGCTTTGCGCGGCATCCACTTCCCGAAAACCCAGGAGGAATTAGACGCAGCCCGCAACCGCCTCAAATTCGAGGAATTGTTTTTCCTGCAATTGCGGCTGCTGCAACAAAAGCGCCGCCGGAAAGACGAAGTAAAAAGCTATGTATTTGACAAAATCGGCGATTATTTCAACCGCTTTTACGCCGAAAAACTGCCATTTGAACTCACCGGCGCACAAAAGCGCGTGCTGAAAGAAATCCGCCGCGATTTTGCATTGGGCAAACAAACCAACCGCCTCATCCAGGGCGATGTAGGCAGCGGTAAAACCATCGTGGCGCTGATGGCCATGCTCATGGCTTTGGACAATGGTTTTCAGGCCTGCATGATGGCGCCCACCGAAATTCTGGCGCAGCAGCATTTTTTGTCCGTGAGCGCTTATCTGGAAGACATGGACGTGCGGGTGGAATTCCTTTCCGGCACTGTGAAAGGCAAAAAACGACAAGCCATTTTAGACGCTTTGGCAGGGGGCGAAATCCACATCCTCATTGGCACACACGCGCTGATCGAAGACCCGGTGCAATTTAAGCGCCTGGGGTTGGCCATCACCGACGAGCAGCACCGCTTTGGGGTGGCCCAACGCGCCAAACTCTGGAAAAAGGGCAACCCTCACCCACCGCACGTGCTGGTGATGACGGCCACGCCTATTCCGCGGACTTTGGCCATGACGCTGTACGGCGATCTGGATGTGTCGGTGATTGACGAGTTGCCGCCAGGCCGAAAAGACATCGTGACCAAACACCGCACCGAAAACCACCGGATGAGTGTGAACGGCTTCATTCGTGACGAAATCGCCAAAGGCAGGCAGATTTATGTGGTGTTTCCGCTGATTGAGGAGTCGGAAAAATTGGATTTAAAAAACCTGCAAGAGGGTTACGAAGCGTTGTCGCGCGAATTCCCCATACCAGACTACCAAATCAGTGTCGTGCACGGGCGCATGAAACCCGCCGATAAAGATTTTGAAATGCAGCGGTTTGTGAGCGGCCAGACGCAGATTATGGTGGCGACAACCGTCATTGAGGTCGGTGTAAACGTGCCCAACGCCAGCGTGATGATCATTGAAAATACAGAGCGGTTCGGCTTGTCGCAATTGCACCAGTTGCGCGGACGGGTGGGGCGCGGCGCCGAGCAATCGTATTGCCTGCTGATGACCGATTTTAAAATCAGCCACGAAGGCCGCGAGCGCATCCAAACGATGGTGCGTACCAACAATGGGTTTGAAATTGCGGAAGCCGACCTGCGCCTGCGCGGTCCCGGTGACTTAGAAGGTACCCAGCAAAGCGGCATCCTCAACCTGCACATCGCCGATCTGGCTCGCGACGGCCGCATCCTGCAAACTGCCCGCGAAATTGCCGATCGCATTCTGGACGACGATCCTGCGTTGCAAAAACCCCACCATGCGGTGTTGAGGCAGGAATTGGAGAAACAGAAACAAAACAAGGGATGGGGGAGGATTAGTTAGCAGGATTGGAGTTGGCAGTTGGCAGGAGTGTGTTCATTTTGGATTGAAGTGTCCGCATTAAAATAGTTGGCAGTGGGCAGTTTTTCAGTTGGCAGGAGTGTTCAGGGTTGAGGATGTTGGTTATTCGATGATGAAGGTGGCAGTTGGCAGTTTTTTAGTTGGCAGGAGTGGGTTCGTTTTGGATGGGAATATGTATTTCAATTCATAGAATAATAAGCTAATTATTTGATAGCCAACATTATGGAATACGTAGCACTCCTGCCAACTGCCACCTGAAAAACTGCCAAACTATATGCCCCATGTGATCTCTCTGGCAAAAAACAAATAAAGATGTACCGCTTTTCAAAACAAATACACGAATACTGCGAGGCGCATACCAGCCCGTTGCCGGAGGTTTTGGCGGAATTAGAGCGGGAAACCCACCTCAAAACCCTTTCGCCACAGATGCTTTCGGGGCGGTTGCAGGGGCAGTTGTTGGCTTTTTTTAGCAAAATGATTCGCCCGAAAGCCATTCTGGAAATCGGTACGTTTACGGGCTACAGTGCGATTTGTTTAGCTCAGGGACTGTCTCCAAACGGCGTGTTACACACCATCGAAGTGAACCCGGAATTGGAACACCTCATCCGGAAATACATAGACAAGGCAGGTTTATCAAACCAGATCCAACTCCACCTTGGACGGGCGCAGGACATTGTGCCGACCCTGGAGCAAACGTTCGACCTGGTATTCATAGACGCAGCCAAGCAGGAATACGCCCATTTTTACGACTTGGTCATTGATAAAATCAACCCCGACGGCCTGCTTCTTGCCGACAATATCCTTTGGGACGGGAAGGTGTTGACGCCCGAAAAAGACCCGGATGCTGCAGCGCTGCACGCTTTTACCCGCAAAGTGGAAACAGATATGAGGGTGGAGCAACTGTTGCTCCCCGTGAGAGACGGGTTGTTGGTGGCGCGGAGATTGACGGGGTAATACAAAAAAGTTGGCAGGGAGTAGGTGGCAGTTGGCAGGGGATTTTGGGTACTCATTCAAACGCCGGCAATTCTTTTTCCAAAAAAACAGACAAAGGGCAAATGCGCAGCCCGTCGCTTCGGTCAAACCGCTCTCCACCGGGCGTAATGATGTAATTGGAATCTGATTGTAAATCCGAAATACTCTGGTAAAAACCTTTTGAAATATTGGGAGAAACAGAAAACTTGATTTCGATACATACTTTTTTGCCGGACGGAGTAATCATCAATAAATCTACTTCTGCCCCATGATGGGTTCGGTAATAGTAAAAATCAGAAAATTCCGGTGCTTCCCGGATAATTTGCTCAATGACATAACCTTCCCAGGAAGCGCCAATCGCAGGGTTGCCACGCAAATTTTCCAGATCGAATATGCGTAAAAGATAGTGTAGCAAACCGCTGTCGCGGAGGTAAATTTTGGGTGATTTGGTCAATCGTTTACCCAGGTTGGCGAAGTAAGGCGGCAATCGGCGAATCAAAAAACTACCTTCCAGCAATTCTGTATATTTATTGACTGTCGGATGCGTCACCCCCAGCGAAGCTGCCAATGCGCTGGCATTAAACGCTCCGCCATGTAAGTGTGCCATCATGGAAAGCATATTCCGAACCACCCCTGCCGGTATTGCAAAGCCGAGGCGGGATAAATCGCGGTGGATAAAGGTTTCCGTGAAATCATCAAGCCATTTTCGGCTAATGAAGGTTTCCGGTGCAAGTAGAGAGCCTGGAAAACCGCCCCGCAACCAATGCTCCTCCTGTGTGTAATGGTCTTTTATTTCCGAAAAGGAAAAAGGTGGCAACTCATGGTAGGCAATGCGCCCGGCAAGCGTTTCTGTATTGAGTTTGACAATATATGGAGCAGCAGAACCAAGTAAAATAAAACGGGCTGGATCGCGCTTTTGGTCGGTCAATGCCCGCAACAATGCAAACAACTCCGGGCGCACCTGAATTTCGTCAATGATGACACATTTGTCCACATGACCAGAAAGGTAAGTCTGGGCATCTTCCAATTTAAACCAATCTTCCCGCAGTTCAAGATCAAGGTAAAGCGTAGGTTTTGCAATTTGTGATTGCAGGTGTTTGACCAGCGTTGTTTTACCAACCTGCCGCGAGCCAACCAAGCCCACAATCGGCGACCAGGATAAATCCCGTAGGATTTTTTTTGAAAGCAAGCGTTCTATCATGTAGCAAAAATAATAAACATCCGCGTAAATTGAAAAACAATTTTTCAATTTACGCGGATGTTATAAAAATGACAACCCGCAACCGTTTCGACTCGACTTCGCCCAGCCAGCGCGCTCAACGAACAAAGAACAACGATCCTTCTCGTCATAATTGCGCGCGATCCTGCCAACTGCCCCCTGAAAAACTGCCAACTCTTGTAAATAACCCCCTCCCCCGCTAAATCCCCCTGCAACATTGCAATTTATCCTTCTTTTTTAGCGTGAAATGTAGAATTTTGCCACACCTGATCACGTTTATCACACATTCGCCGAAAGGCATTAAAATTCTGACCGAATAGGGTCGTAACTTTGTACGATGGAAACCAGTGAACTGCTTAGTAAAGTCCGCAAAGTAGAGATCAAGACGAAGGGGTTGAGCCGGCATTTATTTACCGGCGAATACCACAGCGCGTTCAAAGGCCGGGGCATGTCGTTCAGCGAAGTGCGCAGTTACCAGTATGGCGACGACGTGCGCATGATTGACTGGAATGTGACGGCGCGCACCGGCGAACCGCACGTGAAGATTTTTGAAGAAGAACGCGAACTGACTGTCATGTTGCTCATTGACATGAGCCAGTCTTCATTTTTTGGTACGGCAGCGCAAATGAAGCACGAAATTCTGACTGAAATTTGCGCAGTATTGGCGTTTTCGGCCATCAACAACAACGACAAAGTGGGCGTACTTTTTTTCTCCGAGGGCGTTGAAAAATTCATGCCCCCCAAAAAAGGCCGCCAGTACATCCTGCGCATCATCCGTGAACTAATTGATTTTCAGCCAAAAGGCAAAGGAACCAACATCGGTGGGGCGCTGGAGTATTTCAACAATGCCATCAAAAAACGCAGCGTTTGTTTTCTGCTGTCCGACTTTTTAGCAAAAGGCTACGAGGCGCCCCTTCGGATTGCTGCCCGCAAACACGACCTTATCGGCGTGCAGATTGTAGATCCGCGCGAAACGGCCTTGCCCAATATCGGCCTCATGCGCGTGAAAGACCCTGAAACCGGACAGGTTCAATGGCTCGATACGGCTTCAGCAGCCGTTCGTAAACACTATGAGGACTGGCACCGGGAACAATCGGATTACTTTCGGGGTGTTTTCCTGAAAAGCGGCGCTGATGTCGTGCGCATTCAAACGGACGAATCGTACGTGAATGCCCTGTTGAAGTTCTTTCACAAGCGCATCCGGTAAAAGACCATGACGAAACTGAAAACCATTGTTGCAATAGGATTATGGCTGGCACTAACACCCTGGCAGGCAAATCTCAGCGCCCAAACTACGGCGCACGTCCTGATAGACAGCTCACAAATCAGCATTGGCGACCAGGTGAAGTTAGTTTTTCGGGTTGCATACAGCAAAAACGGGTTGTTTCAACGAGCTGATTTTTCGCAATTGGATTCGCTGGAAGGCATTGAGGTATTGGCTGTGGATACGCCGCGCACCCGCATTTCAAATATTGCGGCCTTCACAGAGCAAACCCTGATGATCACTTCCTTCGATGCCGGGCGGTATGAACTGCCGGCAATTCCCATTTATGTGGCAGAAGGCGCCGGCATTGATACCGCCTGGACCAAAGAATTGGTGCTGGAAGTCAGGGATGTGGTGGTTAACCGGGATTCCCTGCACATCGAGCCTATCAAAGATATTATTCCGGAACCCCAACGCCTGACCGACTATTGGCCATATTTTGCTGGGGTATTCCTCCTGCTGCTGATTTGGGGCCTTTGGCGGTACGCCAACAGACCCGTGAAAGAGCGGGCTTTCCCAAAGATGGTGGTGAAAAAAACGCCCGACCAAATCGCCTTAGACAAACTTTATGCCCTGCAGCGAGGCGCGCCCTGGCTACATGCCGGCGCTACGAAGGCTTACTACGCGGATTTGACCTTCATTGCCCGGGAATATTTAGAAAACCGCTACGGCATCAAGGCGCTGGAGTCAACGACCCGGGAAATCCTGACGGCTTTGAAAAAAGAAGACTTGACAGAAGCTGCAGTTTCCATCCTCCGGGATTTGCTGCAAACGGCGGATTTGGTCAAATTTGCGAAAGCGAATCCCGACGCCGCGACCGGGGCTGAATGGCTGGAGCGGGCGATTGAGTTGGTGAAGATGACGGGGACGCGCGCGGAAGAAAGTACGATTGAGCCATCAAATACCCCAATTGACGAATGACGATTGATGAATGCAAATTGTTGATGTTTTACGGCGCTCAACATCATCAATCATCAATTATTTAATCATCAATCATCAATTAATTTAAAATATGAGGTGGTTACACCCTGAGTTCCTGTATCTGTTCCTGCTGCTGCCGGTAGCGGTGTTCTGGTATTGGCTTCGTTACCGGAGGCGGTACCCTACCTTCCGCTTGTCGAGTTTGCAGGCCGTGCGAGCCGGGGGGAGCTGGCGCGGCAGGTTGCAGGTGGTGTTGCCTATGCTGCGCTTTTTTGCTTTTGCAGCTTTGATCATGGCTTTGGCTCGTCCACAGGAGGCCTTGCAGGAAGAAAAAGTAAAAGGCGAGGGCATAGACATTGTGCTTTCGATGGATTTGTCGAGCAGTATGCTGGCGATGGACTTCAAACCCAACCGGCTTGAAGTGAGCAAACGTGTGGCGTCTGAATTTGTGGACAAACGCACGTTTGACCGAATCGGCGTAGTCGTTTTTGCAGGCGAAGCATTTACTCAATGTCCGCTGACTACCGACCACCGCATCGTGAAGGAATTTTTGTCCCGGTTGGAATGCGGTCGCCTTGAGGATGGTACGGCCATCGGAATGGGACTGGCTACTGCCGTCAACCGCCTCAAAGACACCAAAGCCAAAAGCAAGGTCATCATCCTGCTCACCGACGGCGTCAACAATACCGGCTATCAGTCGCCGCAATTGGCCGCCAAAATCGCGAAAGAATTCAACATTAAGATTTATACCATCGGCATCGGCGCTTCCGGAGAAGCGCATACGCCGGTGAGCCGACGCAGTGACGGCACCTATATTTTCGGCCTGGCACGGGTGGAAATGGACGAACCGCTGATGCGGGAAATTGCCCAACTGACCGGCGGGCAGTACTACCGGGCCACGACCGAGCAGGAATTGGAGCAGATTTATGCCCAGATTGACCAATTGGAGAAAAGCGAAATCGAAATTACCAGCTACAAGCGCTACGGGGAGTTGTTTCGATGGTTTGTGCTGTGCGCTGTAGTACTGGTTTTTATGGAATTCCTGCTGCGGTATACGGTACTGCGGACGATTCCGTAACCATCTAAAATCCAAAATCTACCGACAATGTTCCGTTTTGAGCACAACGAATACCTTTTTGCCTTGGCGGCAATCCCCCTGATGGCGGGTTTGTATGCGTTGTCGCAACATGTGCGCAGGCGTGCCTTGCAACGTTTTGGCGACGCAGCGCTGCTGGAGCGGCTCATGCCTGGCTATGCACCCCGGCGGAACAAGTTCAAGCTGATCCTGCTGCTGCTGTCCATGCTGCTGCTGATTTTGAGCTGGGCCAACCCGCAATGGGGTTCCAAACGCGAAAAGGTGGAGCGCAAAGGCATAGACCTGCTCATTGCCATAGATATTTCGGAAAGTATGATGGCGCAGGATTTGCCGCCCAGCCGCTTAGAGCGGGTGAAAAAATTTGCGGTAGAATTGGTCAATCAATCCGACGGCGACAACATTGGCATTTTGCTTTTTTCCTGTAATTCTTTCCTGCAGGCGCCTTTCACCACCGATTACAATTTTTTGCGCTTGTTTTTAGAAAGTGCGGAAACCAGCATGGCTTCTTCTGCAGGCACCAATATCGGAGCCGCCATCGAAATGGCCGGGGAAACCTTTGGCGAGGACAATAAAAACCACAAAGCATTGGTCATCTTCAGCGATGGAGAAGACCACGAAGGCCAGGCCTTAGAAAATGCCCAGGAAGCTGCCGACAATGGACTTATCGTGATGACGATTGGGGCAGGCACCCCGGAAGGTGGCTTCATTCCCGTGGCCACTTCCTTTGGGACGGAATACAAACGCGACGCCGGCGGTAATCCAGTGCGCACCCGTTTGGATGAATCCACGTTGCGCGGCATTGCGAAAGCGGCCAACGGCGCTTATTTCAACATTGCTTCCGGCAGTGAAGCGGTCATCAGCGGCCTGCGTGAGCGCATTGACAGAATAGAAAAGCGATCCTACGAACAACGCCCGTTCAGCGACTACAACAACTATTTTCAGTACCTGATTGGGCTGGGTTTACTGTTGTTGGCAACGGAGTTTTTCATTGCATACAAGCGTAGGGATTAGCAGATCAAAGCGGTAAACTATTGGATTTTGGGATTAGATTTAAAATGGGAAAACCATGTGCAAATCATTAAAAACCGGATTGGGGTTGATTGCTTTTTTGTTTGGTGCGCAGTACGCCACAGCACAATCAGCACATGTTGAGTCGTTGAAAGGCGACAAGGCTTACAAAGAAAAAAACTACGCCCAGGCAGAAGAAAAATACCGCAGCGCGCTTGAAAAGCAGGGCAACGCCAAAGACAACTACAACCTCGGTAATGCCATTTACCAGCGCGAAAACTACGACGAAGCCATTAAACACTTTGAAGAAGCGGCTGGTAAAGCCCTGGATCAAAACCAAAAAGCGCAGGCGTATTACAACCTCGGCAATGCGCATTTCAAAGCGGGCGCATGGGAAAAAAGTGTGGAATCCTACAAAAATGCCCTGCGCCTGAATCCGGGCGACGTCCAGGCCAAACACAACCTTGCCCAAGCCCGCCGCCGCATTCCGCCGCCACCGCCGCCAGATCAAAACCAACAGCAGCAAAATCAGCAAAAGCAGGATCAGCAGCAAAACCAACAGCAGCAAAACCAACAAAACGACAAACAACGCCAGGAAGAAAAATCCAAATCCCAAGCCGGTAAAGAAGAGGAAATCTCGCGCCAGGAAGCGGAAGAACTCCTCAAGATCATGGAGCAGGAGGAGAAAAAAGTGATGAATAAAATGCGCCGCGAAAAGCGCGGGGCTTGCAGTTCGGACAAGGATTGGTAGGTTTGATTTTTAAGGTTAAAGTAGAAAGGATAAAGGTTAAAGTAGGATACGTAATTTGAATCTATTACGCATCCTACTTTAACCTTTATCCTTTAACCTTTTGCCCCTCCGCTTACGGAGCAGGCTTTGCCAAACTTGTCCTTTGTCTTTTTGTTGTTGATTTCAAAAATAACACGACCATGAAATATCTATTGGTTACCCTCCTTGCTGCCCTGGCTTTTTCCTGCGCCCTGCCCGAAGGCCCGAAGAACTTGCCGATGCTTGGTTTTCACGACGTTGATCCGGCAACGGGCGACACGATTTACCACACGATTCCCGATTTTTCCTTTCTCAGTCAGGACAGTGTGGCGATCACCAACGCCACTTTTGCCGGAAAGGCCTACGTAGCCGATTTTTTCTTCACCTCTTGCCCGACAATATGCCCAAAGGTAAAAAAGCAGATGATGCGGCTGTATGACAAATACCGCAGCGACGACCGCCTGATGCTGTTGTCGCACACCATTGACCCCAAACGCGATACGGTAGGGAAGCTGCACGATTTTGCAGGCCGCATGGGCGTCACTTCCGATAAGTGGCTTTTTGTGACCGGCGACAAGGATAAAATCTACGCGATCGCCGACGACTACATGAGCATCGCAAAAGAAAATCCGGAGGCCCCCGGCGGCTTCGACCACAGCGGCTGGCTGCTGCTGATTGACAAAGACCGGCATATCCGCGCTTATTGCAACGGAACGGAGGAAGCCGCTGTGACTAAGTTTATGGAGGATATAGACTGGTTGCTGGCGCAGTAGTGTCTGACTTTATAGTCCCATAGCTGCGTTATGTTCTGCCCCAAAATCGGTCACTTATGCGAATAAACTCCCGTTTTTGGGGCAGAACATGCCTTGCTCTCGAACTCTAAAGCTCAGACACCGGGTCAGACAACTAATATTTATTCTTCACCACCCACTTCATGCCTTCCCGCTTCGTCAACGGCGCCAGCGGGGTGTCGCGGATGAACTGCGCTACGGCTTCCGGGTCGGTTTTGGAGTATTCGCGCAACGCCCAACCCGCGCCTTTTTGCAGGAAAAATTCTTTGGAATCGGCCACCCGCCGGATGTAGTCGAACAGCATTTCCGTATCGGTTTGGGTCTTGAATTTCAACTGAAAAATGATCGCCGAGCGCTGCAACCAGATGTTTCCGGACGCCATCCAGCGTTCGGTGACGGGCTTGGTCAGGTGCGGGAACCGTTGAAAGTGCATACCCGCTAATTTTGAGAGCCAGTCCACGGTATCCCACCAGGATTTGGTGGTGATCAGCTCTTCAAAAAAATCAATCAAGCTTTCCGGTTGCTGCTTCATCACTTTTTGCACCATCTCGATGGCAAAATAGTTTGCTTCCCGGTGGTCGTCTTCGTAGCAGAGCCGTGCTGTTTCCAGCAGGGCTTCCCCTTCCGGAATGCCGTACTCCTCGAACAGGGTTTTCGCCAACGCCAGCCATTCGGGTGCTTTCAGTCCAAAATACTCAAACTGATAGCGCATGTACCACATTTGCCCCTGCGCGCGGTCGGGGTCGCCTTTTTGTTGGAAGAGGGCGACGACTTTTTGGTAGTATTCGAGGGGAGAGCGTTTGCTGGGAACGGGCATGTTAAAAAGTGTATTAAAAATAATATTAATTGTTCAAAAGTAAGTTAAATGATTTTAAATGTAAATGAAAAAATAATTCATCGAATTTTCATCTATAAAGTTGATTGTCATGAAATCAAAACCTAAATTGCACAATCTTTAATTCTTAAAACCAATTGTTATGACAAATTTCGTCCAACGTAGTTATCCAAAATTCACTAATTTATCTTTTGTTTTAAAAAAAATGGGGGGGGGCATTAATTGTTTTACTTTTCTCATTTCCAGTACTCTCGCAAAGTACAACCTGTACCATTCTCAACACCAATCCGGCGGTTGAAAGCCCGCCCACGTTGGGATGTTATCCAAGTTACCCTGATCCTTACGCCATTAAGCTTTACGTACACCTCCTTAGAGAAACTGATGGATCCGGCGGCATCAGTAATGATTTACTACATGCAATACTGAAGTCTGTTGAACAAGATTTCTCAGAGCACAAAATTTATTTTCTTTTGGCTTGTGTGAATAATATCAATAACTCTCTTTTCCTTACAGATGTACTCAGTTCTTCAGACCTTTTTAATGCCGGCTACTCTGAAGAAGATGGGATTAATTTATTTTTGCGTCCCGGGGTTGGTGAAACTGGCGGCGGCGGAGTAGCTTCTGCTGTGGTTTCGCGAAATGCACGAGTAGCAGTAACGAACTCTCCTTCAGGTCTCAAAGTAGTTTCGCATGAATTGGGTCATACCCTCGGATTACACCACACTTTTAGAGGATCTTCTTATACAAATGAAGATGGTTCTCCTGAACTCGTCAATGGCACAAACTGTTGCTCCGCAGGGGATTTTGTTTGCGATACCCCTGCTGATCCCTTTACAAATTATACTACAAATGGCTATGGAGTACAAAGCGATTGCTCCTGGATTGCTCCTCCGGACAGAATAGACCCTGCTGGATCATTATATACGCATACTGATCCCAAAAACATTATGGGCTACGCAGGTGAATGTCGGAAATATTTTACTCCTGAGCAAGGCGAGCGCATGCGCTACCTCCTTGCCACCAATTCGGTGCTGATTCCTACTGTAATAAATGACGCTTTAGTTCATAAAAACACTACGTGGGATACCCCAAAGATATTCAATACGGACGTATTGGTATTACCGAATGTCACTTTGAGAATCCGGGCTAATGTAGAAATGACGGCTGGAAGAAAAATTATTGTAGAAAAAGGAGCAATACTGAATGCAAAAGATGTAACGCTTTCTAAAAGTAATAGTGCAAATAGTTGCATAAACAACACGCCTTTCTGGAAAGGAATTGAGGTAAGAGGTGGTTCTCTCCAGGAGAATGGCGCATCCATTGTATTGCATAATTGCACGGTTGAGCTTGCCGAGAGCGCTATTTTTTATCCTATTCAGGGGAATTCTGCTTCCTATGGACTGGTAAATTGTGCATTGACTACTTTTCGAAATAACGGGAATGCCATCAATTTTATTTCATCGGGTCCACAGTTTGCCCCATGGAACCAATCTCCTAACCGTTTTACGAAGTGTTCATTCATTACGGATTCCAACTATCCGGTAAATACTGCTTTCAATAGCTTCATACAATTATCGCATGTACCGAACAGCCTGTTTCAAGGATGTGCGTTTAACAATTACCTTTTTCAACCATCCCAACTCCCAGGAGTTAATAACGGAATCTTTACATATAGATCGAAAATAACTGCAAAATCGCACTGTTCCCCCGGATATAACGAGGCAAACTGTCCACCGGAAAAATATACCCCGGCCACTTTTTCCGGATTCAGTAGAGGGATTGATTTAAGAGAATCGAACGGCACATTAGTAAAGGATGTAGCTTTCAGCAATTTGTATACTGGGATTTCCGCCAATGCCAGTAACTCATTAATGGCAAAGGAAAATTCTTTCTCCTTCTCCCAAAACATCCTTTCATCAACAGGGACCAAATTTGGGATCGAAATGCAAAACAGCGGCGGATTTACCATAGAAGACAACCATTTCACAGGCGAAGACCTGACCCAAAGGAACAATTATGGTATTCAGGTATTCAATACAGGAGGCGCAGCCGATGCCATCCGGAGAAATTATTTCACCAATCTTTCTCATGGCATTCGTTCATTGGGCGCAAATGCCACAACAGGCTTTCCTTTCATCGGGCTGTCTTTTTTCTGCAATATACACGACCATAACCTTGCTCCGACATCCGGGAGTCCTTTCGATTTTTGGGTATCAGGATCAATTGCCAATCCCCAGGGAACCTCAAATAAACCAGCAGGAAATGTATTTTCTTTGAATGCGGCGCCGACAGGCAGCGACTTTAGTAAATTTTCTGCTCCGGCAACTTACTACTATTATGCAAGCGGAGTGGGCCAGGAGCCTTTGAATGTAGTGGGTATCACTAAGGTTTCCTCTTCACTTAATCCTTCTTGTGAAGATAATTTAGTCAGCAATCCTCTTCCCGAATTAGACCTTATCTATCAGGCTGAAATGCAAAAACACAAGGATTTAAAAAACCTCTATGATCAATATTTGGATGACGGAGATACACAGGGCTTATTATCTGATATTCTGAATACGACGCCTGCACAAGTGCCAACCTTGGTGAACAACCTACTTGGCCATGCTCCTTATTTATCAGAAGAGGTTCTTGAGGCTGTTTACTCGGGTGTTACACTTTTCACCAATGCTCAACGCTGTAACATTTTGCTGGCCAATCCAGACGGTCTGAAATCAAAAGGCATTCGCGAGCTGATAGAATCAGACGCTTACTCACTTCCTGTTGCCTGTAAAACCCAATTACTGGAAGGCCCCTATCCGGCAACAGCAAGAACAGCTTTGGAAGGAGAAATGGGGCTTACTCTTTCAAACGCCAATCGGGCAGTTAATGCGGCATTAGAAACACTATATATAGATACCCTGAATCAAAATACGGCCATTCGCACCTGGCTCGGTAAGAAAGATGATTTTTATGCGCAAATCGAAAAATTGGAAACCTGGTTTCTGGAGGGCAACTATAGCACGTTTGTACAGGGGGTGTATGATTTAGCTGCCGCAACAGGGGTTTCGGGCGAGCAATATAATACACTGATGGAATACCGAACATTGATGTTCACGCTCGTAGCTGCTTTAACAGATGAGCGCAACCTGTTCAGTCTCAATGCTACAGAATTAGAAACACTAAATACCCTCGCGCAAAGCGGCGGATCCTTCGTTGGCGAAAAAGCCCGCAATTTCCTGGAAGTGTATTATGGTTATTCTTTCGAAGAACCGGCCGCCTTGCAAGCGGGTACCAACAATCGGCCTGCCTCCGGGGCAATACAAACGCAGGCGCCGCCATCAAACGCCAACGACCTGAAAGTCTATCCCAATCCTGCAAGCGATCTGATTCAGTTAGCATTCGACAACAAGGATGGTGCGCTGATACAACTCCGTCGTATAACCGGAGAGGCTTTGATTACCCAAACAGTCCTTCCGGGAGAAACGATCACTCCGATTAATATTGTCGCCTTACCAAATGGCCTTTATATGCTAAGTGTTTTTCGGAATAATCTGCCAGTCACTTCCCGAATCGTCGTGATTTCAAGGTAAAATAATTATTCTTATTTATTTAGGACTCCTTCCTTGCTATTACAAAAAATAGCAAGGAAGGCTCATTATAAAATCTCAAAAATGAGTAGACGATCCATTGTGGCAACTTCTCTTTGGCTATGCCTTAGTGCTACAACCCTAGCCCAACCCATTTTCAATCGCAAATTTCATTTTGATCGCTATGCTGCGGTTTTAACAGGTTTATACATAACAGACACGGCCTATTTTGCCATTGGTATTGTAGCCGACACCTTTCCTAACTCCCCAACTGGGGCACTATTTGTGAAATTTGATTTAGAGGGGAATCCTATAATCACAAAAGTTCTTTCTTCACCTGAAAAAACTTTTGAAACATGGAGTCCCGTTATGCTTTCTACGGCTTCCAATACCTTTATTACCTGTGGATACGGTACGGATATTGACGGCAGGTATGGCTTGCTGATTGAGTATAACTCCCAGGGCGATACGATACGGACAAAAAAAATACTGAACCCTAATTACCCGAATCGAAAATTTATAGCGCCCATCACCTGCTTTATAAAACAAAATCAAGAAATTATTATTTCATCAAACTTCCAACCACTACTTTATCAAGCTGCTGATATTTACATAACATCATTTACTCAAAATTTTAACCTGATAAATGAAGTGGTGTATGGAAACAATAGAATTAATGGAGTTGGCGCAATGCTCCAATCCCCCGACAGCGGCAATTTCATCATCAGCGGTGTCAGAAGCGACGAAAACTTGGTTGACTATAACTTCATCCTCGAAACCATGTTAATCGGTGTAGATGCCGAAGGCAATCTACTTTGGGAGTATTACACCCCAGAGGAAGAGGTATGGGGCGGCGGCAGAGACATCACCTGGGGCGCCGAACCCGGTTCGGTGATCGTGGCCACCGCCAAAGGGGAACGGTGGAATTTTCCCATTGGCGGTCAGGGGGATTCTTTGACCATCGTGGTGTATCGAAATGCAGCGTTCAAATTGAATGCCCAGCGGGAAAAAGTGTGGGAAAAGGTCTTTTATACGTCCTACCCGCACCCGACCAACTGCTTTTGGAAAATTATCCCGGCAGGCCCCGAAGGAGGCTATGTGCTGGCAGGAGAACAGTTTTTTCCTCCGGAAGACACGATTACCGATAAATCATTCGGTATGCTGGCCAAAATTTCGGAAGATGGCGACAGCCTGTGGTCTCGTTACTTTAATGTGCTTGAAGCGCCGCCCTACCATCACAAATTCAACGACATTAAGCTTTGTGCCGATGGCGGCTTCCTGATTTGTGGGCAGGCACTCGATCAGCGTGGTGTGCCTGTGGCTGAACCCATTCAACAAGCGTGGCTGCTCAAAGTGGATGAATATGGATGCCTTGTTCCCGGCTGCCAGGGACCGGTCAGCACTTCTGAACAAAATCCAGTAGCAGAAATTCTGCTTCAGCTATTCCCAAATCCGGCTCAGGATTATCTAAACATCCACCTAAAAACAACCAAAGATCTTCCGGGACGGCTCCGGGTACTGAATGCTTCCGGGGCGCTTTTGACGGACTATGCCGTGCGCGGGCAGGATGTGACGCATATTCTGCCTTTGGATCAATGGCCTTCCGGCAGTTATTTTTTGCAATACTGGCAAGAGGGCCAACTGCTGGCTACGGAGGCGTTCCTAAAGCACTAAAATTTACACCCTATGCTACAACCTCCACCAGAATTCCTATATTTGCCCCATCTACACCCTTTCGTTCCCTTTTATCCAGTTCATTTCGTTAGCAAAGTGAAGCGGAATAATATTGACTATTGAGGCAGCGTTTATGCCGTGGCAAGTGTCTCCACCCTTATTGGGCCAAGTATGAAAAATGTCAAAACAGGATTTTAACAATAAAATGTGCTTCCGTTTCGGCGACATTCTTTAATATTGTAGCCCGGTTTCAAAAAATTCCTTTATCGAAGCAGTGTTTTACAAACCACCTCTCTTTATGAAGAAAGTTCAATCGCTTTGGATCGCCTGCCTGCTTGTGGTAGGGTTGTCTTCGCTCAATGCGCAGGACATTCACTTTTCGCAATTCTATATGTCGCCGCTGAACCTCAACCCGGCGATGACCGGCGTCATGAATTGTAACATCCGCCTGGCAGCAAACTACCGCAACCAGTGGGCCAGTGCGTTGCGCAGCAATGCTTATAGTACGTATTCCGTTTCCTACGACCAGCGTGTGCCGGTGGGCCGCAACGACTACTTCGGCGTTGGGGGAACTTTCTGGGGCGACCGCGCCGGTGAAGCTAATTTTGCTACGCTGACCGGTAAATTATCCTTGTCTTACAGCAAAAAAATGGGCGGCGGCCGCAATGATGGTCAGTACCTCGTTTTTGGCGCTGAAGGCGGCGTGGCACAGCGCAGCATTGACTTCCTGAAATTGCGTTGGGGCACCCAACACGATGGAGAAGGCGGTTTCGACCCCAACCTGGAGTCTCAGGAACTCGGCTTCGACCGCGATAATTTTATTTTTGCCGATATGGCGGCGGGGTTGCTATGGTTTATGGTCTTCGACAAAGACAACAACCTCTACCTCGGTGGCGCTTTCCACCACCTTAACCGTGCCAACCAGTCTTTTGACAGCGAAGGCGAAGACCTGCTCTACAGCCGGTTCACGGTTCATGCCGGTGGCGAATTTATGCTGGGCGACCGATTTGGCATCACGCCGGGCGTTATCGTCATGAGCCAGGGGCCTTCTTTCCAGGTGAACGCCGGTACCGGCTTTAAATTCCTGCTGGGCAGCCGCCAGAGCTACCAGGCTTTCCAGTTTGGTTTGTGGACGCGCATTTCCAACAAGATTGAAACCGGCGTGTTGAACGATGCGGCCATCTTGTCCACGCGCTTCGATTACGACGCTTTCAGCCTCGGGTTCAGCTACGACATCAACGTATCTCCACTCAAGCCGGCTACCAACTCCAATGGTGGTTTTGAGTTTGCTTTGATCTATAAAATTTGCGGTCCGGAAAGACGCGGCGTGTATTGCCCGAATTTCTAATCCTGCGAAACATTTTTTGCCTGAAGCAAGAGCCATCCCGAACTTTTGGGATGGCTCTTGCCATTTTATGGCATTTTTTGATGCCCTGCACCTGCCTCTCAAATTTCAACTACGATACTTTCCTTACATCAAACCACCAGAATAAATTAGGAATCAGGGACAGCCGGCGGGGGCAACTTTTCCTTAAAAAATTCATTCAGGAACAATAATGTCGCTCAAAAGACGTACCTTGCCATGACAATTACAACGGAAATAAACTGCAACCTTCTATGTCCTGCCCCGTATATGGGCAGATAACATTTAGAAATACATTGTCCACAAAAACTCAAGCGCTATGGCTATGTTTGGCAGCAACAACAGCAAAGAAGCAACCAAAAGTAAAAACGGAACGCCGTCTTCTCCTTCATCCAGCTCTTCTCATTCCCTCAATAGTTTGGTGCAGGGCACTACGGTAGAGGGCACCATCAAAGCCGATAGCGATATCCGGGTAGATGGCGCCATCAAAGGCAAGTTGTTTTGTGATGCTAAAGTCATCATCGGCCCAACCGGACAGATCGAAGGCGAGGTAAAATGCCAGAATGCAGTCATCGAGGGCAAATTTGACGGGGTATTGATCGTAACGGAATTGCTCAACGTGCGCGAAACAGCTCAAATCACCGGCGATGTTACAACCGGAAAATTGATTGTTCAATCCGGCGCTGTATTCAACGTTACCTGCTCTATGGAAGGCGGTAAAAAAATAACGCCGGGCAACAGCGTAGGCGCCGGTAAAGAAAATTCAGGTGCAACAAGAGAAACCCAGCCCGCAGGAGTCTGATCCTGACAAAAAAAAGGTCGAAGCGAAGGGCCGCGATTACATGGAGTATTCGGGAATGGTCTTTCAAATGGGCATCATCATCCTGATCGGAACCTGGGGCGGGAAAAAATTAGACGAACGCTTACAAACGTCAAAGCCTTATTTTACGGTTGCACTGGCGCTGGTTTCTATATTTGTGGCGCTGTATTCTGTGCTTAAAGATTTAATCCGGCGTCCATGACGAGCAAAGGTTTTTTCCTTCAATTAGCCATTTTATCCGCCCTTACTGCGGCTGGCCTTTTTTTGATCAACCGCCTGCCCCAGGTTCAACCGCATTCGATGCTTTCCTGGCTGAGTTTGTTGTTTTTCATTGCACTTAGCGCGTTTATCTTCTTCTCCGGAAGGCGTTCTGCTGCAAACGCCAATAAAAATGCATTCACGAATACGGTTTTGGGGTTCACCATGACCAAAATGCTGGCCTGTGCCGTCATAGTGGTGGCCTACCACAAAATTATGCAGCCCGAATCCAAGTGGTTTTTGCTCCCGTTTTTTGTTTCTTACTTAGTTTTTACAGTCTTTGAGACTTATTGGATGATGAAGCTCGCCCGAACGAGCGCCTGATTTTTTTGTAAATCATCCTTGTCAGACTGCACAAAACAATCTAACTTCCTCACACGTTTATATCTATTGTACCAATTAGAATTGCATACTTATGAAAACTCTTCTCGCTTTTTCTCTGCGTCCATATTTTTGGCTGCTGCTTTTTGTTTTGATGGCCGATTCCTGCGCCGTAAATCCGGTAACCGGTAAAAAAGAACTGATGTTCATGTCGGAAGACCAGGAAGTAGCGCTGGGGGTGGAAGCCAATCCCAGTATTATTGCAGAATTTGGGGCTTATGAAAATGCGGCTTTGCAAAAATTCATCAGCGACAAAGGCCAGGAGATGGCACGCATTTCGCACCGCCCGGGCTTAAAATACCAGTTTCAGATTTTGGATTCTCCGGTTGTGAATGCATTTGCCCTGCCCGGAGGTTTTGTCTATTTCACGCGCGGAATCATGGCGCATTTCAACAACGAAGCTGAATTTGCAGGGGTATTGGGCCACGAAATCGGCCACATCACGGCCCGTCACGGCGCTTCCCAGCAAAGCAAACAAATCTTAGTGTCTGCCGGATTGATGCTCGGCATGGTTGTTTCCAAAGATTTTCAACAATTTGCAGATGTAGCCGGCACTGGCGCGCAGTTGCTTTTCCTCAAGTTTGGCCGCGATGACGAAACTCAATCGGACAAACTTGGCGTGGAATACTCGACCCAGATCGGTTACGACGCCAAAGAAATGGCTGGCTTTTTCAATACCTTGGATCGCCTCAGCGGCGGCCCCGAAGGCCGCGTTCCTACTTTCCTCTCCACCCACCCCAATCCGGGCGACCGCAATGTGAAGGTTGGGCAAATGGCCAAAGACCTGCAAAGCAAAGCGCCGGGGAAAAAATTTAACGTCAACCGCGACAGCTATTTGCGCATGATTGACGGCTTGGTTTATGGAGAAGATCCGCGCCAGGGTTACGTCGAAAACGATAATTTTTACCACCCGGAGCTGAAGTTCCAGTTTCCGGTGCCGCAGGGCTGGCAGTTGGCCAATTCGCCACAGCAAGTACAAATGGCGCCGAAAGACGGGAAGGCGCTGATGATTATGAACTTAGCCCAGGAAAAAACATTGGATGCTGCTTCCCGATCTCTGCTGACCAATTATAAACTCAAACAGCTTAGCTCAAAGCAAGTCACGGTAGGCGGTTTTCCGGCAATGGAAATGCTGACGGAACAAGTGCAGGAAACCACTCAGCAAGCGGAAGGCCAAACCCAGCAAGCCGCCCAACCCAAAATCCGGGTATTGGCCTATCTGATCCAGTACAACAGCATGATTTACCAGTTTTTGGGTGTGGCGACGGAAGCCGATTACAATACTTACAGCAACCGTTTCCTGGGCACCATGCAATACTTCCGTTCCCTGACCGACCCGGATAAAGTTAACCGGAAGCCGGAACATATCCGCATCAAAACCGTGGAAAAAACCGGCACCCTGGCGGATGCCCTGAAAGCGTTTAATGCACCGGCTAACCGGATGGATGAGCTTTCTATCCTGAACGGCATGCCCCTGACTGCGCAGGTTACCAAAGGGATGCTAATCAAATTGGTGGGCAAATAAATAGTGTCTGTCTTTATAGTCCGGGGCTTCGACTTACTTCGGCTCCGCTCAGTACAAGTCGCTCAGCCACCTCGGTTGCGTTTGTTGAGCGGAGTCGAAATGTGGGCCTTCGTACGCCTTGCTCTCGAACGCTAAAAGAGCAGTAATGTCGTCAACTTAAGGAATCATAACCACGAAGTGGTTGAAGGTGAATAGCCCCCGATGCAATCGGGGGGCAGGGATGAGCGAAAGATAACGCCCAACCCCGAAAGGGGTTGAATGTCAATACACTACATCCCATTTTTAACATTCAACCCCATTCGGGGTTGGTTCCCCTCCCTACTTCCATCTTTCCCCGAATTGCATTCGGGGCTATTCACATTTGACCCTTTCAGGGTCGTTTCCGTCGTTAAGTTGACGACATTACACTAAAGAGCAGACACAGGACACTAAATAATTGAGATGGCTGACAACGACAAAGTTCACGTTAAACTGAAACGGGTAACCATCCGGAATTTTCAACACAGGGATGCTGCGGATTTTTTTGAATACCGTTCGGATCCCGTTGCCAATATTTTGCAGGGCTATACCCCGTTCACCATCCTGGAGCAGGCCGTGGATTATGTTGATCGCCAGAAAAATAACCGCTTCGGCCAGGCAGGACACTGGATACAACTCGGTATTGTAGAAAACGTCAGCAAAAAACTCATCGGCGACATCGGCATCCGGCCGCAGGATTACGATCCGCGTATGGTTGAAATCGGCTTTACCATCTCTTCCGATTTTCGGAGAAAAGGATACGCCCGGGAAGCGCTGTCCGGCCTTTTTGCCTGGCTGTTCTGGGAAAAACAAATCCATCGCATCGTGGCCATTACGGACACGGAAAACCATGCAACCATCAGTCTGCTGGAAAGCCTCCACATGCGCCGGGAAGGTAAAACGGTGAAGAGTTTCTGGAACCAGGGTGGCTGGCGCGATGAGTATTTGTTTGCGCTACTATCTGAGGAATGGATGACTTACTAACTGTCTTTATAGTCCGATAGCTGGTGTTTCGTTTAAAATTTCCCGCAAAACTTGTCCCGTTGAGCGGGACAAGTTTTGCGGGAAACAATTTCTTGCGAAGGGAGGTAAAGCGTTTTGCATAATTTACAAAATCCGTGTTTTTTTCGATTCTACATTAATAAAGGCAGTCATGTTCCAATCCGAACTTTTTAAAGACAAAATTGCATTAGTCACTGGAGGCGCAACCGGCATTGGTTATGCCATTGCAGAACAATTTCTGAAGTTGGGCGCCCATGTTTATATTGCTTCCCGCAAAGAAGAAAAACTTGTGGCGGCGTATGCAAAACTGAAGCTCTTGGGCCTATGCAGGTATGCCGTGTGCGACATTCGCCAGACGGAACAAATACAAGCCCTTGCTGCAAAAATCAAAGCGGAAGCCGGGCGGCTCGATATCCTAATTAATAACGCCGGCGGACAATTCCCCGCATTGGCCGAAGACATTGCCGAAAAAGGCTGGAACGCCGTCATCAACAACAACCTGAACGGCACCTGGTACATGACGCAGATCATGGCTAAAACTTTTTTCATTCCACAGCAATCCGGTACCATCATCAACATCATCGTCAATATTTACCGGGGCGTGCCAGGCATGGCGCATACCGGCGCAGCACGGGCCGGCGTAGACAACATCACGAAGTCTTTAGCCGTGGAATGGAGCAAATACAATATCCGGCTGAACGCCGTAGCGCCGGGCATCATCCGCAGTTCCGGCCTCGATCACTATCCGCCGGAATTGGTGGAAGGCATTGAAGCAACCATCCCGATGAAACGCCTGGGCACTGTAGAGGAAGTCGCCTGGCTGACCTTGTTTCTCGCCAGCCCAATGGCGGCTTATATTACCGGAGAGACGGTGTATGTGGATGGCGGGCAAAAGCTTTGGGGGAATGTTTTTCAGGTGTAAGATGAGGAATCAGGCCCAGAACACCTACTTACAAAAACTCCCAGTGACATAAAGTGTTCCAAAGTGGCTTCGCTTACGCGGATTTACATTCCGACGCTGCTTGTAATTTCTCATGCCTATAAAACAAAATATTTGTAAAACCCGCACAAAATCTTCTGCATGGATGTACTATCAAAAGAGCAGCGCAGAAAAAATATGCAGGCTATAAAAAGCAAAGGGACGAAGATTGAAATCATCCTTGCAAAAGCCCTGTGGGAGAGAGGGTACCGATATCGTAGGAACAATGGCAAAATATTTGGGTGCCCGGATTTTGTTTTCTCAAAATATAAGGTAGCTGTTTTTTGCGACAGCGAATATTTTCACGGGAAAGACTGGGATACAGCTAAAGAGCGGATCAAAACGAACAGGGAATTTTGGCATAAGAAGATCGAGAGAAATATTAGAAGAGACGAGGAAGTTAACAAGCGACTGGCTGAGGACGATTGGGTGGTGTTGAGATTTTGGGGAGAGGATATCAAAAAAAATATCGAACTTTGTGTTTTAAAAATCACCGAAGCACTCATGAAACAGCAGTCCGTCAAATATTCCCAACTCCGGAAACGGTTAAAAATCGAATCGGATAAGACAAAATTCAATTCTGATCAGGCGAACGTGACGCACTACCTTCATAACAAAGATAACGGTGTGTCGCATCACTTTAAGCCCCATGCGATTGAATACATCGGGCAGATGGCTGCGGAAGACAATAACATCCAATACGAGTTGCCGATTGAATGGGATGTTCCGTTCCCGCCTGCTAAACATCCCAAATTTAAGTTCATTGACCTCTTTGCCGGTATTGGAGGATTTCGTATGGCATTTCAGAATCTGGGGGGTAAATGTGTATTCACATCTGAATGGAACCCGTTTTCTCAAAAGACCTACGAAGCTAATTTCGGGGAGGTGCCTTTCGGAGATATTACCCAAATTAACGAGAACAATATACCGAATCACGATATTTTACTGGCAGGCTTCCCTTGTCAGCCTTTTTCGATTGCAGGGGTAAGCAAGAAGATAAGCTTAGGCCGTCAGCATGGGTTTAAAGATGAGGCACAGGGCACTTTATTCTTTGATATTGTCAGAATTCTGGAGGCAAAACGCCCCAGTGCTTTCATGCTGGAGAATGTAAAAAACCTGGTATCACACGATAAAGGCAATACATTCAGGGTCATACGAGGGGCTTTGGAAGAAATTGGGTATTCTATACATTTTCAGGTACTAGATGGAAAATATTATGTCCCTCAGCACCGTGAAAGAATCATAGTCGTTGGTTTTGACAAGGCCAAATTTAACGGGGAGGAACAATTCAGCTTTCCTGCCAAACCGCAAACTGATCATAAAATAAAAAACATTCTCGAATCAGAGGTTCCTGATAGATATACGCTGACGGATAAACTGTGGGGCTATTTGCAGGGTTATGCGGCCAAACATAAAGAACAAGGCAACGGGTTTGGGTTTGGGTTAGTTGATTTTGAGAGCGTTACCCGCACCATTAGTGCCCGGTATTATAAGGATGGGTCTGAAATATTGATTCCGCAGAAAGGTAAAAACCCGAGGAGGCTCACGCCACGTGAGTGTGCAAGACTGCAGGGTTATCCGGACAACTTTAAGATACCGGTATCTGATACACAGGCATACAGACAGTTCGGAAATTCTGTCGTCATGCCTCTGATACAGGCCGTTGGAGAAAATATTGTCAAAGTATTATTGAGTGACCAATGAATCTAACACAGTTAAAAGCATTATTTGCCGATAAGGAATGTAGTAAAGTGTATGTTAAGATTCTGGCTGCTAATGACAACTCGAAAAATCAGGTTTATTTAGGCGGCAGTTTTGAAATTCTGAACATCCTGCCCATCACGAATATCGTAAATGAGCCTGCCGGAGACTGGAATAAAGAGCGATTCAAAGCGACCATTAACTTTGCGTGGCTTTCGGACGAGGGAACCCTATATCCTGCTCCCCACTCTCAGTTAATACTTTACCCCAAGTATCCGGAAGTCAGGTTTTCCGGATTCTTGCTTGGCTGTGAACAACCACCTTCCGAATTGATGACACAAAGGCTGCCGGGAAGATTGTTGTTCTTTTCGGTTTCAAAAACGGGTCAGGTCATAGGATACGTAGCAGCGCCGCATTCTAAGGTTGCTGCTGAATTCCAGCAAACTTCTTCCATTTTAGATCATGGTGTTTTCAAAGTCATTGAGTTACCCGTTATCGTCAATAATAAAGGGGCTCTTCTTGCCGAATTGTGCAGGATCCATCAATTAGGCTGGATTGATTCGAAGCGACTGGATGCCACAGGTAGCATTGTATTGCCCTGTAATTCACCACAGTGTGGCGGGTATACGCTGGAAGCTGAATTAGGCATTCCTCCAAACGCATATTCGAAACCGGACTATTTAGGTTGGGAGATCAAGCAGTTTGGTGTTTCAAATTTCAAAAATATCAATTCGGCAACTATTACTTTGATTACTCCGGAGCCAACGCATGGACTTTATGTAAGTAACGGCAGAGAAGCATTTATCAGAAAGTATGGTTATGAAGATCGCAAAGGTAGAGAAGACCGTATGAACGTTGGTGGCATTCATAAAATCGGAACACGCCAAAAGCTGACTGATTTGCAATTAGATTTGATCGGATTTGATATAGAAAGTGGTAAAATTCGCAGTACAGACGGAAGGATCGCGCTTATTGACCTTGCCGGTAATGAAGCAGCTTCATGGAGCTTTTCGGAAATGCTTTTGCATTGGAACAGAAAGCACAATCAAGCTTGTTATATACCATCATTGAAGGATAAAGGGTTAAGACGCTACAGGTATAGTAATCGGGTAATTCTTGGGACCGGAACGGACTTTCAGTTATTTTTGGCTGAAATGGCAAAAGGGAATATTTATTATGATCCAGGGATAAAGATGGAAAAAGCATCTACCAAGCCGGATATTAAGAACAGAAGTCAATTTAGAATAAAGTCGCGGTACTTGTCCAATCTGTATAAGCATAATTCAATCGTGGATGTTTGTGATCCGATTGAATGAGAACTTGGAACAATAATCTTCTGCCAAAAGAGGCTGCCCCAACCACATGCTGAGACAACCTCTCTTATTCAAACGATAATCTCTTTGTTCTACATTTTAGGCAGCAACACGCTGTCTAATACGTGAATAACACCATTTTTCTGATACACGTCGTATACGCTGATGTTGGCAATGCCGCCGTTGGCATCTTTCACAACAATGTTTCGCGGGCCGTTCATCATGACCATGAGGCTGGCGCCGTTCACCGTTTTGAGCGTGTTATTTCCCTTCTTGATCAGTTTCGCCAGCGCTTTGAAATCATATTTTCCGGCAAGGACATGGTAGGTCAGTACGCCCGCTAATTTGCTTTTGTTTTCCGGCTTCAGCAAGGTTTCTACCGTTCCGGAAGGCAGGTTTTCAAAAGCGTCGTTGACTGGCGCAAAAACCGTAAACGGGCCGTCGCCTTGCAGCGTTTCCACCAATCCGGCAGCTTTCACAGCGGCAACCAAGGTCGTATGCGCTTTGGAATTCACCGCGTTTTCAACGATGTTTTTCATTGGGAACATGGATTCTCCGCCGACCATAACGGTCTTGTCCATGCTTTGTGCGTTGAGCGAAATTGCAGCAAAAAATGCCAGTGCAAGTGTTGAAATTTGAGAGAACGACTTCATGATAATTTGTTTAGTGATGTTGTGTAAGTCAAAATTATTTGAGAACAGATGCACTTACGACAGATTGAGGGGACATAGGTTTTGAAATTTCAGGAATTAAGCTTTTCTTAACAGGGTTTTTTAGAACAAAAATTTTTCTGAAGCCATGTTTTTCGTTATAATATCTTGAAATTCAATTCTTAAACCCCAATTGAGCCGACCTTGAATAAGCGACTAAGGCATTACAAACCAATACAACGGCTATGCAACAATCTTCATCCGGGTTCAAGACCATGCTTGACGATTTCTACGACTGGGAAGCCAAACAACCCAACGCGCCTTTCCTGCGCCAGCCTTACGGAGATAGCTGGAAAACCATCACCTGGGCAGAAGCAGGCCGGGAAGCACGACAAATGGTGGCTGCGCTGCGGGCAATGGGCCTGCAAAGCGGCGCACACGTCGGGATCGTTTCCAAAAACTGCTACCACTGGATCATCGCCGACCTGGCGATTATGATGGCAGGCTATGTTTCGGTTCCTTTTTTTCCGACCCTCACGGCGCCCCAATTGGCGGAAGTAATCGAACTGGGCGACCTGGAGGCGATTTTTGTGGGAAAGCTCGACGAATGGACCACCATGAAAACCGGCATCCCCGCTGAACTGCCCATAATTGCCTTCCCACACTATGAAGGCAACGCCCGTATAGACACCGGCGCAAAATGGGAAGACCTGCTGGCGCGCCACGAGCCGGTTGCGGAGTCTCTCCGGCCAGCCCCGGATCAGGTGTGGACGATCCTGTTCACCTCCGGCACTACGGGAACGCCCAAAGGGGTCGTGCTCGAATACCAGGCGCCCGCGGCTTTGATTGGAATGGAGCGCACCCACAATGCAGTTGGCCTTTTTGAGGGAAATGAACACCGCTATTTTTCTTACCTGCCACTCAACCACATTGCGGAAAGACTCATTGTAGAGCTGGCCTGTATGCACAACGGAGGGTGTATCTCTTTTGCGGAATCCTTAGACAGTTTCGTCAAAAATTTGCAACAAACGCGCCCAACCTTGTTCTTAGGCGTGCCTCGAATCTGGTCGAAGTTTCAACTTGCTATTCTGGAAAAAATGCCGCAACACAAACTCGGCTTGTTGCTCAAAATTCCCATTCTTTCTAATCTGATCAAAAAGAAAATCCAGAAAGGGCTGGGGTTAGACCAGGCTCGGGTGACCTTTACCGGCGCTGCGCCTGCGCCTGATTCTTTGAAACAATGGTTCCGCCGCCTCGACATCAACGTCCGGGAAGTGTACGGCATGACGGAAAATTGCGCAGGCTGCTCCCTCATGCTACGCGGCGCCAATAAAGACGGAACCGTGGGGCAGTTGCTCCCGGAAGTGGAACTCAAAACGGACCCGGAAAGTGGCGAAATCATCATGCGGGCCCCCTGGCTGATGCGGGGATACTATAAAGATGAAGTCAAAACCCGCGAAATCCTGCACGACGGCTGGCTCCATACGGGCGACCAGGGCGAACTCGATGCAGCCGGCTACCTGCGCATTACCGGAAGGGTCGCTGATACGTTCAAGTCGGCAAAAGGCAAATTTATCGTGCCGGCGCCCATCGAATGGGGTTTTGCGCAAAACAGCTACATCGAACAAATTTGTATTGTAGGGTTGACGCTGCCCCAGCCCGTTGCGTTGACGGTTTTGTCTGAAATTGGGAAAAATGCGTCGCGCGAAACCGTGGTGCAAAGCCTCCAGCAAACGCTGCGGGACGTCAATGACAGTTTGGCTAACTTTGAGCGCTTAGCTAAAGTGGTGGTGGTGCGGGAAGCGTGGAATGTCGAAAACGGCATTCTGACGCCCACGCTAAAAATTAAGCGGAATGTAGTAAATCAGCGCTACGCACCTTATTTGCAGCAATGGTACGAACAGGGCGAGTCAATCGTTTGGGAATAATTACCTTTGCCGTTTCATGATCTAATTTGTCAAATCCATTCAATTCAATAGCATGAGTTTTGAAAGCATCCTCAAATCCATTCAGGACCGGGCAGCGACGAACAGCCCGCTCGGCGCCAAGCTTAAATTTGATTTTGGCAGCAGTCAATTGATCCACTTAGATGGCAGTGGCGCTGAAAATATTGTAAGCACCGAGGACAAAGAAGCAGACTGCACCGTTACCGTCAGCCTCGCCGACCTCGAAGGCGTCATGAACGGCAACATTAACCCGATGATGGCCTTTATGACCGGCAAAATTAAAGTAAAAGGGGACATGGGCGTTGTGATGAAGTTGCAGGGATTGCTGAAGTAGCGGTGTTTTAAGAAGCACGTAGCAAAGGGCAAGTAGCAAGTTGCAAGTTGGCAAAAAGCAAGAGGCAAGTAGCAAAATTGCAAATTCGCGTGTTTGCCATTTTGCCCCTTGCCCCTCGCCCTTTCCTATTTCGCCAGCACCACCTTTTTCGTCACCCCGTTCGTACGCAACAGGTAAACCCCGTTTTGGAGGTGTGATAAATTTAAGGTCAGGCGGCCATCTGCTCCTGTGTTTTTTGAAATCAAAATTTTTCCTGTCACATCGTTCAGCCCTACTGAAATTGGGCCGTCAGCTTGTTCGATAGTAATTTCCAGGCTGCCCTTGCTGGGGTTTGGAAATACGCTCACTGTGCCGGGCTGATCAAAGCGGACACACGACACATTGGAATACTCAAAGCTGCCATCTAAGTCTAAGCTGCGCAACCGATAACAGTTGACGCCTTGCTCCGGCTCGCGATCTGTGTAATGATATCGTTGGGTGGTGGTGGCGTTCCCGGCGCTTGCGACTGCGCCAATTAGTTCAAAATCGCCGGCTGTACGATTGGAAACCATCAACATCCGCTCCACTTCAAACCGGTCGTGGTTGATTTCAGAGGCCGTCGCCCAGGTCAGCAACGCATCTTCTTTTATGCCCACAGCTTTCAAGGGTTCCGAAAATTCTACCCGAAGGGGAGCTTGCAGGATATCGCCATAAAAAATGCCCCGACCCCAGGTGGATAAATACACGCGGCCTTCTTTTTGCAAATCGCCTTCGAGGTTGGTAATGAGGCCAAGCGGGTAATTGACAAGACCAGTGATATTTGCAAAAGTATCGCCATTATTGGTGCTGTAATAAATGCCTTCCACGTTGTTCAATACGCCATGTACGAACAATGTCGCCTCCGGAGAAGCATCGGTGGGCATCCCCAGCCCAAAGTGATAAACCTGATCAATTCCCGAAACGGCGTCCCAATTCGCCCCGCCATCCGTGCTGTGCCAGAGTTTTAACTCGGAACCGGAAGTATCACTTTCCAAAGGATTTTCGCTGTAAGGTGCAAACCAAAGATCGCCCTCCTGATAAGGATTGGCCTTCAGTTGTCCGGAATTGGTGGCCGGCAAACAGCCCTGACACGTCTTTGTCCAGGTTGCGCCCTTATCCGCACTCGCCCAAATCTGGCCATTGTATGCGGTATCTACCGGAACGGCATAGTAATAAAAGCGGTCGCTGTTCACTTTATCGCTCTCTAAAAATTTGCCGATCCGGAACGTGCTGTTGAGGGTGAACGGGAAGTTGCCGCTTGCAAAATCAATCCCGCTGCACAGCGTCCAGGTTTGACCGCCGTCAACCGTGTAGCGGGGTTGGTTGGTGACCGGCCCTCCCAGACAAGCGCTGCCAAACGTTCGAAATTCGGGCACCCAAACCATATTGGAAGAATCGGTTGCCGAGATGGCAATGTTCCCACCCCAGGGTGCATCTTCACAACCTCCCGGCTCGCCCCAGAACTTATCCCAGGTCAGCCCCGCATCGTGAGAAACCAACAGTTGCTGGTTTCCAGCCGGATCTCCCGGGTTGCTGCCGATGATGGCTATGGTGGCCGGTTTTTTTGCACAATAGGCCAGACTGAGGCCATTGCCTTCCCAGTTCCGGATAATTTTTTCGTCGGGCACGTTGTCCGGATTCGAATATCCAAAACCCAGCATTTCGGCTGCAGTTGTCACCAAATAGTTTCCATTCGAATTTGGCGGCGCAATCATCTGATTGACCCGCAATTCTTCCAAACCGCGCATATACTCTGCTGCAACAATATTGACCGAATCCGCAGCGTAGTTATCCACCCGGTACATGCCGTGTCCCGTTGCGATTAAAATACTGCCGGTATCCAACGGATTGAACGCCAAACCGCCTACTTCCTCATTTGTATGACTGGAACCGTAACCCCAGGCTGGCACCTGAATGGAACTGGGGCTGTAGTCGTCTATACACCCCTGAAAAGTACTGGCTAACTCGTTAGAGATAACTTTCCATTGAGGTTGCGGGGCACTGAAATTTTCGGTCATAAAAATCTTGCGGGGGGTCTGGCCTTTGGCAACCGCCGCCACTACATCCGGATTGGAGGGATGCACGTTAACGGCATTGTAAGGAAAAGTCGTGTAGACCGGGCAATCTGCAGTATTGGGAAGGCCGGGTGTTTTATCCGTCCAGGTTCCCAAAGCACAACTATCTCCCGGCTCAAACTGCCAGATGGCGCCATCGGGAAGATTTTCAGCGGCCTCGTAGGCAACCACTAATTTTCCTGCGCTGAACACAGCGCGAACCGGCATATAATAGGACGTATCCGGCCCGCCCTCAAGGTGGCAAAACGACTGCCCGCCATCACTGCTGCGCCAGACGCCGCCGTCAATAACCCCTACGTAAATATTTTTGGAAACCAATTGCTCTTTGATTTCTTCTAATTCAGATGGATCAAAAACGACAAAACTCAGGCCACCCTGCACCTGCAACCCGCCATTGCCGCCAATAACCGGAAACGTATCCACCTTAGCCCAGGCAACGCCTTGGTTGTTGCTGCGCAGAAGACCGTCGCGCCGCGAACCGTAATAGAGCACGCTGCCGTCGTTGGGATCTACCGCCAAGCGCTCGCCAACGTGTTTCCACGGGGAATTTCCCTGCACTTCTGTGGAATTGCCGGGCCAGCCGCTCATATTTGCCCAGCTCGCGCCATTATTTTCGCTTTTGATCAGGTAAGAAGGCAGGCCGTTGCCGCAAACGGCGTAAATGACTTGCGTATCTAACAAGGTGTTGTAGTCGAGGGCAAAACTCTCCACGTTGGCGATTGTTTTATTTTCGGTCAGGGTAATGCCGTCGGTGAGGTTGCCCCAAAGTGCGCCGTACCACTTAAAAACCCCGCCAACGTCCGTTCGTATATACGTTTCTCCGCTAAACGGGTGTACGATCAGGCCATCTACAAAGCCCATGCCCTGGGTATTGAAAGGCCGCCATAAGGCGGACGGTTGCGCAGACAGCACTTGCCAAAATAGGGCAATGCCTGCAGCAGTGAGCAGCAGCGCTCTTTTCATAAGCCGATTGTTTGTAGTTAAGAAGCGTGTAGAACCTCAGACATTAGACGTCAGACATTAACAGTCAGACGAGCCTGGTATTCTAATAAAATATCTTTCATAACGCAGGGCGAAGGAATTGTCTTTTGTAGCGGGCAAGAAAGTTTTAAGCTTATTTTTGCAATCAGAATTAAAACAGCAGCACCATGCGCCAACATTTCATCGCTCCTTCCCTGCTCGCGGCCGATTTCACAAAGCTCCGGGCGGAAATAGACCTCGTCAACGAAAGCGACGCCGACTGGCTTCATTTGGATGTGATGGACGGGCGTTTTGTGCCCAACATTACTTTTGGGATGTTCATTGTAGAGGCTATCCGGAAACTTTGCCAAAAACCGCTCGACGTACACCTCATGATCGTGGAACCGGAAAAATACGTGGAGCGCTTCCGCGACGCCGGCGCCGATGTGATTTCGGTGCACTACGAAGCTTGCGACCACCTGCATCGGGTGGTTGACCAGATCAAAGCGGCTGGCGCCAAGGCGGGGGTAGCGCTCAACCCGCATACCCCGGTTCACCTGCTGGAAGATTTGATTGAAGATATTGACCTCGTTTGCCTCATGTCAGTCAACCCCGGCTTTGGCGGACAAAAATTCATTTACCAAACCATTCCCAAAATCCGGAAACTCAAAGAACTCATCACAACCCGAAATACCCGCACCCTCATTGAAATTGACGGCGGCGTAGGCCTCCAGAATGCAGAAAGTCTACTTCAGGCAGGCGCCGACGTGTTGGTGGCCGGCAACAGCATTTTTGGCGCAAGCGACCCTAAAGCGACTATTCGGCAGATGAGGGAAATTGGAAAACTGGAAATTTTTGTTTAAATACATCTAAATGGCATCTGTACTCGATTTTGTAGGCAATACGCCCTTAGTGGAAATTCGCCACGTCATTCAAAAGCCCGGCGTCACGGTGTATGCCAAATTAGAAGGGCACAATCCTGGTGGCAGCGTCAAAGACCGCGCGGCGCTGGGCATGATCCAGGGCGCCGTGGAACGAGGCGACATTAAGGCGGGTACGCGGTTAGTGGAAGCCACCAGTGGGAATACAGGCATTGCGTTGGCGATGATTGCCCGGCTTTACGGCTTAGACATTACGCTGATTATGCCCGATAATTCTACGCTGGAACGGGTACAAACCATGCAGGCTTTTGGTGCGGAGGTCATCCTGACGCCTGCTGAAGCCGGGGGCATCGAACACTCTCGTGAATTTGCTGAAAATTTGGTGTCAAAAGGCGGCTACTACATGCTCAACCAGTTTGCCAACGACGACAACTGGGGAATGCACTACCGCACCACCGGCCCCGAAATCTGGCGGGATACCGCTGGCAAGGTCACACATTTCGTCTCCTCAATGGGCACCACCGGCACCATCATGGGCGTTTCGCGCTACCTGAAGGAGCAAAATCCAAACGTTGAAATTGTGGGTGTACAGCCCGTAGAAGGCGACAATATCCCCGGTATCCGCCGCTGGTCGCCGGAATACCTGCCCAAAATTTTTGAGCCGACGCGGGTAGACCGCACCATTGAAGTTTCCAGCGATGAAGCAACCCAAATGATGCTGCGCTTAGCGAAGGAAGATGCAATTTTCGGAGGCATCAGCAGCGGCGGATCCGTTGCGGCTGCGGCTAAATTATTGGAAACACTGGATTCCGGCGTCGTCGTTTGCATCATTTGCGATCGGGGCGACCGCTATTTGTCGTCGGGGGTTTTTGGGTAAGGGAGTTGGCCAATATCATACGTTCGTTTGCCATGCCGTACTAAAAAATCGCCAACCTTGAGGTAATCCACTCCTGGTGTTTCGCCCGGATTGATAAGGTATAATGCAGAAGAATCTGCCATTTCCTGAACTACCGGAATAATTTTTCCGCGTACATTGGTCAGGTAAAAGGACGTGGTTGGCTGCATGTCAATGTCTTTGTACACGTACATCGGGCGATCGGGGAAAAGTTTACCGGCTTCGATGGTGGTGCTGCGGCAACGGGTCCCAAAATCTTCGGCGTGGCGGTCGGGCAAGACAAACCAGTTGAACCCGATTCTGAAAACCAGCAAAACCAAGACCGTCAGCAACAACCGCCGGGCAGGATAGCGGAACATCCAGTACGTCAACAATACCAGGGGCAGGAAAAGCGACAGGGTTTTGAATGCTAAGTAAGGAATGCCCTGTGTGCGCTCTAAAAACAAGGGCAGAAAACTCAGCCCTGCGATGCCGATGCAAAAACTCAGCAAAAAAACCTGTATGGTTTTGTATTGCCAGGTACGCGCCGCTTCGTGCAATGGATGGAGGTATAAAAAAATCGAAAACAGCAACGGATTCAGCATCAGCAGGTAGCGCGGATACACCTCCGGGGAAGTCCAGTAAATCAGAATATTTGCCAAAAAAGCCACCGCATTGAACAGCATCAGCGGATGCTCGCGCAGGCGCTGCAACAGGTCTTTGCGCAGACAATACAGGATCATCAGCGACCAGGGCAGGAAATGGTAGACCATTTCAAAAGGGAAAGTGAAAAAGTGCAACACCGTTTTCCACCAGCCAAATTGTACCACCGTGCGTTTGGACGATTCGGAAAACAGGGTGGTGAACACGTTTTCCAATGAATTGTATTGGTGATAGGCAAAATAATAAGCCCCTACAACCACAAGAAACAAAGCGCCTCCGACAAAATGCCAAACCGAAAACAGCCGCCGGAATTGGCCTTTGATCACAAACCAAACCAGCAGGGTCGTCCCCTGAAACACCACAGCAGGCAGCCCTTTCATCATAAATCCGGCGGCGGTGAGCAGGTAGGACAGTAAAAACAGTTTGCGCCAGTTGCCGCGTTCAAATTCGTGGAAAATGACCATGAACAAAGTAAAGGTGATCCACGAAAACCCGATGTCAATCAACCCAAGTATCGAATCCCAGAACAATATCCTGCCACAGGTGATGAGAAAAAACGCATTGAGAAAAGCGGTGCGCGCGTCGAAGTGTTTCCGGAAATAGAAATAGACCGTTGCGGCGTAGCCCAGCAGGCAAACTAAGGTCGGAATCCGCGCGGTGAATTCGTTGATCTGGCCAAAAGCGTTAAAAAAGAGCAGCAAAAACCAGTTGTAAAGCGGCGGTTTGTTGTAGTAAAATTCGCCGTGCAGGGTGGGTGCGATGTAATTACCCGACAATTTCATTTCCAGCGCCACCAACGAGCGAATGGCTTCATCGTCAATGAAGGTCATCAGACCAAGGTTGATGAGCAGGGCGGGAAACAACAATAAAATAGCGGCGACATACAGCCACTTTTCGGGTAATTGCTTGACGGACACGCAGAATTATTTTTTTCAAAATACGTCGCAAAGGTACTAATAGACTTGTTGCGACGAGAATCATCGCGGGTAGAAATGGCGGTCAAAACACCGCTGCCCCATCGCAACAAGTCTAATCCTGCAACTTCTCGCCAAAACTTAGATCGCCGGCGTCGCCCAACCCGGGTACGATGTAGGATTTGGCGGTGAGTTCATCATCCAAAGCGCCCAGCCATATTTTGGCTTTAGGAAACAGCCGCCGCACGTGTTCCAACCCGTAGGAAGAAGCAATGGCGGTGACAAAATGAATGGCTGCCGGTTCGCCAAACTCCTGCAATTCTTTAGCCGCCAGCGCAATGGACGCACCGGTAGCCAGCATCGGGTCGGATAAAATGAGGACGCTCCCGGCTAAGTTGGGGCAGGAAACGTACTCCAATTTGATCTCGAACGTGCCGTCTTTGTGGTGTTTGCGGTAAGCGGATACAAAAGCGTTGCCGGCATCATCAAAATAGTTAAGCAGTCCCTGGTGCAAAGGCAGCCCGGCGCGGAGTATCGTGCCCAAAACTACCTGCTGCAGGGGCATTTGTATGGTCGTCACCCCCAGCGGTGTTTCTACCTTAACGGGATGGTATTTCAGCGTTTTGCTGATTTCATACGCCAATATTTCGCCCAGCCGCTCCATATTGCGCCGGAAGCGCATCCGGTCTTTCTGAATGTGTACGTCGCGCATCTCCCCGATGAACCGGTGGCCGATGTTGTTGTGTTCGCTTAGGTTGAAAACCATGCCTGCCAAGTTTGTTTCCATAAAGCTAATCATAATTTATGGAGGGTTACGCATAATTAATAATCAAAATTGCGCACTAACTTGCAACAAAAACAAAAGCCTATGCCGTCCACCCATTTCGGCGATCCGCTATCCCAAAGCACCGCAGTCGTGCAAGTCACTCGTGCCGACGCATTTGGAAGTTACCGGCATGAAGACCGTCTTGCAGTAGAAGAGCCACTGGAAATTTCCATCGCGCACGGGGTTGCTGCTGCCCGCCAGCGGGTACGCATCGCTGTCACCATGCGCACACCCGGCCACGATTTTGACCTGGCTATTGGTTTTTTATTCACTGAAGGCATTGTCGGGTACGCAGCGGATGTGATCGCCCTGCGCTACGCCGCCAACAAAGGTGAAGCAACTTACGCCAACGAACTGATCGTGGAGCTGAAATCAGATATTGTATTGGATACCAGTCGCCTGAGCCGGCATTTTTATACCGCATCGAGCTGCGGGGTTTGCGGGAAAGCTTCGCTCGAACTGGTGCAAACAACCGCCTGCTATACCTTGCGCAACGGCCACCCTGGACTGTCGGTTGCCACGCTCCTGCAAATGCCGGAAAAGCTGCATACGGAGCAATCCGTTTTTGCCACCACGGGCGGCCTGCACGCAGCAGCGCTGTTCGATGCGCAGGGGAACCTGCTCGACGCCAAAGAAGACGTGGGTCGCCACAATGCCTTGGACAAACTCATCGGCGCAGCGCTGAAAAAAGAAGCCCTGCCGCTCAGCGACCACATTGTGATGGTGAGCGGCAGAGCCAGTTTTGAATTGGTTCAAAAAGCGCTGATGGCCGGCATCCCGGTTTTGGCAGCAGTAGGCGCGCCTTCCAGTCTGGCCGTGGAATTAGCGGCAGAAAGCGGCATGACACTTATTGGGTTTTTGCGCGACGGGCGGTGTAATGTTTATACGGGGTCGGAGCGGGTGAGCTAATCGTTGGGTGCGTTACGTGTCGGACACCTTTGGAGGTGTCCGACACGTAACGCACCCAACGATTAGCCCCTTTAATTCTTCTGCCCGTCCTCAATCGGAACAATCATCACCGGGCTGGTCGGCCTTTTCCCGCCGTAAGCGCCTTTGATTTTTTCGTTCAGGAAGTTTGTCATTTTGTTGTAGAGATGAAGGCGCGTTTTGCCGCCGGC
>Ga0209573_1000892_pt1 | contig 52598 bp, 47 predicted proteins | sample TNRBio252014_DNA_FD_185870 | JGI IMG/M metagenome (GOLD analysis project Ga0209573, IMG submission 185870) | Wastewater treatment Type I Accumulibacter community from EBPR Bioreactor in Madison, WI, USA - TNR Reactor_6/25/2014_ DNA (SPAdes)... | ecosystem: Engineered > Bioreactor > EBPR >... | reverse complement strand
GCCGATCAGCATAGAATTAACAGATTAATTAGGTAGGGGACAGGACCAAGCGCCAATTACCTTGTCCGCACTTGATAAACGCCAAAAATAGAAGATGGTTCAAAAATTCTTGTTAAAGAGGCTTTTAGTCATCATCGGTCAAAACACGATTTTGGCCGTCTTATTATCCCGAACAAAGTTTTTAGGAAACCGTCAACCAAGCAAAATCTTTTTCGGACGTAATGGGTTGGACGCCGGTTGGGAAGCTATTCCCAATACCAAAAACAGGTTTTTCTAAGGAAATAGCCAAGCGCATGGCATGAAATTCTGGGTGATTTTCTTTGACATCCACGAAAATACAGCATTGAGCAACCAAGGCCATGCACTTTGCACGCTCAAACTCGTCATGCTCTTGGTATCCGTGCTGCATGGGAAAGGATGAAATCATGAGACCACCTTGCCTTACCGAATTCATCGCCTGCGTCCGAATTTCGGTCTTTACCCGTGATAAACCAGAGGAAGCCCACATGATCGAAGGACGGCCGGCCTCTGCACAAATCTTGTGGACAACCGTATCAAAACCTGTATTAAGCCCACCAAGAATGATTTTATGATGTGCTAATAGGTGTTTTACTGCACTTTGGGCATGTTCAAATGCAGTTGGGTCAATTCCCACTCGTCCAAAAATCGCAAAGACTGGTTCTTTTAGCAAGGCAATATTCCCATATCCATACAATAGATTTGGCTTTGGTGGGCTTTCATTGATAGGGAGGCCAGTGGGCCAATTGGGGTCTAACCAAGAAATTACTTCTACTCGAATGCGCTGTAGAGCGGTAATCTGTTCCTCTGCCGCGTTGTATAAAGGCGCAAAAAAGGATTTATCCCGTAGCCTATGGAGCAGGTTTTCTTTTTTAGCAACCCCTTTCATCCGCACCAAGGCTTGTTCATATGGCATGTTCAATAAATCCTCGTAGGTAGGAAATATCTTGACCAAGCGCTGTGTTTGGATGCGACCAATGCCGTCTAAGCCTTCTAACGCTAAAATCCAAGAAAGACGATTCTTTTTATCTTCAAGTCTTGATTCGTTCATTGTATATTCATATTTTATTAAACATCTTGAATTAACACCTACCGTAACCCTTTGAAAACAATTTTGCTATTCGATCAGCTTGAGGGCAATTTTTTGTTCCTTAAAGATTTATTGACTTCTACTGGTCATGAAGAAATAAAATTAGACTGGACTTCGTCCTTCCGAGAGGCATTGGGTACTTTGGAAAAAGGACTTTTTGACCTCTACCTCCTAAGTTACGAAAGTGGAGGGCTACAATTGTTACATGCCGCCCGAAAAGATAAAGAAAGAGTTCCAGCACTGATCATTCAGCGTTACAATGATGATCGGATGGTTCAGCGTGTTCAAGATTTGGGCGCTTTGGGTTGTCTTTCTATGGATGGGATACGCTTACAGCCGTTAAGATCGGTTTTGAATACCAGTTTGCGGCAAGCGGATGCCATACGTGCCATGTCAGAAGGAGACGAGCGATTGAGAATTGCATTAAAAGCAGCCCGAATGGTGGCCTGGGATTGGGACGTGCCGAAGGATGAATTACGGTATTCTTCCGAACCTTCTATGGTAACAGGGAGAATTTCTTATGGCTTAAGACATAAATTTGCTACGTTTCTTTCCTATGTCCACCAAGATGATCGGGAAGCGGTCAGTACTTCTATTCAAAGGATTTTGTTGAGTGGTTCCGATTATGATTTTGAATACCGCATCATCACTTCCGATAACAATATCAGGTGGGTGAGGTCTGTGGCAAAAGTTTTCAGAAGTGTTGACGGGGAGGCGCTCCGAATGACGGGCATCGTAATGGACATTACAGAGAAACGTGAGGCCGCAAATCTAATCGTGCGGATGAACGAGTCACTGGAGGAGCGTGTTCGGTTTAGAACCGCCGAGTTGGAAGCCTCGAACAAGGAATTGGAAGCCTTCGCATACGCGGTTTCACACGACTTAAAAGTCCCACTTCAGGCCATGTATGGTTTTTTAGAATATCTTATGCAAGGAAATATCCCTGAAGGTCAACAATTAGAATTTCTGCAAAAGGTAAAGCGTAATGCCGAGCGTATGAATGCACTTATCGAAGACCTATTGGCTTTGTCGCGTGTTACTCGAATTAAATTAGAACAAGAATTGGTTGACTTGTCCGAAATGGTAAAATCTATCTACCACGATCTTGTAATATCGGGCAAGAAAAGGTGGATACATCTGGATATCCAAGACCAAGTTTGGGCACGATGTGATGGTCGGATGATGAAAATTGCCTTCGAAAACTTAATCGGTAATGCTTTGAAATACACAGGAAAAGCTGTTGATCCGTATATTAGTTTTGGGGCAATCGAAATTGATGGGCAACAGGTCTTTTTTATAAAAGATAATGGAGATGGGTTTGATAGAGCAGCCGCCACTAAGTTGTTTCATCCCTTCCAACGTTTCCATACCGAAAAGCAATTTACAGGCACGGGGGTGGGGCTTGCTACCGTTGAGCGCGTGATTACTCGGCATGGGGGGGAAATTGATGCCTTCTCTGAATCCGGAAAAGGGGCTACATTCTTCTTTAGCCTCCATGGCTCTTTACCCGACCGAAGGGCTATAAAAATTGCTTTAGACAAAAAAGTACCCGAAATCGAAATGGTGTAGTATGGGAAACAAACAAACTGGAGATAAAGGCGAGGCTGTTGCGGAACGGTTTCTACGCCAAAAAGGCTTTCATATCTTGCATCAGAATTACCGTATTGGGCATTTGGAATTGGACTTGGTTTGCAAATCTCCCGACGGACAATTCCTTGTTTTTGTGGAGGTTAAAACCCGCAAAAACCTCCAATTTGGTCATCCTGCCGAGGCGTTGCATGTTGTTAAGCGTGATCGCTTGATTCGGGCAGCTGCCCTTTATTTAGACCAGAAGAAGATGGAGGATAGTAAGTGCCGCTTCGATGTTGTTTCGATCGTGATGCAGCAGGGCGAAGCGATCCAGATCGAACACTTTGAAGATGCCTTTTGGGCAAATTAAACATGTCAAACACCTTTAAAGTTGGTATTCGTAGTGGCTCGATAGCTGGTTCTGGTCCAATGTTGATGGTGCATGGTGGTGCTTGGGATATCCCATTTTACGAAACGGAGGCACACGAAGAAGGAATGCGACTGGCCCTTGAACGTGGTAGAAGACTGTTATTGCAAAACAAAAATGCAGCATGGGTGGTGCGGGAAGTGGTGAGTGTTTTAGAACAACACCAAGCGTTTGATGCGGGTTATGGGGCCGTATTGAATCAGGATGGCGAAGCCGAACTAGATGCAGGAATAATGTGTGGGAAAACGATGGCTTTTGGTGCTGTTGCTGGTACCAAAACGATCGAGCATCCTATCTGTGTAGCACATAATCTTATGGAAAACGGTGGTGGGCAAAGTCAGTTTTTGATTGGGGAAGGGGCTGAGCGATATGCCGTTGCTATGGGTTTCCATCCTGTAAAATCGGGCTTTTTCACAACAGAACGCGAATATCGGCGTTTCGAGGAGTTGCGTCAACGTTGCCATTTCCACACCAGTCTGGCTTTTTCTGGCCAAGAGTACCCAAAAGGAACCGTAGGATGTGTGGTCTTGGATACCGATGGGAACCTCGCTGCGGGAACCTCTACAGGTGGCGCACCTTTTACGTTGGCCGGTCGTGTAGGAGATTCTCCAATTCCCGGTGCTGGATATTTTGCAGATAAGACCGTTGCTTGTAGTGCAACGGGTTGGGGCGAAGGGATTTTAGCTGTCCAATTATGTGCCCGAACTGCTTTACAGGTTGAAAATGGTTTACTCCCAAGTGATGCCGCAACCGAACAACTTGGTTATTTGCGACATACCTTTATACGTGAGCAGAAGATTGATGCAACGGCGGGCTTAATTGTTCTTGATCGCCAAGGGAATGGTGGTTGGGCCTTTACAACGCCTCGGATGGCAAAGGGAGGATGGCATTTAAAAGGTTCTATTTGGACAGCTATCTGATACCAATTAGCTATTAATCACATGCTTTATCCATCAACGCTTGGTGTTGAAAGATTGAAACGAGTAACCTATAAACAGTTATTTCCCCTAATTGGTAAAGCACATTCAACATGGAAAAAGGCCAAGAAAAACTTGGCCATGACAGAAGTAAGATGGGCTATAGGCGTTGACTATGCGCAAAAATCATTCTTAAACCGATCTGAAATGTCATTTAATAGGTTTTTCACCCTTTTCAAATCGTTAGATCGGACTATTAAACCCGCATGGTAACGGTTGTCATGCATCCGCCACACAATTTCTGGATCGGTATAATCGCTATAATCGGGATGTTCTACCTTAGACAGGGTGATCAGGATACCACCATATTCCTTACGAATCTTAGGCAAGTGATACTCTTCTTCATCATGCAAACATTCTAGCTTACCCCATTCCTCCCAAAGGTTAATGCCTGCCGAGGCTTCGATCATATCGGCGATGTGTGCCCCGCCAACCCGTGCTGCTGTTTCCAAGAAATAAAACCGCCCATCGTGATGAGCCTTGATAAATTCGGTATGGGCAACACCATTTTTTAAACCCATGGTTTTTTGGATCACTTTATTCAGCCCACGCAGAACGGTATCTTCTTCCGATTTATACAATACATTATGGCTACAAAACACCCCCCCACCTTGGGTGACGGAAAGAGGGGGATTCTCGTATTGGTGGACTAATTGAAAAACGGGCTTCCCATTTACAAAAATCGAATCCACGTGAAATATATCACCGGGGATAAATTGCTCGATCAAGAAGTTGGCCTGGTCATCTCCTAAACCATGTACCACAGACCATAATTCCTCGGTGTTATATACTTTTTTGATGCCCATTGAGCCAGCTTCGGAGCGTGGTTTTACAACCCAAGGCCCCGGTACGCGGTTTACAAAATCAGTAATGGTCTGATAGTGAAGCGCGTGTATAAATTCTGGAATCAAAATATCATGTGCTTTTGCCTGTTCGCGCATGGCTAATTTGTCTCTAAAGAATCGGGTTTGGGTCGTCCCTAAGCCGGGGATCCGTAAATGTTCGCGGAGTTCGGCGGCCTTTTCCACGTCTAAGTCGTCTAAAGGAACAATTTTGTCCAGCTTCTCGCGGCGTGCCAAATGGCTAACACCTTTAATGACATCAGGCATATGCCATTTGTGGTTGTCATCCGGAATGTAGAAGACGTCATCAATCGAAGCCCATGGCCAAGGTTCTTCTTTAATAGAAAGAGACGTAAGGAGTAAAACACGCCAGCCTTGTGCTTTTGCGGCTTGGATAAATCGTGCGCCTTTATAATAACTGGCTACACAAAGAATTGTTTTGGGGATCATGAAGGTGCTTGTTGGGTATTTTTATGTAAGATGATTTGGATTTGACAGAAAAGCCCTTGGTTTAAGAGCTGCAAAAAAAGTACACGATGTAGTGGCTTAGGTGGTTGAGGGCTTTAGGTTAAAAACCGACTTAACAAAACGCATAACAAAAAGATTGTTCCAATACCAATTGTGTTCTGCAGCGGGATCGAAGGGAACCGTCTGCCAGCCAACCGGAATGTTTTTATCTTTAAGCATTTGCAAGAAATACTCGCACCGTTCTCTGTTGCCCCGCATTCCGTCGAAAGGGGTACTTGCAATCCAGAAGGTGATTTTACGCAGTTTTTCTAGTTTTTCACCAGAAGCCTCAAGAATGAGATCGGTTGGGTTCCATTGGTGCATTAAACTTGCATCACGCGGTGTGCCCAAGGCTGCATCAAAAAGGCGGGCCGATCGCCAAACGCCGTCTTCAGGCTCTGGATAGCGCGGGTCATTTTGGTGTGGCCACATCATCGTCCCATCATATATTCCGACATGATGAAAAAACGTTGGGACTCGTGAAGCGATCATGCTGACCGTATATCCGCCCAAGGAAAAGCCCGCACCCAGACGAATGCCATTCTTGCCCAACGGCCAGCGGGTCTCGACATATGGAAACAATTCTTGGGTGAGGTACTCCCAGAACTTGCCCGTTCCCAAGCCCTTAAGACCGCGTTCCCACGTCCCCGCCATATCAATCCCAAGGGAGGGCACATGGTTGTTGCTGCTGTTTAGGCCCGGTAAAATGGCTACCATCGGCGGCAAAACGCCCGCAACAATGAGCTGATCCAACAGCTCTATGGTTGTAACCATTTTCCGAGAACCATCTTCCGCCAAGTTCACATATTCGCGTTCGTGGCCACGAAACAGATACAGCAAAGAGGTTTCTTGGGGATATAAAGGGTGTCCATAATACGGAGGTTCATAGACATAAAAATTCTTATAAACCCTTAATGTATTGGACTTAAGCCGGATGGTTTTTAGGCTGCCGTGCAGGTGCTGCCGGTGTCGGTTCAAGATTTCTTCTTCTGTCATTTTGTATCGCTTAAGCCTCAACTAACATTTGCGGACGTAAACACAACACGGCATTCCTTAGAAAATTGGGCAATACCGTATTGTAGGTTTTAAAGAGGTAATTGGGGTCGTACAAATGGCTCATGATCCGATGGTATTTTTCTTCTCCGAAGTTTTCTTTAATGGCCTGTTGCCGTTCCGGTTGAATAAAATGCCATGCCATACCGGGTGGATCGGCTTCGGGATGGAATTGCACGCCTATAATTTCGGGCGTAATCCGAATGCCCATGATGGCACGTTCGAGGGGCACATGAGGGCGCTCTTGTTCAATGCAAAGAATTTCAGCACCCATACCAGCAAGGCGTTCAAGGTTGGGTTGGATCACCTGCCATTTTCGGAAATCTGCAATATAGAATGGATCCGTAAGTCCTTCAAAAATAAGCTCGGATTTCCCCGATTCCGTCATTGAACAGGAGAAAATCCCAAAGGATTCGCCTTTACGTGGGATAACCTGAGCAAGTTTGAAATACCGGACAGCCATCTGAAACGAATGGCAGATCAAGAAAACATGCTTTCTTGCTTCCGGCTCATGGTCTAAATTATAAGCCCAAACATCATGGAGCCACTCAAAGTATTTTTCTTCCCAATCCATGCCTTCACCGTCATAGGGACTGCCGGGGCCACCAGAAGAGATATAAATGTCATAGGAAAGATCAGGAACTTCATCTTTGGCACGTACATCAAAAATATCGTAATCCAGTAAAACATTTTCAATTTCGCCAGATTGTAATTTGACCATTGTGCGGATGCAATTCAATCCCAAATTGGGATGATTGTTGTTCATATCAAGGATGGCAACCCGTAAAGGTCTTGAACTTATAGACTCCATATGGTTTGTTTTTCTAACAATGGGGCTTCTGCATGGTGAGAATTTTGCAAACGTACATAAAAAAAGAGCCAACAGGCAAGCCGCAAGCCCTTTTTTCTCCATGAATCAATCGGATGTTAATTTGAACCCCATAAAAAGGTTACTCAGCCTAACTATAACGTAAAATAAAGGTTGGAAGGGAGCCAGCACCAGCGGTAACATTCGCAAGATTGGAAGAAGAAATTCGGGTGAGACAGCCACCCATGAGCGGGCCATTCACATAAGGGTCTAAGTCCACGACAACCGGAACCATCTTCCAAGCACCGTCCACCAACATCAAATAAGGTTCACGGTGGATGTCCACCACTTCTTGTACCACAAATGGCCCATTTGCAAGTGCATCTTGTATGGCATCATCCCATTCACTTTGAGATGCTGAAAAGCCCAACGTAACCCCTTTACCGCCGTATTCATCGTTCGGCTTCACCACGAAGAATTGTTTATTGGCCCGAACAAAAGGAACCAAATCTATGGGTAAGCCTCGGAATTTTGTTTTTCGGTCGCGCAAAATGCGGGTCCAAGGGATGTGATGACGGATCGCCTCTGCTTGTTCGACGGTCAGGACTCTGGTATAGGTTTCATCCGTCAAGAACTCGAAAATAGACTTTTTATGAACTAATTTGGTTCTAAACGTGTTTAGATAACAGGTTTTTTGTTGACGGTAACCCTCCAAATAGTTTTCACAATCGTCCTTAATGTCGTAATACTCGTTCATGAGTAAGCGGCGGTATAGGATGTCAATCTTACGGCCATTTGCATAAATCCACCCATCATGTAGGTCAAGGTCTTTCGGATGTGCAATCTCGCATGGGAAGCCCATACGCTCTAAATATGCCTTGGTGAGGTTAAATTCATGAATGGTTGGAACGTCCAAGTGGTCCACAATACAGAAGGTGGGTCGTTCTTCGGTTCCGTCAAACTCCTCGTGGTAAGCACGTAACATGGCTTGGATGGTATGTTCTAACGGCGAGATATAGCGAACCGGAAATTGTTTCTCAAATTTCTGGAATATGGGCAACTGTTTGTACACCTTGTGCAAATGATGGTTATAAGCCAAGCCAGCCGGACTCTCGCCGTTTAGTTCTACAAATTTGAATCCATTTTCGGTCACGAAGGAGTCCATTCGAGATAACACCGAGAAACGGGCAATTTTTGTAGGAATCGCCGCAAGTTCTATTTCCCAATCCTCCAGACATAAAATGTTTTTAAGGATATGTTGGTCATTAAAAAAGGTTTTTGCAATGCTGATAACCGCCTGTCTAAATAGATAAATGACATCTTGCATGCGGGTATAGGTGCTTTCGGTAATGAAAGCTGGCCGGAGTGTGTTTGTTAGCGGACGGTCTCCAAACAAGGTCTCCTCTACTTGTTGGAGTTCTGCCAAGCGTAATAGCTGGGATTCCGCCTCGGCCAAATTATCCGACATTAGGCCATGATAATGATTGATGGCCTCGTATAAGCGCTGTTGCATGGAATTGGTGGTCGCTTGATGAAAAGTTTTGTGAAATGGCGATATTGACCTTCACCTTTTATCGTTAAATGCCCTTTTTATCTAAAGCTTTACCCGGAGAAAAGGTGATGGGTTTTCCTTTATGGCTCAAAGCTTTTTCGACCATAAATTCCGCCATATTGGAGACAATCCATTCAAAATTTTCGTGACCAACCGAGTGGTAGTCGCCATCTGGTGCGGGGTTCATAAAGTCAATGGCGTATGGAATCCCATCTCGGACCGCAAACTCAACGGTATTTAAGTCATAACCCAAGGCATTGCAAAGCGCCAAGACATCACGTTCAAGTTTGGCAAATAGCGCTGGCGCAATAGGCTCTTGCGGCACATCTTTATACCGTAAATGATGTGGCGCTGCTGGATTGTAGCGCATGATGTGTACTTTTTTGCGCCCAACACCATAGCAACGGAAGTATTCGGTGAACTCAATCCCTTCTTGGTACATCATACAATCGGTTCCAGACTCATTGTAGGCCGCAAAGAACTCCTCGGGGTTGTTTACCTTGGTTACGCCTCGCCAGCCACCACCATCATGAGGCTTCATAAATGCTGGAAACCCGATGTAATCAAAAACCTTTTGCCAGTCTAAGGGATATTTCAAATTTCGGAAAGAGGTGGTCTGGGTATTCGGTGGATGCTGGTTATGCGGGAGAATTACGGTTTTGGGCACGGCTACACCCACTTGTTGTGCAACAAAGTTGTTGATAAACTTATCGTCAGCACTCCACCAAAAGGGATTGTTGACAACATATGTGCCTCTGATGGCTGAAGCCTTGAGGTAAGAGCGATAGAAGGGAACCTCATGGGAAATCCGATCTAAAATTAAATCATAAGCTGGGGCTTCATCTTGCGAAAAAGCATCTAAACTGCAAAACTCGGCGACGACGCCACGATCTCCAAAATGCTCATTGATATAAGGGATAAGTGCATCTGGAAAAGTGGTTTCCATTCCACGGAGGATGCCAATTTTTTTGGGGATGGAAGAGGTTGTTTTTTTTGCCATGACAATTTGGATAGTAGGGATGAGTGGTGTAAAGTACATCTATGAGGTTAAAAATAGATGCCTCTGGGTTCATGAAGGTTGTTCGTTCATTCATATTACGACGTCTTATCCTTTCCTGCAAGCGCTCATTCATATGTTTTTTAAAGATTAATGCCCAAAAAGCGCTACATGCTACTGGTAATGATGGGTGCAAAGAAAAATAGTTTGTGTTTTAGAAACTTCCTTATTAGCTTTCTCCATCTTAAAACGCGATTTAACATGAAAAACAATCCTCGGCTCATGATTGGTCTTGTGATGGCCGTCTTTGCACTTATTTCTTATTTTGGTTCAAATAGTTATAATCCAATAACGGGCGAGAACCAGCATGTGAGCATTACGCCAGAGCAAGAAATCTCCTTAGGACTTCAAGCAAAGCCAAGTTTGGTGCAAGAATATGGTGGGATTCATCCAGATGCACGGCTAAGACAATTGGTACAATATGTGGGCAAACGGTTGTTGGAAAAGTCCGAAGCGGGTAAAACCGGGTGGAATTTTGAATTTACGTTGCTCGCAGATCCTCAAACCATCAATGCCTTCGCGCTTCCGGGTGGTCAGGTCTTTATTACGTATGCGCTACTTAGTCGCTTGCAAACCGAAGGGCAACTTGCGGGCGTATTGGGGCACGAGATTGCACACGTCATCGCAAGGCACGGTGCGCAGCAAATGGCGAAAGAAAACCTAACAGGTGGCTTACTGGGAGCCGTTTCTGTAGCATCCGGAAGTGCCGGTGCAGATCAAATTGCCCAACAAGTGGCCATGATGGTAAACATGAAATATGGCCGAGATGACGAGATTGAATCCGATAAATTGGGTGTACGATTTATGGCAGATGCAGGGTATAATCCCAACTCTATGGCCGGAGTGATGGAAATCCTAAAAGCAGCCGCTGGGCCAAATCGCCAACCCGAATTTTCTTCTACCCACCCCGATCCAGATAACCGTATTGCACGGATTCAGGATGAAATCCGTAAGCGATTCCCCAATGGATTGCCACCTGGATTACAACCCTAATAGATGGGTATATCATAAATATGTTTTCTACACATGCAAAAAAATAAAATCATGAAAAAATGGTACTTTTTTATAGTAACTTTTCTGACGTTAAACTTCGTTCAAGCACAGTCTCCTCCAGACTTAGATACAGACATTGCATGGAGTGGGGGTTATGCAACCGTTTCTGATATTGCAACAGCGTTCAATGCCGGACGAAGGGGCGAAGAAACGCAAAAAAGCCTTACGACCAATATCTTAGGCAACCTCACAATGCCCTCACAAGTAACGTGGGATGCCATGTCCATCAATGAAAAAGGACTCTATCTTGTTAATGCCGAGCGAACTGCAAGAGCTGGGGTTAATTATGGGGGGACGGTCGTCAAAGGTTTGCCTTTGGAAGGCGTTAATGCAGAGATTACAACAACATCGCAATCCTATGCAGATTACTTAATTTCCGTTAATCAGTTTTCGCATAACGCTACACCTGCACATCCATTAGGTTCGGGTCCATTCGATCGCGTGGACAATACGATCCCTTCAAATTGCCGAGAATTTATTTCATATGCCGAAAACTTGGCTGCTTTCTGGACATCAGGGTCATCAAACGCACTTCCTGTTGAGCGGGCCATCTATGGTTGGATTTATGAAGATGCCAGTTCGTCTTGGGGACACAGAAGGGCTGCGTTGGTGCAAGACTACATTATCGGAGGCACTTCTGGAGACACATCAGGTTTTGATGATAATTATGGTGCTACTGGTTCTGAGGGCTTTATTGGTTTTGGAATAGCCAATGGCGCGAGCTATAATCCATTTTCTTTTCCCGGTATGAATATGGGAACGGTGGTAGTGATGATGATTTTTGACCCCTACTTTACATGTACGGTACCGCTACCCATAACACTAACCACATTTACAGGTCAAGTAGAGGCGCAACAAGTGACTTTAAAATGGGAAACTGCTTCGGAGGCAAATTTCGATGGCTTTTGGGTGGAAATGGCCGATCTGATGCAAAAAAATGGGAAAGCAACTTTAGGTGACTTTAAACCAGTGGCATATCTTAGCGCAAAAGGTTCACCCGATGTGGGGGCACGCTATGCGTATCAAACAAGCCAATTACAGCCCGGCACCTATTTTTTCCGACTGAAGAACTTGAATAAAAACGGTGGCATCACGTACACCCAATCCCAACGTATCGAAGTGGATGTCTTGCCAGAAGGATTTTATTTGGGTGGCGTTTTTCCGAATCCTTTTGGTCATTTGCTAAACGTGGATTTGGTTGTCGCAAAAAAACAAGCCTTAACGCTTCATGTAATAGATGTGGCGGGGAGACAGGTTTATCAAGAAAGCGTACCTGAAATACCAGCATTGACGAGGTATCAACACGCGATAAATCTTTCAAAGCTCCCACAAGGGCGTTTCTTTTTGGTCATCAAGGGAGAAAGTTTCTCTAAAACAGTCGTTGTCTCCCGTATAGAATAATGTTAATTTAGTGCTATAAATACCTCTTAAGACAAAGTTGAAGTATCTTTATTTGCTTTTGCTATTTATCATGCCTGGATGCTTTGAGGAAACCCATTCTCCTAAGCATGACGGAGGTGCACCAATCCAAAGAAACGTCCGACGTGTACCAGTAGAAAATGTACGTCTTGCCAAACTTATCTCGGCGGCGCTTGGGCAAGTTGGCGTTACCACAGGATATGACCCATCGTATCAGAAATTAGTGTACCCGAATGGAGATGTTCCCCAGCATACAGGCGTCTGCTCGGATGTTTTGATCCGTGCCTTTCGAGGTATTGGGACAGACCTCCAAAAAGAGGTTCACGAAGACATGCGGAAAAATTTTTTACAGTACCCACAGTTGTGGCAAATGGCCCGACCAGATCCCAATATTGATCATCGGCGGGTTCCCAACTTAAGCCGCTACTTCCAACGAAAGGGCTGGGAAATTCCTGTTTCGGCGGAAGAACGTCAATATAAACCCGGAGACATTGTGACATGGCTCATTCCGCCCAATCTAACACATATCGGATTAGTTACCGACCGAATTGCACAGGGAGATCGTTTGATGGTGGTGCATAATTATGGGTTTGGGACGGTTGAAAATGACGCGCTTTTTTTGTGGAAACAAACAGGACACTTCAGAATACCCACCGAGTAGCAGCCAATGGCGAAAGGGAGTTGGACGGTATTTAGCGCATTTGACCATTAGAAAGCCCAAAGGTGTCGAGTGTTTGTATTCATCTTAAATTCATCTTAACACTGTTAACTTGTTGTGCCGCAATGCGTTAAATTTCTTGAAAAGCCCTTCCATTTGTCATGAACAAGTATTTAGGGCAATATTTTTGATAGATCATCTTGCATTTTCCACCGATTATCTTAGAAGACCATGATGCAGACAGCCCAAACCCAACATCTCTTAAAAGGAGGTGTCTTTTTAACAACTGGAAGTACGCCTGAAGAAGTGTTTATTCCGGAAGAGATTAACGAAGAACAACAAATGATTTGGCAGATGACCAAAGACTTTTTGGCGCAAGAGGTTTTACCGAAAAGGGAACAGATTGAAAAGCAAATAGAGGGTGTTACACCGGAGCTGCTCCAAAAAATGGGTGAATTGGGCTTGTTGGGTTCGCACATGCCAGAGGATTATGGCGGTACGGCCTTAGACACCAATACAAATACGATCATTGCTGATGTCATGGGGCCTGCGGGGTCTTTTAGTGTGGCATTGGCAGCCCATACCGGGATTGGCATGTTGCCCATTTTGTATTTTGGAACGGAAGCACAGAAGGAAAAATATTTACCCGGCCTGATTTCCGGAGAACTCAAAGCGGCTTATTGCTTGACGGAACCCGGAAGTGGGTCGGATGCATTAGCCGCCAAAACACGCGCCGTACAAAGCGACGATGGATCCCATTATATCCTGAACGGTCAAAAAATGTGGATCACCAATTCGGGATTTGCAGATGTTTTTATTGTCTTTGCCAAGATTGATGGCGATAAATTTACGGCATTTATCGTGGAAAAGGGTACACCCGGTTTAATATTGGGCGCAGAAGAAGACAAAATGGGGATTAAAGGCTCGTCCACCCGCCAAGTTTTTTTTGAAAATGTTGCTGTGCTGCAAGATCAGATTTTGGGTGAGATTGGTAAAGGGCACTTAATTGCCTTTAATGTGCTGAATATTGGGCGCTATAAATTGGGCGTTTTGTGTACAGGTGCGTGTAAAGGTGTTTTGACGGATGCAACCAAATACGCCAATGAACGGTATCAATTTGGCCAGCCGATCGGGAATTTTGGTGCCATCCAATACAAATTAGGGGAAATGGCCACCCGGATATTTGCAAGCGAAAGTGCGGTTTATCGGGTCTCTAACCAGATGCAATTACAGAAAGAAGCATCTATGGCTTCAGGGAAATCTTATACCGAAGCCATGTTGGATGCAGCGGAAGAATATGCCATTGAATGCTCAATCCTCAAGATTTTAGGCTCGGAAGTATTGGATTATTGTGTGGATGAAAACGTTCAGATTCACGGCGGAATTGGGTTTAGCGAGGAATACGCTGCGGCGCGTGCTTATCGGGACAGTAGAATAAACCGCATTTTTGAAGGAACCAATGAAATAAACCGCTTATTAATGGTGGATATGCTATTGCGTAGGTTTATGAAAGGGGAAATTGACTTACTCTCGCCCATTTTTGCTGTACAAGATGAATTAATGTCTGGGCAGGTGGGATCTGACAGACCAATAGAGCGCCATGCCTTGGCACAATACCAGACCGAGCAACTTAAAAAGGTCTTTCTACTTACCCTTGGGAATGCCCTCACGGCGCAAACCGATGGAGCCATTAAATTAAAAGAAGAGCAAGAAGTCTTGATGAATCTTGCCGATATAATTACCGAAATCTATACGCTTGAATCGGTTTTACTTCGGGTGGAGAAACTTCGTGAACTTAAAACCGGAGCGACGATAGCGGTTTATGAAGCCATGTTGGACTTGGTTTTACAGGATGCAACACGCAAATGCCAACATGCGGCCACGGATGCACTTGCTTCTTTTATGGAAGGCGAAGCCCTTGATATGGCTGTTCAGGGCGTACAACAATTGGCTCAATTACATACCATCAACGTTAAAGCGGCACGCCGAATGGTGGCAGAGAACATCCGTACTAATGGTGGCTGGTGTTTTGGGATTCAGTAAACACTTTGGTGAAAAGGCATAAAAGGAAAGGGGTTTTTCTGTTGATTCGGGAAGACCCTTTTCCTTTTCCCTTGCTTTACGGAAATTTTACCGGTTAGGGGCATGTTCAAAGCCCTATTTTCCAATAAAAATAGTATGCGACTTCCATTACCGGATATAGGCACCTTCCGTGAAGGTATTCTTGCGGGGAATAGGATCATGCTTAGCCGTGCGATTACCCTCATAGAAAGCACTTTGGCGGCACACCAAGACCTTGCAGAATCCTTGTTAGAACAATGTTTACCATACACCGGAAACTGTACTCGTGTAGGCGTTTCGGGTGTTCCGGGGGTGGGCAAAAGTACATTTATCGAGGCCATTGGCTTGCATGTCGCCGAGTTGGGGCATAAGGTTGCTGTTTTGGCGATTGATCCTCGCAGCGAGAAAACGCGTGGAAGCATTTTGGGCGATAAAACCCGAATGGAAGATCTATCGAAACATCCAAATGCTTACATCCGGCCCACGTCTTCCGGAGGTGCTTTGGGTGGTGTTGCTCCCAGAACGCGAGAGGTGATGTTGCTTTGCGAAGCGGCCGGTTTTGATGTTATCTTGGTGGAAACGGTCGGGGTTGGGCAGTCGGAAACCCAAGTTGCCTCGATGGTTGACTTTTTCTTGCTGCTCATGCTGGCCGGTGCTGGCGATGAATTACAAGGGATTAAGCGTGGCATCATGGAACTTGCTGATGGCGTTGTGATCAATAAAGCAGATGGTGACAATAAGTTGCTCGCAGAAACGGCCCGAATTTCCTATAAACGCGCTTTGCACCTCTTTAGGGAAAATGAATCTGGTTGGGTTCCTGAAGCCCGGACATGTTCTGCTCTGGTAGGAACAGGAATCGCAGAGGTGTGGGAAATGATTCAGCGCCACCATAAATTGGTGACGGAAAATGGTTGGCTTACCACAAAGAGAACCGAGCAGTCGTCCTTCTGGCTTCATCAAATTATGGAGGCCGCCGTGTTACAACACTTTTATTCCCACCCAGCGGTACAAACCGTCTTAGAAAGTTATGGAAACGCCGTAAGAGAAGGAAAAACAGTGCCTAGATCTGCCGCAAAAACCTTGCTAAGACGCTACCGAGAAAGCCCAGATGCTGGAAAATCTTCTAACTGATTTGCCAATCCATAAAGGGCAATCCCGTAAGCTACCGAGACATTAAGCGACTGCTTCACCCCAAATTGCGGCAACTCAAGCGCAAAGTCGCACAGCGCAATCGCTTCGTCCGTAACGCCAAAAACCTCGTGGCCTATAACCAACGCAATGGGAAATTCATCTTTTTGAACGCTCTGTACGCTTCTGGGGATATTGGCAATTTCTAAAGCGGCAATTTTGTATCCGGCTTGTTTTAGCGTCTTCAAGGCATCAGTTGTGTGAGTGAAGTACGTCCAAGGAACCGTATCTTGCGCTCCAAGTGCTGTTTTCTGAAGTTCCGGATGTGTATTCGGTGTAGCGGTGATCCCGCAAAGGCAAAGTTGTTCCACCAAAAGGGCATCAGATGTTCTAAAAATAGCCCCAACATTATGAACCGATCGTATATTATCTAAAACTGCAACAATGGGATGTCTTTTAATTGAAGAAATTTCCTGCAAAGATGGCCGCAGGATTTCTACATGTTTTAATTTGCGCAATAAAATCGGCTCTTGTTCGGTTTGGGTAGGGGTATGAAAACCCTTAAGTTCATCAAAATTATTCATAAAGCCATGAAAAATAATTGCTTGATCAAACGCCTCGGATTTTTTGTGATGTCCGCCTTTTTGCTGACCTCCGCAGGTTGCCAGAACTTACAACAACTTTCGAGCTTAAAGCTCATGAAGTTTGATTTAGACCGCGTGAGCAATGTCCGTTTGGCCGGAATTGATGTGCTCAACCTAAAGTCTGTTAGAGACTTGGGCGCTTTAGATTTACTTCGGGTTACACAAGCCATCGGTAAACGGGACGTCCCCTTGACGTTTAGCCTCCATGTTGCTGCCGAAGCGCCACAAAACCTACCGGTTACCGCAAAATTATCCACGATGGAGTGGACGCTCTTTTTGCAAAATAAGGAAACGATTTCCGGATTGCTGAACCAAAGCATCTCTTTGCCAGCAGGTCAGCGTGTGGACATCCCGATTGAGATTAAACTAAATGCAGTTGATTTTATGGAAGGAAATGCACAGAATGTGATTGAGTTGGTTAAAAATATCATTGGTACTGGTGAGAATCCTGTAAATTTACGCCTAAGTGCCCGTCCGACCCTTCAAACCCCATTGGGCCCATTTCGTTTCCCCAATGCAATTGATGTTGTAAGTAAAACGTATGGTAAAACGCCTTAGAAAGTGAAGAATTTAGGTAATTATTTGCCCTCCTCAATCAAGGGGTGGGCTTTTTTGTATATTCATAGGCTTTAATAAAACGAAGAAAACTTGATTATTGCCATTGATGGGCCAGCAGGCTCCGGAAAAAGTACCACTGCAAAATGGGTGGCAAAAGAATTGGGGCTTCTGTATTTAGATACTGGAGCGATGTTTCGGGCCATTGCCTATGCAAGTATTGCGTCGGGCAGAACGATTGAAAATTCCGATTTTGTGGCTTTTGTCCAAAATTTGGAATTGATGGTGGTACCAAACGAGGATCAAATGCAGGTTTATTTGGCGGGAGCGGACATTACCGCAAAACTTAGGACGCCCGAAGTGGGAAAAATGGCGAGTAGCGTCGCGACGCAAACCGTTGTGCGCGAAAAATTAATGACATTACAACGGAAAACGGCTCAAGAGCAAGTGGAAAAACACGGTGGGGTAGTGCTGGATGGGCGTGATATTGGCACGGTTGTTTTTCCTGATGCAGACCTTAAGGTCTTTCTGACTGCCGATACTCGTGTTCGTGCACGCAGAAGGGTGGTAGAGATGGAAGAAAAAGGGCACACATTGGCGTATGATGCCGTTCTGGCGGAGATAGAAGCTCGTGACTTGCAGGATACTACGCGGAAAATTGCTCCACTTAAACGGGCAGACGATGCCCTAATATTGGATACATCGTCTATGGACATCACCGAGCAAGTGCGCTGGGTGGTCGAAAAAGCCCGAACGAAAATGAAATCAAAAAAATAACATAACTCACTGTATTTATTCACCTTTAAACCCCATCTGTTGCTGTTCGAGACACACACTGGTGGGAGCCAATTAGGAGAAGGATTGCGAGACAGTCTCGTCTAAAAGTAGAACGTTCTCGAAATCCGAAAATTTGTATGAGTGATGAACTGAACAATGTTCAACCTGCCGTAGAAGAAACCGTACAAGAAACGGTCTCTGAAACGGTTGCCGAAGTATCAACCGAGGTCACTGAAGCTACAACCCAAGTTGAGGAGGTTGTACAAGATGTAGCCGAGGTCGAAGCAGTAGCTGATGCCGCAGTAATGGACGAGGTACTCCGTCCGGTGGTGGCAAAAACACCGAAAAAAGGCTTTACCGGAAAGCCAGAAGGCCGCGTCTTTAAATTGAATGAGTTAACCGCACTCGACCATGAAAAAAGTGACGCGGATAAGGCTTTTTTGGAACTGCTTTCGCAGTACGATCCGATCAAGGTGGACTTTACGGAAGGAGACATCCTAACGGGTAAAGTCGTCAGTATTGGAGAAAAGGATGTTGTGGTGGACATCGGCTTTAAGTCTGATGGGGTTGTGTCTAAGAACGAATTTGACGGGCCAATTGCCATCGGTGACGATGTGGATGTTTTCCTCGAAAAATTGGAAGATCGTCAAGGCCAGCCCATGCTTTCACGCCGTCGTGCGACTGAATTGCGTCGTTGGCAGCGGATTGACGAAGCCTTCAAAAACGACGAAGTGATCGAGGGTCTTATTATTCGACGGATTAAAGGTGGTATGATCGTAGATCTATTCGGCAAGGAAGCCTTTTTGCCCGGTTCGCAAATTGACGTTCGTCCGGTTCGTGACTTTGATGCCTACCTTGACAAACGCATGGAATTCAAGATTGTGAAACTGAACGAGCAAAATGGTAATGTGGTGGTTTCGCATAAAGCCTTGATCGAAAAAGACCTTGAAAACCAACGCTCTCGTATTCTGGATAAAATGGAGCCGGGTCAGGTTCTGGAAGGAACCGTTAAGAACATCACCGATTTTGGGGTGTTTATTGACCTTGGCGGCGTAGATGGCCTCTTGCACATTACAGACCTTTCTTGGGGACGTGTTACGCACCCAAGCGAAGTGGTGGAATTGGATCAAAAAATCCAGGTGGTGGTCTTAGACTACGATAAAGACCGTCATCGTATCTCGTTGGGCATGAAGCAGTTGCAATCTCATCCTTGGGATCAGATTGCCGAGAACTTCAAAGAAGGCCAAGATGTAGAAGGAAAAGTTGTTTCGATTACCGACTATGGTGCATTTGTTGAATTGGACAAAGGTATCGAAGGCTTGGTACACATCAGCGAAATGAGTTGGCGGCAGCACATCAAGCACCCAACCCAAATGGTTTCCCTCGGAGATGATGTCAAGGTGAAAATCCTCAGTATTGACTCTGAAAACCGCAAGATTTCGTTGGGGATGAAGCAACTTGAGCCAGATCCTTGGACCGAGATTGAAGCCCGCTTCCCAGCCGGAACCGTGACCAAAGGGGTCGTTCGTAACCTAACCAACTTCGGGGTATTCGTTGAAATTGAAGCAGGGGTAGATGGTTTGGTTCACGTTTCTGACTTGTCGTGGACGAAGAAAATCCGTCACCCCGGCGAAGTGGTGAAAAAAGGTGATGAGATTGACGTGGTTGTATTGGACATTGACCAACAAAACCGCCGGCTCTCGTTGGGACACAAACAAGTTTCTACCGATCCTTGGAGCCAGTTTGAAAATGCGTATGCCGTCGGAACCGATGTTGAGGTTAAGGTGGTGCGCTTTAACGAAAATGGTGTGATTGTAGAAATGCCATTGGATGTAGAAGCCTTTATTCCTGCCGGACATTTGACCAAACCCGCCAAAAATCCTGAAGATTCCTACAAGCCCGGAGACACCCTCCGTGTTCGGGTCATAGAGTTCAACAAGGCAGACAAGCGGATTATTCTCAGCGAGAAGGCTATTGTTCAAGCGGCGAAGCAGGCTGAAAAAGCCGAAAAGGACGCAGAGAAGGATAAAGAGAAGAGCCAAGAACGCAAGGCGCTCGAAGAGTATCAGGCAAATGCTGGTACAAGTGGCCCTGCCACACTTGGGGAAATTGCTGGCTTGGGCAATCTCAAGTTTGACGATTGATCTTTGGCTTTGGCCAAAAGGTGCGAGGCAGTCTCTTTATGGGGCTGCCTTTTTTTGTATCTTAGGGTAAAAAATCCGATGTACAACAATAAAACACTGGTTTTTTTCTGGCTCGTCCTTTTCTTTATTGCAGGTTGTCATGAAAAAAGTGAAGACCGAGAGCCGACGAAAGCCCCGAAATTACCCGATTATGAGGTGATTTCTGAAACACAGACACCCGTAGGGAAAGCCGTGGCGATTATGGTTGCTGGACAACACGCCGAAGAAATCTACATCGCTTTGGTCAAAAAAGTAGTGGCCCAAAAAAAGCCCGCCAACCTCCAAATTTATACCACTAAAGAAGCCTATGAGGCAGTTAAAAAGCCAGAAGTGAATGATGATTACCGTAAAGGCTTCATTTTAGTTTACAGACAAGAAAAAGATACCAAAGGTGAAATCTGGTGGATGCAGGAAGAAGGGCCATTGGCCGCTTTGAGCGGAACCGTAACAACGCTATAGGCATTTATTGGGGTGCAGAGCGCCACAAGAGGCTGTCTTGGTATTATTGTTGATACCCTTTGGGTATGGCAATTGATACTCTTTTTGATTTTCGATCCTTAAAAACGACACCTTTTGGAGGTGATCTGGCCATGAAAAAAAATCTTCGTAACTTAATTTGGTTTTTCCTCCTGATGGTAGGTGGGCAAGTTCACGCTCAGGACTTGATGAAAGACTCACTCTTTGTGCAGCGAGCAATGCGTGGGGTGGATGCCGCGTATGACATGCGATTTTCGGAAGCAGATCGGATTTTTTCCGAGATAGAACGTCAACATCCTCAGCATCCCGTTGGCCCGTTTCTAAAGGCGTTGTCTCGGTGGTGGCTTATTTTGGCCAGTGTGGGTGATACGGCTATTGACGATGTTTTTCATAACGAAATGACGCAAGTAAGCCAACGTTGTGACCGAATGCTCGCCAAAAATCCAAACAGCTACGATGCGGTGCTTTTTAAAGGTATGGCTGTTGGCTTCCGAAGTCGTTTGTATGCGAACCGCTCGGAATGGATTCGGTCTTTTAAATATGGGAAAGAAGCAGTTGATTATGTGACTAAAGCAGCTCAGATAGCACCAGAAAACAATGACTATTATTTTGGATGGGGTGTTTATGATTATTTTGCAGATGTCTTGCCCCGAAAATATCCGGCCATGAAGTATGCAATGTGGTTTTTGCCTAGAGGAAGCCGTGAACGAGGATTGGAAGAAATAAAGCGGACATTTAAACATGGAACCTTTATGCGCTCGGAAGCCGCATATTATCTGTTTCAAATCAATTATATCTATGAACCTCGGTACGAAGGAGCTTCTTTTTATATCGGCTGGTTAAGGACTAAATATCCCAATAATTCGTTTTACCATATTTTGCAAGCGCGGGTGGAAAATTATTTTGGTTACAGTGAGCGCGCCAAGCAACTGTTTCATGAAGTCGCTTCGCGACACGAGAAAAGGCAATCTGGTTATACTGCCGCTATTGCCGAGCAAGCCTATTATTACCTAAGTGGTTTGTACTTGTTCAAAGGCGATTATGAAGAGGCAAAAGGAGTCGCTGTAAAATTATTGGGCTTGGATACTAAAGGTAAGAAAAAATCTGATTTTCATGTTTTGGGACGTCTAAGACTTGGCATGACCTATGATGCCCTTGGAGAGCGGAATAAAGCCAAAGAAATGTACAATTTGGTACTCCGCTTGCCAGATACCCAAAAGGCGCATGACCGCGCAAAAGAGTTTCTTAAAAACCCATATCAAGGTATAAGATGACCAAAATGAACCCCAAAAATTACCCATCATACCCTTCGGGTTTTTTATTTCGTTACGCACAATGGGTTCCGGCCTTGTATAATAAGCCCCAGACCCAGACCCAATTGAGGGATATTTTTGAACAATTGCTCTTAATGACGGCAGGTGATGTTGAAGAGGCGCTCCAGTGGTTGAACCAATTAGACCAGCGCTATAATCTATCTAATGACCGTTATGGCATAGGAAACTTGATTGAAGAATTGAAGAGAGAGGGCTTTTTAGAAGATGATGAAAAGCATGGAAAATTGAGCATGACCCGAAAAGCAGAACGAGCTTTACGCCAAAAGTCGTTGGAAGAGGTGTTCAAGAACTTAAAACAGGCGAAAAGCGGGCAGCACAAAACCCCATTTATCGGTAAAGGGGACGAGCGTATGCCAGAAAGTCGTGCATGGAAATTTGGAGACGATCTTAATCAGTTAGACATCACAAAGACATTGTCCAATACCTACCGTAGGGCAGGCGGAGAGGGGTGGGAACTGAAGGAGGATGATTTTGAGGTTTTTGAGACCGATCACCATACTTCTACTTCAACGGTATTGATGATTGATCTTTCGCATTCCATGATTTTGTATGGCGAAGACCGAATTACACCCGCCCGCAAAACGGCGATGGCACTCTCGGAATTGATCATGACCCGCTACCCAAAAGATACGTTGGATATTGTGGCCTTCGGCAATGATGCTTGGGAGGTCGCGGTAAAAGATTTGCCTTATTTGCAAGTAGGCCCTTTCCACACCAATACCCGTGCTGGGCTTCAACGGGCGAGGATGATCTTAAGCCGGAGGAAAAACCGGAATAAACAGATTTTTATGATCACGGATGGCAAGCCCAGTTGTCATTACGAATTTGGGCGGTTGTATAAAAATCCTTATGGCTTAGATCGAAAAATCGTCAATAAGGTACTCGACGAAGCGGTGACGTGCAGGCGCGAAGGCATTACAATCACCACCTTCATGATTGCAAAAGATGGTTATCTCCAGCACTTTATCCATGAAATGACCGAGGCGAATGCTGGTCGGGTCTATTTTGCGGCTTTAGACAATTTAGGCGCTTTCATTTTCGAGGATTATGCACGGAATAGCAAAAAGCGTGGCGTTCGATAACAAAAAAATCTATATTCCGTTATTGCAAATCATTTATTCCGCCTTGCCGTATCCTTATCTTGATGCCTTCCAGTGTATCAACCCCCATTCTTGTGGCAGTTCCATTTGTCCCTCTAAAGCGTTTTGGCCAAAATTTTCTTCAAGATCCGAACATCATCAGGAAGATCGTAGGGGCTGTACAAGCACCAACGGAGTCAAAAGTGGTAGAAATTGGCCCCGGTACAGGGGCGCTAACAGCGGAGCTATTACGATCATATCCCGATCTAACGGCAATTGAGGTGGATCATCGGGCAGTGGCATGGCTAAAAGGGGAGTTCCCGAATTTAGACATTCGTTTGCAGGATGTTTTAGAAACGGGCTGGGATGAATTGGGTGGGAATCGTCCACTTTTTGTGGTTGGAAATTTGCCTTATTACATCACAACACCCATTCTTTTTTCTCTTTTGGATGCTTCAACAACGGTAAAACGTGCGATTTTGATGATGCAATTAGAAGTTGGGCAGCGCTTGGTTGCAAAACCAAATACAAAAGAGTATGGAATTTTAAGTGTCGTAACACAGTTGTATGCCCAGCCTCAACTGTTATTTAAGGTTCCTGCAAGTGTGTTTTATCCCAAGCCAGACGTTGTTAGTGCCGTTATTGCATTGGATTTCTTTCCAAAAGAGGAGAAAATGCGCAAAATCGCCCCATCATACCTGCGGCTAGTCATCCGGACGGCCTTCAATCAGCGCCGGAAAACATTGCGAAACAGCTTACAGAAATTGGGAAGCGTACCAGAACCTTGGACAGGTCTAAGGGCCGAAAACCTTACACCAGCGGACTTTGTCGCCTTAGCTACTGCATTACGAGATTCCTCACCACCATACCAAGACAAAGATGGCCACCACGAATGAAGATCGCTTTGGGCTTCCTGAAGTAGATCATGCACTTATCGAGGACATTGCAGACCTCATCACCAAAGATGAGCGGGGTATGGTGTTGAATATTGTCTTGGATCTTCATTATGCCGATCTTGCTTTGATGATTGAGCGCCTCGAAAAAGAGGAGTCGCAAAAACTTTTTGACTGGCTGCCTGCCAATCAACGTGCAGATGTTTTATTGGAACTGGACTCCCCATTAAGGTCGGTCCTTCTCTACGACATGGAAGCCGCCGACATCGCCGAAATGGTGGACGAGATGGACACGGACGATGCAGCGGATGTGCTGGCTGAATTGCCGGATGACTTGACGGAGGAGGTGCTTACGTCTTTGGTGGATGCTGATGATCTCCGCGAACTACTACAATATGGGGAAGATAGTGCTGGCCGGTTGATGGCCACCGAATTGGTCTCTGCGCCTCAGCACTGGACGGTCGCACAAGCTACCGAAGAAGTGAGAAGACTTGCCGAAGAAGTAGAACCAATTTATTTGGTCTATGTAATAGATGATGATGGCTTACTGCAAGGGTTGGTTTCCTTGAAGCAGTTACTCTTGAATCCGGCTAACACCGCCCTTAAGTCCATTATGGAGACCGATATTATTTCGGTCTTGCCGGATATGGATCAAGAAGAAGTGGCACGTATCATGGAGAAGTACGATTTAACCGTATTACCAGTTGTTGATGAAAAGGGGAAACTCATCGGACGCATTACGATTGATGATGTTGTGGATGTCATTCGTGAAGAAGCTGAAGAGGACTTGCAGCGCTTGAGTGGTATTTCTTTTGGGGATGAAGATATTGGTGATAGTGTACTGGTCGTAAGCCGAGGGCGTCTTCCTTGGCTCTTGTTTGGCTTAACCGGATCTTTGGTTTCTGCATTTGTCATTGGCACCTTTACATCTGTTTTAGAAAAAGTAGTGGTTTTAGCCATGTTTATTCCGGTCATAGGCTCTACTGCGGGAAATGTTGGGGTACAATGTGCGGCTATAGCCGTCCAAGGGATCGCGTCTGGGGACATCTGGGCAAGTGATATTCTTAAACGGTTACTAAAAGAAATCTCGGTGGCTTTTATCAATGGTATTGCACTTGCTTGCGTAATTGGTTTGGCCATGCTTGCTCTCAAATTTTCTGACTGGGGGGAAATGGCTGGAGCCGATCTGCTACGCTTGTTCGAGACGGTCGGTTTATCACTCTTAACGTGCATCCTTATGGCCGCAAGTATTGGTTCTGGTGCGCCACTTTTGTTACACCGATACGGCATTGATCCGGCCAAAGCAACAGGCCCATTTGTTACCACCAGTAATGATATTCTGGGTGTAATGATTTATTTTTCGATCGCTCAATTTATGTATTTCAGGTAAAAATCATGAACAAAGAAATTTTTTCACCGGATGCAATGGCCGGTAAACACATTTTGATTACCGGTGGCGGAACCGGATTGGGTCGCTCGATGGCCATTCGATGCACGGAATTAGGTGCTTCCGTTACGGTTTGCGGAAGAAGACATGAACCACTCCAAGAAACGGCTACATTTATCCAAAATAATGGCGGAAAGGCCCAAGGCATCAGTTGTAACATCCGAGAAGCAGAAAGTGTGACAGAAATGGTGGAGAGGGCCGTCTCGACATTTGGGGATATTCACGGCTTGGTGAACAATGCCGCCGGAAATTTCTTGGCTCCAACACACGAAATTTCACCCAATGCGTTTGATTCTGTTGTCAAAACTAACCTCTATGGTGCTTTTTATGTGACGCAAGCCATCGGTAAAAAATGGATCGAAAGTGAAAAACCGGGGGCTGTAGTCTCGATTACAACCTCTTATGCGACAACAGGGAGCGCCTTTGTTGTTCCAAGTGCCGTATCAAAAGCAGGAATTGAGGCCATGACAAAATCATTGGCAGTAGAATGGGGAACCTATAATATCCGTCTAAACTGCATACAACCCGGCCCTTTTCCTACCGAAGGGGCTTGGAAAAGATTGGTTCCTAATGAACAGGTTGCGGACCAAATGCGTGCTCGTGTCGCTTTGGGACGATTTGGCGAGCACGATGAACTGACCTCATTGGTGGTTTTTTTGCTTTCAGACGCAAGTTCTTATATGACGGGAACCATCTTAACGTTAGATGGCGGCGAAGTCCTTAATGCTGGAGGGCAGTTTAATGAGTTAACCCGGATGCCTCGGCCCTTCCTGTTAGAAATGTTTAAATCTTTACGAAAATAATGTCCGTTATTGCAAATAAAATAAATGATATAAAACTTTCCCTCCACCAAGGCGGGGGCCGAAAAGCCATAGACCTTGCACACAAACGCGGGAAACGAACTGCAAGAGAACGAATCGAATTACTGGTGGACGAGAACACATTCTATGAATGGGGGCTTTTTGCAGGCTACGGACAATATGAGCATGAAGGCGGATGTCCTGCCGGTGGCGTAATTACAGGAATTGGCCGGATCAATGGGCGACTTTGTATGATTGTTGCAAATGATGCCACCGTAAAAGCCGGTGCATGGTTCCCGATTACGGCAAAAAAGAACCTTCGTGCACAAGAAATTGCAATAGAAAACCATTTGCCCATCATCTACTTGGTGGATTCTGCGGGGGTGTATCTTCCCATGCAGGAGGAAATTTTCCCCGACAAAGAGCATTTTGGCCGCATTTTTCGGAACAACGCACGTTTATCCTCCATGGGGATTCCGCAAATTGCAGCCATTATGGGCAGTTGTGTGGCAGGTGGGGCATATTTGCCAATCATGAGTGATGAAGCCCTCATTGTGGACGGAACTGGTTCTGTGTTTTTGGCAGGGCCTTTTTTGGTTAAAGCAGCCATTGGAGAAGAAACAGACATTGAAACGCTTGGTGGAGCAGTAACACACTCCGAGATTTCAGGCGTGACAGATTATAAAATGCCGGATGATGAAACTTGCCTCCGTACCATTCGGGAGCTTGTCGGGCATTTCGGGGAACGTCCGAAGGCAAACTTTGCACGCGAACAAAGCAAAATCCCGTCAATACCAACGGAAAATCTCAATAAAGTAATCCCTGAAAACCAAGTTCAACCCTACGATATGTATGAGGTACTAAATGCTTTAATAGATGCCGATTCTTGGACGGAATACAAGGCCGGATATGGGAAAAGCCTCCTTTGTGGCTATGCGCGAATAGATGGCTGGAGTGTAGGTATTGTTGCCAATCAACGGAAAATGACACGCTCAAAAAAGGGCGAAATGCAGGTTGGCGGCGTGATTTATTCAGATTCTGCAGATAAAGCAGCACGGTTTATCATGAATTGTAATCAGAAGAAAATTCCTTTGGTCTTTTTACAAGATGTAACTGGTTTTATGGTGGGTTCTCGATCCGAGCATGGTGGAATCATCAAAGATGGGGCAAAAATGGTTAATGCTGTTGCCAATTCTGTCGTTCCAAAATTTACCATTGTACTGGGCAATTCCTATGGTGCCGGCAATTACGCCATGTGTGGGAGGGCTTACGACCCAAGACTTATGCTCGCTTGGCCTACTGCTCGGATTGCGGTTATGGGCGGTGCGCAAGCCGCAAAGACGCTGTTACAAATCCAACTTGCAAAAGCAGAAAAAACGGGACAACTGCTTTCAGAGGCCGAAAAACAAGCTCGATTGAATGATATTGCCGCTACATACGAAGCAAAAACCGAGATTACCTATGCTGCTTCACGTTTATGGGTTGATGAAATTATAGTACCAAAAGAAACCAGAAATTGGATTTCCTTGGGCATCGAGATGGCAAACCTCAATCCACATATACCCCCGTTTAATCCGGGAATTATTCAAACATAAATTCAAATTGTAAAACCAAGGTAATCTGTTTATTTTACGTCTTTAACCCTACCACCACCACCCGCCAAATACTTCTTTCCAGAAGCCACCCCATTAATAGTACCCCCTGACTTCTCGCATATGCTTAATTATAGGATAATTATCGGTATTCTGGGAGCAATTTTGCTTGTTGTTGGATTCCTGATGTTGATCCCCATGTTGGTGGGCTTGGGCTATGGTGATGCTGACTGGTGGGCTTTTGGAGGAACGGCTGCAATTTGCATCTCTTTTGGTGTTGCAACTTGGAATATATATCGTCCAGACGAGGAACTGCGCATCCGTGAAGCTTTTGCTATTCTCACCCTTGGGTGGATTTTAATACCACTCATTGCAGCATTACCTTTCGTTTGGTCTAATGTCGTCCCCTCATTTACAGATGCTTATTTTGAAATGATCAGTGGTTTTACCGGAACTGGAGCTTCAATTCTAGGCGGAAATAACAATCTACCTATCGAAGAATTGCCATTTGCTTTTCAGTTTTGGCGTGCATTTAGCCAATGGTTGGGTGGGCTAAGCATGATTATTTTAGCGACATCCCTCTTGCCACTTCTTGGTATTGGTGGGATGCAACTGTTTAAGTCTGAAGTAAGTGGACCGGCCATCAAACGTCTTTCTTTTCGAGTGAGCGAAATAACAAAAAGAGTTTGGGGGCTTTATACCCTTTTAACCATCATTCTTGCATTATTGCTCTTGCCCGTTATGAGCTTTTTTGATGCCGTTTCGACCGCATTTTCAGCCATCTCAACGGGAGGATTTTCCACAAAAACCGATTCACTTGCTGCATTTGACTCCGTTTATGTGGAATTGACGGTCATGGTTTTCATGATCATCGGTGCTATAAATTTCAATTTCTTCTATCAAGCACTTTCCCACAAAAACTATAAGGTTTTTACCAAAACAGTCTTTAAGGTTTTTATGTCCATCATGGGCATTTCCATCGTTTTAATGACGTTGGCGATTTGGAGACCCACAGCCGAATATTTTCCGCCACTCCAATTAACGGCTCCAGAATATCAAATGTACCCTTCCATTGGTGACGCCTTGCGATATGCTTCCTTCCAAGTCGTTTCCGTGATGACAACTACGGGCTTCACCAATACCGATATTCATAAATGGATGCCTTTCACCACTTTTCTACTGATAACGCTTGCCATGATCGGTGGAATGGCTGGTTCTTCTGCTGGCGGGCTTAAAATTCTACGTATAGTATTGGTCTTTAAGCAGATTATCCGTGAAATCCAACTGATGATTCACCCACGTGCCATTATTGCCATTAGGTTGGATCATGAGGTCGTTTCTCCTGAAATTAGTCGAAATGTTACAAGTTTTGTGTTTGTATATTTTGCCACTTTTATTTTTGGTACAGGGATTATGACCTTCACTGGTGTGTCTCTTGTGGACGCAGCTGGTATTGTAATTTCTTGTTTGTCTGGTGTCGGCCCACCGATTGGTGCATTTGGTGCATCTGAGAGTTATGCGGTTTTACCAGACCTCTCTAAATGGTTTTTAAGTTTCTTGATGCTGCTGGGTAGATTAGAAATCTTCACGGTATTATTGGTACTCATACCTTCCTATTGGAAGCGTTAATGGGGTAGAAATACCGATGGAATTAATTGGGGATTTTGCATCCAAACTTTGATATTTTGTGCCAGATAAGGCGCTAAAAGAAGACCTTTTGCACCAAAGCCTGTAAACACCCAAATATCCCCCCGTTCAGAGACGGGTCCAATCATCGGCAATCTCGTTTTCGGAACCGTTATTCTCACTCCAACCTCGGAATTGGTTTGGAAATCTTGAAAAGGCAATGTAAGCATTTCTTTAATACCGCCAATAATAGCTTCTTTTTCTGTGGGAGAAGAATTTAGGGTCTCGAAGTGATGAACAAAACTGCTCCCTGCCACCCATTGGTTTTCGAAAGTAGAGACATACATGCCACCACTTAGGCTGGGTGTCTGGGTATCAGGTGGAGTATTAATAACTTCAACTTGCCCTTTTATAGGATGAAGGTTTAAGTTTTTAAACAAGGGAAGTGTCTTAAAACCATACCCCATACAGCAAATACACTTGGGGGCTGTATATTTTTCTCCTTTTTCATCTATAACAGTCGTAAAGCCCTTATTTTCGATGATTCCCCTAACTGTTGCTTTATGGTACGTAATATTTGCATGCTGAACAAGCCAATTCGCCAAAGCACGTATTTTTACCGTTCCTCCGGAAAAAACCCATAAGCCACCAAAAGGTGCATTAACCGTAGGAAACTGCTTCTTTATCTCCGATTCGCAGAGCCATGTTCCAAGATGGGAGGAGGTGTTAGCTGCATCTTGGAACCAAGTGGCTTGCTGTTCATTTTTTGCGGGACGCAGCAAGCCATCCATCCGTGCAATCTCTTTAGGAACGGCAGCACTTACCAAAAGTTCGTGAAAAGCCTTTAAGCCATTTTCCGCCTCATATACCTTTCTACCTTTTTGCGCCATCAACGGATTAATCAGGCCGGCCGAGATGCCCGATCCTTTTGCTTCATCACCATCACGTTCAAGAATCAAAATATTGGAATGGTCTTGCAGGTTCCACGCAGCTATGGCTCCGGCTAAACCGGCTCCAACAATAATAAGGTCATATGCTTTAGATGACATGGGTATTAGCGTGTTTCTCTTCGTTATCTGCGCTGATAAGTGTCCATTTAAATACACTAAAGATGGCGTATAAAGAAATAATTAACCATATCCCACCCCACATCATCGTTGTACCACCATAGGCTTCAGCCAACATTCGTGCATCTGAAACGAGGTATGAACGTGCTATGGTATCACTATAAATGTCATGCGGGACATACATCATACTGGTTAATCCAATCGCTTTTAAGACAAGAGCATTCCAATCGTCTGCCAAATATCTTCCTGCTACTACAAAAACACCCCCAGCAACAAGGCTAAATCCAAACCCAAACCAGTTTCTTACAAAGAATAGTGTCATCAATAAAATGAAGATACCAGTTCCTAAAACCATCCATTTTTGGTAACGTTTGGACACGGATAAGACATAAAAAATTACTCCAAAACCTAAAGAACCAAGATAACCCGCACTTAGCGTCACAAACGGCCACCCGCCCAACGAGACAACATGCCCGCCTTGTTCACGAACCAAGACCATTTCTTGCACAGAACCTCCAGTTAGAATAGTTGCAAGGGCATGAGATGACTCATGGAAAAAAACCACCAGCATCTGTAAGGGATATAGAATTGGGGTATCCCACAAAAACAAAATTGTAATACAAGCAACAAGTAGAAGTGCTATTTTTTTAATCATGGCTAACGAAAATTTAAACGTAATACAGATTCAAAATCAAATTACGCACCATTGTTTGGCAAGATTCACCTCAACGACAAAAAACAAGGGGTAGATCTTTTCCACCCCTTGAAGTTATCTTAGAAAGGCAAGTCGTCGTCCGGCCCAAAGTCGTCGTGTGCAGGCGGAGGTGGCGAGCTTTGCCGTTGTGGAGCTTGATAGCTACCACCATAGGAAGACCCGCCTCCCGTTCCATAGGAAGATCCCCCAGATTGGTAGTTACCTGCACCAGACTCGTTATTTCCGCGATCCAACATCAGCATCTCATTTGCCTTAATCTCGGTTGTATATCGCTTTATGCCATCTTTATCATCGTATGATCTTGTTTGCAACGAGCCTTCGATATATACCTTACGCCCTTTGGTGAGATATTTTGCGCAAATGTCCGCAAGTTTATCGAATACAACGATCCGATGTGCTTCAGAACGCTCAACCATATTCCCATTTGCATCTCGGTAGCCTTCATTGGTCATAACCGTGAAGTTTGTGATGGTAAGGCCATTTCCTGTAGCACGCGTTTGGGGGTCTGCTGCCAAATTACCTATTAACATTACACGATTAAGAGAGTTTCGTGCCATTTAAAGTACCTCCATTAAAAATAAGCTGTGGTATTTGCCTTTTAAAAGAACTTAGGATATTCATCTTAAGATTCAATCTTCCAAATTACAACATTCTGGTTCTCCATAAAAGAACCTTGAATAAAAGTCTTTATAAGATTGTTGCAGTAAAACCCTAAGTTCTGGTCTTGAGAAAATGAGCAACGGATCAGTTCACAAATACACCAATCCGTTGCTCATCAATGACCAATTAGAAAGGAATATCCATTTCTGGTTCAAGTAAGACCTCCATTTCCGGCTCTGAAACAACACGCTGAACTGATTTGCCATTTGCATACCGTTTGCCCGTATTGTCATACCCTCTTTTTTCTTGTTTCACTTCCCCTTCGGACGTAGCTTGTTGTGCCCGATCCAATAGAAGCATTTCATGTGCCCTAATTTCTGTAAGGTATCGCTTATTTCCATCTTTGTCATCATAGGAACGTGTCTGAAGCGAACCTTCAATGTAAACTTTTCGTCCTTTTACGAGATACTTGGCACAGACATCGGCCAGTTTATCAAAAACGACGATGCGGTGTGACTCTGCCCGTTCTACAATTTGTCCATTACCATCTCGATAATTCTCGTTGGTCATGACCACGAAGTTACAGATGGTGACGCCGGAGCCAGTAGCACGGACTTGTGGATCGGCAGCTAAAAAACCAATTAAGGTGACGCGGTTGATGGTGTTGTGTGCCATGAGAATACCTCCTGAAAAATTTAATGTTTGTACAAGAACCCTGGTCTGTTCGATGTTTGTCGTATCTTCTTTCATGAACCCAACCAGGAGATAGTTTGGTTGACACTGCAAGAACTGTTTGTCCTTTGCTGATGCCAAACTAAACAGTCCGATGTGACAACAGTGTGTCATAAGTAAAATATCATGTCAAAAAAAATTTTAATTCCTTCTGCGCCACTCGGAAAGGAAGAAAGTGCACAGGCTTTTGCCGACTTTGTACAAATTGTTCAACGGTTACGCAAAGAGTGTCCATGGGATAGGGAACAGACCCAAGAATCTATCCGGCATCTTTTGATTGAAGAGGCATATGAAACCTTAGAAGCCATCGAAAAGGCGGATTGGCAAGAGGTGAAGAAAGAGTTGGGTGATCTTTTTCTCCATATTGTGTTCCATGCGGTGATGGCAAATGAGGAGAACAGATTTACCCTAAAAGATGTCATTCTGGCGATATCGGAAAAACTTATCCGCCGTCATCCACATGTATATGGGGAAATAAAAGCCTCGGATGCGCAAACCGTTTTGGGTAATTGGGAAAAAATTAAGCAAGTCGAAAATCCAAAAAAATTATCTGTATTAGACGGTGTTCCTAAACATTTACCCGGTCTTTTACAAGCGCATAGAATTCAAGAAAAAGCTGCGGGCGTAGGTTTCGATTTCCCCAATCCACATGAAGCATTTTTGAAAGTTCAGGAGGAAATTCAAGAGTATGCAGAAAAACTTTCCGATCCTGGTTCCACAATGGATGAGAAAGAAGGCGAGTTGGGCGACGTTCTATTTTCCATCATAAATCATGCGCGTTTAAATGGCTTAGTTGCCGAAAGTGCTATCAGGCGTACAAATCATAAATTCATTTCCAGATTTATGTACATCGAGAAAAAAATAAAGGGGCTGGAAAAAACTTTTGAGGATGTTAGCCTCGAAGAAATGGATAAATATTGGGACGAGGCGAAACGTGTCTAAATTAAATGAATAACCCAGTCATTTATCAAAAATAAATAAAGAAGCAATCCAACACCTACGTATTGAAAGGTCTTAAAATCCGAAGGTCGTTCTTTCTTAAACCATGACCAAAGTTTTGCATAAAAAAACATGAAAACAAACAGCAAAAGTGCATAGACCATTGCCGGCAATACTTCCATGTTATATCTCAAAGAAGGTAAGACACTTTGGTTAAGCGGCGAGCCATAAACAATAAACAAGTGCATCACATAAATTGCAAGTGTTTCTTGTCCCATCAATGTAATGTTTTTTAGGACAGGTAAACCATGTGGATTTTTTACTATTTGGGGTTGCAAATAATATTGGTCAACCCAATAGAGGAATGAGACTATAAGGAGGATATACCCTAAATTATGTATGACAAGAAAGGAATATACACCATCTGGATCGCGAAATGGATTAATCCAATGTTCTATTCCCGGTTTCCCAATTAGAATGAACAATAAGCCAATGGCAGCTAATCTCAAGGTTATTTGGTTGTTAGACATTTTCTCTTGCCAATTCCGAAATATAGAGGCCGAAATAATTCCAGCAAACAGATACATACTCCAAGGGAATAAGGGAAAATATGAACCAATAGATTTGTCTAAATAGCCTCTAATTAAAAGTGGAACATTGGTGAGATTACTTCCCCATAAAAAGGGTGTAATGAAAAATATTGATAAAAACAAAATAGAAAGTAGTGCAATAAAATTTTTTTTCTTTTTTAGAACAAAAACAGATAGTTGACAAAAAGCTAATGTAACGCCTATAATCTGAAGTGCATCAACCTGAAAGAAAAAAAGGATATTCTTCTCGGACATCTGCGTTAAGATTTTTGAAAAAGAAAAATACGACAAATGCAACCAATAACCGATGGCCAAAAGGAGAAGATACCTCCTAACCCTTTTCCAAAGGGCAGGAGACCATGACGTAAAATGGTTCCACTTGCGAAAAGTAGCTACACCAAATGCCAAGCCAGAAGAGAATAAAAAGATTGGACTGGTAAATCCATGGATAAAAGTATGGCTCCCCTCGAACCATGCCATTTTTTTTATTTCTGGAGACAAATAAGCATCGAATGTATGCCCCTGAAGCATTAATACAACAGCAGTGAACCGGAAAATATCAACAAAAACCCAACGATTTGCGGCTTTCATACCTATAGCATTACGTATTAGAAAAAGAATGTACACAAATGGAGGCGGTTCTTCCAAATGTGGATCAAAAAATCAGGGCCAATTCTAAAGGTGGACCGGCCCTAATATTCTCTTTTTGTTTCTTAAATTCGGATCCAAGTCATTTTGCCCGTCATTAAACCCGGCAAAACCGACAAAAGAACCAAAATTAGCGTAATGAGCCACGAGGTAAACATCTTTTTATGTGCTAAACCACCGTCTGCAATTTTTTTACTTGCAATGCTTCCGAATTGGGCAACCACAACAGCGATGACCATAAGCAACAAGTGCTCTACAGCATAGAACCGGATTGCGCTTACTTTCATCAAGGCCATTCCCATTCCCTGCCAAAATGGAATATAAATAATGGCATATAAAATTAGCCCAATTAATAGTTGAAGGTGGAACAAGCCCATCAAAATCGTTGATTGCTTTTTTAGTCCGTTCGAGACATATTGATCGGCCTTCCAGCCTTGGTAGCTTTTCAACAATACCATAACCATCAGAACCAATATGGCCCAACGATTATAGGAATGGATATACCGGAGAACTTCTGTGAATAGATACATGATAAATATGGGTTTGGGTGAAAAAAATCATTAAAAAAGTTCTGTAATTTCACGACGAATATTTACCGTTATTTTAGGCCGCATAGCTTCATAAAACGCTTCGTCGTAGGTTCTTGTTTTTAACACAACTGGCATTGGAACGGCATGTCCCATCACTAAGGCTTGTTGTTTTGAGTCTAAACTTGCAAGTACTTGCCGAAGCCCGGAGGCATCACTTGTCCCGACTAAAGCTGCATTAATGTCTTTCTCATCATTTAATTGTGCAACAATTTTGGTTCCGATTTGGCTAAGCACTTCATCATCAATGGCGCTGGGTCTTTGGTCAACAATCAATAGGGAGACAAAATATTTCCGCATTTCCCGTGCAATTACGCCAAATGGCGTCTCCGAAGCAATTCCGGGTTGGAGGAATTTATGTGCTTCTTCTATGGTGATCATTAATTGTGGAGGCTTGTCTTCTTCTTGACGTGAAGAGAGGTAGGCATTTGTTTTTTGTTCGTAGGCTTGGCGTAGTCTTCTTGTGATGATATTTGCCACAAACATATAGGCTTTTAGACTGTCGTAGCGCCCAAATTCCAAAACGACCGATTTTTTTTTGAGGATATTTTCGAGTAATTGTTCGATAACATCTATTTTTCCATGATTGATTTCTCTTTTAAAAAAACCAAGCCCGCACACCTGTTCTAACTTTCTTTTGAGAGCAGAAACAGACTGAAAATTAGCTCCACAATCCTTGGCGATTTCGGTTAATTCTTCCTCTGATTCGGATTGGAGCAACCGAAGAAGCCAGAATTTCCCAAGTTTATTGCGCAATAAATAGGTACTTTCCGCAGCTGTTTGGGTTAAGTTTAAGGTTTGCTGAAGTGGTAGAATATCCTCTGGTTCCACTTGATCGGCATATAAAAACACCTCATAATCTGGATTAACGCCTTGTGTTCTTTTGCGTGTACTTTCTGGATCCAACGAAAAAATAGCAACTTTCCCCGGAAATAATTCACGCAAACCTTTGACAAAACCTTCCGATTTACCCTCTTGTCTGGCAGAAAATCCATATTCTGAGTGCATATCAAAAATCAGGTTTACGGCTTTATTACTTTTAATGGTTCCGCACAAAAGTAAGCGGGTTAAAAATGTTTTACCTGTCCCTGTTTTCCCAAAAACGGCATTACTCCGCTCCACCAAGCGGTCTAAATCTATACATAGCGGAATTTCATCCATGTCAAGTGGTGTGCCAATATAAAAAAAGCGTTGTTTATTGTTTTCGTCTAAATTGGCCTCATCACCAAAAACGCGTGCGATGTCTTCGGCTTGTGCTTCAGCCACTAAAGAAAAATGGCTTGGTATGGTTTTAACGCGAGATGCTTCAAACTTTCCTAAATCGGGATGATGTTTATTCGGGGTCATAAGCAAAGGTTTCAGAACAACGGTTGCATAAATCGCGTGTCCCATCATCACCTCCTTGAGCAGAAAATCGCTTGGAGAAGGTGGGTTTAACAAAATATTGGGATTTGCTGCCTCTAAAGAAACATCTGTAATCATCGTGAAGAAATCGTAATGCTGCCCTTCAACGACCATGTACTTTCCGGCTTTCAGTTGTTCTACAGAATGTCCTACATCTAAGCGCATGGTAAGACCTTTTCCTAGGGAACCATGCGTAATTACGCCTATTTTGGGGCGATGTCCACTGTGCTTCTCAAAATCCATATCCCAATTCGCTAAATCAATGAGTGATACCTCTTGATGAGGTTTAGACTGTTTCAGCTTTTTCTTGTTCACCGATGGCCAACTGTCCACAGGCGGCATCAATATCTTGCCCTTTGCTGCGGCGTACCGTAACCGTTACCTTTTGTGCCACCAAAATGCGGATGAAGGCATTTAGCCGTTGTTCACGAGATGCCTCAAATTGGACTCCTTTTACGGGATTAAACATAATCAAATTCACTTTACTTGGCGCCCAACGCACAATTTTTGCGAGCGCAAGCGCATCTTCTTCACCGTCATTAAAATGGTCAAAAATACAATATTCATATGTTATCCTACTTTTTGTAGATTGATAAAAATACTGTACAGCCTCTTTTAAAGCGCTAAGATCGGTTTTTAGGCTACGGTTTACGGGCATAATTTCCGATCTTTTAGCGGCAGTAGGTGCATGTAAGGAAATGGCTAAATTGAATTTGGCGCCATCGTCAGCCAATTTTTTGATGCGAGCGGCCAGCCCGACGGTTGAAAGCGTGATGCGCCGAGACGCCAAGCCCATGCCATCTGGTGATGTGAGCAACCTAATTGACCTCAGAACCTGATCATAATTTTGTAAAGGCTCACCCATTCCCATAAAAACAATATTGGTGATTTTTCGTCCATAATTTGTTTGTGCTAAGCGATTCATTTCCAAAACTTGGTCGAATATTTCGCCAGCATGTAGATTTTGTAAGAATCCCATCTGGCCTGTGGCGCAAAAACTGCACCCCATAGCACACCCCACTTGACTGGAGACACAAACGGTTAGCCGAGAGGCGTCCCCCTCATCATCAAAACCCGGAATTAATACCGTCTCTATGGCGCGACCAGAGTTCAGGCGAAATAAACACTTAATGGTTCCATCTATGGATGAGGTTTGCATATGGGAGATATCCAGCGTTTTAACCTCGTATGCCTCTGCCAATGCACCTCGAAAAGCGATAGGGAGATTTGACATTTCGTCGAAAGATGAAACGCCTTTCGCAAACAACCATTGGTAAAGTTGCTTCCCCCTAAATCGTGGTTGTCCAAGAGAAAGGGAAAGCTCTTCTAATTCGATTAAACTTAATGACTTTATAGCTTTTTTATTCATGTTTTAACTGGATACCTATTTGGAGGAAGCACCTTCCCAAAGCCTCATAAATACGGCTAAGCCGCCCAGACACATCAAATTGGTCACGAGAAAGAAGGTAGCCTCTTCAATTGGAAGCCCCAATATATGCCATCCAATGGTATAAGTGGTTGAAATTTCCCAGATGCCCAAGCCAATTGCGATCCGGTCTGCAACCCACAAATATACGGTTGGAATCGCAAAGCTCCAGAAAAACGTGCGTTTGATGTCCCACAAAGCCGATCCAACTAAGAACCACATGCCAGAAAACACTGGGGCAGCCCATGCCAAGATGAGTCCCAGATATGTGGTTTCGTCGAAATAAAGCATATAGGCGCCGAAAAGGGCGATCAACATTCCAAGACCAGCTCCAAAATTCCTTACGAAAGGATAGGTTTTTCCGGTAGGACGTTCATGAGTATTGCGCGTATATACGTGATAAAAAAATAGACCTGTGAGGATGGGTTGCAAAAGAAAAAACATGTATTCTTCAATTGGAACGTAGCCAATAACACCAAGAATACGCTCATTTCCGTAATCCCAAACGCCACGATAAACCAAATAATTATCCCATGGCGTGGTGTAAATAAACGCAATTCCCATGATCCAGATTAGATAAAAGAAGTGTTTACCATTCGTGTCAGGGATATTTTTTGGCAGAAAATACCAAAGTAAGGCAATGACAGGAATAATAAAAACAAAATGGAATTGCAGATAGGTCATAAATTTATCGTTTTTTTTTGTTCCAAAAAGCCAAGACTAAAGACGTTTTTTTTCCAAATCTTTTAACACGGTTCTTGCCGCATTACGTCCAGAAGCACCCATAATTCCGCCACCGGGATGCGTACTTGCCCCTGTTATATATAGCCCCTTAAGGTGTGTTTTGTATTCGGACATCCCTAACATCGGACGTAACATAAACATTTGATCGAGGGTCATTTCAAGGTGCATCACATTTGCGCGGTAGAGTCCGAGTTCACGTTCAAGCCATAAAGGATGTTGAAACAACGAGCCGACCACACTATCTTTTGTACCGGGGGCATATTGTTCAAAAGTGTCCAAAATGTTTTCGGCGACTGCAGGCGCAAGGTCATCCCAATGGCCGTTTTGAAGCTCATAAGGAAAATACTGTGCCCAAAGCCATAAAACCTCGCCACCCGTCGGCGCAAGCGTACCATCCACCGCACTAAACGACATGGCAACAATCGGTGGATTGGGTGTAGGCTCTCCTTTTAAATAATGTCCGAAGGCTCTGTTTACTTCCTGTCGATTTTCACATAGAAGTTGCAATGCGATGCGCGAATCTACGCCAGTATGCGCGGCATATTGAATGGGTTTGTCTAAGGCCAATCTTAATATGGCGCCAAAACCATTCCCAACACGGAGCGATTTGGCTTGTTCTGGCTGAGCAGTACGTGGGAGCAATTTTGTAAATGTCTCCAGCGCATGTGTCCCAGAAACCACTGCCCTTGCGGTATAATCGCTTCCTTGACTGTGAATCCCAACAACCTGTTTACCAGAGATGAGGAAGTGTTTTACAGGACTATTCACAAATACTTTTCCTCCGTAATGCTCAATTTGGCGCTGGAGTGCCTGCGTCAACATCCCCGACCCTCCAACCGGACGAGCGGCCCCACCTTCATGATAAAGGGGATGCCACAGCAAGAAAGGTGCATTTAGTGGTTCTGTTGGGGGAGGGCCGGATTGTGCCGCCATCCAAACCATTGGTGATTTTATCTTTTCTTCTTTAAAGTAAGCATCCACTACCTCGCCATAAGGCTTCAGGATCATGGGCAGGGCTTTTTTCCAGTCTCCTTGAATGGCTTTACCAAAGATGAATTTTTTTCCTAATTCAAATGGACTTGGTGTACTTAGGAAGACTTCTTTGACGGTTTTGGCGAAAGGCGTCCAGTCGGTCAGAAAGCGTTTATATGCCTCGCCTTCTCCGGGGAATTTAGACTCCAAATGATCAATGGTTTTTTCTGCACTTCGGTAGAAAAATACGGCGTCATTGTCTTTGAAAGGTGCAAAAAAGAGAGGGTCAAGCTCTACATACTTCAAGCCAAATTTTTCCAATTCTAATTCTTCTACAATAGGCGTTAATCTTATTAAAATATGTGCACTTCCTCCTAAGTCGAAGCGATAACCCGGAACGATTTCTTGTGTAGAAACAGCCCCTCCAACCATCGAGCGTCGTTCAAATACACCAACTTTATATCCGGCTTTCGCCAAGTAGGCTGCGGTGATTAGGCCGTTATGGCCAGCTCCAACAATGATGGCATCAAAATCTTGTTTCATAATGTGTTGTTTGACGACAATGTTTTGTTTGACGACGAAGAAAGCGTATTTAAACGTATATTGAATATCCAATTAACCACTGAAAAATCAATTTATTATGGGGCGCTATTACGAGGAATTAGAACCGGGGCAAGTCATCCGACATGCTGTAACCAAAACCATAACCGAGGGGGAGCATTTTTTGTTCTGCTCCATCACCTTAAATACCCAGCCTCTGCACATTGATGCCGCATTTGCAAAAAAATCATCTTACGGACGGATTTTAGTGGATGGGCTTTTTGTGCTAAGTCTCGCGGTAGGGATTTCTGTGGGTGATCTAACCTCAGGAACGATTGTTGCAAATTTGGGCTATGAAAATGTTCGGCATACAAAGCCCGTTTTCCATGGCGATACCATTCGAGTAGAAACCGAAGTGTTGCACAAGCGTCCATCTAATTCGCGGGCGGGAACTGGTATTGTAACTTTTTTGCACCGCGCCTATAACCAAGAAGAAGAAGTGGTTCTTGAAGTTAAAAGGAGCGCCCTAATGCTTTTTAAGACATTATAAAATAACAACTTACATTGATATAATGCCTAGATGTATTCTCTTCATGCCGGGAACAGATCGCTATAAAGCGGAGAAGGCGGCCAAGATGGACGTTGATGCCATCTGCTTAGACCTTGAGGATGGAACCGCCCTTAATAGAAAGGAGGAGGCACGCGCTTGCGTAAGGAATACGCTGAAGGAGGTCTCTTTTGGCGATAGGCATGTTTTTGTACGCATAAACGATCTGAGAAGCCCCTTCTGGCAAGAAGACTTGGCCGTATTTGCAAATCACTTGCCCGATGGAATTGTTATCGCAAAAACAGAATCTGGCGCAGAAGTCGAAATGGTGGCTAATTTTGTCCAGGAGACAGAGCGCAAACTGGGGCGGGAAGTGGGAACAACGCACATCTTCGCCGTGATCGAGTCGGCACGCGGCTTGGTCTCGATTCGAGAAATTTCAGAAACCGTTATTGCTTTCTCGAATATGAAAGGTCTTGTTTTTGGTGCCGAAGATTATGCAGGAAGTATAGGTGCAACCCGAACAAAAGAAGGGCTTGAAGTTCTTATGGCCAGAAGTACGGTCATCGCTCATGCGAAAGCATTTTCCCTTGAGGCCATAGATACCATTTATGCGAACTATTCGGATTTGTCCGGACTTCGTGCCGAGACAGAAGCGATAAAACAACTTGGGTTCACTGGAAAATTGGCCATTCATCCGAAACAAGCTCCTATTATCCAAGCTGTTTTCCAGCCAACAGACCAAGAAGTGGAGGCTGCAAACGCACTTGTACAAGCATATGAAATACATCAAAAGGAAGGCATTGGCGTCTTTACTTGGGAAGGCAAAATGGTTGATTATCCAAATATTGTTCAGGCTAAAAATATTTTAAGAATGATTAATAAACAGTGAATCTGGTGACTTGACCTAGAAAGAGGTCTGATTTTTGACAATTTTACCATTGCTACCTCAGAATGTGTACCGCCTAATAATACCTTCCGCATCTTTCAAAAAATCACAACCAAAATGCCTGAAACTGATACGATAACGTACCATATGGGTTTGTCGTCTTCTGAATATACAGTGGCGATAGACGATGACTCGATTTGGATTAACGCCAAAGATATTGCTGCGATTATAGGAAAAAACCTAAGTGAGGTAGAAAGCCTTTTAAACCACAAAAACACCAAGTCTCTTTTTGATCCTACCCACTTTCGGAAATATGATAATGAGGAAGGGGGACAGGAAGTGGTCATTTCTTTGGATGTTGTCTTGCATCTTGCTACGAAAACCCATTCCGAAAAAGGGATGCGCTTTTGTATGTGGGCCTCCGACCAGCTAAAGGAGCGCCTTCGAGAAAAGAAGTTCGCCACTGTCCGAGAACGGTTAGAGCTTTCTGAAAAGCGTTTAGATATTCAACGCAAAAAGAAGGAAATGACGCTAGATATTGCAGATAAGAAAACCGAGATCAGGCGGAAACGCCTCGAAATGCAAAAAGAGTTGCTCGCCATTCCAGAATTAGAGAAAGCAAAGATCGCCTTAGATGAGCAGCGGCTTTTGTTGGATAAGGCCACCGAACTTTCTAATATTTTAGCGATGATCACGGTTGATGAAACCCGAACGGTGGTGGGCAGTGAACCTGCTTTAACCCCAATCTTAGATGAAGGGGAGCGCGAAATTGTGAAAATGAAATTGATGGATTTGATCCTGAAATTCTGATCCCCAAACCAAGGATGATCCTTAAACCAAAGATTCGGTTTATATCTCCAAAAAATCTGATGAGCTTTGATTGGGTCGTGCGTGCGTATAGCGTCCCGTTGTGGCAACCGAGGCATGACCCAGTGTGGCCTGTACCAAATGTATGGGCGCTCCTGCGTCTAAGGCGTGGCTTGCGTGGGCATGTCTCATCCAATGCGGGCTTACCTTTTGCCAAAGCCCTGCTTTTTCTGCGGCTTTTTTCACGATTCTAAAAACCTGTATCCGGCCAAGCGCTCCGCCTTTTTTGCTCCTAAAAACAGGGTCGTCGGGGGTTCTGTCTTTTTTTAGTACGAGCAATTCTTCGGTTGTGGCACGGGATAATTTAATGGTGCGTGTTTTACCACCTTTGCCAAAGACCACAATTTGGCTACCGTTATTGCGCAATGTAAAGTCGCGCCATGCTAAAGAAACCATCTCTGAAACACGGATGCCCGAACTATACAATAGCCGCAGGATGGCATGGTTCCGTGTGTCTGTTTCTAAGGCCAACATTTGTGCGAGTTCATGTTCGCTTAAGATTCGTTCGGATAAGGTGTCTTTTAGAGAAGGAACCCTGACGGGTGCACCAACATCATACACCAAATAGCCAAGGCGATGTGCAAAGGCAATTAAACTCTTTACGGCATAGAGTTTTCTTTTTTTGGTTCCATCTGCATACGGCTTCAGTGCGTCCGAGAATTGTTGCAGGTCGTGGAGTGTGATTGCTTTTAAGGGCTTGTCTATAAAGTCCAAAAACTGCTGCACGTCGCGCTTGTAGCCTTCTATGGTATTTTTGGGACGATCATGTAGCCATAGCTGGATTAAGTGGGCGTCGTCGTTGGCGGTTTCGTTAACAATATCTAGTTCAGTTTTTTTAACCAGCTCGATGGTACGCTTGGGTGCAGGCATGTTGGATTTGGGGTTAATTGCAGTTTGTGTTTGGCAAATTACAAAATTTGATAACTTAATGCAACATAACAATACTTATGTTACATCAAAGAAAAGTCATGCAAAAAACCTCTATAGCCGTTATGCGGTAACAATTAATTGGTTTTAAAAGCCTGAATGGTAGAAATTAATGGGCATGCCCGCGCTTGCTCGATCTTCACGCGGACTTTCTGGGTTTGCACTTCTGGAAACCTTAGAATCCGTTTATAGCCGATGGTTGTACCATTGGCGACGTTTTTCCATTCATTATTGATCCATGCCTCGATGCTGAATTTTTCCACACGCTGCCCAAGCGCAATGTATTCTTGTAACAATATGGTATTCAACGTGACGGAACTACGAAACGTTAATTCAAGGTGCCCGGCTTTAGCCGCGTTCTTTGTCGTCCAATACGAATTGAAATTCTGGTCTAAAACGTTACTTGCGGCGTATTTCCTGCCACGTTGAGTATCCCCAATAACGGATGCACCATCAGCAAGATTCGTCCTGAAATCCTCGTCTATTCGTCTGCGCAATTCCATTAACGCTGTTGAGTCATTCGGATGTACCAAACCACGCACATCAACAGGGATATTTAGAAGTAGATTTGCATTTCTGCCGACAGATTCATAGTAGATATTTCGCAACTTTTCTACCGATTTCACCTTTTCATCTTCACTTGCTCTGTAATACCAACCCGGACGAATGGAAACATCCACCTCTCCGGGAATCCAGTGCGTACCATCGGCATGACCTTCTATGAGTTCTTGGTATTTGGGATAGCCGGCATAGACCTCTGCCCCACGTAACAACGACCAATTGGTTTCTCCGGCATATCCATCCTCGTTTCCGATCCACCGTACATCTGGCCCGCCATCGCTGAACATCACTGCATTTGGAGCGTACTTTCGGACGGTTGCATGGAATGCTGGCCAGTCATACACTTGCTTTTTTCCGTTCGGCCCCTCCCCATTTGCGCCATCGAACCAAAATTCAAATACGTCTCCATATTGCGTTAGCACTTCTCTAATCTGGTTCATATACATCTCATTGTACTTGGGCGAATCGCCATATTCTGGCGCATTTCGATCCCAAGGTGAGAGATAGATGCCAAATTGTAGGCCATACTTTTTTGCAGCAGTAGATAATTCCCTCAAAACGTCACCATTTCCATTTTGCCAAGGGCTTCTCTTTACCGAGTGTGTGGTATAAGCCGAAGGCCATAGACAAAAGCCATCGTGGTGTTTTGCGGTGATAATCACGCCCTTCATGCCCGCCGCTTTGAAAATCCGAACCCATTGCGCTGCGTCAAAATGTGTTGGGTTAAATTTTTCTGGATGTTCGCGGCCATCGCCCCACTCAACGCCCGTAAAGGTGTTCATGTTAAAATGCACAAAGGCGTAGTATTCTAATTCTTGCCAAGCCAATTGCTGTTTGGTGGGAATTGGTCCAAAGGGTTTGGGAGGCTTGAGATTGTTACAAGCCGTTAATAAACAAAGGGTTAAGAGCAGCGTTCGCATGACTTTATTGGGCTAAAGGCTATGTGAGTTGAGCCTACCGAGGTTCTGTTGATTGCACGTCGGTATTACTCAAATGATTTTGAAAAAGCAGTTTTCCGGTGTTCGGTCTTGCTAAAGATAATACCAATTAGCTATTAAGCACGTCTTTAGCCATCAACGCTTTCACCCCCTTTTAGGTGTTGAAAGGTTGATGTGACTTCGCCAGTTCGCTTTGCTCATGTCAACACCTAAAATGATTTTGAAAAAGCAGTTTTCCGGTGTTCGGTCTTGCTAAAGATAATACCAATTAGCTATTAAGCACGTCTTTAGCCATCAACGCTTTCACCCCCTTTTAGGTGTTGAAAGGTTGATGTGACTTCGCCAGTTCGCTTTGCTCATGTCAACACCTAAAATGATTTTGAAAAAGCAGTTTTCCGGTGTTCGGTCTTGCTAAAGATAATACCAATTAGCTATTAAGCACGTCTTTAGCCATCAACGCTTTCACCCCCTTTTAGGTGTTGAAAGGTTGATGTGACTTCGCCAGTTCGCTTTGCTCATGTCAACACCTAAAAGGTTGAAAACGAGTAATATAAACCGTAATTTTTCCTAATTGGCATAAGAACATGCAAACACCGGAAAAGCTGCTTCAAATTTTGCACCTCAACATTACACTTCAACCGTTATCGGCTTGGCGAGTTCTTTCAAAATTGAAATTGCGGCGCGTGCAATGACCGTTCCGGGGCCAAAAACAAAAGATGCACCAGCAGCCAGCAAGGTAGGTTCGTCTTGTGGTGGAATAACGCCGCCCACCGTTACCAAAATATCTGGACGCCCCAAATCCTTGAGCGCTTCAACCACTTGTGGTACCAAGGTATTGTGCGCACCCGCCAAACTCGAAACACCGAGAACATGCACATCATTTTCTACGGCTTGGCGTGCGGCCTCGGCGGGTGTTTGGAAGAGCGGGCCAATATCCACATCGAAACCAAGGTCGGCAAAACTGGTGGCGATCACCTTTGCTCCGCGATCGTGACCATCTTGGCCTAATTTTGCAACCATAATTCGCGGCCTCCGCCCTTCTGTTGCCGCAAATTCATCGGAAAGCGCCAAAGCTTGTTGGAAGAGCGCATCGTTGGCCATCTCCTTTGCAAACACACCGGAGACGGAGCGAATCTGTGGCTTAAATCTACCAAAAACCACTTCGAGTGCGTCCGAGATTTCGCCCAAGGTTGCTCTTAGACGGGCTGCGTTTACGGCAAGTGCAAGTAGATTGCCCTCGCCTGTTTTTGCACATGCTGTAATTTTATCGAGAGCTGTTTTGACCTCCACATCGTTGCGGGTGGCTTTAATCCGGTTTAGTCGCTCAATTTGTGAAGCCCGAACGGAGGTATTATCCACCACAAGTACTTCCAAGTCGTCTTCTTCCTTTTCTGGGCGATAGCGATTTATGCCCACGATGACATCCATCCCTCCATCAATCCGAGCTTGTTTTCTTGCAGCAGCTTCTTCGATACGCAATTTAGGAATACCTGCTTCGATGGCCTTTGTCATGCCACCCAATGCTTCCACTTCTTGGATCAAGCCCCACGCTTTCCGTGCCAACTGGTCGGTAAGGTATTCCACATAATACGATCCACCCCAAGGATCTACCGTTTTACAGATTTCTGTTTCTAACTGAAGATAGAGTTGGGTATTTCTTGCAATACGTGCCGAAAAATCTGTTGGAAGTGCGATAGCCTCGTCTAAGGCATTGGTATGCAGGGATTGGGTGTGCCCCATCGCAGAAGCCATTGCCTCGATACACGTCCTCGCTACATTGTTGAAGGGGTCTTGTGCTGTAAGACTCCATCCTGAAGTTTGGGAATGGGTTCTTAAGGCTAAGGATTTTGGGTTTTGGGGATGGAACGTTTTAACAATTTTAGCCCATAGCATTCTTCCTGCACGCATTTTGGCAATTTCCATGAAGTGATCCATACCAATCGCCCAGAAGAAGGACAAACGCGGAGCAAAAGCATCAATATTAAGCCCAGCTTTAATGCCCGTTCGTAAGTACTCCCACCCATCTGCCAAGGTATAGGCCAACTCAATATCGGCGGTTGCGCCAGCCTCTTGCATATGATACCCTGAAATAGAAATGGAGTTAAACTTTGGCATATAAGCAGATGTGTATCTAAAAATATCGCCAATAATGTGTATCGAGGATTCTGGTGGATAGATGAAGGTATTCCGCACCATAAATTCCTTCAGAATATCGTTTTGGATTGTGCCACTTAGGGCCTCTGGAGGAACACCTTGCTCCTCCGCAGCGACAATATAAAAGGCCAAAACGGGCAATACGGCTCCATTCATTGTCATGGATACCGAGATTTTATCCAAAGGAATTTGGTCGAAGAGGATTTTCATGTCCTCCACCGAATCAATGGCCACGCCTGCTTTCCCGACATCCCCCACAACCCGCTCGTGGTCAGAGTCATATCCACGGTGTGTGGCCAAATCGAAGGCTACAGAAAGTCCTTTTTGGCCGGCGGCAAGGTTACGACGATAAAAAGCATTAGACTCTTCTGCCGTTGAAAATCCGGCGTATTGGCGGATTGTCCAAGGCTGGTTTACATACATGGTGGCATAAGGCCCACGTAAAAAAGGCGGGATTCCAGCCGCAAATTCAAGGTGTTTTAGGTTTTTTAGGTCTTCTGGCCCAAAAGCAGCCTTTATTTGAATGCCTTCTGGTGTTTCGGCTTGTTCGGTTGTGTTTGAATAGTCAACAACAACGGGTTTATATGTCAATATTGAGAAATCTGGTCTCATGTTGATGGGGGTTTCGGGTTAAAAGGAAGTCGTCCAACGGCCAACGGCTTCTGAGAGGTTCAACGTTGCGGTTCCGGTGTCGGTTTGTATAATAGCTTCAGGAAGTCCGCCTCTGCCAAGTCGTATAAATTCAACACCTTGTGCCAAGTATTCTGATTCTTTTGTGCATTTTCCAGCCATCAAAACGAGGCGAGCATTTGCTTTCAAGGTTTCGATATCGCTTGGTGTAAGCGCATCATATTCGTCATCTGCACTACAAAGCACCACAAAGTCGGTTACTTCACCTTTTTGCTCTTTTGCAAGTTCGGTTACATAGTTTATGGCCGCTGTTTTGTCTGGAAGCAAGGGACTTTCGGTCACGGGAAAAGGCGCACATCCCACCATATTATCAGCAAAAACCCCTCTCATCGTGGCCATTGCCGAGGGTCCAAAACGAACCAAAGAGAAACGCAACTTTTTGTTCTTGTTTGTTGCATCTTCACGATAACAATCATACAGCCACGTTAAACCATTTTCGCCAACGAGTTCGGAGACGGGTGGCTCGATGAGGTTTGGGAAGGTATTGGTTCCCAAGATAACCCGTTTTCCAGTCGCCACATCAGCCAATTCTTTTTGGTTTGCGGTTTGGATCCAATTGGAAACAAGGTCTGTTGCCGCTTTATAACCTCCTTTTGCTTCTATCTCCTGAAACAATCCCCAAGCCAGTTCTGCAAGCGATTCGGTGAGCTTTTCAATATAATAGGAACCCGCAGCCGGGTCTTGAACACGACCAAGGTGGGATTCATGGCGCAATAAATGTAGGATATTCCGCGAAAGCCGTAAAGACAAGCCGGATTCTTCGGGATGGAAAAAGTCAAATCGCGGTAAAGAGATCGCGTCTGCCCCACCAAAAATGGCAGACATGCTCTCGGTGGTCATACGCAAAAGGTTGCTATGCCGGTCGCGGGTGGTTTTGTTCCGTACTAGAGAAAAGGCGGTGATCGGTATATCGTGTATTGTTAATTGATAAGCGTCAAAAATTTGCGGGATCAGCCGCTGGAGTGCCCTCAGTTTTGCGATTTCTGAAAAATAATCGGATCCGATACCCGTATGTAGGAAGATATTTTCTGGCGGAGTCCCTTCAGACAAGGCGTCGCTTAGTTGTCCCAGAAGCATGGCCAATTCTAAAACCGGCGTAGCGCCTTGCTCGCGTGCTGTATGCCCGTCCAATTTTGTGGTTCTAAAACCTGCAAATGGAAAATTGGATATAGCTTCCGTTTGGATTGTTTTTGCACCCGTCCAAGTTCCTTTTAATTGAGACGGCTCGTAACCCAGCACCCGAAGAGCCGCCAAGAACGTTTGGGAATCTACATTTTCGAGATGGATCAGTACGGCGTCCAACCAAATACCTTGCAAGAGCTTTTCTAAGTCGGAGGATGATGGATTTTTTTGAAAATGAAGGCCAATTTCCGCTACATCATCTTTGAGTGCCGTTAATAGGTGCGTATTTGATTCATTTGGATCGGAAACGAAAAAATCTTGACGGATTTTGAACGTTTTGGAACGACCTTTGTGCTTAACTAAACCAGTATCCCCATTGTGCATCCAAGAAGGTAAATCTTCCGCCCGATAATAAGGTTTTCGCCGAAGTCCATCAGAAGTGGTTGTTACGAGTTTTTTTTCGTAATCCGCTCCCTTCAATGCTGCACGTATTTGTGCTTCCCAATCGTGCGTACTGGCTGGTTCAAAGGAGCTAAAAAGGTTTTCGTCGAGGGTTTGCATACAATCGTCGAATAGGTGAAAAGAATTTGCAGGAGTGCTGCTATATTATAAGCGGATTTTGTCCCACCATACTGGAAATTACCATGTATAAAAACGGTCTGCATTCGTTGTTTTTGACACTATTTGTAGGGTTTTTAATTACACCCACTCCCCAATTCGTTTATGCACAAGCCGGCATCCCACAACTTCACTCCGGTGAACCCATTCAAGGGGTTTTAACCAATTTGGATTCAAGGCTACAAACTGGTTCCTTTGCAGATCGTTTTGCCTTCATGGGTCAAGAAGGAGAAGAAATTCAAATAGACCTTTACTCTTCCGCTTTTGACACCTACCTAAGCCTGATCTCGCCTTCCGGTCGCTATGTTGACAATGATGATGCTTCCAATTCAAAAAGCCATTCACAACTTCGTTTGGTGCTGCCAGAAACGGGCAATTATATCGTTTCGGCAACCTCATATCTACCAAGAAAAACAGGTGCTTATACGCTTATTTTGTCTGGTAATGCCCAGCGTTTAGCACAACACATCTCGACAACTTCATCCGTTGTTTCTGATGGAATGGCGACGAGCAAGACCTCCACGTCCTCAAGCCGCGTCTTTGGACTTTTTATCGGGATAAGCGAATACAATGGTCGAGCCACAAATCTTTCATACACAGCTCAAGATGCCCATGTGGTTCGCCAAGCCATGTTGACCGGATTAGGGATGTCTCCTTCTAATGGCTTGGTTCTAACGGATCGTCAAGCAACGGAGACCAATTTCCAACGGGCAATGTATCAATTTGCGAAGGAGATGACCCCAAATGATGTCTTTATTCTTTTCTTTTCGGGGCATGGATTTCGTGTGAAGCGATCTTCCTACCAAGCTCAAGATCCAGATGGTTACGACGAAACCCTCGAACTATATGATGGAACCATTTTGGACGATGAGTTGGACGTGCTACTGGGTATGATTCCTGCAAAATTACAAATTGTGGTCATTGATGCTTGTTTTAGTGGCGGGTTTGCCAAAGACATTATATCGCGCCCAAACCGCATGGGGTTATTTTCCTCGGAAGAAGACTTGGAGTCTAATGTCGCTGCACAGTTTAAAGCTGGCGGCTATTTGTCTTTCCTCTTTGCAGAAGGTGTAAAAGATGGGCGTGCAGACCTTAACAAAGACAACATTATAACGGCTTTAGAACTAAGCCAATATGTCCAAAACCGTTTTCAAGACGTCTCTTCTCAAATTCCGGCTTCAGCTTCCGTCACGGATCCAACATATATTTCCATGCAACGGTTGGTGGTGGATCGCGGCAGCATCCGCCCCAATGATGTCTTGTTTTTTAAATAACCTTCTATTTTTGCTTGATTAGCTGCACCAAGCGAATAACGTCTTGCTCCTCCACAGGCTTTTGCTGGTCGTCCAATTCGATCAGAATAAAATAGCCAGCGGGCTTGTTGATTTTCTTAAGCTGCGTGATAAAGGCTTGTTGATCGCTTTTAAGACGTTCGCCGTTTTGTGGTGACCAAATTTCCGAAGCAGTTAAACAGCCCAAGGAAGGCGTATTTGGATAAAAAGGTGTCTTAGGATAAAATTCTGGATTGATGGTCGTTCCATGTGCCCAAATCTCGTAACGGCCAGCTTTACCAGCCCAATATGCTTCTTCTATGGGAACATATTTTCGCCAAGATTTTGGCCATAAGGAAAGATAATCCTGGTAAGTCAAAGTTTTTGTGGTGTCTGTCTTTTCGGGCAAGAAGCGACTTTCTGGTATTTCGTAGGGCAAAAACAGCGGCAAGACCTCGGTAGGCCCAATAAACGAATTATCGGTCTTGGAAATCCCATCCCACCGCAAAATGCCTTGCGGTGAATTTCCGTTGGTAATGTAGCCGGGTAAATTGGTCACGGCACGTGCAAGATGTGGGATGCTAAAGAGCTGCCCATTTTCGTCTTGCACAAATTGGCCATTTGGTTTTCGGATAATGGTTCTACCCGGAAAATCCCTGTTGTGCCGCTGAAAGCTAAAAATGATGGTTTCGTCTGGGCGAAAGGAATGGGTAAGCAGGTCTTTCCAAGCCGGTTTAGAAATGGTATGTGGCCTTGTATTTCCTTCTAAGTGGAGGCGAAGCATGTGGATAATTGGATTGACAGAAGCACGCCCGAACGTTTTTTGGATCTTTTGAAGGTAAAACAAGCGGCGTTGTGGCTGCAAGCGGGTGACGTACTGTACGGCCATTGCAAACAATTTTTCATGTGTTGTGCGGTTTGCGATTTCGCTCATTTCGGGTAAAAACTCCGAAGGGAATAGCGTATAAACCACCTCCATCCATGCCCGTTGAAATGCCGGTGAAAGGGTGTTTAAGTGGGTATATGCACGCTTAACCGCACCAAGCGCAAAAGAATCTTTAACCTGCATTAATTCCATTGCCCAAAAAGCCGTTTCCCAATCTGGTGCTGTTTCAGGTGATAAACGACCATTAAACGTTTTATGGATGGCCTCTTCCCTCAAAACCCGTTCTTGTTCCGAACGTTCTGATGCAATCGCTCCCGAAAAGGTGAGCGGTTGGGCGTGTACAGTCGTAAGGATGGTAAATAAGAAGGAAGTGATCAGTCGTTTTGTCATTGCAATGTTTCGTTTTATTTATTGATGTTACGCAGCGGCCCTGAAAGCCTGTAGCTCGTCAAATGCGGCTCGTATGGCCTTGATGTATAGCTTGGACTTGAGGGCGAAATGGTTAAGTTTTTTCCTGATGGTCAAACACTCCATCTTG
>Ga0209573_1000891_pt1 | contig 52612 bp, 49 predicted proteins | sample TNRBio252014_DNA_FD_185870 | JGI IMG/M metagenome (GOLD analysis project Ga0209573, IMG submission 185870) | Wastewater treatment Type I Accumulibacter community from EBPR Bioreactor in Madison, WI, USA - TNR Reactor_6/25/2014_ DNA (SPAdes)... | ecosystem: Engineered > Bioreactor > EBPR >... | reverse complement strand
CGAGGCTATGACGCCGAGGCGTTGGTCCTGACGGATGGCGGTCGTCTGCCTTTGTCCGATGGCCGTGAGGACAAGAGCTTCGAGGAATTGTTGAACAAGCCCGATATCGGCGACATGTTCGCGTTCGCCTATCCGGGCGGAGCAAAACCGGCGCAGCCTGCGTTGAACTTCGACCCGGGCCGCATTCGTGTCCAGCCGCTGTTCGATGCGCTTTACGGCGACTGCAAGAACGGACAGTCAGCGCTGAAGATGCGGTCGATCGCCTGGGTTCCTGGCCATGGCGGCGGCAAGGTGTCCGTCACTAGCAGGCAAGGCCTGGATAAGGCGCTGGAAGCGGTGTCACGCGACCTCGACAAACTCCCTGCGAGCTTCACGAAATACCTCAATCCGCCCGCAGGGAGCTACAATTGCCGCACCATCGCCGGGACCAATCGCAAGTCGATGCACGCTTATGCGGCGGCTATCGACATCAATACGAAATACAGCGCCTACTGGCAGTGGGCGAAACCCGGGTCCAACGGGTTGCACAAATGGACCAACCAGATTCCTGTTGAAGTCGTCGACGTCTTTGAAAAGCACGGCTTCATCTGGGGAGGCCGCTGGTATCACTATGACACGATGCATTTTGAATACCGGCCTGACTTACTCGGCCCGCAGAACTAAAAAGGGCCAGCACAACGCCGGCCCTTTGCAAAGTCAATTCAAAAGCTTCCGGCTTGCGCCGGAATCAGATTGTCAGCCGACAATTTCGGTGCCCGAGAACCAGTAGGCGATCTCCTGCGCAGCAGTTTCCGGTGCATCCGAACCATGCACCGAGTTCTCGCCGATCGACAGAGCGTGAACCTTGCGGATGGTGCCCTCGGCGGCGTTGGCCGGGTTGGTCGCGCCCATTATTTCGCGGTTCTTCAGGATGGCGTTTTCGCCTTCCAGAACCTGCACGACAGTCGGCCCCGACGACATGAACTCGGTCAGTTCGCCGAAGAACGGACGGTCCTTGTGGACGGCATAGAAGCCCTGGGCCTCGCGCAGGCTCATCCAGACGCGGCGCGATGCGACGACGCGCAGGCCGGCGTCCTCAAGCATCATGGTGATCGCGCCGGTCAGATTCCGCTTGGTGGCGTCCGGCTTGATCATCGAAAAAGTGCGTTCAATCGCCATGATTGGTCCTTGTGGGTGGAAAACAGGAAAGTGGGCGGCTCTATACAGGCAGCCCCCCGAATTGCCAAGGTCCTGCGGTTGCGCTGTCAGGCCGCAGCGGGAGTGGCTCGGCCAAGTCCGTCGAACAGGTCAAGACACCGCTCGAACCATTCTGCAATCACTGGATCGTCGACAAACTGTAAAGGCGAGGTGACGCGTACCCACTGCAATGCTCCGAACACGATATAGTCGGCAAAGAGGGGCGTCTGGCCGCCGAGGAATGGCTGCATTTCAAGCATTGAGCGCAGCGGTTCCAATCGGAGCCGGAGCATCGCGACAAATCGTTCCGGATCGGGTGCAACCTCCTCCAGGGCCTTGCCAAAGCGTTTCTCGCGGCTCTCGCGGAAGAATGTTCTGTTGGCTTCGTCCAGTAGGCCATAGATATTCATCAGGGCGGCTGCGCCCAAAGGCGGGTGCAATTGCGTCTGTGACCAGCGTTCGACGAATCTCGAAACCGCTTCGCCGCCTGCGCCGCCAAACAGCGTCGGTCGATCAGGATAGGTCTTGTCGAGATAGCGCGCGATCTCAAAGGAATCGACCACCACTGCGTCGCCGTCGCGGATGACGGGAACGGTTTTGGACACCCCGCCCTCGATATGCTCTATTCCGAGAAAGGTTGTTGGAACCGTTCGGTAAGCCAGTCCTTTATGCGCCAGCGCCATGCGCACCTTCCAAGCATGCGGACTGAACGGGCGGTTCGCGTCTGCGCCGACGAGTTCATAAAGCAGGATCATTGGCGTCTCTCCTTGGCCGCATTAGGGAAGGGGCCGCCTAGCATGGATGGCTTCGGATGAAACAGCATTTCGAGATGTTTTCGGCCTACAACCGTTGGGCCAATGACCGCGTCTACGCTGCTGTGGCGGAACTCAGCGACTCCGAATTCAACCGCAATGTTGGCGCAGCCTTCGGGTCTGCGATGGCCACACTGAACCATGTTCTGGCCGGAGACCGCATATGGCAAAAGCGATTTACTGGGCAGGGCGAAGCCCCCGCCAAACTCGACGCCATCCTCCATCGTGATCTACACGGCCTGCGTCAGGCGCGCATTGCCGAGGATGCCCGCATCGTGAATTGGGTCTGCCGGCTGACCAAAGAGGATCTGAAGGGAACATTCACCTACACCGCGATTCTCGACAACCGCTCGATTACTCAGCGGCTAAGCCCGGCTCTGGCGCATTTTTTCAACCACCAGACCCATCATCGCGGTCAGGTCCATACGATCCTGACCATGCTGGGTCAGCCATCAACGCCATTGGACCTGATCTATTTTCAGCGCACTGTTGAGGGTAAGGCGTTTGCTTGACGGAGCATAACTCCCTCTTGCCCTTCGTCTCGCTCTCGGCCAAAAGCCGGGCGCCATGCTCATTATCAATGATCTCTCGCTTCGCATTGCCGGGCGCCTGCTGCTCGATCATGCCTCGCTGACGATCCCTGCCGGAACCAAGGCCGGGCTTGTCGGCCGCAACGGAACGGGCAAGACCACGCTGTTTCGCGCGATCACTGGCGACATGCCCTCAGAAACGGGTTCGATCAGCTTTCCAAAGGGGACGCGCATCGGTCAGGTCGCGCAGGAAGCGCCCGGCACTGAAGAGCCGTTGATCGAGATCGTGCTGAAGGCAGATCTCGAGCGTGCTGCCCTTTTGAAAGAAGAAAAGACCGCCTCAGACCCGCATCGCATTGCTGAAATCCATATTCGGCTGGCCGATATTGACGCTCATTCGGCCGAGGCGCGGGCCGCCACGATCCTGTCCGGACTTGGTTTCGACGACGAAGCGCAGCGCCGCCCGGCTTCATCGTTCTCCGGTGGTTGGCGCATGCGCGTAGCGCTGGCGGCGGTGCTGTTTTCGCAGCCGGACCTTTTGCTGCTCGACGAACCGACCAACTACCTCGATCTTGAAGGCACGCTCTGGCTCGAAAACTACGTCGCGAAATACCCGCATACTGTGCTGCTGATCAGCCACGACCGGGATCTTCTGAACCGCGCGGTCGACAATATCGTCCACCTTGACCAGAAGAAGCTGACGCTCTGGCGCGGAGGCTACGACCAATTTGAACGTCAGCGCGCCGAAAAGCTGGAATTGCAGGAGAAGGGCCGGGTGAAGCAGGAAGCCCGCCGAAAACATCTGCAGTCCTTCGTTGATCGTTTCCGCGCCAAGGCGTCCAAGGCAAGGCAGGCACAGTCGCGCATCAAGATGCTGGAAAAGATGGAGATTTCCGCGGCTTTTGCCGAAGACAGCGTCGCCCCGTTTACATTTCCAGCGCCGCTCAAAACGGTGGCGTCTCCCATCGTGGCGATGGAGAAAGTCGCCGTCGGATATGATCCTGCAAACCCAATCCTCAAGAACCTGAACCTGCGCGTCGACGCCGATGATCGCATCGCGCTTCTCGGCGCAAACGGCAATGGCAAATCGACCTTCGCGAAGCTCTTATCGGACCGGCTCAGGGCTGAGGGCGGCAAGATGACGATTGCGCCGGGTCTGAAAGTTTCGATCTTCGCGCAACATCAGCTTGATGATCTGCGTCCGGAGGAGAACGCTGTCGAACATGTGCGCCGCCTCATGCCCGAAGCGCCCGAAGCCAAGGTGCGGGCCCGCGTGGCGCAGTTTGGTCTGGCGACCGAAAAGATGATGACGCCGGCGAAAGATCTGTCGGGCGGCGAAAAGGCGCGGCTCCTGATGGGGCTTGCAGTCTTTGATGGCCCCAATCTGTTCATTCTCGACGAGCCGACCAACCATCTCGACATTGACAGCCGCGAGGCGCTGGTCATGGCGTTGAACGATTTTCCAGGGGCGGTGATCCTGATCTCGCACGACCGCCACTTGATCGAGGCGACCGCCGACAGGCTCTGGCTGGTCAAGGATGGAGCTGTGAGACCCTATGACGGCGACATGGACGACTACCGGACGGAAGTGACGGGTGTCTCCGCCAACTCGAAGGAACGCCGTGAAGCTGATAAGGCCAACAAGGCTGACCGCCGTCGCGAAGCCGCCCAGCGGCGGCAGGCCGCCGAGCCGCTGGCTAGGGAAATCAAGGCGACCGAGGGATTGATGGAGCGCTTGCGCAAGCGCATCAACGTCATTGAGGATCAACTTGCTGATCCGAAACTCTACGAGCGCGATCCGTCAGCGGCGACACAGTTTTCCAAAGAGCGTTCGGACCTCGTCAGCCAACTCGACCGCAACGAGGAGCGCTGGCTGCAATTGAGCGAAGACTACGAAAAGGCCATCGCGGAATAGTTTCTTGCTGCTGAATCAGGCGCTGCCAATCAGTACGCCCGCCGCAAACACCAGCGCACCACCCAGCACCACCTGGAAGGCGGCGCGCAGGAAGGGCGTCTCCATGAAGCGGTTCTGGATGTAGGCGATCGCCCACAGCTCGATGAACACGACGACCGACGCGACAGCCGTGGCTGTCCAGAAATCCGGGATCAGATAGGGCAGGGCGTGCCCCAGCCCGCCAATTGCCGTCATGATGCCGGAAGCCAGACCGCGCTTCAGCGGCGAGCCGCGTCCCGACAGCTTGCCGTCGTCATGCGCAGCCTCGGTGAACCCCATCGAGATGCCTGCGCCGACCGACGCCGAAAGGCCGACAAGAAAGGTCTGCCAGGTGTCGCCGGTGGCGAAGGCTGCGGCAAAGATGGGCGCAAGCGTCGAGACCGATCCGTCCATGAGACCCGCCAGTCCGGGCTGCACGTAGGTCAGGATGAACTGGCGGCGCTCGGTCTGTTTCTCAATGGTAGCGGCGTCTGTCGCCTCATGTTCGGCGTTGAGTTCCGAAGCCATTTTTTCATGACCGGCTTCCGCCTCGGCCAATTGCCCAAGCAGCTTGCGGGTTGAGGCGTCGGTCGTGCGGGCGGCGGCCGCGAGATAGAAGCGCTCCGCTTGCCGTTCCATTTCCTCGGCTTGAGCGCGAACTTTTTCGACGCCCAGCGGTTTGACTAGCCAGTCCGGCTTGCGGTCATAAAACCCGCGCACATGCTCGCGGCGGATCAACGGGATCGTGTCGCCAAAACGCTGCCGGTGCATGTCAATCAGTGAGTCGCGGTGGCGGCCTTCTTCCTCGGCCATTTCCTCAAAGATCTTGGCCGAGTCTGGAAAATCGTTCCGCAGACCGTCAGCATAGGCGCGGTAGATGCGTCCGTCGTCTTCTTCCGACGAGATGGCCAGCGCCAGGATTTCTTGCTCTGACAGACTATCAAAGTCCCGCCGTCCGCCGCTGAAGAGCCGCATGTCGATGTTCCCTGTTCTCATATCTGGAAATTATAGATGACAACGCAGTATGGCGCACCGGGCCGATGCGCCACACTGCATGCTCGTAGTTGAATAAGTCAGGCCACGTCTGCGCCAGATGCTGGAGCCTTCTTTCCGTTGATCATTGACCGCACCAGATTTTCGCCGTGACGCAAGCTGGCCACGATGACGCCGGCTACGTGCAGTCCGACGAGTACGACTATCAGATTGCCCAGCAGCTTGTGAGCATCTTCGGCCCGTTGAACGCCGGGCCCGCTTAACCGCAGGCAATATCGCGCGCATAGCCTTGCACTGCGGCAGGAGCGCGAACGAATTGGCTAAAGCACCAGGCCGATATTCTGGAACATTCTGCCGGAGAGGATTTGGGACGAGGTCGATGGCTTTGGCGAAGATCGGGCTGGTCGCCCCGACAAGACAAAGACCGAAGGATTTGGCTCAAATCAGCCGGAGGCAGCGACCATCTTGCTGCAGCGTGTTGTGCGCTGAAATCCATCGCCGCCAAGTGGTCTGATCCGGCCAGTCTGGCTCTACCGGATTTCTGCGTCAACGTGTAAAACGCGCCGGATGAACCAGCACGCTCCTATCAAACCGGCTGTCCGGGACGGAAAGATAAAGATTGGCCACTCGGCCTGTCCGCATGATTGTCCATCGACCTGCGCGCTCGATGTTGAACTGCTCGGACCTGATCGTATTGGACGTGTCCATGGCGCAAAAGACAACAGCTACACGGCGGGCGTCATCTGCGCCAAGGTCGCGCGTTATTCCGAGCGCATCCACCATCCTGATCGCCTGTTGAAGCCGCTCGTGCGCGCAGGCGCAAAGGGAGAGGGCGTCTGGAAAGAATCCAGTTGGGAAAGCGCGCTTGACCTCGTTGCCGAAAAATTCCTGAAGGCGGAAGAAAAGCTCGGTTCGGAAACTGTCTGGCCCTATTTTTACGCCGGCACAATGGGTCTGGTGCAACGGGACGGCATTGAGCGGCTGCGCCACGCCAAGAAATATTCCGGCTTCTTCGCCTCCATTTGCACCAATCTCGCATGGACAGGCTGGATGATGGGTGCGGGCAGGTTGGCCGGCGCCGATCCGCGCGAGATGGCGAAATCCGATTGCGTGGTTATCTGGGGCACCAATGCGGTTGTCACGCAGGTCAACGTGATGACCCACGCGGTCAAGGCCCGCAAGGAGCGCGGCGCGAAGATCGTCGTCATCGACATCTATGACAACGCTACCATGAAACAGGCCGACATGGGCCTGATCCTGAAACCCGGCACCGATGCCGCGCTCGCCTGCGCGGTCATGCATGTGCTGTTTCGCGACGGTTTGGCCGACTGGGAGTATCTCGAAAAATACACCGACGATCCCAAAGGGTTGCAGGCGCATCTTGAATCAAGATCCCCGCAATGGGCCTCGGAAATCACCGGGCTGTCAGTTGACGAGATTGAAGCGTTTGCGGGCCTGGTTGGCGCGACAAAGCGCACTTTTTTTCGCCTGGGTTATGGCTTTGCCCGCCAGCGCAATGGCTCGGTGGCGATGCATGCCGCGCTCTCGATCCCGGCGGTCGCAGGTCACTGGCAGCATGAGGGTGGCGGCGCGTTTCACTCCAACTCAGGCATCTTGAAGTTCAATACGGAACTGCTGGAAGGCGCAAAATTGCGCGATCCGTCAATCCGCTATCTCGATCATTCCCGCATCGGCCCGGTGTTGATGGGGCATCAGGATGCGCTTTTTGGCGGCCCGCCTGTCACAGCTATGCTCATCCAGAACACCAACCCGGCCAATGTGGCGCCCGAGCAGCGGCTAGTGGTCGAAGGCTTTAGACGCGACGATCTGTTCACCTGTGTCCATGAGCAGTTCATGACCGATACGGCCAAGCTGGCCGATGTTGTGCTGCCGGCTACCATGTTTCTCGAGCATGACGACATCTACAAGGGCGGCGGCAATCAGCATGTGACCCTGGGGCCAAAGCTGATCGATCCACCGCCGGGGCCACGCACCAATCATTTTGTCATCGAAGAACTGGCGAAGCGGCTGGGTGTGGCGGATATGCCGGGCTTTGGCATGACCGAGCGCGAGCACATCGAAATTATGCTGTCGAAGAAAGGGCTGCCGGACTTTGACGCACTCAAGGACCAGAAATGGGCCGATCTGCAGCCGCCCTTCGAGCAGGCGCATTTCATCTCGGGTTTTGGTCATCCCGACGGCAAGTATCGCTTCAAGCCGCGGTGGACCACAACGCCAGCACCCAACCGCCCGCCAAGATCAATGGGTGGATCGTTTGGCCCGACCGACCAATTGCCGAAGTTTCCCGATCATGTCGACCTGATCGAAGTGGCCGACGCCGCGCATCCGTTCCGGCTGGCCACTTCGCCGGCGCGTTCGTTCCTGAATTCGTCTTTCACCGAGACGCCAAGCTCTATCAAGCGCGAGGGACGGCCTCAATTGCTTATCCATCCGGAAGATGCGGCCTCGCTGGCGCTGACCGAAGGCGGCCGCGTCGAGCTCGGCAACACCCGGGGCGAGATCGTTCTGCACGCCAAGCTATTCGACGGCGTGAAGCGGGGCGTTGTGATCGCCGAAGGGATCTGGCCCAATTCCGCCCACGAGCGCGGCGAGGGCATCAATGTGCTGACCGGGGCTGATGCACCCGCGCCCTATGGCGGCGCGGCCGTCCACGACAACAAAGTGTGGGTGAGGGCGGCATCCTGACTGCGAGAGATAACCATTGCGGGCTCGCCGCGCCGGCCTTCCGCCGACATTGCCAGAATTGGTGATCATGGCATGAACCCCCCTCTTTTATGCAAGCCGCGCCGCACTGCAAACACAGCGTTCCCTATTACCCGTTGGGAATGGCAAGTCAGGTCAGTGTTGACCCGCCGGCCGGCGTCGATTTCAGCTTGAAATCGCGCGTCGCAGGTCTCATGGAAGAGGCGGCTCTTTTCGCCATCTGAAACGTGAATCAATACGCCATGAGGAACCAACACCTGCGTCTCCATTCAAGTGTTGTGGAGACGAAACGCCGTGCGAACGCAATGGATGCATATTCTAAGGCGTGATGCGCGCCAGGTGCTGCAAGTCCAGCACATCATCGGCAGGCGAAGGGGCCGCAATCATACCCGCACTGGTGTCATTGACCGAAACAAACTGTGTCCGGTCACCCTCCATGCGCACCTTGCCTTCAGCGAGCATGCGCAGAGCGACAGGATAGAGCTGGTGTTCTGCCTTGAGCACGCGCGCGGTCAATTCCGCCTCGCTGTCTCCCACCAGAACCGGCACTGCAGCCTGCGCGATGATTGGTCCGTCATCCATGTCCGGGGTCACGAAGTGGACGCTCGCTCCATGCACGCGAACGCCAGCCGCCAGCGCCTGCCGGTGCGGCACAAGGCCCTTGAAAAGCGGCAGCAGGGAAGGGTGGATGTTGATCATCCGGCCTTGCCACTTCTCGACAAAGCTGCGTGACAAAAGCCGCATGTAACCCGCAAGTGCTATGAGTTCAGCTCCGGCGGATCGTACGGCTTGGTCGATGGCTTCGTCATGGGCGGCCTTGGATTGGAAATTCTTGCGCTCGACCACGCCCGAAGCAATGCCTTTGGAGGCCGCAAGCTTCAGTCCGGTAGCATCCGGGTTGTCGGAGATCACGACGGCGATCTCTGCCGGGTAATCGCGTTCGGCTGCTGCCTGGATCAGCGCCGCCATGTTGGAGCCGCGCCCCGAAATGAGAATGGCGACTTTCTTGCGTGCGCTCATAGCGAAATCGAGCCTCTGTAGATGACGCCTTCGTCTCGGCGCGGAACGATCTGGCCGATCGTTGTTACCGTTTCGCCGGCCTGCTGCAGCACTGCGGCTACCTGTGCGGCTTGACCGCCCGCCACCACAACCACCATGCCAATGCCGCAATTGAATGTGCGCATCATCTCATTGGCCGCCACCCCGCCTGTTTTGGCCAACCAGGAAAAGACTGCCGGCGGCTCGATTGCTTCGAGGTCGAGCTCGGCAGAAAAATCCTGCGGGAGCACCCGCGGGATATTGTCGGGGAAGCCGCCGCCTGTGATGTGCGCCAGCGCCTTGATGCCATGTGTGTTGCGGATCGCGGTGAGCAGTGAGCGCACATAGATGCGCGTTGGCTCCAGCAGCGCCTCGGCAAGCGTCTGGCCCTTGGCGAAGGGTGCGGGGGCATCCCAGTTGAGACCCGAAATCTCGACAATCTTGCGGACAAGCGAAAAGCCGTTTGAATGCACGCCCGATGACGCAAGTCCCAGCAAAACGTCACCTTCAACAATGTCGCCGGTCGGCAACAACTCACCGCGCTCGGCTGCGCCTACTGCAAAACCCGCAAGGTCATAGTCGCCAGCACTGTAGAGCCCCGGCATTTCGGCGGTTTCACCGCCAATCAGTGCGCATCCGGCCTGTTTGCAGCCTGCCGCGATGCCCGCGACAATGGACGCGCCCTGGTCAGGGTCCAATTTGCCTGTCGCGAAATAATCGAGGAAGAACAGCGGTTCAGCGCCTTGCACGACAAGGTCGTTGACGCACATCGCCACCAGATCGATGCCGATCGTGTCATGTTTATTGGCGTCGATGGCGATTTTCAGCTTGGTGCCGACGCCGTCATTGGCGGCCACCAGTACAGGATCGGTAAATCCTGCCGCCTTTAGGTCAAAGAGGCCGCCAAAGCCGCCAATCTCGCCATCAGCGCCGGGCCTGCGGGTCGCCCTGACCAGCGGTTTGATTTTCTCCACCAGAAGATTGCCCGCGTCGATATCGACGCCGGCTTTAGCATAGGTCAGTCCGTTTTTAGTGTCGCTCATTGTTGACGTTCGACTCCGGAGCGGCTTTGCGGGCGCTCTTGGCATGATCGCGCGCCAGCCGCAAGGATAGCGCAGGAACAACCATGGGAACATGCACGGCGTCCCTTGCCTCCGATCAGCCGGAAAACCATGTATGTTAAGCCACCAATGATGCCGGAACCGCAGCGCCTTGACGATCCCGAACTTCATCACAGTCCTCCGCTTCCTGCTAGTGCCGGTGGTGGTCTACGCGTTGCTGGTGGGGCGCTGGGATATGGCGTTTGCCGGTTTTCTCGTGGCAGGCGTTTCGGATGCGGTCGACGGTTTTGTCGCGCGCCAGTTCAACCAGCGGTCTGAGCTCGGCGCCTATATGGACCCGATCGCCGACAAGGTCCTGCTTGTTTCGGTTTTCATTGTGCTTGGCTATCTCGGCCAGTTTCCGCTTTGGCTGGTCATCCTGGCCGTCTCTCGCGATGCGCTGATCGTGTTGGGGGTGCTCTTGGCGACCGTCATGGGAAACCCCGTCGCAATGCGGCCATTCCTGGTGTCGAAGGCAAATACCGCGGTACAGATCCTGCTTGCGGCGCTGATTCTTGGTGAACAGGCCTTTAGCGTCGATCTTGGGCCGATCAAGCCCGCCATGATTGGCCTGAGTGGCCTCTTGACCGTAGCTTCGGCTGCTGCCTATCTCGTGACTTGGCTAAGGCATATGTCGGCGAATGGCGAACACACAAGATTTGACTGAACGAGTCGTGGCCTCTGCCGCGCAGAGCTTCGCATTTCGGCGTCATGTCCGGTTTTGGCTGGTCATTGCAGCGCTGATCGTCCTCTTTTTCTGGGTTTTCAGCGATGTTCTGCTGCCGTTCGCAGCCGGCATGGTTCTAGCTTATTTTCTGGACCCGGTTGCTGACTGGCTCGAGGCGAGGGGCCTTTCGCGCGCCATGGCGGCCAGCACAATCCTGATTTCATTTCTCGCTGTGTTTGTTATTGCCCTGGTTACGCTGGTGCCACTGATTGCTCAGCAGCTCGTCGAGTTTGTTGGAACGTTGCCTGGCTTGATTGCTCAACTGCAGCAGCTGATCACCAGCTTCAATCCTGAATGGCTTACCGGCAAGCTTGGCATCAACCCCGATGACTTGCGTCAGGCGTTGAACACGGTGTTCTCGAGCGGGCTCAGCATCGTCTCGACCATCTTCAAGTCGCTGTGGAGTTCGGCCTCGTCCTTGTTTTCGGTGGCCGGCCTGTTCGTCATTACGCCCGTCGTCGCCTTCTACATGCTGCTCGACTGGGACCGCATGGTGGCCAAGATCGATAGCTGGGTTCCGCGCAACAGCGTCGAAACCGTGCGCCAACTCGCCACTGACATTAACGCATCGACGGCCGGCTTCGTGCGCGGCCAGTCGCTTGATGGCTTGATACTCGGAACGATGTATTCCATCGCGCTTTCCATGATCGGCCTGAATTTTGCGGTCGTCATCGGGATGCTGTCCGGACTGATCGGCTTCATCCCCTATGTCGGATCGGCGGTCGGCCTGATCTTGGCGGTGGCGGTAGCGCTCGCCCAGTTCTGGCCCGAGTGGCAATGGGTCGCCGCCGTTGTTGTTATATTCGCCGCCGGGCAGTTCATCGAAGGCAATTTTATCCAGCCGAAGTTGGTTGGCGAAAGCGTCGGCCTGCACCCTGTCTGGCTGATGTTCTCGCTATTTGCTTTCGGCTCACTGTTTGGTTTTGTCGGCCTGCTGATCGCCGTGCCGGCGGCTGCCGCGATCGGTGTGCTCGTGCGTTTTGCGATAGATCGCTATCTCAGGTCTTCGATGTATAAGGGCGAGGGAGAGCAATTGGTTGAGGTGCTGCAGGTCGAGTCGGTAACCGCCGCTTCACTGCAGGACCATATTCGCCCGGAAGCCAAACCTGCAAAGAAACCACGGAAGGGGTGAACGGGTGTCGAGCGGCGGCGAACGCCAGATTCCGCTCGATCTTGGGCACGTCGCCGGCCTGTCCCGCGACGATCTTGTTCTCTCCAGCGCCAATGGGAGCGCAGTCGCCTTTATCGAGCGCTGGCCGGACTGGCCGGGCCCGGTCGCGTTGCTGGCCGGCCCCGCAGGCAGCGGCAAGTCGCATCTAGCGGCGATCTGGCGCGGACAGGCCGATGCGCTTTCAGTCACCCGCAGCCACATCGCGGCCGAGATTGCACGTCATAGCCAGCCCCGTTCCTACCTGCTTGAGGACGCTGACTTGCCGGGCCTCGACCAGCAAGGTCTTTTCCACCTGATCAATTCGGTCAGTCAGAATCGTTCTGCGCTGTTGATCACCGCCCGCAGCTTTCCGGCTGCCTGGGGCGTTTCGCTACCGGATCTGGCATCGCGTCTGAAGGCTGCTACGGTCATCGAAATCGGTGAGCCTGACGATGATCTGCTCGCTGGCGTGATGACGAAGCTCTTTGCTGACCGACAGGTCGATGTCGAGCCGCATGTGATCCAGTTTCTGGTGCGCCGAATTGAACGCTCCCTTGGCGCTGTCAACACTGTAGTCCAGCGGCTTGATCGTGCAGCACTTGAACAGCAGGCGCGCATCACGCGTCAGCTGGCGGCGACTGTCCTGAGCGCGTTTGACCGGGGACAGGACAAACAGCTTTTCTAGAAAATGGTCGGAGTGGCAGGATTCGAACCTGCGACCCCCTGATCCCAAATCAGGTGCGCTACCAGGCTGCGCTACACTCCGAGGTCGGCGCGCATCTACGTGCTGTTGCGCTGCAACGCAAGGGCAAAAGCGCATTCTTCGCTTCCGCGCCCTCACCCGACGGTGGTCTTCCTGCTTGCGGTGGGCTCTGCCGCAGGTTAGAGACGGCGAGAGCGCTACCAAAGCGAGAAGTCATGTCCGCCAAGATATTTTCTCCCGCCAAGACCGCCATGCAGTCCGGCAAGGCCAAGACCGGCTTGTGGATCCTTGAGTTCGACCAGGAAAATCCGCGTCGCATCGATCCATTGATGGGATATACCTCGTCAGGGGACATGAAGAGCCAGATCCGTCTTACCTTTGAGACCCGTGACGAGGCGGTTACCTACGCTGAAAAGAACGGAATCGTCTACCGCGTCGAAGAACCCAAAGAACTGAAACGCCGGCAGATTTCCTATTCGGACAACTTCAAGTTTGATCGCAAGACACCTTGGACGCATTGAAAACGACGCGCCGGGCAGGTTATCTTCGACATTGAAGCTCTGCGCTCATATTGACTGTCGCCCAAAGCATACAAATCGGCTAAACGGCGCGCGATGGTCCCGTAGCTCAGCTGGATAGAGCAACAGCCTTCTAAGCTGTGGGTCACAGGTTCGAATCCTGTCGGGATCGCCATTTTTCAGATAGCGATCGTCGCCCGCGCCAGGGTTTTCCACAAAAGCCGAACCGATTTGCGGTTTCCGCACATAGACAGATGCTACGACGCTCGCCATAGACAGCCTGGAGATTGGAGCCGCGACGCCGATGATGGGCTGGTTCAAGAAACTGCTGCCGCGCGAAGACAAGTTTTTTGACCTGTTTGCGGCCCATTCGCGTACGTTGGTCGAGGCGGCCGACGCTTTGAACAAGTTACTTTCGGGCAGAGACATCGAAAAGCACGGCGCAGAGATCATGCGTCTGGAAGATCAGGCCGATAGTATCACCGCCGAAGTGATGTTGTCGGTACGCCGGTCCTTCATCACCCCGTTTGACCGGGGCGATATCAAGGACCTGATACAGTCGATGGACGATGCTATAGACACGATGCGCAAGACGGTCAAAACGGTCATGCTGTTTGAACAGAAGAGTTTTGAGCCGACCATGCGTGACATGGGGCCACTGATTACCGAATGCGCCAAACTTGTTTCAATAGCGCTGCCGATGCTGGCGGCGCCGAGCGCCAATTCCCATCGCCTTACCGAGATCGCCCAACAGGTGGTCAAGCTTGAAGGCCAATCGGACGATTTGCATGATCGTGGACTTAAGGAACTATTCCGCAAATACGCCAAGTCCGATCCTATGGCTTACATGATTGGCGCCGAGATTTATGGCGATCTGGAAAAGGTCGTCGACAAGTTCGAAGACATCGCCAACGAAATCAGCGGTATCGTGATCGAAAACGTTTGATGGAGACCACGCTCGCCTTTCCGCTTCTGGTCGCGCTGATCGGGGTAGCGCTGTTCTTCGATTTTTTGAACGGCTTGCATGACGCCGCAAACTCTATCGCCACGATTGTTTCAACGCGTGTGCTGCGCCCGCAATATGCGGTTTTCTGGGCGGCATTTTTCAACTTCATTGCATTTCTGTTTTTCGGGTTGCACGTCGCCGAAACATTGGGTCGCGGCATCATAAGCGCCGATGTAGTTGACCCGCGCGTGGTTTTCGCCGCGCTGGCGGCGGCGATCTCCTGGAATCTAATCACCTGGCATTTCGGCATTCCGTCCAGTTCTTCGCACGCGTTGATAGGTGGTCTGGTTGGCGCAGGCGTCGCCAAGGCTGGAGGAGGCGCGATCGTATGGTCGGGCCTGGCAAAAACAACTGCAGCGATTGTGCTTTCGCCCGCAACCGGCTTCGTCTTGGCGCTGGTGCTGGTTCTCGTCGTATCCTGGGCCTTTGTCCGCTACACGCCCTTCGCGGTTGATCGAACCTTCCGCTGGGCGCAGTTTTTTTCGGCTTCGATGTACTCTCTCGGCCATGGCGGCAATGACGCACAAAAAACCATGGGCATCATTGCTGTGCTGCTTTATTCGCAGGGTATGCTCGGGCCCACCTTTTACGTGCCGTTCTGGGTGGTGATCACCTGTCAGTCCATGCTGGCGCTGGGCACGCTTTTCGGGGGCTGGCGCATCGTTCACACCATGGGTTCGAAGATCACCCGGCTGAACCCTATGCAGGGGTTTTGTGCTGAAACCGGCGGGGCGATCACACTGTTCGGCGCGACATGGCTAGGCATTCCCGTATCGACGACCCACACCATTACCGGCGCCATTATCGGCGTAGGCGCCGCCCGCCGCACATCGGCTGTACGCTGGGGTGTAGCGGGCAACATCGTCTGGGCATGGATCATCACCATCCCCATGACCGCCTTGATCGCAGCTCTCACGTACGCCGCAGTCGGTATCTTCTGATCAGGAGCCGGTTGACAGGAACATGGTCTGGTGGATGCGGCGTTTTCAGGCGGCTTTGGCCGCAGCCAGCCCGCGTTCAATATCAGTCTTGATGTCAACGACATCTTCGAGCCCGATCTGCAGACGGATCAGCGGACCTTTGTAGTCGCCTTTGGCGACCGTGCGATCGCCAAGCCAGACCGGAACCGCCAGACTCTCATAGCCGCCCCAACTATAGCCCATCCCGAAAATCTCCAGCGCGTTCAGAAACGCGTTGGCCTGTTTTGCGCCGCCGCCGTCGAGCACGATGGAGAATATTCCGCTGGCGCCGCCAAAGTCGCGTTTCCAGAGCGCATGGCCAGGATGGCTGTCGAGGCCCGGGTGCAGCACCTGCGCAACGCCTGACTTTCCTTCCAGCCAGCGCGCTATCTCGAATGCGCTCTTTTCGTGGTGCGCCAGCCTTACGCCCATTGTTCGCAGGCCGCGCAGTACCTGGTAGACATCGTCAGGGCCAGAGCAGCAGCCCATCGTGACAAAGGTATCGTAGAGCTGCGTCCAGCAGGCTTCGTTGGCCGAGACCAGCCCAAGCAGCACATCCGAATGACCCGCCGGGTATTTGGTTGCCGCATGGATCGAAATGTCGACACCATGGTCAAGCGGCCTGAAATAGAGCGGCGTCGCCCACGTGTTATCCATCATCACGACTGCGCCGCGCGCCTTCGCGGCCTTGGCGATGGCGGGAATGTCCTGCATTTCAAAACTGTTGGATCCCGGTGATTCGGTAAACACCACCGTCGTGTTCGGCTTCATCAGACTCGTGATTCTGGCCCCGATGTGAGGATCGTAATATTCGATCTCCACGCCCAGTCGCTTCAGCATGGTGTCGCAGAAACGGCGTGTCGGGTTGTAGACCGAATCGACAATCAGGATGTGGTCGCCAGCCGAGGCGAAAGCCAGCAGCGGGATGGTCACTGCAGCCAGGCCCGATGGTACGATTATCGTTCCTGCCGATCCTTCTAATTCATTGACTACATTGGCTAATGCATCGGTCGTCGGAGTTCCCTTGGTTCCGTAGGTGTATTTCTGCTCCCTAGCGGCTATGTCTTCCGCGCGCTTGAAAAGCACAGTTGAGGCGTGCACTACCGGCGGGTTCACAAAGCCGAAATAGTCGTGCGGATTGTTGCCCGAATGCGCAAGACGCGTGTTGATTCCCAATTTACTGCTCTTGGCCATTTGCCTGTCCCATCCTGGATCGCCCCTCGATTAGTTGAGTGCAGGGGGCGGTGCAACTTAAAGCCTTTACGCCAACCGCAAGCGCGGGGTGTTCTCTGGGGATTTGGAGCAGATCTGGCCGTCAGTCATATTGTGTCGGGGTGAGCGAAGGGACCCAATGCCCTTGACCTCACTCAAATAATCGCCTTCGATGGACAAACGAGCGAAACGCTGAGGTTATCTGCAGATAAGAGTCGCATGACTTGGGTGGAGACCACACTGCCGGTTTCGATCGAAGCAAAAGAAAAGCTGAACAGACAGAAGGGTTTCAGGGTATGGATAAGAGCTTGAAAATCGCACTCGGTGCGACCGTGTTGGCGTTGGGAGCGCCAGCAATGGCGTCGGCCGACACGCTGAGCGACGTCAAAGCCAAGGGTTTTGTGCAGTGCGGCGTAAACACCTCGCTTGCAGGCTTCTCGGCCCCGGATGACAAGGGCGAATGGACAGGTCTTGACGCTGATTTCTGCCGCTCGGTTGCGGCTGCGGTGTTCGGCGACGGAACCAAGGTGAAGTTCACTCCGCTCAGCGCCAAAGACCGGTTTACCGCCTTGCAGTCGGGCGAAATCGATCTTCTGTCGCGCAATACGACCTGGACGATCAGCCGGGATACCGCGCTTGGCCTCAACTTTGCGGGCGTCACCTACTATGACGGTCAGGGCTTCATGGTGAACTCCAAGAAACTGCCCGGCATCAACTCGGCTCTGCAGCTTTCGGGCGCCGCTGTCTGCGTACAGTCCGGCACTACTACCGAGCTGAACCTGGCCGATTATTTCCGCGCCAACAAGATGGACTACAACCCGGTGGTCTTCGAGAAAGTCGAAGAGGCCAATGCGGCTTATGATTCGGGTCGTTGCGACGCCTACACCACCGATCAGTCGGGCCTCTATGGTATCCGCTTGACGCTTTCGGCGCCGGATGATCACGTTGTGCTTCCCGAAATCATTTCCAAAGAGCCGCTCGGGCCGGCTGTCCGCCAGGGTGACGACAAGTGGTTCGATGTGGTCAAGTGGACCTATTTTGCGCTACTGACCGCCGAAGAAATGGGCATTACCCAGGCTAATGTCGAGGAAATGAAGGCGTCTGAAAATCCGGAGATCAAGCGTATTCTCGGGGTCGAGGCAGAAACCAAGATCGGCACCGATCTCGGCCTGACCAATGACTGGGTTGTCAATATCGTAAAGGCGACCGGCAATTACGGCGAAATCTTTGAAAAGAACGTCGGCGCCGGCAGCCCGTTGAAGATCGCCCGCGGAATCAACGCTTTGTGGACAAAGGGCGGCCTGCAATACGCTCCGCCGATCCGCTGATCGAGGCAGGGCCGGGGAATGATTCCCCGGCCCTTTTTCAACGGAGCCAAGCCTAATCGAATAGAAATTCGAAGGCATGGCTACGTACCATGGGAAGGGGAACCCTGTGGCGACACAAGACGTGATCGATTCGGCCGAACCGGCCAAAGCCAACTGGTTTTATGATCCGAAGATTCGGGGCATTATCTTTCAGGTTGTCCTGATAGGTCTGCTTGCCCTCGGCATATGGTGGATCATTGGCAACACGATCGAAAATTTGCAGCGATCGAATATCAGGACCGGTTTCGGTTTTCTGCGCGGCCGCGCCGGTTTCGACATCTCTGATACGCTGATCGACTACAATTCGGATTCGACATATGGTCGCGCGCTGCTCGTCGGTCTTCTTAACACCGCGATGGTCGCTATTTGCGGCATCATCACCGCAACCATCCTGGGCTTTCTTGTCGGTGTCGCAAGGCTCTCCAACAATTGGCTGCTGCGAAAGCTTGCAACTGTCTACGTCGAACTCTTTCGCAACATTCCGCCGCTGCTGGTCATATTCTTTCTGTATCTCGGCGTTCTGGCGCTGCTGCCGCTTCCGCGCGACAGCTATGTGTTGCCATTCGGCTCATATCTAAACAGTCGCGGTTTCTATCTGCCGCGTTTCGTGTGGGGAGATGGTTCCTGGTTGATCGCCGCAGGTCTCCTTCTTGGCGTCGTATTCAGTTTCTTTGTTGCCCGGTGGGCGCGCGCCAGACAGGCTGCAACCGGCCAGCAATTCCCCATCTTTCTGACGTCGCTGGCGCTGATTATCGGTATGCCGCTGCTCGGCTTTGCGGCAGCCGGGTTCCCGCTGACGATCGACTATCCGAAGGAAGGCACGTTCAACATGACCGGCGGCTTGAATATCAAGCCCGAATTCCTGTCGCTTTACCTGGCGCTGTCGATCTATACGGCATCCTTCATCGCCGAAATCGTGCGAGCCGGCATCATGGGTGTGCCCCGGGGGCAGACGGAAGCGTTTTCGGCGCTTGGGCTGCGGCAGGGTCAGGGGCTGAGGCTGGTGGTTATCCCGCAGGCGCTTCGCATCATCATACCGCCTTTGACGAGCCAGTTCCTGAACCTGACGAAGAACTCGTCATTGGCTGTGGCCATCGGCTATCCCGATCTTTACGCAATCGGCGGCACCATCCTGAACCAGACGGGCCAGGCGATCGAGATCGTCGCTATCTTTGGCGTCATCTATCTCAGCCTCAGCCTGATCACCTCGCTGTTCATGAACTGGTTCAACGCCAAGATGGCGCTGAAGGAGAGATAAGATGCAAGAACACGATCTCTCCTGGGTCCGCACCGAAATGGCGCTGGCGCAGCCGGCTCCGCGCTCGCAGGTTGGCGCAGCCGCCTGGGTTCGCACCAATCTCTTCGCAACGCCAACCGACTCCATTTTGACCATCGTCTCTGCTTTGGCTTTGGCGTGGTTTCTGCCGCAAATCCTGAACTGGGCGTTGTTCAACGCAGTCTGGACTGGGGCGGACCGGACCGCCTGCCTGACAACGGAGCAGGGCGGCCAACTCCCGGCTGGCTGGTCGGGCGCCTGCTGGGCTTTTGTAAACGCAAAATTCGGTCAGTTCATGGTCGGACGCTATCCGATGGACGAACGCTGGCGCATCTATTTGACGGCGATTATCTTTGTAGCGCTGCTGACGCCGCTGTTGATCCCGCGCGCGCCCTACAAGCGACTGAACGCAATCCTCTTTTTCGCCGTTTTTCCGTTCATCGCCTTCTTCCTTCTTGTCGGCGGTTATTTCGGCCTTCCCTATGTGGAAACGTCCGAATGGGGCGGCCTGCTGGTCACGCTGGTCATCTCCTATGTCGGCATCGTCGTTTCGCTGCCGTTGGGCATTATCCTGGCGCTGGGCCGCCGTTCGAAAATGCCGGCCATCAAGATGCTGTCGGTGATCTTTATCGAAGCCGTACGCGGGGTGCCGCTGGTCGTCGTTCTGTTCATGGCTTCGTTCATGCTGCCGCTGTTCGTGCCGCCGGGCGTCACATTCGACAAGCTTCTGCGTGCGTTGATTGGCGTTGCGCTGTTTGCGTCGGCTTATATGGCCGAGGTCATTCGTGGCGGTTTACAGGCGATTCCCAAGGGTCAGTATGAAGGGGCCGATTCGCTTGGTCTCGGCTATTGGCAGAAGATGGGTTTCATCGTCATGCCACAGGCGCTGAAGCTGGTTATCCCGGGTATCGTCAACACGTTCATCGGCATGTTCAAGGACACCAGTCTGGTGCTGATTATCTCGATGTTCGACCTGCTCGGAATCGTCAAACAGAACCTGGCGGACGCCAACTGGGCCACTCCTCAGACCGCCAAGACCGGCCTGGTCTTTGCGGCGCTGGTATTCTGGATATTCTGCTTCGGCATGTCTCGCTACTCGCAATATATGGAACGACGCCTCGACACCGGTCACCGCAAGTGATTGACGGGCAAACCACGACAGGGGAACTGCAATGAGCTCTGAGAACGCCGTCTCTGTGGACGACATCGCCATTGATGGCTCAAAGATGGAAGTCTCCGCCACCGATGTCGCCGTACAGATCATCGGGATGCACAAATGGTATGGTGAATTCCACGTCCTGAAAGACATCAACCTGAAGGTTATGCGCGGCGAGCGGATCGTCATTTGCGGACCTTCCGGTTCGGGCAAATCGACCATGATCCGTTGCATCAACCGGCTGGAAGAACATCAGAAGGGCCAGATCATCGTTGACGGCAAGGAACTCACCAACGATCTGAAAAAGATTGATGAGGTGCGCCGTGAAGTTGGCATGGTGTTCCAGCACTTCAATCTCTTTCCGCATCTGACCATCCTCGAGAACTGCACGCTTGCGCCGATCTGGGTGCGCAAAATCCCGAAGAAGGAAGCAGAAGAAACGGCGATGCATTTCCTGCGCCGGGTCAAGATTCCGGAACAGGCGAACAAATATCCCGGTCAACTTTCAGGCGGCCAGCAGCAGCGGGTGGCTATTGCCCGGTCGTTGTGCATGAACCCGCGCATAATGCTGTTTGATGAACCGACTTCGGCGCTTGATCCCGAAATGATCAAGGAAGTGCTGGAGACCATGGTCGGCCTGGCCGAAGAAGGTATGACCATGCTGTGCGTCACGCACGAAATGGGCTTCGCCCGCAAGGTCGCCAACAGGGTGATCTTCATGGACGCAGGCCAGATTGTCGAACAGAACACGCCGAAGGAGTTCTTCGACCATCCGCAGCACGAACGCACCAAACTGTTCCTGAGCCAGATTCTGCATTGATCGAGTGACGCCGAACAATGGCGGCGCCTTCCCGGCGTCGCCCTGTAGCTTGTTCAATCGAACCGTGCGCTCTTCAACAAGTTCAAGAACGCATCATCCGGCGGATCAATGCCGGTCGTGCAACCGATGGGCGGCGGCGTGGAAAACAGGTAGGCGTCACCCCTGTGGACTGTGCAACCGACGAGTTGCGGCGCAGTCAGGTTGCGGCATCCGGTACCGTACAGATCGACGCTGAATGTCTGCTTGCCGTCGCCGCTGCGCACAGCTTCCATTTCACGGTGATGACCGTAGCCGCCATACCCGTCCTCGCCAAGGCGAGGGCATTGCCCGGCTCCTTCGGTTTTGATGATCGATACTGTCAGGCCCCAATCCGGGCAGGTTGGCGGTTGGCAGCCGAGATGGAAGCTGTTTGGACCGGTCGCTGCGCCGCGCCAGACATCGGTGGGGTAGGAGAACGTCATGACGCCAACCTTGGCTGTGGTGATGACCGGGTCAGCCGCATCCATGGCCGCGACAAGCGATCGTAGCCAGGCGGAGGCAGTCCAGCCGCCGCTGTTTGACCAAACGCTGGACGTGAAGCGGTAGTTCTTGTCTTGCCAGTACATGCAGCCAAATACAGTGGTCTGCTTTTTCGAGGCATCGCCGGTCCAACTGTCTGCGACAGCCAGCGCGTAACGCCCGATACGCCAGATATTGACGCCCGTCCGGTCCGCCCAAGGCGCCAGACGCATTACCTCCGCATAGGCAGATTGTTTGGAACACTCGCCTTCCTCAGGCGCCCGCACAGCAATATCGAACGTTAGCCCCCGGCAACCCCATTCGACACAGGTCAATTGCAGCCATGGCTGCGTTGCAACGGTGCGCCAGCGCGTATGCGCAAACCGGAAGGTAAGATCGCCAACCTGCGCGCTTTGTCGAGGCGGTGGATCGGCGTACGCCGCCACGGTGCATGTTGCGGCTACGATGAACAGCAAAAGCAGAAATCGGCCTGCCTGCCGAAGCTGGCCGGAATGGCGCCCGGCAAATATAGATGTGTCAGTCCAGCCCATGGGATAGCACGAGTCCCGATACTGACTTGAATCATCGCGCGTAAATACGGCGCCAAGCTGCCGTAAATGCTGAGAAAACGCGGCGAACCGATGGCCCTTGTGCGAGCCGATGGCCCTTGTGCGAGCGCTTAGCCCGCCTTCCAGCCGTAGAGCCAGTCCATATCCGCCGCCAGCCGTTCCGGCCCGCGTCGCCTGACCATCATATCGCGCGCCGTCGCCATAGGCTCGCGCGCGTGCCAGGCGAACTCATTAAAAGCGCCGCGCCGCGCCACGCGCAGCACCCGGCGGCGCCGGCCGATGGCCCATCCATTCAGCGCATCGTCAAGCAAGCCTGCCGCCCCGCAGACAGCGCCCGCCAACATCCAGACGTCTTCGATCGCCATGGCGGCCCCCTGGGCGGCGAACGGCGTCATGGCGTGCGCCGCATCGCCAACCAGAGCCAGCCCGCGCGGTTCAATCCATGCGCCGTCCAGATCGGCCACATGGATGGGCCAAGCCGTCCACACGCCGTCTTCAGTCAATTTGGTGAGAACCGGGGCGGCGCCCCGCATCGCATTGCGCAAGGTGGCGATGTCGGGCGTTTGCGCCCAGCCTTCGCCAATCTCCTTGCGGTAATGTGTAAATGCGACAAGGTTGATCTCAGCTCCCGCCCGTAGCGGATATGCGACCAGATGGAACCCCGGGTGCAGGATCGCCGTCACCACCTTGCCGGGGCAGGCTGCTGTAAAAGCTCTTCCAGCATCGCTGTCCCGGTCAATTGTCCTGCGCCATGCAAGTTGCCCGATGAACCGGCTTTCCCCAGTCTTGCCGGCCTCTGCGCGGATCGTAGACCATACGCCATCGGCGGCAATGATCAGGTCGCCTGAATGCTCCAACGTCCCGGTGACGAGACGTGGAGGATCGAGTTCGAAATTATCGACCGAAATGCCAAGATTTAGCTGGATGGCGGTTGTCGCCTCGACAGCCTTGAGCAGCGCCGTGTGCAAGTCGGCGCGATGTGCGGTCAGATAGGGAGCGCCCCAGCGCGTAAACGCGCCTTCTCCCAGCGGCACGCGCCCTATCTCGGTCAGGCTTGCTGCCCGGCGCAGCACCACCGCGTCGGGTTCGACCGCCAGCGGAGCCAGATGATCAAGTACGCCAAGTTCCCGCAAAATGCGCGTGGCATTGGGCGAAAGCTGGATACCCGCGCCAATGCTCGCGAAGCTGGATACGCGCTCAAACACCTTCACTGCGCAGCCACGCCTGGCGAAAGCCAGAGCCGCAGCCAGCCCGGCTATGCCCGCGCCTACGACCAGGATGGTCTTGACCCCGCTCATGCGGGCAGCCGATCGCGATCAGGCCGCGGCGCTGAAATAGATACAACCGGGCGGGTTTGTCTCGGTCGCTTTCAGCGTCGGGTCATGACGATAGAGTGTCGAACAGTAGGGGCAGACCTTGTCCTCATCAGAACCAAGGTCCAGAAACACATGCGGGTGGTCAAAAGGCGGATTGGCCCCCACGCACATAAATTCCTTCACGCCGATCGAAATCGTGCGGTGCCCGGCATCATTCTGAAAATGCGGGATCGCGCCGCCGGCCATGCTCGTCTCCTTCGCTTCGCCATTTTTGCTGCGTTTGTAGCATAACTACGCTGTTTGCAAACTGTGTGAAATCAAACTGTTGCAAATGCCTGTCAAGAGATAGAGTTCATTGGATCGCAAGAAGCGAGGGTGCCGCGCATGCTTCAGGGGACCGAGTTGAAGCCTGTACAAAGTGAATTCACCAGCAGCGCCCCAATGGGCGCCCTTGAGGCCGGCGGCAATCCTGATCGGTTTGTAAACCGCGAATTCTCGTGGCTGCAGTTCAATCGGCGCGTCCTTGAGGAGTCGGAAAACAACCGCCAACCGCTACTGGAGCGCGTGCGTTTCCTGTCGATCTCGGCGGCCAACCTTGATGAGTTCTTCATGGTGCGGGTGGCCGGACTGGCTGGCCAGATCCGCGAAGGCATCACGATCAAGAGCCCGGACGGCCGTACGCCCGAACAGCAACTGGAACAATTGCTTGTCGAAGTGGGGCGGCTTCAGGAAGACCAGCATACGAGCCTCGCCAATCTCCTGGAACTGCTGAAGAAGGAGGGTATCGAGTGCATCGCCGCAGACGCGCTGTCCAAGGACGAACGCAGTTGGCTCGAGCAGCATTTTCGCGAGCAGGTTTTCCCGGTCCTGACGCCGCTTTCGATTGACCCGGCGCACCCGTTTCCGTTCATTCCCAATCTAGGCTTCTCAATGGCGCTGCAATTGCGCCAGCGCCGCACCGGCGAAGAAATGTCAGCCCTGCTGCGTCTGCCCGTCGCGCTGAAGCGGTTCATCCGTCTGCCGGACCGAAAGGGTTGTGTCCGCTTCATTACCCTGGAGGAGACGGTAAGCCTCTTCATAGGAAAGCTGTTTCCCGGATATGAGGTCAAGGGCGCCGGCACTTTCCGGCTGATCCGCGACAGCGACATCGAGGTCGAGGAAGAATCAGAGGACCTCGTGCGGCTGTTTGAAACGGCGCTGAAGCGCCGACGCCGCGGCTCGGTAATTCGCATCGAATATGACAGTAACATGCCCGAAGGGCTGCGAGACTTCGTCTCTCTGGAACTGGGCGTGGCTCAAAGCCGCGTAAGCGTGCTGTCGGGGCTCCTCGCCATCAATCAGGTGTCGGAGCTCGTGGCGGTGCCGCGTGACGATCTGAAGTTCACACCCTACAATCCACGTTTCCCCGAACGCATCCGCGACCATCGCGGCGATTGTTTCGCCGCGATTCGGGAGAAGGATATCGTTGTCCATCATCCCTATGAATCATTTGACGTCGTCGTTCAGTTCCTGCGCCAGGCAGCCCTCGATCCCGAAGTCCTGGCGATCAAGCAGACGCTTTACCGCACCTCGAACGACAGCCCGATCGTACGTGCGCTGGTCGATGCGGCGGAGGCCGGTAAGTCAGTGACCGCGCTCGTCGAGCTCAAGGCGCGATTCGATGAGGAAGCAAATATCCGCTGGGCGCGCGACCTTGAGCGCGCCGGAGTTCAGGTCGTCTTCGGGTTCATGGAGTTGAAGACCCATGCCAAGATGTCGCTGGTTGTGCGCAAGGAAGACGGCAAGTTGCGCAATTATGTGCATCTGGGCACCGGCAACTACCATCCAATCACCGCGCGCATCTATACCGACCTTTCTTTCTTTACGACCGATCCGGTAATCGCCCGTGACACGGCGCTGATCTTCAACTTCATCACCGGCTATGCCGAACCGGAGAAGGAGATGCGGATCGCGGTTTCACCTTTTACCCTGAAGAGCCGCATTCTCGATCACATCCAGAACGAAATCGTCCACGCCCGCGAAGGCCGCCCCGCGCGCATCTGGATGAAGATGAATTCGCTGGTCGATCCTGATGTCATCGACGCGCTCTATGAAGCCTCAAACTCCGGCGTCGATGTCGATCTCGTTGTGCGTGGCATTTGCTGCCTGCGGCCGCAGGTGCCGGGCTTGTCCGAAAACATCCGGGTCAAGTCGATTGTCGGGCGTTTCCTCGAACACAGCCGGATCTATTGTTTTGGCAATGGCCATGGCCTGCCGTCAGATGAGGCGATCGTCTACATTTCTTCGGCCGACCTGATGCCGCGCAATCTGGACCGTCGCGTCGAATGTATGGTTCCCATCACCAATCCGACGGTCCACGCCCAAATTCTCGATCAGATCATGCTCGGCAACATTATGGACAACCAGCAGAGCTTTGAGGTGCTGGCGGACGGCACATCGCGGCGGGTTATTCCGGAGGAGGGAGAAGAACCCTTCAACGCGCAGGAGTACTTTATGACCAATCCGTCGCTTTCCGGTCGTGGAGATGCGCTGAAATCACACGCACCGAAGCGAATTGCGCAGTTCAAACGTCGGAAGAAATCGGCTACTCCCGCCGCATGATCGCCAATTCTCAAGGCCGGTTGCAGGACCGGCTCCCGGTTTCCGTCGTCGACATCGGATCGAACTCGATCCGTCTTGTCGTCTATGAGGGTATCTCCCGTTCGCCGACAGTCCTGTTCAATGAAAAGATGTTGGCGGGCCTTGGCCGCGGCATCGCCAATACCGGCAAACTCGACCCCGATGCGGTTACCCGCTCGATGGAGGAGTTTCGCCGGTTTCGGGCGCTATCGGACCAATCCGGAGCGACTGACCTTTACGTTTTGGCGACGGCCGCCGCTCGTGAGGCGAAAAATGGTCCGGATTTTATCAAGCGCGCCAGCAAGGTGCTCGACGCCAAAATCAAGGTGTTGTCCGGCCGTGAGGAAGCTTTTTATTCGGCACAAGGGATCATAGCGGGCTTTCACAAACCTGACGGGATCGCCGGTGACCTCGGCGGCGGCAGCCTTGAACTGGTCGATGTGAAGGACACTAAGATTGGCGACGGCATAACGTTGCCACTCGGCGGGCTGCGCCTGCAAGATATGTCGAAAAACTCAATGTCGGCCGCGGCCAAGATCGCCAAGGCGGAGATCGCCAAGGCCAAGCTCCTGAAAGATGGCAGGGGTCGCGTCTTTTATGCTGTAGGCGGCACATGGCGAAACCTGGCTCGCCTGCATATGAACGCCATCGGCTATCCGCTGGAAGTCATGCATAACTACGAGATGGACCCGGAAGCCTCGAAGGAGTTCCTGTCGCAGGTGGCGCGCGGCGAGATCGACAAGATCAAGGGTATCGAGTCCGTCTCAAAAGCCCGCCGCTCGCTGCTCGCATACGGTGCGATTGTACTGCAACAGATCATCATTTCGATGAAACCGTCAAAGATCGTCATCTCGGCAGTTGGCGTTCGCGAAGGCTTTCTCTATTCGCTGCTCACGCCGCAGGAGCAGGCGGCTGACCCGCTGATTTCAGCCGCCGAAGAGCTGGCCAAGCTGCGATCGCGCTCGGTCGAACACGCGCATGAGCTCGTGGCATGGACCGGTGAAACCTTCAAAGCGCTCGGCATTGACGAGACCGAGGACGAAGCGCGATATCGTGCCGCCGCCTGCCTGTTGGCCGATATTGGCTGGCGGGCGCATCCCGAATATCGCGGCTCTCAGTCGCTAAATATCATCGCGCATGCGTCGTTCTTTGGCGTTGACCATCCTGGCCGGGCCTATATTGCGCTGGTCAACCTCTACCGTCACGAGGGGATATTCAACGAGGACGCAGTCGGCGCCGCGCTGCGCTCGCTTGCACCAGCGCGCTATCTTGAGCGGGCGCGGCTGTTGGCCGGGCTGCTGCGCGTTGTCTACATGCTCTCTGCGGCTATGCCGGGGGTCATACCGCGGCTGCGTTGGGAGCAGCGTGGCCTCGATACGCTGGCGCTCGTGCTGCCTTCCGATCTCGCCGGTCTTTACGGCGAGCGGCCTGTCGGCCGTTTGGCGCATGTCGCGCGCATCACTGGCCGCAAGCTTGAACTGGCCGTACAGGGCGGCGAAAACAGCAACACGAGGTAGCGATCGCCTGTCAACATTGGGCCGCTCAGTTGCGTCTGGCGTCAACAGACCAGCCGCCGGCGCCGGCGGCTGTGAGGAACAGCAAACCCCCGGCGATCGCGATGTCTTTACGGAACGCCTGCTCGTGCATGAAGCGCAGCACCGCATCCTCGCCGCCAAGACCTTGATGGCCGATATAGGCGGCCGTCACGCTAAAGATCGAGAGCGCAAGCGCTGCGGGCCTGGTCATCCAGCCGGCCACGATCAGAATGCCCGCCATGAGTTCAAACAGGCCAACGCCCCATGCCGCAAAAAGCGGTAAGGGCAGACCAAGCTCACCGAAATAGCCTGCCGAGGCCGCGATGTTCGACAAGGTCGCAGTGCCGGCCGGAATGAACAGCGCGCCAACCAGCAGGCGGCCGGTGAGGAGCAGGGCGTCAGAGGCGAGGTTGCGCATGGCAGCAACCATGCGCCGATCCCGCGCCGATGCAAGACTTACCTCAACCGGGACGCGTCATATCCTCGGGGCGCACAATCCGGTCGTAGTCGGCGGCGGTCACGAGGCCGGTCGCCAGCGCTTCTTCACGCAGCGTCGTGCCGTTCTTGTGCGCCGTCTTGGCGATCTTGGCGGCCGCGTCATAACCGATGGTTGGCGCCAGCGCTGTCACCAGCATCAGCGAGCGTTCAAGCGCCGCCTTGATGTTGTCTTTGCGCGCCTCGATGCCCACCACCATGTTGTCGGTAAAGGAGACTGCGGCATCCGACATCAGCTGCACCGATTGCAGGAAATTGTAGGCCATAACCGGATTGTAGACGTTAAGCTCAAAGTGGCCCTGACTGCCGGCAAAGGTGATTGTCGCATTGTTGCCGAACACCTGTACGCACACCTGCGTCAGCGCTTCAGCCTGTGTCGGGTTGACCTTGCCGGGCATGATCGACGAACCGGGTTCGTTTTCCGGCAGCGCCAGCTCGCCAAGACCAGAGCGCGGGCCTGAGCCCAGGAAGCGGATATCGTTTGCGATCTTGTAGAGAGCAGCAGCAGCCGAATTGATCGCGCCGTGCGAAAACACCATCGCATCATGCGCGGCCAGCGCCTCGAACTTGTTCGGCGCCGTCACAAAGGGGAGTTTGGTGATCTTTGCGATCCGCTTGGCCACCTTCTCGGCGAAGCCGATCGGCGCGTTGAGGCCGGTGCCGACGGCGGTGCCGCCCTGCGCCAGTTCGTAGAGGCCTGGCAGCGTCATCTCGATGCGCTTTATGGCGTTTTCCACCTGTGCGGCGTAACCGCCAAATTCCTGGCCCAGCGTCAGCGGGGTGGCGTCCTGCGTGTGGGTGCGGCCAATCTTGACGATCTTGTCGAACTGCTTCGACTTTCTGGCCAGCGCCTTGTGCAGATGCTTCAGCGCCGGAATGAGCTTGTGGACGATCTCTTCCGCACAGGCGACATGCATAGCTGTGGGGTAGGTGTCGTTGGACGACTGGCTCATGTTGACGTGATCGTTCGGGTGAACGGGCTTCTTCGAGCCCATCACGCCACCCAGCATTTCGATCGCGCGGTTCGAGATCACCTCATTGGCGTTCATGTTCGATTGTGTGCCGGATCCTGTCTGCCAGACGACGAGCGGGAAATGGTCGTTGAGCTTGCCGTCGATGACTTCCTGCGCGGCGCTGATAATTGTCGCGCCCAGTTCCGGGTTGAGTCGCTTCAGCTCGATATTGGCTTCGGCGGCGGCGCGCTTGACGATTCCAAGCGCGCGCACCACAGCTATGGGCTGCTTTTCCCAGCCGATCTTGAAGTTGCCGAGCGAGCGCTGCGCTTGCGCGCCCCAGTAGCGCGAGGCGTCGACCTCAATCGGGCCAAATGTGTCGGTCTCGGTGCGGGTCTTCGCCACGGGCGTCTCCTGCCAAATGTGCAATCGTCGCCAGCGACCTAGCCCGGACCGGTCAGGGCTTCAAGCCGAAGGACCGTATGCGCCCATAACAAAATCGGTTGAAGTACCCGGTGCGCCGAAGTGCACGCTGTGTTCACCAAAATGTTGGGCCCGGCCCGGTATCGCAAGCCGCCTCGCCATGCTACCCGGCGCGCCAGATCAAATATGACTACGAGGCTCAATAAATGAAGTTCGACTTCCTCGCCCCCTGGGCGCCTTACATCCGCAGCATCCTGCGCATTCTTGCCGCTGCGACGTTTTTCACCCACGGCTCGATGAAGCTGTTTGGCTGGCCAGCGTCGATGGGCGACGGCGCGCTGCCGCCGCTAATGCTGGTGGCCGGCATCCTGGAAGTGGTCGGCGGCCTGCTGTTGGTTGTTGGCTTATTCTCGCGTCCGGTCGCCTTTGTAATGTCGGGACTGATGGCTGCCGCCTATTTTATGGCGCATGCGCCGCAGAGCTTCTTCCCGGTGCTTAATAGCGGAGAAGCGGCGATGCTGTTCTGCTGGGTCTTCCTTTATATCAGCGCCGCAGGCCCGGGCCCGATCAGCGTGGACGCAAAGCTCGGCCGCGCTTGAGCTGAAATGAACTGAACTGAACTGAAAGATGGCGGCCCAACCAATCGGGCTGCCCTTTTCTTTGCTATCGCCGCCCGCGCCCGGACGGCGCAAAGGTTGCAATCAGTGCGAACAAAACGAACAGGACGACAAAGAAGCCGGCCAGTTCCGCTATTGGAGATTCTGGCCTTGCCAGCAGAATGGTGACGCCGGCTGCCGATACGAATGCAGAAAGGCCGACACGTTCGATCAGCGTCGAACTCCAGCGCCGATAAGCCTCGTCAATGTCGAACTGGCGGGCGATAGCATAGCCGGCCAGCGCCATCAGAGGGATCGACAAAACCTTGATGAAGGTCAGCTCTCGCGGGCTTGCGTCGACAAAATGACTGACAAGGCCGACACCGGCCATGGCCAGCACGACCACAAAATATTGCGCCGCCGCGAATCCGTCAGGATTGCTTTTCATCGGCGTAGTTCTGATGAACCCCCTGCGCCAGTCAAGGCGGCGGGCCGCAGCCTAATGGATAGGTTTGGGCTCAGAGCGCCTTCTTGATTTTTTCCTTGGCGTCGCCATAGGCCGACTGCACCTTGCCGGCGACTTTTTCCGCCACGCCCTCAGCTTGGGTCGCCTTGCTTCCGGTCGCCTTGCCGACAGCTTCCTTAATCGCGCCCTTGGCTTGTTTGGCGGCGCCCTTCACTTGATCTTTATTGACCATCGTATCCTCCTTGGGATGTTGCGGCAATTCCGTGGAAAAAACGTCCTTCGAACCGAATGAATGGGCGAGTGGCGATTTTTTCTTTCCGCTTCGTCCAATCCATCTGGGCTGGACGCTATCACAACGGGCCAAGCGGCAGTGGGTTCCTGCGCCACCGGATACATTCCGGGTCTGACCGGTGAACTATTCCCGGGCTAGAGCCAGCCCATCTGTTGCGCCGTTTGCCAGCCGGCCAGCGCAACGATCAGAAATCCAACGAGCCGCAACAAGGTCTTTTCCTCCAGCTTGCGGACAAATATCCCGGCCAGTGGGGCAGCAAGCGCCCCTCCGACCACCAGGCCGCCGATCGCCTTGAGGTTCTGGGTCAACTCTCCGGCTTCCTGCCAGTGGCCAGTGAGAAGCGCAAACAGAAAGGTCAGCGACACCGACAGTGTGATGAGGAACTCACTGGCGTTGACGGTGCCAATCACATAACGCGGCGTGCCGCCAAACCCGAGCAGACCAGTCGTCACGATGGGCCCCCATCCGCCGCCGCCCGCTGCGTCGAGAAAGCCGCCGCCGAGTCCCAGCGGCGCCACCGCGACTGTTGGCACCGGCCGCGACGGAATTTTGCGGAATGAGCGCGAGATCAGGTAAATCCCGACCAGCGCCAGGTAGAGCGTCACATAGGGGCGCATCATGCCCCCGGGAAATGAGGTCAGCACAAACGCTCCGAGCACGCCGCCTATGACGCCGAAAGGCATCAACCGCCAGAACAGCTTCCAGTCGATATTGCGATTATAGAGGTGCGATGATCCGGATGCGGCGGTGGTGAAGAGCTCCGCTGCATGGACAGCTGCTGATGCGTGGGCGGGCGAAACGCCAAATGCAAGCAGGGTGGTTGATGAAATCACGCCATAGGCCATGCCCAAGGCGCCATCGATTGCCTGAGCCAGAAAGCCGACTGCAAGGAAAAGGAAGAATTCTTCCATGCGGCTCCCCATGGGTGGCGTCTGCGCTTCGTCGCCATACTGCGGTCATTCTGTCAAGGTGCGGCAGTTTCTTTGGCGCGCGCAAAATGCCGCGCACCGGCGACGGGAAATCGTTCCGCTCCCGGCAAGTCTGATCGTTCCGCACTTCCAGGCGACAGCAGCGACAAGCTCGATGGAGTTTGAGGAAATAGTTTGCTTAGGACGTGTCGATGACAGCCGGAATGTTGCCGATCGCCGCCAGCGCTGCCGACAGACCAACAATCGGCGCGCAGCACAAAAGCTGGTTGACAGAAAGGCGGGGCCGGGCCGTCCATCGCAAAGCGTGAGCCGCGAACTGCGCCTGCATAAGGCTCAGCACAGCCGCCAATGCTCGCAGGCTCGCAGCCAATCTCAGCGCATCATCGGGACTGTGGCCGTTCGCACCGGTGCAGGCCGGCGCAAGCAGCGCAGGCGGTCCCGCATCGGCGACAAAATCGCGGACAACCGCATCTGCCGGGCGCAAAGCCCACATGACAAGCTGACGGACAGGGCCTGGTGCGGCGTAAACGCGCTCGGCTAGAGCCGAAAGCGCAAGCAGGGTGACGATGATCCGCTCCAGTGTTCTGTGATGTCGGTCCGCAGCCCGCGCCATCTCTAATCCTTTCGCTGACGTCAGAATAGCAGAGGCGAGGGTGTTTGACGAGAACAAAAATAGAACAAAAATGGAAGTTGAACTGGTTGACGCAGTCTATGGCGGCAGTGGTGCGCGTCAGCGGCATCGGAGGCATCCGGACGCTTTAACGGCAGATCGCGTCCTTGTTTTCCAGGATGTTGCCTGTAGCGCTACCTTACACCAAGGCGATCCACACTCCGGTCGCCGCTATTGTGCAGGCGGCTCCACGGTTGAGTCGACGCGTTGCAGCCGGCGACGTGACCACCATATTAATTTGCCGCGCGAGCGGGATGGTTCCGAAAAAGACGATGCCAAACGCCGCCACAGCAACCAGCGTGATCGAGATGGCGTGTCCAATGCTTTCATAGCCCGCCGGCGCCACAATCGGCAACAGGATGAGCTGCATGAGAAGGGTCACGGGATTGCCGAGACACAGGGCCAGACCTGCCAGCGCCGAGGTGGCCCATCCGGTCATTGATGATTTCGCAGAGGCGGCGTCCGAATTGTCATTCCACAGTTTGACCGCCAGCCATAGCAGATAGACAATCCCGGCATACTTTGCGACAGCCAGAATTTCAGGTCTGGTTTGGGCCCAGATGCCAAGTCCAAACAAGACGGCGGCTACCGCAATCGCTTCGCCGATACAAAGGCCTGCTGCAAAGGCGCAGGCTCCCTTCCAGTCATTGCCGAGCGAACGCGCCACTAGCACTGCCATCAAAGGACCGGGCGACGCGGCATAAGCCAGGTTTGCTGCGAAATAGGCTGCCATCTCCACATTAGCCATCTTGCTCTCTCCTCATCAATGAGAGGCATTTGACGGCACATTGTGGATGCGTCCTATCAGGCGATCACCTGAAATGACGGGCTGGGCTTTGTGTTGGCGTAGTTGAGGCTACCCCACCTCTGGCCAGCGGCCGGACCCTGCCCAGAGCACAGGGCCCCAGGCGCGCGATCTACTCGACAATCTCGCGGCGCGCGGCGGATGCGAGGAATGCCGAGCGGGTCTGGCCGCGCTCACGAGCGGCGGCGTCGATAGCTTCAAGCAGGCCAAGATCGAGAGAGACATTGATGCGGGTGGATGAACCACGGTCGCGCACCAGCGGAATGATTGTGGTCATCGCGCCATCGCGGTCTTCGGCCAGAGCTGGGTCAGTCATCAAGGCGTCGAAATCGCGGGGAGCGGGAACAGGATCGCCGTCCGCCTCAAGCGCCCGGACATGGCCGGACAGGGCGTCGACGGCGTTGCGCACCGATTCGTCAATCGTATCGCCAGCGGAGAAGCAGCCAGGCATGTCAGGGAAGCTGACGCCGTAAGCGCTGTCAGGGTCTTTGTGAATGAAGGCGATGTAGCGCAACGATCCAACTCAGTAGCGAAATGACCAGCCTGTATTCAGTTCATAACTATCCTCACCGGTAGCGAGCCACAACATGTCCCTGACTGCCGTGAGCGCCTCCCCTGACTGTCGAGGCACCGCATCTATGCCTCTATGCATTAGATCGTTCCGAGCCTTCCTCAAAGCTGTGAGGCGGCTGACCAAGTAAGACTTCAACACCTTGGCATCACGCAAATATTCGATCCGCTGATCAAACGACATTTGCCGAAAAGCATTTTTCGATAGGGAAGCAACTTTGCTGCCATTTGAGCCCGGAGGCGCGTCGACGCGCTTTGGCACGTTATTGACCAACCCGAGCGCACAAATCAGCTCCTCGACCAGTACTTCAGCAACAACGGCTGACAACGCAATGCTTGCTCCGGCATGTTGGCGGCGGTGCAGGATCATAGCCTGATAGGTCATCACCAACACTGACTTTGGGTCAATTGATGCATAGTTTGGCGCATTGTTCAAAAAACGTTCCGCCAAATCGAGCCCCGAGTTCAATGTTGTAATCGAGATCGAGGCCAAAGATCGAGCCGGGTCAGGCAATAATGACCTCCTTAGGTCGAGGAGTGACATCAAACGATCAGCGTCAGGGATGGGCAACATGAGCTGGCGGTCCACTTCCATCCAATTGAAAATCTCGTCCAGAGCGGGGAAGAGTGGAGCGTCGATCCCTGAATTGTTTGATTTTGCGTGAACACCATAGATGCACGCGGTCATAAACATTGCGAACTGGAGGCGTGATATCTGCGCCTGAATTAGGTCCGACTGATTGTCCATTATGCGCTCTGGAACTTGACCACTGCCGCGAAAATCTAGCTTCACTAAACCGCCCAAGGCGCTCGATCTGTAGTCGAACGCTAAGAGTCCAACATTTGTAGCCAAGACTTCGATGCCGTTTGTCATTTTGCGGCGTCCCGCGATTCTCAAGTCGAGCTCGTTGACTCCGGGCACATGGTCAAAAACATAGGTCTCGCTCGGCAATATCGCCAAACGATCAGGAAACGGGGTTTCAACCAAGTTCGCGATAGTCATTTTTGATCGTGCCTTCAAACAAAAACGGCGACACCTCGACCGCCCTTTCGCATTTCAGTGGACTGGTTCCTCGGGTCAAGCCCGAGGACAGGCTTAGAAGTCCATGCCGCCCATGCCGCCGCCAAGCATGCCCATCGGTGCGCGGGCGGTCTCTAGGTCAATTGCGCACGCGATGAATTTGATCTGTGGTGCGCATGTGGTGTATATTCGCATCAACATATCGCTCGCATCGGACAACTAGCAATGACCCGACAAAGCATTTCACTGACGAAACCGAACGACGACTGGCTGAAATCCATGGTCGACAGCGAAGAATACGCCAGCAAAAGCGAAGTGGTGAACGACCTGATCCGCCAGGCGCGTGAAGTCGATCTGATCAGGACGAAACTGATTGCGGCCGAACAGGGCGGGTTCTCGCAATCGTCGCCCGGCGACATTCGCAATCGGGTGAGGGCAAGGCTGAGAAATGCCTGAGCAATATTCGCTCAGGATCAGCAATATTGCAGAAGCTGATCTCGCTTCGATCTACGAATAGGGCTTTCGGCAATGGGGCGAATGGCAGGCAGATCAATATTACGATGCTCTGATTTCGCACTTGGATCAGCTATGCGCCAATCCTTTCCTTTACGCCGTCGTTGATCACATTCGCCCCGGCTATCGAAGAAGCGTTTGCGGCAGCCATAGTATCTATTATCGGCTCAACGAGCGGACAGTCGAAGTCATGGCAGTGATTGGACGGCAGGATATAGATGATCGTCTTTAGGCTCATAAAATCAAATAACAAAAAGGGCGGCCTTTCGACCGCCCTTTCGTATTTCTGAGCCTTGGAAAGCTGGACCTTAGAAGTCCATGCCGCCACTTCAGCCCGCCAGCGGGCTGAAGCAATGTTGGTGATGGGCGTGCTTTATGGACTTCTTAGAAGTCCATGCCGCCCATGCCGCCCATGCCGCCGCCAGGCATACCGCCCGGCATGCCACCGGCGGACTCCTTCTTCGGAGCCTCGGCGATCATTGCCTCGGTGGTGACCAGCAGGCCGGCAACCGAAGCTGCGTCCTGAAGCGCGGTGCGCACAACCTTGACCGGATCGACGATGCCCATGGCGATCATGTCGCCATATTCGCCGGTCTGGGCGTTGTAGCCGTAGGTCGCGCCCTTGTTTTCCAGGATCTTGCCAGCAACGATCGAAGCTTCCGCTCCGGCGTTGGCGGCGATCTGGCGGGCAGGGGCCTGCAGCGCGCGCTTGACGATGGCGACGCCTGCCTTCTGGTCGGCGTTAGCGCCTTCCGTCTTGATGGCGAGCGAGGCGCGCAGGAGAGCGACGCCGCCGCCAGCCACGATGCCTTCTTCAACGGCGGCGCGGGTTGCGTTCAGCGCGTCATCAACGCGGTCCTTCTTTTCCTTGACCTCGATCTCGGTCGCGCCGCCAACGCGGATGACGGCGACGCCGCCAGCCAGCTTGGCCAGACGCTCCTGGAGCTTCTCGCGGTCATAATCGGAAGAGGTTTCCTCGATCTGCTGCTTGATCTGGGCGACGCGGCCCTGGATCTCGGCCTTCTTGCCGGCGCCGTCGACGATCGTGGTGTTCTCCTTCTCGATACGCACGCGCTTGGCGCGGCCGAGCATGTTGAGACCAACGTTTTCGAGCTTGATGCCGAGGTCTTCCGAGATAACCTGACCGCCGGTCAGGATCGCGATGTCTTCCAGCATGGCCTTGCGGCGGTCGCCGAAGCCCGGCGCCTTCACAGCAGCGATCTTGAGGCCGCCGCGCAGCTTGTTGACGACCAGCGTGGCCAGAGCCTCGCCTTCGACGTCTTCGGAGATGATGAGCAGAGGCTTCGAGGTCTGAACCACAGCTTCGAGAACCGGCAGCATGGCCTGCAGGTTGGAAAGCTTCTTCTCGTGCAGCAGGATGTAGGCGTCTTCTAGCTCGGCGACCATCTTGTCGGGGTTGGTGACGAAGTAGGGCGACAGGTAGCCGCGGTCGAACTGCATGCCTTCGACGACTTCGAGTTCGGTTTCGGCGGTCTTGGCTTCTTCAACCGTGATGACGCCTTCATTGCCGACCTTCTGCATCGCTTCGGCGATCATCTTGCCGACAGCTTCGTCGCCATTGGCCGAAATGGTGCCAACCTGGGCGACTTCTTCAGAAGTCTTGATCTTCTTGGCGGTCTTGCCGAGAGCAGCGACGACTTCAGCAACGGCCAGATCGATGCCGCGCTTCAGGTCCATCGGGTTCATGCCGGCGGCTACCGCCTTGTTGCCTTCCTGGACGATTGACTGAGCCAGAACGGTGGCGGTGGTGGTGCCGTCGCCAGCGATGTCGTTGGTCTTGGAAGCGACCTCACGCACCATCTGCGCGCCCATATTCTCGAACTTGTCTTCCAGTTCGATTTCCTTGGCGACAGTGACGCCGTCCTTGGTGATGCGCGGTGCGCCGAACGACTTGTCGATGACGACGTTGCGGCCCTTGGGGCCGAGCGTGACCTTCACCGCGTCGGCGAGGATGTTGACGCCGCGAAGCATGCGCTCGCGGGCGTCACGGGAAAATTTTACTTCTTTAGCAGCCATTTTTAGCTCCTGGGCTCAATGCCCGAATTGGAATGGATGAATGCGGGTGAGACAGGGGCCGATTAGCCGATAATGCCCATAATGTCGGATTCCTTCATGATCAGAAGGTCTTCGCCATTGAGCTTGACTTCGGTGCCCGACCATTTGCCGAACAGGACGCGGTCGCCTGTCTTGACGTCGAGCGGAACCAGCTTGCCGGCTTCGTCGCGTGCGCCGGAGCCGACGGCGATGATTTCGCCTTCCTGTGGCTTTTCCTTAGCCGTGTCTGGGATGATGATGCCGCCTTTGGTCTTCTCTTCCGAGTCGACGCGGCGAACGACCACGCGGTCATGCAGCGGGCGAAAGTTCGTCTTTGCCATGTTGGTTTATCCCTATCGGATTCTCTGAATTGTCCTCCGCCCAGCTTGTTCAATCCGAACAGCCGGAACGCGATTAGCACTCATAAATAGCGAGTGCTAACGTGACGGGGAGATAGGAGCGGGCCGAGGCAGAGTCAAGAAGCAAGCAAAAAAATGAACAAGCAGCGTTACCCGACGATGCGCAGGTTGGACAACTCGTCACCAATCTTCTTGAAGTCGTCGGACAAGGTGCTTGAGGTGGAATTCCAAAACAGCTTTGCAGGTTTGCCGTCTGCGCCCTTGCGGAAACGGGAATCGGAGGCGCAATCCTTCATAGCGCCGATCTGGTCAGCTTGTGCGCCGCTTGGGGCCAGATCAAGCGCCACGGTCATGATCACGATCTTTTGTGCCTTGGCGTTGGCGCATAGCTGTTTGAAGTGCGCGTTCAGGGCTTTTGTGTAGTTGGCCTCGGTGAAGAGAGCCTCGTTGAAATTGCCGTCGGCGGCTGTCCGCGTGGAAAAACTGTCTATCCCGTAGAAAAGTCGCGCAATGCCGGTCGAGTTGTACGGCTGCCCAGTGAAGCCGTAATTTGTGTAGGTAGAAATATATCCCGCATAATCCGTATTGTTATTGTACAATGTGTTTTCGCCGTCGGTGAGGACGATCAAGACCTTGTCGTTGCCATTCTCGGTTTCCAGACGGCCGCCTGTGAAGGGTTCCTTGCTTGAGAGCACGCGCCAGCCCCAGGCCATACCCTCAGCGACATTGGTGCCGCCAAGTGGCGTCATCGAATTCACCGCCGCCCTGACTGCCAATTTCCCGGTGTTCACCGAGACGTCGGTTAGCTCCATGATCTCGTTTGTGGTGCATCGTTCGTTGGGGCCCTCGCCCCGTCCGCCTGCAATACTGCCGTAGCTCGAATTGTAGGGGATTTCGGTGAAGTACTTTGTAATATCGACCTGCGAGTCACGGATCTTATCGTAGTCGGTGTACCAGCGTTTTGTCCCGGACGTTCTGCCGTCCGGCAGTTGACGGTAGCCGATTAGATCCGGCCACCAGTCCCAAGATGACGAATAGACGGAGCCTGTCCAGTATTCCACGCCTCTACTATTGGTTGTCGACCGTTTAGCGTCTGTAACCTCATCCGGCGCAAACATTGGCACAAACAACGACGCAGGGTTGGTCCGGCTTGGCGTCTGATCATCTACGTTGAAGGGCGCGGGTCTGGCCTCTACACAACCTTGCCATGAGGTCACTGGATCGGTTGTCAGAGACGAAGATGATCGACGTTTCCGCAGGGCGTCAAAGAGATCAAATCGCGAGAAAGGCTGATTTATCTGGTCGGCCGGCCAACCGGCTCCGATTTTCCGATATGCCCCGTTCTGCCACTTGACCTGGCGCAGCGCATCGATATTTGCGGGATAGGCGAAGTTCTCGTGATGAATGGGCGATTGTCCAAGCGTATCCATCCACGATGCGTTGCGATTTGCGGGCCCGACATTGACCGAAGCCGCAAATGGAACAAGCGCAAACTGGACCGGCTTTTCCACCTTCTTCATATATGTTGCGCGCAACGAAAGCGTGTCGATGAGTTCGTTGGCCGCCTGTTTCAAAATCTCGATGCGTTTTGGCGACCCCGAAGTGCGCCGATAGTCCATCGACCCCGAGTTATCCAGCACCAGCGCAACCTCAAGCGTGTTCTGTAGTTTGATCTTGCTGGTCGCCGATATCGTGATCGTTCCCGGTGCGTTTGACCGGATCATTGACAAGAATGCAGGTCGTAAGAAGGGTTCGTAGCTCAGGGTTGCCGTCAATTCGATGTCATCGCGCGGCGCGGCGAGGGTTGGTACGACCGTGGCGACGGTTGTATGTGCGCTCTGGTCAACTTTCATATTGGAATTGAAGAAATTGCGCGCATACCTTTGCAGCGCGGCCGGGTCACCCTCGCCAGCCAGAAAATGGCGTGCAGTTGCGACGCCAGCGGCATCCAGCGCGTTGAGCATCGACTGCTTTTGACGGGTAAATTCAGCCAGATCGATCGCCAATGATATGGCTCCAATCAATGGAACGCAGGCAATCGCCGCAATGACCGCGAAGTTGCCTCTGTTGTCCGTCTTGAACATCTTCACCAAACCTACGCCCAGTGGGTTTTGCCCAAGGATCAGTCACGCATATTTGGTTGTATGTCTTAAAAAGGGGTTCTTATGGGTGTATTGATGGAATCTATTTTGTGGCGGCTGCGCGGTTCCCACTAAGCGGATAGCCAAAAGCCAGCCTTGGCGAACCAGCATTGCGCCTCCATCTGAGCTAGGTCGTAGTGGCGATTTAACGCTTGACTGCGCCGCAGATGAAACCTGTCAGCTTGAGGAGCGGGGAGGACGGACATGCAGCGCATATTCTACGACGAGCAACGACAAGATAGCCGATTTCAGCGTGGCCCTGCGGGGTTGGGCCGAAATTGTCGCTGAGTGCGTCGAAAATGCTCGACGGTGGTCCACTACGACAAAATTCTAGGGGCTCGCATGGGCGGTCCTTCATCCGACGATGCGCAGGTTGGACAATTCATCGCCGATTTTTTTGAAATCGTCGGATAGCGTGCTTGAAGTTGAGTTCCAGAACAATTTTGCCGGCTTGCCATTGGAATCCTTGCGGAAGCGCGAGTTGGAGGAACATTGCTTCATCGCCTTGATCTGCTCGGCTTGCGCGCCGCTTGACGCCAGATCAAGTCCCACAGTCATCACGACTATATTCTGCGCTTTGGCGTTTGCGCATAATTGCTTGAAATGAGCGTTCAAAGCCGCCGTGTAGTTTGACTCCGTGAAGAGGTTTTCGTCGAAATTGCCATCGGACGCCGTTCGCGTGGAAAAGTCGTCAATTCCGTAGAACAGTCTGGTTACGCCGGTCGAACCATATTCCTTGCCGGTAAAACCGTAGTTTGAATAGGTCGATCTGTTTCCGGCATAGTCTGTGCTGCTATTGTAGTAGGTATTCTCACCATCGGTGAGGACGATCAGCACCTTGTCGTTGCCTTTCTCGATTTCGGGGCGGCCGCCTGTGAATGGCTCCTTGCTGGAAAGGACCCGCCAGCCCCAGGCCATGCCTTCAGCGACATTGGTGCCGCCAAGCGGCCGCATGGCGGCGACCGCCGCCTTGACCGCCGCCTTGCCCCGACTGACCGAAACGTCGGTCAGCTCCATGACAGGATTGGTGGTGCATCTTTCGTTTGGACCCCGGCTCGCCGCCCCGGCGACATTGGCGTAGGCCGAATTATAGGGAAGCGGCCGAAAATATTTGGTCACATCCATTTGCGATGCACGGAGTTGGCTATAGTCGGTATACCACCGTTTTGGTCCGTTCCGCTTTCCGTCGGGCAACTGCCTGTAGCCAACGACATCCGGCCACCAGTCCCAGTACGACCAGTAGGTGGACCCGGTCCAGTATTCCGTGCGTCGCTTGTGGAACTTGGTGCGTTTGGTATCGCCAATTTCGTCCGGCGCGAACATCGGAACAAACAACGATGCGGGGTCACCGTGCGCCGGCGTTGTATCATCGACATTGTAGGGAGCGGGTCTTGCCTCAACGCAACCTTGCCAGGAGGCTGCCGGGTCCGTGGACAGGTTCCGACTCGACGACGACCGGCGCTTTCTCAGCGCGTCATAGAGGTCAAACCGCGTGAAAGGCTGATTGATCTGGTCGAGCGGCCAGCCAGCTCCAATCTTGCGGTAGGCTCCGTTCAGCCATCGGACCTGACGTGTTGCATCGATGTTTGCGGGATAGGCGAAATTCTCGTGGTGAACAGGCGATTGTCCAAGCGTATCCATCCATGCAGCATTCCGGTTTTGTGGACCGATATTGACAGAGGCGGCGAACGGAACGAGCGCAAACTGAACCGGCTTCTCCACCTTTTTCATGTATGCTGCACGCATTGAGAGCGTCTCGATCAATTCGTCGGCCGCTTCTTTCAGAATGTCGATGCGCTTGGCTGAAGCGGATGTCCGCCGCCAGTCCATCGATCCCGAATTGTCGAGAACCAGGGCAACCTCGAGTGTATTCTGCAGCTTTACATTGGTCTTTGCCTCGTAGGTGAGCGTTGGGGACGCTCCAGACCTTATGATCGTCAGGAAGGCGGGACGCAGAAACGGCGTGTACGCCAGGGTCGCGGTGAGCTCGATATCCTGACGCGGCGCGGCGGCAGTCGGTACAAGCGTGGCGACGCTCGTAATCGGCCTCTGGTAGGATTTGATGTTGGCGTCAAAGAAATTCTGCGCGAATGCCTGCAGCTTTGCAGGGTCGCCCTCACCGGCAAGAAAGTGACGCGCAGTCGCAATGCCTGTGGCGTCCAGAGCGTTGCGAATGGACCATTTCTGTCGTGTATATTCCGCGATATCGATCGCAAGAGACATTGCGCCGACCAACGGTAAACTAGCGACGGCCGCCCATACGGCGAAAGTTCCTCTCTTCTCCCTCAAAAAGTTCTTATACATATATAAAGTTCCAACACGATATACTTTGAGACCCGGCGCACAGTTGGACAGCAATTCTTAACAATTTGTCATTGTCGGCGTAGTTTTATACCCGCATCAGTTGCGTTGATAGCGGGGGGGGGTAGCTGCGCAATAGACGGTCAAATCGCTCACTTATCGGAGGGATCGGTCAGAACCGACGGGGCAGTGCTTACCGCCGCAGGTCTTGCGGCGTTGCTAGTATGGTCAACGGATCATTAATTTCAGCGCTGCTTATCGACGTAACCATAAACGAAATGTTTGGACACCAATTGTATCACTTGTGTTCAGGCCCGCATCACGTGTTGTGCGGCGGAGGCATCCGGGTCTTATGATGATGTTGAGCAGACTAAGGCGAGACAAAAAGGGAAACATTTCCCTGCTGGCGGCGCTGACCATCCCGCTGGCGATGGCTGGTTTTGCCTGGGGCTCAGAGTCGAGCTACTGGTTCCTTCAAAAATCGGGGCTGCGCTTTGCGACCGATGGCGCGGCGATCACCGCCGCGAACATGTATACGCGCGGCCTCGGCGAGAGTGTCATTCAGGCAGCGATTGTGAAGACGCTTCGCGACAGCGGCTACACTGATGCTCTGGATGTCGATATCTCATACCCTGCCACTCCGTCGGACCGGATGATTGTCGACGCGAGCATCAACGCGACCAAGTATTTCTCGAAAGTTTTCTGGAAAGGCACTGCCCGAATAGCGGCGCGCACCGAAGTCGCCTTCGAGCAGGGCGATGTCTGCATGCTGGCTTTGAACCGGACGGCAAGTCAGGCCTTCTATATGCAGGGCAACCCCTCCGCTACTCTCAACGGCTGCGTGGCGGCGTCAAATTCCTCGGCGTCGGATGCAATGCATTTTGGCGGGTCAGCTGAAATGACCGCAGCCTGTCTCTACAGTGCGGGCGGCATATCGGGTCTCAGCCACGCACCACTGCCTGCGCGACGCCGAAAACCAACCAGGCCCCGATCCGCGATCCGTTTACCGGGAAGACCCAACCGGTCTGGCTTGGCCCCTGCGGCGATGCGCCGAGCACCAAGAACAAGGGTGCACGCGTGTTCATCAATCCAGGCTGCTACAACGGCAACTTGGCTTTGAAAGGCGCGGTTACGTTCAATCCGGGCGTCTATTTTATCAGTGGAACCCAGATCAAGATTAATGCCCAGGCGGACATCTTCGGTGCAGGCGTCACTTTTATCTTGCAAAATGGCGCCAGCATCAGTGTTACCGGCGGGCCGACAATCAATCTTTCGGCGCCGCTCACAAATTCAGGTGCTGCCTACCCCGGAGTGTTGTTCTGGGGCTCGGCCACCAATGGCCAGTCGCACAAGATTAGCGGCAACTCGGACTCGTCATTCCAGGGGGTTAGTTATTTCCCCGGGGACGAAGTTGAGTTTACCGGCACATCGGGCATGGACACGCCTTGCATGCGCCTGATGGCTGACACGATCAGCATGAAGGGCAATGCAGGCTTTGAAACCAACTGCGAGGCCAAGCTGGGCGCTTACGCGGCGACCGCTTCGGGGTCGCTGGTGATTGTAAATTAACATGGCTCACAGGCGTCGAACCGCATTGATAGCTGGAGGGTGGCGCGCGATGCGCGGCCTTGCCGACCGCGTTCGCCGCGAAGAAGGCGGAGCCGCGGCAGTCGAACTGGCGATCATTGCGCCGGTCCTGATCGGCGGTCTTGTGGCAATGGCCGATATCGGCCTCACCATACAGTCGAAATATGACGTCGAACGCCGCGCCCGCCTCGGCGTTGAGGGTATCCTTCGATTTGGCGACGACAAGAATGCGGTCAAGGAATTCGCTAATTCAAACGGCAACAGCGCGTTCGGCGTCGTGAGCAATTTGCGGACCAACCCTGCAACCGTGGATGTGAAACGGTACCAGGTCTGCCGCGTCGGCAACCAGGTGATCAAATCAGAACTGCTGACCGCGCTCGCCTGTGTAAACAAGCCAGAGATATGGTTCGAAGTGGCCGCAAGCGGTACATCGAGCAGTCTGTTTGGCGGAAGTTACCAGCTAAAATCAACGCTCAACGTGATGGTGAAATCGTGAGGCTGGCCTTCTCGCGCCTTTGGTTCGACCAGAGCGCTACGGCGGCGATCGAATTTGCCATAACAGCAAATGTCTTTCTGGCGCTTCTGCTGGGCATTGCCGGCGGTGGTTATACATTCGTGGTAAAGAGCGACCTTGAGCAGGCGTTGACCAAGGCCGAACGCTATGCGCTGGTTCACAATGAGAGCAACGCAGACCTGACAAATGCTATCGCTGGCGCTCTTTCGACCTACAAAAGCACGAACCTGTCGATCTCGTTCGCGCGCGCATCGAGCGGCGGCGTGAACTATGTCAAGGCCAGTCTGGGCTATACCGTCAGGTTCGGACGAAACATGCCATTCCCGCCGATCACCTTTTCCTCTACGCGCATTTTCCCGACATAAGTGCTGCTCACTGTTGCCGTCAGGCCGTTCGTTGACTACACGCGGACCTTCTGCCAGCCGGTGCGCCTCGCCCGGCGGCGAACAAACGGACGCCAGGCGAAATAATGCAGCAACCGCTAATCCATCTATCAGGGCTCGGAGAGGTGGCGGGTCGCTATCCTGTCATTTTTTCTGACATTTGGGGCGTGCTCCACAATGGCGAGCAGGCCTTTGTAGACTCGGCTGCGGCGCTGACGCGGGCCAGGCAAGAAGGGGCGGCCGTCATTCTGATCACGAATGCGCCGCGTCCCAAGGCGGAGATTGTCGGCCAACTGAACGCACTTGGCGTTCCTGGCTCGAGCTGGGACCGCATCGTTACGTCAGGCGACGTAACGCGCGACTTGATCGCAAACGGTCCCCGCCGCATTTTCCACCTCGGGCCGGACCGCGACCTGGTCCTTTATGACGGCCTCGAGGTGGAGGTTGTTGAAGAGCCCGAAGCGGACGCGGTCGTGTGTACAGGTTTTTTTGACGACGAAACCGAAACCCCGGAGATGTTTGGCGACATGCTGCGCCGGTTCCGTTCACGGGATTTGCCATTCATTTGCGCTAATCCTGACATTGTGGTCGAGCGCGGCGACAGGTTGATCTGGTGCGCCGGCGCGCTGGCGCGGGACTACGGGCTGCTGGGCGGACGCACCCTGATCGCCGGCAAACCGTTTAGACCAATATATGACGCGGCGATGCGTGAGGCCGTTGAGGTTCTGGCGCGTGATGTTCAGGTGCGCGAGGTGCTGGCGATTGGCGACGGTATGTTGACGGACGTCAAAGGCGCCGCCGATTACGGCTTTGACATCCTTTACATATCTGGCGGCATTCACGCCCGTGAATATGGTGATCAACGTGGGGCCGATTTGAGCCAACTTGCCGAGTTCCTGGACCGTCACGGCCGGTCTCCGATCGGCGTCATGCACCGGCTAAAGTAGTCATGCCAGACGCATCCATTCGTCTGGACGGCACAGCGCCGGTTGATGCGCGCCTGCGCGGCGGCGTCGTGGCTATCGGCAATTTTGACGGTGTCCACCGTGGCCACCAGGCTGTTCTTGGCCGGGCGCTGGACGAGGCTCGCGCCCGCAATGTCGGCGCAATGGTGCTGACGTTTGAACCGCATCCGCGAAAGCTCTTTCGGCCCGATGTGCCTCATTTTGTCTTGACGCCGCCGCCGATGAGGGCGGTTCTGCTGCATGCGCTCGGCTTCGACGGCGTTGTCGAGCGGCCCTTCACGCGCGCGTTCGCCAACCTGCCCGCAGAGGTATTCGTCTCGGAGATCCTGCAGGAGACGCTTGGCGCATGCCATGTCGTGACGGGGTTCAATTTCCACTTCGGCAAGGACCGGCAGGGCGGACCTGCCTTTTTGATGGAGTCGGGCGAGCGTCACGGCTTTGGGGTGACGCTTGTCGATGCGTTTCGCGATGAGGGCGCGCATGTCGTCTCATCCAGCCGCATTCGTGAATTGCTGGCCCAAGGCGAACTTGTCGAAGCCAACGGGCTGCTGGGCTGTCGATTTACCGTTGAGGGTGAAGTCATCAAGGGCCGGCAACTGGGGCGCACCTTGAACTATCCGACCGCCAATATGGCGCTCGATGCGGATTGCGCATTGCGCTATGGCGTCTACGCGGTGCGTTTCCGGCGGGCCGACGGATCGCTACACGACGGCGTAGCAAGTTTTGGCCGGCGCCCGACCGTTACGGTCGATGGCGCGCCTCTGCTCGAGACCTTTCTGTTCGATTTTGACGACGATCTTTATGGTGAGACTTGCCGCTGTTCGCTGTTCGCTTTTTTGCGGCCCGAACAGAAATTCGACGATCTGGAGGCGCTTCAGATCCAGATGCGCCGCGATGAAGCCGAAGCCAGGGCGCTTCTGGCGCATGTTGCCCCCTTGTCCGACCTGGACAGGTTGATCGCTTTTTGACTTTTTACTCGCATCGCCCGAAACGCTCCCTTAAGGTTGTTTTTATCTCAACCGGGTAGGAGAGGTTGCGGTTTGAGTTATCGAAATAGCGTGAGGGGCGTATGAGAATCATCCATCTTCTGGCTGCCGCCTCGGCTCTTTTGTTGACTTCAGGCGCTGCGCGCGCAGAAGGCATGTTCGATTGGGTGCGTGGCGACTGGTACGTGACCGTTGGCGCATCGGGCTTTGTCGCACCGGAATTTGAAGGCGCGAAAGACACGCTCTTCAACGCCGTTCCGATCATCTCCATTGGCAAGGCTGGCCCCGAAGCGCGTTTCGTTTCGCGCAATGACAACATTTCCTTCTCGCTCTACGACGATGGCGCAATCCGCGCCGGCGTCGCCGGCAAGCTGATATGGGGCAGGGATTCCAATGATGCCGACGAAACCAGGGGCCTAAGCGACGTCAAAATGGGCGGCGAGGCCGGTCTCTTCGCTGAAGTCTATCCAACCGACTGGATGCGCGTGCGCGGCGAGGTGCGCCATGGTCTGCGCTCCCACAGCGGCGTTGTGGCCGATATTGCGGTCGACGCCTTCGCCGATGTCACCGAATCCATCCGGGTCTCTGCTGGCCCGCGCGCCAGTTTTGCCTCTTCGGACTATTTTGACGCCTGGTATGGCGTCGACGCCGCCGAGGCGGCGGCCTCGGGCCTAACGCCTTATGCGCCGGGCAGCGGTCTGAAGGCGGTTGGCGTCGGCGGCGCCGTAACCTGGAAGACCACCGATCACCTGACGACCAGCGTGTTTGGCGAGTATTCCTGGCTGCAGGGTCCCGCCGCCGACTCTACGCTGGTTAAGGAGCGGGGAGATCGCGGACAGTTCACATTTGGAGCCTCTGCGACTTACCGTTTCGACGTCAAGCTCTGACGCGGCGTCGAAATCTGCCCTTTATTCGGCGCTGACCTTGCGCTAGAAGCCCGTTTATGACGAGCGTCCTGCGCTTTGTGGCGATTGCCATACGAATTACTGGCCCGGTGTTCCGGGCGGCCTGAGAAAGGCTGCCGGAGCCGCCGGGATTTCGCGCGTTTCGCCGCGCAGCCTCCACCTTTCAGATCAGCCGCCGCTGGCCTACATGAGCGCCAGCGCTCCAAATGGCAGACACATGACCGACACCGCCGAAAAACTCGACTATTCCAAGACCCTGTATCTGCCGCAGACGGATTTTCCGATGCGCGCCGGCCTGCCGGAAAAAGAGCCGCAGATCGTGGCCCGCTGGCAGGAGATGGACCTCTACCGGCTGCAGCGCGAGGATTCCGCCGGCCGCCCAAAATATGTGCTGCATGACGGCCCGCCCTACGCCAACGGCAACATCCATATCGGTCATGCGCTGAACAAGACGCTGAAGGACATCATCACGCGCTCGTTCCAGATGCGCGGCTATGACTCCAACTACGTGCCGGGATGGGATTGCCACGGCCTGCCGATCGAATGGAAGATCGAGGAGCAATATCGCGCCAAGGGCAAAAAAAAGCCGAACTTTGCCGACGGCAAGGAGATTAACGCCTTCCGCCGTGAGTGCCGCGAGTTTGCGCAACACTGGATCACCGAGCAAGGCAAGGAATTCCAGCGCCTGGGCGTGATCGGCGACTTCAAGAACCCGTATACGACGATGGCCTACCACGCCGAGGCGCGTATCGCTGGCGAGCTGATCAAGTTTGCCATGTCGGACCAGCTTTACCGCGGCTCCAAGCCCATCATGTGGTCGGTCGTTGAGCGCACCGCTCTGGCCGAAGCCGAGATCGAGTATCAGGATTATGAGTCCGACACGATCTGGGTGAAGTTCCCGGAAACCAACGCTTCTGGCGACTTGAAAGGCGTCTCAGTCGTCATCTGGACGACCACGCCGTGGACAATCCCGGGCAACCGCGCCGTCAACTATTCGCCGCGTGTCGCCTATGGCCTTTACGAGGTCGGTGAGGCGCAGAATGATTTCGGTCCGCGCCCCGGCGAAAAGTTGATCTTTGCCAAGGCGTTGGCGGAAGACGCGGAATCAAAGGCGAAGCTGAAGTTGAATCTTCTTCGCGACGTTTCGGCCGAAGAGCTTGGCGCGCTTGAACTTTCGCATCCTTTCAAGGGTCTTGGTGGAGGCTACAACTTTGTCGTTCCCATGCTGGCGGGCGATCACGTCACTGATGACGCCGGCACCGGCTTTGTGCACACCGCGCCCAGCCATGGCCGCGAAGACTTTGACGCATGGATGGACGCGGCGCCTGAACTGCGGCTGCGCGGCATCGACACGGCGCTTCCCTTCACGGTTGGCGATGACGGGTTCTACACCAAGGACGCGCCGGGTTTTGGCCCGGATCGCGAAGGCGGACCGGCGCGCGTCATCGACGACAATGGCAAGAAGGGCGACGCCAACAAAGCCGTCATGGACGAGTTGATCGCCCGCAATATGCTGTTCGCGCGTGGACGGCTAAAACACCAGTATCCGCATTCGTGGCGCTCGAAGAAGCCGATCATCTTCCGCAACACGCCGCAATGGTTCGTCCATATGGACAAGGATCTGAAGGGCTACGGCGCAAGCTTGAGTGGAGTGGCGAAGCCCGACACCCTGCGCAACCGCGCCCTTGCCGCAATCGACGCGACGCGCTTTGTGCCAGCCGCCGGACAGACGCGCCTGCGCTCGATGATCGAAGAGCGACCGGACTGGGTTCTGTCGCGCCAGCGCGCCTGGGGCGTGCCGATCACGGTCTTTGCCGACGCGGATGGCAATGTGCTGAAGGATCCGGCGGTCAACGCCCGTATCGTCGAGGCTTTCGAGAAGGAAGGCGCAGACGCATGGTTTGACGACAATGCCGCGCAGCGCTTCCTTGGACCGGACCACGACCATAGAAAGTGGAGAAAAGTCACTGACATTCTCGACGTCTGGTTTGACTCCGGGTCTACCCACACTTTCACGCTGGAGGACCGTCCGGACCTGAAATGGCCAGCCGACGTCTATCTCGAAGGCTCGGACCAGCATCGCGGCTGGTTCCATTCCTCATTGCTCGAAAGCTGTGGAACGCGGGGCAGGGCGCCTTACGAAACAGTCGTCACCCATGGCTTCACCATGGCGGAAGACGGCAAGAAGATGTCCAAGTCGCTTGGCAATACAGTCTCGCCGCAGGATATCATCAAGCAATCGGGCGCAGACATCCTGCGTCTTTGGGTCGCCACGACCGACTATTGGGAAGATCAGCGTCTCGGCAAGACGATCATCCAGACCAATGTCGACGCCTATCGCAAGCTGCGCAACACCATACGCTGGATGTTGGGTACGCTTGCCCATGATGACGGTTCGGATATCCCGCTGAAAGACATGCCCGAACTGGAGCGCCTGATGCTGCACCGGCTCTCGGAACTCGATGAGGTTGTGCGCGCCGCCTATGATGCGTTCGACTTCAAGCGCATCGCGCGCACCTTGCTCGATTTCATGAATGTCGAACTATCGGCCTTTTATTTCGATATCCGCAAGGACGCGCTCTATTGTGATGCGCCATCGAGCTTGCGCCGCAAGGCCGCTGTTCAGGTGGTGCGCCATTTGTTCGACGCGCTGGTCAAGTGGTGGGCGCCGCTGCTGCCGTTTACCACCGAAGAGGCATGGCTCGACCGTCACCCGGATGCACATTCGCTGCATCTGACCCAGTTCCCGGACATTCCGGCCAACTGGCGCGACGATGCGCTCGACGCCAAGTGGGAGAAAATCCGGAAGGTTCGCTCGGTGATCACCGGAGCGCTTGAACTGGCCCGCGCCAACAAGGTGATTGGCTCCTCGCTGGAGGCCTCGCCGGTGGTTTACATCGCCGACCGTTCGTTGGCTGATCTGATGAAAACAGTCGACATGGCCGAAATCGCGATCACGTCGGAGCTCGATATCTCCACTGATTCAGCGCCAGCCGACGCCTTCACCTTGCGTGAAGCGCCAGGCGTGGCGGTCGTCGTGCGTAAATCGGCAGATCTTGGCTTGGTCAAATGCGCCCGCTCGTGGCGCTATACCGACGATATCGGCTCCGATCCTGAATTCCCGGATGTCTCGGCCCGTGATGCCGAAGCGTTGCGGGAATTGAAGGCTATTGGCCGCTTCTGAGTGCAAATCGGCCACAGTTGGGCCGAATTGCCCTTAGCACGGGCTTAAGATACATGGCGTAGTCATCGGATGCCCAATTGTCGCCGGATTCGCGGTTGATCAGCGGTCTCGGTTTCTTGCGTTGAAGCCACATCCAAGCGAGAGGCGGAATTAGTGATATTCACTTCGAGGGCCGGGTCCCCCGTAACCATGCTGGCGAAAGCTTCTGTGCTGGTGCTGCCCGGCGCGCTTCTGGCTGGCTGCATGGGCTCGCCAACATATGGCACTGACAAGACCGCCAGCGAACAATTGCTTTCGGATATGGCCAACATCACGTCGGTGCAGGCGCCGAAAGGTCCACCGATTGATTACAAGCCGCGCCCGGAGTTGGTTCGGCCCGCGTCGACACGCAACCTGACATTGCCCCAACCGCAGGAATCGATTGCCTCCAGCTCGAATCCCGATTGGCCGGAATCGCCCGAGCAGCGCCGCGCACGCTTGCGCGCGGAAATTACCGCCAATCAGAACGACCCCAACTACGTTTCGCCGGTCACGTCCGATGGCGTCGGCGGTGAAATAATCTCCAAGCCCAAACCTTTTGGCACGCTCGCCAAGGGAGAATCGGGCGGCGGACGCCCAGGCTCAATCGACTACAAGCGTGAACGCGAGGAAATTCAGCGTAAGCTGAAGGAAAAAAATCAGGGCGATCCGACCAAACGCCGATATCTGAGCGAACCACCACTGGAGTATCGCCAGTCTGCGGCGACTGCCCCGGTCGATGAGCTTGGCGAAGACGAGGTCGTCAAAGACCGTCGCGCCAAGGCAGCCGCCACCAAGAAAAAGGGCGGTTTGAGGCGCTGGATTCCCTGGCTGGACTAAAACCGGCTATTCAGACCCGCCGGGCGCGGAAGAAATCTCGCAGGAGCGCAGCTGAGGCATCTTCATTGATCCCGGCATAGACATCGGGCGCGTGATGGCAGGTCGGTTGCGCAAAAAACCGGACCCCGCTTGTTACCGCGCCGCTTTTTTCGTCAGCCGCGCCAAAGTATAGCCGCCGGATCCGCGCCAGCGATATTGCGCCTGCGCACATGGTGCAGGGTTCCAGCGTCACGTAAAGATCGGCCTCAAGCAGGCGCTCGGACGACAGATTCCGAGCCGCTTCGCGCAAGACCAGAATTTCGGCATGGGCGGTCGGGTCATTCAATTCGCGGGTGCGGTTGCCCGCACGGGCGATCACCGCGCCTTCGACTGCAATCACTGCGCCAATAGGCGCTTCCTCTCTGAGCGCCGCTGCCTCGGCTTCCGCCAGGGCCAGCGCCATAAAATCGGGTCGCTTCACGCGATCATTCTCCTCGCACCCAGGTGGCGTTCCTGATATTAGCCGCCCGAAAGCTGAAGGACCATATGGACGACGATCGAAAGAAGGGCCCAGGGGGCAAAGGGCCGCGCGCTGGCGGCAAGGGCGGGTACGGCCGGCCCGGTAAACCAGGCGGCGGCGGAAAGCCGTTCCGCAGCGGCGACGGACCGCGCCCCGGGCGGCCGCCACGCGAGGCTGCAGCCGGCGAGCGCCCGGCGCGCAAGTTTGACGGCGAGCGTCCCGCGCGCAAGTTTGACGGCGAGCGTCCCGCGCCCAAGTTTGACGGCGAGCGCCCGGCGCGCAAGTTCGATGGCGAACGCCCGGCGCGCAAGTTTGATGGCGAGCGCCCGGCCCGCAAGTTTGACGGTGAGCGCCCGCCGCGCAAGTTTGACGGCGAGCGTCCGGCGCGCAAGTTTGATGGCGAGC
>Ga0209573_1000890_pt1 | contig 52626 bp, 39 predicted proteins | sample TNRBio252014_DNA_FD_185870 | JGI IMG/M metagenome (GOLD analysis project Ga0209573, IMG submission 185870) | Wastewater treatment Type I Accumulibacter community from EBPR Bioreactor in Madison, WI, USA - TNR Reactor_6/25/2014_ DNA (SPAdes)... | ecosystem: Engineered > Bioreactor > EBPR >... | reverse complement strand
GGCGGTCATAGGCCTCCTGCTTTTCCGTAGCGATCTCGACCGACAATCGATCGCCGGTCATGCGCAGCGTCGCGGCGATCTCTCCGAGTTCGACGGGCCGCAGCTGGATTTTCAGGCTGTGCGTGGTTGCGGTGCCGGCTTGTTGATCGACGACGGCCTGCGACTCCAGCTGCTGCACCTTGGCGGCGGGATGGGCTGCAATCGTCTCGACCACGCTGGCGGCCGTCGCTCCAAGCCGGGCAGGCAGGATCTGAGCCTCTGCCTGCCTGCTGCTGGTCTTGTCGACGGGAGTGGCGGGAGAGGCGTCGTCATCCGTTCCCGATGCTTGCGGACCAGCCCGTGACGCGTCCTCCATCGAAGCCACATCCGAAGCTGGCGGCGCCAGTTTCGCCGGCCCGGCATCGGCCGTCTCAGCCGTCGCCGTCTCGACCGGAACGGCATCCGTCGCCGGCAGGAGAGCCAATGTATCTCGTGTGCTGATGATGGCCTCTCGGCGTGCGGGCGAGACGACCGCAGGCGTCTCGCGCTGCGTCATCAGGTTCAGCATCGCGACGGAAGAACCGTAGGGAAGTTGCTGTATCCTCACGGCCTCGCCGGTCGATCTCACCCGGGAGTCAGAGACGACGCGGATTTCGACGGCGTCATCGTCGACGCGAATGCCGTCATCAGCTACTGCGTCGCTGCCCTTGTCGATGTCGGTGTCGGGTTTCCTTGCCTCGACCACCTTTGGCTGGGGCGTCTCGGTCCGAGGAACGGACACGACCTCGTCCGTCGCGCTCGGCACGCGCGCGTGCGCCACTGGCATCTCGACGGTTCGTTTGGCCTGCGGCGCGTCGGTCGTGGTCTGAACATCGACGCCGGATGCTGCTTCGATGGTGTCCGTCGCCCCGGCCGGCAAAGTGGCCTCGTTGTCGGCTGGAGAGGAGATGGCGTCGGCGCGGCGATCGCGCCAAGGTTCACCGTGCATGAAGACGGGCGTGCGCTGCTTCGGCGTCTCGACCCAGCCGGGGGCTTCGGCGTCGTCCGCGTCGTCCGTTTCACCATCCTTCGCCGCCGATCCATCCCTAGAGACTGCCGTCTCCTCCGTGTCCGCCGGATTGTCGGCGACAACCTCGGCTTCCGGGATCTCCTGCGACACGAGAGCCTGTGCCTCGATATCCTCGATACGCACCGCCAGCCGCTCGATCAGCTTGCGCGATGCGGATCGCGCGTCGACGTCGACGTTGCGTTGATGGCGATCCTTGCCCGGCTCTGCCAAAGCATCGCGAAATCCGCCGGATATCTGCTGCTTGCCATGGGACACGCTGCCGCCGTGCGGCGGCGTTGCGAAATTCGGTACAGTGACGGGGGTCATTTCGCCTCTTGAAGCATCTGGTCGATGGCGCTGAGCCTGGCGCGCGCATCGCTGATCATGGTGTCTGTGGGATCGGTTTCGGCCGGCGCCGGCGCTGCCGCTTCCAATGTCGCCGCGCCGTTTTCCGCCGCCGTAGCTGGCGAGGCATCATGCACGGACGGCGCTTCGGCGGGCGCGGCAGGCTCCGCCTCGATCGCTGGCACCGGCACCGGCGCGTCGGAGGCAGGGACCGTCCTGGCCGCTTGGACAACGCTCGTGGCGGCCGGCTCCGTCACGTCGAGCTTCGGGGCCGAGGTGACGCTGCTCACTACCGCCTCGGCGGCCTCCAGCAGGCGAATATCGCTTTCGGTCAACTGCTCGCGCTTTATGCCGCGCAGTTGCGTCGCGACCTCCTCGATATTCTCCGAGGTCAGGACCGAGAGGCTGGAATAGAGCCTGGAGCGCGCGTCCGAAGCATCCGCCGGCAGGTTTTCCTTTGCCCGTCTGGCGGCAAAGGCGGAGAGTTCCGTGAGGCCCTCGATCGCCGCGCGGCGGAACGCCTCGGGGAGGACGTCAACGAGACGGTCCTCGCCGATGGCAAATCCGATGCCGGGCGTCTTCGGGCCGCCGAGGTCGGAGACGAGGCGGTCGTACCGGCCTCCTCCGAGGAGCGCGTTCTGTGCTCCGAGGCCCTGGGCGGTCACCTCGAAGACGGTGCGCGTGTAGTAGTCGAGGCCGCGGACCAGCCGGGGCTCGACGCGATACGGGATGCTCTCGGCGTCGAGGAGCGCGAGGAGCTCCTCGTGGTGCGTGCGCGAGGCGGCATCGAGGTGGTCGAGGACGAGGGGCGCCCCGGAGAGGACCTCGGCGAGCGACCGGTCCTTCGTATCGAGGACCCGGAGCGGGTTCTCGCGGAGGCGCCGCCGGTCGTCCTCGCCCATCTTCTCCTCGTGGTCGAGGAGGTAGGCGCGGAGCGCCTCCACGTAGGCCGGTCGCGACTCCTCGCTCCCCACGCTGTTGAGCGACACGGAGAGCCCGGTGAAGCCGAGCCTGCCGAGGAGGTCGAAGAGCATGACGAGGAGCTCGGCGTCCGTCGCCGGGTCCGCCGCGCCGAGAACCTCCGCGCCGATCTGCCGGAACTCCCGGTAGCGCCCCTTCTGCGGCCGCTCGTAGCGGTACTGCGGCCCGACGTAGTAGAGCTTCTTCACCCCGCCGGCCTGCGGCATCCCGTGCTCGACGTACGCGCGCGCCACGCTCGCGGTGTTCTCGGGCCGCAGCGAGACCTCGCGGCCGCCCCGGTCGGTGAAGGAGTACATCTCCTTGTGGACGATGTCCGAGGCTTCGCCGACGCTTCTCACGAAGAGCTCCGTCGGTTCGAGGGCGGGCGTGCGGATCTCGTCGTAGCCGTACAGCGAGAAGACGGCACGTGTCGTCTCCTCGAGGCGATTCCAGACACGCGTTTCGGGCGGGAGCAGGTCCCGCATCCCCTTGACGCTCGTGATCATCGGGGGTGACCGTCCGTCAGAGGACCGGCACCGCGACGGGCAGAGCCCGTCCGCGCCGTGCGTCCTCTCGGAGGTACTCCTCCTTGTAATCGAGGTAGTTCTTCCAGTAGACGTCGAGGTCCGCGACCTCGGCCGCCGTCAGGTCCCGCCTGTAGCGCGCGGGGCTCCCCGCCCAGAGCGTCCGGGGTGCGACGATCGTGCCCCCGAGTACGACGGTTCCCGCCGCGACCAGGGCCCTCTCGCCGATCTCGGCGCCGTCGAGGATCGTCGCGTTCATCCCCACGAGAGCACCGCGGCGAATCGTGCACGCGTGGACGACGCAGTTGTGGCCGAGCGTCACCTCCTCCTCGAGGAGGAGCGGCCCGACGCCGTTCGTGACGTGGAGCGTCGCATTGTCCTGGACGTTCGTCCGGGCGCCGATCCGGATCGAGCAGCAGTCGCCGCGAACGACCGATCCGTACCAGATCGAGACGTCGTCCGCAAGGACGACGTCGCCGATCACGGCGGCAGTCTCGGCGAGGAAGACCCTCTCGCCGATGACGGGAACCGCTCCTCGGTACGGCCGGATGATCATCGATTCCTCACGGGCCGGAGACGATACCAGATGGAGGGACGGTGCACCGAAACATGTGCACCGTGGCCGGAAGGCGGGAGGGGCACGGGGTTGAGGTCCATGGGAGGGAGGAACGCACAGGGTTTTCCTCAGCTCCTCTGGAATCCTTCACGTTGTCTTCATCTCGATGAACAGCTGGTGGACACGCTGCACTGCCGCAGGCACGCATCTTGAAACACGGGAGGCCGGACCCTGCATCACGAGATTCCGGGACGCCGTGCGCCGGGAGCTCCCGGGAAGAGGACGACTTGCGACGCAGCTGCGTCAGCTGCGCATGCGCGCCGTCCCGGCGGCCGCGCCGAGAAGCTGCCTCGCCTGACGACGGGCGGCATCCGTGAGGGATGCGCCCGCGAGGAGCGACGCGATCGCCTCGACACGCCCTTTTTCGTCGAGCTCCGTCACAACCGTCCTCGTGCGCCCGCCGGAGACCTCCTTGCGTACCGCGAGGTGGCGGTCTCCCGCCGCCGCAACCTGCGCGAGGTGCGTCACGACGAGGATCTGCTCGCGCGCGGCGAGGGCTCTCAGCTTCTGTCCGACGGCCTCGGCCGTCGCGCCGGAGACGCCCGCATCGACCTCGTCGAAGACGAAGGTCCGCACGGGCCCTCCGCGCCGGCTGCCGCGCCGGACGTCGCGCTGGGCCTCGGCCTCCGCGAGCGCGGCCGCGACGGCGAGCTGGACGCGGGAGAGCTCGCCACCGGACGCGATCTTCGCGAGGGAGCGGTGCGGCTCCCCCGGGTTGGGGGCGAAGGAGAGCGTGACGACGTCGACCCCGTGCGGGCCGAAGGCGACGCGCTCCTCTCCCGCGAGCAGCGGGCTGTCCGGCGCGGCCTTCCGCGAGACGTCGACGCGAAACGCCGACGAGAGGAACGCGAGATCGGAGAGCTGCTTCTCCACGGCCTTCCCGAGCCGCGGTGCCGCCGCCGTCCGGGCGGCGGAGAGGTCGAGAGCCGCCGCCGCAAAGGCGGCGAACGCCTCGGTGGAGGCCTTCTCCGCCTTTCGGAGCGCTCCCTCCAGGTCGGCCAGCTCGTCCCGTTCCCGGCCGACGGCCTCGCGGTACGCGAGGACCTCTTCGAGCGTCGCGCCGTACTTCCGCTTCAGCTTCGCGAGGACGTCGAGCCGCTCGACGACGGCCGCGAGCCGCGCCGGGTCGGCCTCGAGCCTCTCGAGGTCGCGCGAGGTCGACGCCGCGACCTCGGAGACGCGATCGATCAGGTCGTCGACGACCGCGAGGCGTCCCGTGGCGTCCGGGTCGACCTCGGCGAGGGCCGCGAAGGTCCGCCTCAGCGCGGTCAGGGCCGGCAGGGCGCCTCCCTCGTCCGACTCGAGGGCCGCCACGGCGTCCGTCAGGAGCCGCCCGCGCTTCTCGACGCTCGAGAGCCCCGCCTTCTCGCGCTGCAGGAGGTCCTCTTCCCCGGCCACGGGCGCGGCGCGGTCGATCTCCGCGATCCGGAACTCGAGGACCTCGAGGCGCGCGGGGCCGTCCTTTCCGAGCGCGGCGATCCGCTCGCGGTCCGCGTCTTTCTCTTTCCACGCCCCGTAGAGCCGTTCGACATCCGCCGCCCGCTCCGAGAGTGCGTCGAAGCGGTCGAGGAGCTCGCGCGGCGCCGCGGGATCGAGGAGCTCCCTCGCCTCGGCCTGCCCGTAAAGGACGAGGAGGCGCGGGGCCAGGTCGGCGAGCGTGCGAAGCGCGGCCGGCGAGCCGTCGATGAAGAGGCGCCCTTTCCCGCCCGAGGAGACCTCGCGCCTCACGACGACCTCGGCCGGTCCGCGGGCGCCCGGCTCTCGCAGGCCCGCGGCGGCGAGGGCGGTCACCACGGCCGGATCGTCCGTCTCGAACGACCCCTCCACGACGAGGCGTTCCGCCCCGCCCCGGACGAGCGTCGCGTCGGACCTCTCCCCCGAGAGGAGCGAGAGGGCGTCGACGACGAGGGACTTCCCCGCTCCGGTCTCGCCCGTCAGGACGGTCAGGCCGGTGTCGAGCGCGACGTCGACGTCCTCGAGAACGGCCAGGTCCCGGACACGGAGGGTACAGAGCACGGCCTTAGCGGGAGGCTCGGTCCTTCAGCCAGCGGAGCGTCATCGCGAGGCCGATCGCCGTCGCGCCCGTCGCGTAGCCCGCGTGCTCGCGTTCGAAGTAGGCCGTCGGAGCGATGTCCACATGGGCCCACGGGGTCTTCGGGTCGACGAACTCCTTCAGGAAGATCGCTCCGTTGATGGAGCCGCCGTACCGTCCGCCGGTGTTCTTGAAGTCGGCCCAGTCGGAGCGGATGTTCTCCCTGTAGTCGTCCCAGAGCGGAAGCCGCCAGAGCCGCTCGTCCGTCCGCTCTCCCGCGGAGATCAGCGCGGCGGCGAGGTCCTCGTGGTCGGTGAAGAGGACGGACGCCTCCAGGCCCAGGGCGACGACGGCCGCACCCGTGAGGGTGGCGTAGTCGACGATGACGGCGGGCGAGAATTCCTTCGCGTAGTCGAGTGCGTCGGCGAGGATGACGCGCCCTTCGGCGTCGGTGTTGTCGATCTCGGCCGTCTTGCCGTTGCGAAACGTCACCACGTCGCCCGGCTTGTAGGCGGAGCCCGACGGCATGTTCTCGGTGAGGGGGGCGAGGGCCACGACGTTCACGGGCAGGCCGAGCTCCGCGGCCGCGAGGACGGCGCCGCACACGGTGGCTGCACCCATCATGTCCCACTTCATGTCGCCCATCTTGTCGGACGGCTTGATCGAGATGCCGCCCGAGTCGAACGTGACCCCCTTCCCGACGAGGACGACGGGCTTCTCGCCCTTCCGGCCGCCCCGGTGCTCGAGGATGACGAACCGGGGCTCCTCGGCGGCGCCGCGGTTGACGGCGAGAAGGCCTCCCATCCGCTCTTCTTCGATCTGCTTCTTCCCGAGGACCGTCGCCTTCACGCCGCGCTTCTTCGCGGCCGCCTTCACCGCGTCGGCGAACATCCGGGGGACCATGTCGTTCGACGGGGTGTTGCCGAGGTCGCGCACGAACGCCGCCATCCCGGCGACCCTCGAGGCCTCGATGCACCCCTCTCGGAGATCCTTCGGCGAAGCATCGGCGAAAACGCCACGCCCGGCCTGCAGTGCCATCTCCTCGAGCTTTCCCGGGCCGTTTCCGGCGCTCTTGTAGCGCGGGAACGCGTACCCGGCCACGAGGAGGTTGCGCGCCACGAAGTCGCGCGCCTCGTCCGCGCTCATCCTCAGGAGCGTGAAGGGAAAGTCGACGAGGGCGGACGTCTCACCGTTCTTCTCGAGAGTGCGCACGGCCGCGCGCAGGAGCCCGCGAGCCTTCCGCGGAGCCATCTCCTCCCCCGTGCCCGTGCCGAAGACGTACAGGCGCCTCGCAGGGCCGTCCGCGCCGAGCGGGACCGTCCAGACGGAGCCTTCGTTGCCGGCGTCGGGAGGCGCGCTGGCGCGCGCCGCCTCCCGGAGATTCTCGGGGACGGTTTCGAAGCGGGCGGGGCCCTTCTTTTCGGGCCGGGCGACAAAGGCGACGACGGCGTCGCGACGGGCGCCCTTCTTCTTCTTCTCGGCGGGGGAAACGATCTCGAGCTTCAAGCGTGACTCCTCCGTGGCGTGCGGCCCGGGGAGTCTAGCCGAGCCCGAATAGAATCCAGGAATGTCTCCCGCCGCGCTCGACGCAACGTCCCTGCCCGGCCTTCCGCCTCCCCGCCGTGGGAAGGTCCGCGACGTCTACGACCTCGGAGACCGCCTCCTCGTCGTCGCCACCGACCGGATCTCCGCCTTCGACGTCGTCCTGTCTCCGGGGATACCCGGCAAGGGCGCGGTCCTCACCCAGCTCTCGACCTTCTGGTTCCGGAAGTTCGGCGGGCTCGTGCAGAACCATCTCGTCGAGACCGACGCCGCCGCCTTTCCCGCCGAGCTCGCCTCCCACGCGGGCCTCCTCGCCGGGCGCTCCGTCCTCGTGAAGAAGTGCCGCGTCGTGCCGTTCGAGTGCGTCGCTCGAGGCTACCTCGCCGGCTCCGGGTGGAAGGACTACCGGAAGACCGGGTCCGTCTGCGGCGTTCCGCTTCCTTCCGGACTCCTGGAAGCGTCGCGGCTCCCCGAGCCGATCTTCACGCCGGCCACGAAGGCCGAATCGGGGCACGACGAGAACGTCCCGTTCGAGACGATGACCAGCGCGATCGGGCACGACCTCGCGTCGCGCCTTCGCGACCTGACCCTCGCGATCTACTCCGAGGCGGCGTCGTACGCCGCTTCACGCGGCGTCCTCGTCGCCGACACGAAGTTCGAGTTCGGACTCGACGAGGACGGAGAGGTCGTCTGGATCGACGAAGCGCTCACGCCCGATTCCTCGCGCTTCTGGCCCGCGACGTCGTGGCACGAGGGGGGCTCGCCCCCGTCATACGACAAGCAGTTCGTGCGCGACTGGCTCGAGACGACGGGCTGGGACAAGTCCCCTCCCGCGCCGGTCCTTCCCGCCGACGTCGTCGCCGGGACGCTCGGCCGCTACGTGGAGGCGTTCCGCGTCCTCACGGGCGTCGACCCGGTCCTGCCGGGCTGACGGACGCCGCGGTCCGAACGAGGAGCTCCTCGACGCTCGACACGGGAGTGACCGCGAGGTCCGGAAACTCCGCCGCCTCCGCGGCGTTTCCGGCCGGAACGAACGCCTCGGTGAACCCGAGGCTGACGGCCTCCTTGAGGCGGAGCGTCGCGTCCGTCACGGCCCGGACCTCGCCGAGGAGGCCCACCTCGCCGAAGGCGACGGCCCCCTTTGGCAACGCCACCTCCCGGACGCTGCCCGCCACGGCCGCCAGGACGGCGAGGTCCGCCGCGGGCTCCTCGCTCTCGGCGCCCCCCGCGATGTTCAGGAAGACGTCGTGGCCCGAGAGCGCGAGGCCGCCGTGCCGCTCGAGCACCGCGAGCAGGAGCGCGAGGCGCGTCCCGTCGAAGCCGATGGCGGTGCGCCGGGGCGTGCCGTACTTGACCGGCACCGTCAGCGCCTGCACCTCCAGCAGGAGAGGACGCGTCCCCTCGACGGCCGCGAGGATCGCCGAGCCGGGGCGGCCCCCGGTCCGTCCGCCGAGGTAGAGAGCCGAGGGGTTCGTCACCTCGACGAGCCCGGCGCCGGTCATCTCGAAGACGCCCAGCTCGTGGACCGGCCCGAAGCGGTTCTTCAGCGCTCGCAGCACGCGGTGCGCCTGAAAGCGCTCCCCTTCGAACGACAGGACCGCGTCCACGAGGTGCTCGAGGGTCTTCGGCCCGGCGAGCGTCCCGTCCTTCGTGACGTGCCCGACGAGGATCACCGGCGTCCCGCCCGTCTTGGCCTGCACGGAGAGGCGCGCCGCCGCGTCGCGCACCTGGGAGACCGAGCCCGGCGTCGAGGGAAGATCCGGAGAGGCCACGGTCTGGATCGAGTCGACGACGAGGGTCGTCCAGGACCTCTCCGCGGCCGCTTCCAGGATCCTGTCCACCGAGGTCTCGGCGAGGAGGTGGAGACCGTCGACGACCGCGCCGAGCCTGTCGGCCCGTAGCCTCACCTGCCGGGCCGATTCCTCCGCCGAGACGTAGAGGACCGGGCCCGCCCGCATGGCGAGCCGCGCCGCCACCTGCAGGAGCAGCGTCGACTTCCCGATCCCCGGCTCGCCGCCGAGGAGGACGACGGAGCCGGGGACGAGGCCTCCGCCCAGGACCCGGTCGACGTCGGCGAGGCCGGTCATCAGGCGGGGCGAGTCCGTTGCGTCCACGTCCCGCATCCTCAGGATGGGCGCCCTCCCGGCAGCCGTCGCGGCCCGCTCTCCCGGTCTCGCGGAGCGCTCGGGCTCGCCCTCGACGAAGGTGTTCCAGCCGCCGCACTCGGGGCAGCGGCCCAGCCAGCGCGGGCTCTGCGCGTCACAGGCCGAGCAGGTGAAGACGCGACCCGGCCGCCTGGCCATCAGAAGGCGCTGAGGGCGGCCGGCAGGAGCGTCTTGATGTCCTCGTCCTTCCAGCGGATCCCGGCGCCGAAGAAGAACGATCGGCCCGCGGGGTTGATGACGTCGGTGACGCCGCCGCGAACGAAGACCGCGCCCCGGGTCTGCCACTGGCCGAAGAGCTTCACCTGCGCGTTGCCTTCCGGCCGTCCGAAGTCCCAGGCTTCGCCCGTGAGCAGGAGCCGGTTCTTCAGGAGGTGCTGGTCGATCGCGACGCCCCCGCGCGACTCGATGAGGCCGGCCCTCAGCGTCGTGTCCTTGAAGCGGTAGCCGAGCTGGGCCGAGAGGCCGAACGCGTCCTCGGTCCGCGTGACCTTCGTCGTCACGACGGTCGGCGGCCCGCCGTCGACGCTCGTCTCGTAACGGTACGTCTCGTCGAACCGCCGCCCGTCCTCGAGGCCGATCATCTCGATGCGGTAGAACTTGTTCTCGCGCGGCGTCACGTCGACGCGAAACGCGCCCTTCCACGCCTCGGTCCGGGTCGCGTACTCGCCGTAGAAGCCGAGGTCGAGCTCGATCCGGTTGATCCGTGTGAGAGTCGTGTTCAGCGACTCGACGCCCGTCTTGATCGACGTGAGCGCCTCGTTCAGGTTGTCGTGAGCCGTCTCGTCGTTCAGGAGCTTGCCCATCGTCCCCTGCCCGCTGTCGAGCTTTCCGGTGATCGAGCTCAGGTTGTCGGCGGAGATCTTCAGCTTCCCCGACAGGTCCTCGATGTTCGCGACGGACCCCTTCACCCCCGACCGGTTCTCGTCCAGGATCCGGTCGAGCCTCGCGAGCGTCTCCCGGATCGACGAGGAGAACTCGCGCAGGTTCGCCATCGTCACGTCGACGTTCTGACGGTTCGACTCCACGAGGTTCTTCAGCTGCTCGGCGAGCGCCCCCACGTTGTCGACGATCCGGTTGATCTTCGCCTCACCCGTCTCGCCCCCCATGGATCCGGCCAGAGCACCGGTCAGCTCCTTGACGTCCTTGCCGATGTCGCTCGCCAGCTTCGTCAGCTCGTCGAACTCCACCGGCACGCGCCCGGGAATCCGGGCCCCCTCGGGAAGGCGCGGCCTCGCGGGGTCCCCCGCGAAGAGGTCGACGTACTTGTCGCCGAGCATTCCGAGGTTCTTCACCTGGCCCCAGGCCCCGTCGCGCAGCTCGACGTCTCCGTCGAAGACGAGCCGTGCCACGGCCGTGCCGTCCGGCAGGAGGCGGATGCCATCGACCTTCCCGACCCTCACTCCCGCGATCCGCACGGCCGACTTGTCGTCGAGCCCGGCCACGTCGGTGAAGGTAACCTCCGCCGAGGCGGGGCGCTCCTTGCCGGGGAACGGCAGGTCCTCGATCTTGAGGACGAGGACGGCCAGCGCGAGCAGGACGGCCAGCGCGAAGAGGCCGATCTTGGCGGTCGCGTTCATGCAGTTGCCTCCTCCGGGAACGAGGACTCGCCGTCCTCGCTCCCGTCGCCCCGGACGAACGCCCGGACGCGCGGGTCGTCCGACGCCTCGAACTCCCGCGGGGGCAGGTCGACCAGGATCTTTCCGCGATCGAGGAGCGCGACTCTCTCGGCGACCTCGAACGCGACCTTCAGGTCGTGGGTGATCGTCACCATCGTCGGGTTCATCCGGTCCCTCAGGTCGATCATCACGCGGGCCAGAACGTCCGTCGTGATGGGGTCGAGGCCGGTCGTCGGCTCGTCGAACAGGAGCACCTCGGGCTTCAGCGCGATCGCCCGCGCGAAGCCGACGCGCCGTCGCATGCCCCCGGAGAGCTCGGACGGGCGCTTGCCCTCGATGCCGTGCAGCCTCACGAGCGCGAGGCACTCCGCCACGCGCGTCCGCACCTCACCGGGGCTCATCTTCGTGTGCCGTTTGAGCGGGAAGGCGATGTTCTCCCCGACGGTCATCGAGTCGAAGAGCGCCCCCTCCTGGAAAGACATCCCGAAACGGCGGCGGATCTCGTCGCGCCGGGTGCGCGAGGTGGCCCAGAAGTCGTCGCCCTCGATCTCGACCGTCCCGGCGTCGGGAGCCAGGAGCCCGATCATGTGCTTGAGGAGGACGCTCTTGCCGGTGCCCGACTTGCCGAGAATGACGATCGAATCCCCCTTCGCGATCGACAGGTCGAGCCCGTCGAGGACCACCTTCGTCCCGAAATTCTTCCCGACTCCCGAGAGGCGGATCTCGGGAGGGGCCTGCGTGACGGGGACCGCGTCCGGCGCGCTCAGAACAGCACCTTCGTCAGGAAGAAGTCGGAGACGAGGATCGCGAGCGACCCGAGGACGACCGCCGCCGTCGTCGCCCGGCCGACGCCCTCCGCTCCGCCCTTCGTGTCGAATCCCTGCTGGCAGCCGATGAGCGTCAGGAGGAACCCGAAGACCGCCGCCTTGACCAGGCCCGACCAGAGGTCATTCAGGTCGAGGAACTGGAACGTGTTCTGGACGTAGACGACCGGGTTCGCGCCGAGCAGCCGCACCGCGACGAGGTAGCCGCCGGCGATTCCCAGGGCGTTCGCCAGGACGACGAGCATCGGGACGACGATGATGCCCGCGAGGATCCTCGGCACGAAGAGGTACTGGACCGGGTCGGTCGCGAGGGAGACGAGGGCGTCGATCTGCTCCGTCACCCGCATCGATCCGATCTCCGCGGCCATCGCGCTCCCCGATCTGCCGGTCACCATCAGGCCCGTGAGGACCGGCGCCAGCTCGCGGAGCATCGAGAGCGCCACGACGGAGCCGACCCAGGCCTCGGCGTGAAACCGCTTGAACCCGACGTAGGTCTGGAGGGCGAGGACCGCCCCGGTGAAGACCGCCGTGAGGAGAACGACCGGGAGCCCGTCGAAGCCGACCCGAACGACCTGCGTGGCGAGACCCCGGCCGTCGAAGGGCCTGCGAAAGAGGCCTCGGACCGTCAGACCCAGCAGGGTGACGCACCGGCCGTGGAACTCGAGGGCCTCGAGGGCGAAGCGGCCGACGGTCTCAAGCACGCCCATCGGGCCTCGCGTCGGACGGCGCGTCTCGGAATACGTGGATCAAAGGAGGATCTCCGCCGTCGATGATACGCGGCGCGATCGCCCGGTTCACATCCCGGCGCCTTCGGGCACCTGGGCGAGATCCGAGAAGCGGGTCGTCTCCCCCGACCAGCCCAGGGAGAACCGTCCCGTGGGGCCGTTCCTCTGCTTGGCGATGATGACCTCGCAGACGTTCTTGTCGGGGGTGTCCTTGTCGTAGTACTCGGGCCTCGAGAGGAAGATGACGAGGTCGGCGTCCTGCTCGATGGCCCCAGACTCGCGCAGGTCCGAGAGCTGCGGCTCCTTCTCCGACCCGCGTTGCTCCGTGCGGCGGGAGAGCTGGGCGAGGGCGATGACGGGGACGTCGACCTCCTTGGCGAGGGCCTTCAGCCCGCGCGAGTAGGCGCCGACCTCCTGCGTGCGGTTCTCGTACTTCTGGCGCGAGCCCATGATCTGCAGGTAGTCGACGAAGATCGCGTCCAGACCCTTCTGCGACTGCTTCAGCTGGAGCGCGCGCGCGCGCATCTCGAGGAGGGAGTTCGACGGCTGGTCGTCGATGTAGAAGCGCGCGTCGCGCATCTGCTGCGTCGTGTAGAAGAGGAACTTCTTCTCTTCCTTCGACAGGCGCCCCTCCCGCAGTCGCTGCAGGTTCACGCGTGCCTCGGCGCACTGGATGCGGAACCCGAGCTGGGGCGCGCTCATCTCGAGGGAGAAGAAGGCGACGCAGTAGCCGCTGTGGATCGTCAGGTACGAGGCGATGTTCAGCGCGAACGCCGTCTTTCCCATGCCCGGCCGCGCGGCGAGGATGATGAGGTCGGTCTTCTGGAAGCCCTGTGTCAGGGCGTTCAGCCGCGAGAAGCCCGTCGGCAGGCCCGTCAGCATCGAGCCGCGAGCCTGGATCTTCTGGATCTCCTCCTCGTTCTTCTCGGCGATCTCGGAGAGCCGGACGAAGCCGCCCCTGAGGCTCCCCTTGGCGATGTCGACGAGCTCCTGCTGGGCCGCCTCGAGGACGGCCTGCGCGTCGGGAGCGTCGACCGCGGCCCGCGCCGCGCGGCGCGACTGCACGATCAGCTGCCGGCGGAGCGCCGCCTCGCGGACGAGCTTGGCGTAGCTCTCGACGCTCTCGACGTCCGGGACGTTGTCGAGGAGCCCCGAGAGATAGGCCGTGCCGCCGGCCCGCGCGAGCCGGCCGTGCCTCTCGAGCTCGGACTCGACCATGACGAGGTCGATCGATTCCTTCCTGTCGGAGAGGGCGAGGCACGCCTCGTAGACGAGGCGGTGCGGCTCGGAGGCGAAGTCCTCGGGAACGACGTGCTCCATCACCCGCGTGAGGAGCGCGCCGTCGATCAGGAGCGCTCCGAGGAGGCTCCGCTCCACCTCCGGGCGCGAGGGCAGGGTCTCGAGTTCGGCAGGGACGACGGAAGCCATGGGTCGCCTGTTCTACACCATCCGCGCGCCGGAAGGATCAGCGGGGAGAGAGGTCGAGCTCCGCCCGCCCGGCCTGCCGCCTGCGGGCCGTCGCCGCCCGCGCGACGCTCTCCCAGAGCGGTGCGGCGAGCCGCCGGTCGCCCAGGCTCTTCCCGCCGCCTTCGGGAGAATGGAAATCGGACCCCGCCGTCTGGAGCAGGCCGAGCGCTTCGGCCGCCGAGGCGAACTCCTCCTCGCGCCCGTCGTTGTCGGGGTGGTAAACCTCGACGCCGTCGAGGCCGAGGCCGGCCCCTCTCCGCAGGAGCCCGGCCGGATCGCGATACCAGACGGGGTGAGCGAGAACTGCGAGGCCGCCGGCCCGGTGCACCGTTTCGATCGCCTCTCCGAGGCCCCACTTCGCCTTCGGGACGAAGGCCGGGGCGCCGTCGCCCAAGAATCGGTCGAACGCCTCTCCAAAGCTCTTCACGACCCCCTTCGCGACGAGTGCGCGCGCCACGTGGGGGCGACCGAACGCCCCGGCGCCGACCTCGGCCTTCAACGCCGGGAGGTCGAGGAGCACCCCGAGCTCCGCGAGCTTCGCGACCATCGCCTCACCGCGCCGGTCCCGCACCTCCCGGAACGAAGCGAGGCGCGCGACCAGGACCGGCTCGTCCGGGTCGAGGAAGAGCCCGAGGAGGTGAACGTCCTCTCCCCCGTCGTCGACGGAGAGCTCGGCGCCACCGGAGGCGACGAGGCCCGTGCCGCCGGCAGCCGCCACGAACTCCGGGACCCCGTGGACCGCGTCGTGGTCCGTCAGGACGGCGACGGACAGGCCCGCCGCCACCGCGCGCCGGACGAGCTGGGGCGGAGATTCGACGCCGTCCGAGAAGCTCGAGTGGAAATGGAGGTCCGCGCCGCCGAACGACACCCCGGTATCCTACAGGCCGTGAGGAGGAGCAGGGAGCCGGGGAACGGAAGACCGTTGCCCTTCTGGGCGGGGCCTGTGGTGGCCCTGGCCGCGGTGGGCACACTCTGGGCGTGCACGATCCACCACAAGGCACGGACCGCTGCCATGGCGGCCGACACGACCCGGGGCCTCTCCGTCTGCGTCCTCTTCTTCGACGGCCTTTCGAAGGCGGCCCTCGACCGCGCCGCCTCGACCGGCGACGTCCCGACGCTGAAGGCCGAGATCCTCGACCGCGGGCTGTCGGTCGACACGGCCGTCTCCTCCATCCCGAGCGAGACCTACCCGAACCTCGCGGCGCTCCAGACGGGGCTCTTCCCCGGGCACCACGGAATCCCCGCGAACATCTGGCTCGACCGGCGGCTCCAGATCCGCGAGGCGCACACGAACATCTTCCGCGCCTACTCGTCCGCCGAGTTCCTGACGCCCGACTCCAGGACGATCTTCGAGATGCTCCCGCCCGACTCCGTCGCCGTGACGACTCCGATGGCGCGCGGCGTCTCCGTCCACTCCACCAACCTCGCCACCGTCGTCGCCTCGTACCTGAGGAACGACTGGGCCTTCCTCGACCGCAAGACGATCGACGACCTCGGCGACGCCTACCACGGCGCGCTCTCGGCCGGCACTCTCCCCTCGATCACCTGGGGGCACCTCCTCGGCCCGGACGAGGTCGCCCACTACGAGGGCCCCGACAGCGAGGCGTCCCGCGCGATCCTCCGGGCGATCGACCGGAGCTTCGCCCGCCTCGTGCGGCGGCTCAGGCGATGGGGGGTCTACGACCGGGTCCTGTTCGTCCTCGTCGGAGACCACGGGCACGCGGGCTACACCCGCTCCGTCGCCGCGGACGAGCTGGTCCACCGGGTCCTCTACCGCTACCCGACCGGCGCCGACTGCACCACCGAGGACTGCGTCCTCGTCCCCCTGCGCGGGAAGCGCCCCGGCTCGTACGACGTCGGCGACGCGCAGGTCGTCGTGGGAGCCTACCGGGGCGCCATGATCTGGCTCCCGACGACGCGACCGACGGAGGAGGTCCCGCGGGCCGTCCTCAGGGCGCAGAAACGGAAGGCGAAGAAGAGCAGGGTGGACGGGATCGCCCCGCCGGTACCTCCCCGTTCGGACTTCGCCGCCGCGCTCGCGGACCTCCCCGAGATCCGCCTCGTCCTCACGCGCGGGCCCGAAGCAGGCTGGGTGGACGTCTACGGCCCGAAGGGACGCGCCGAAACACACCGCGAGGAGCGGGAGGACGGTGAGAGCGTCTACACCTACCGGCTGCTGGAGGGCGAGGACCCCCTCGCGTTTCCCTCTTCGCTCCTGGGCCGGCCCCTCTCCGCCGCCGAGTGGCTCGCGGCGACGGCCGCCACGGAGTACCCGGACCTGCCGGTGCAGGCCGTCGAGTTCTTCGACTCGCCGAGGGCTCCGGACGTCCTCGTTTCGCCGATCGACGGCGTCGGGTTCCGCGCCGGGCGCCTCGGCGGGCATGGAGCCCTCTCGCGCGTCGAAGCAGTCGTGCCGCTCGTCTTCGCCGGACCCGGCGTGAGGGCGGGGCGGCTCTTCGCGGCGCGCACGCTCGACCTGGCGCCGACGCTCCTTTCCTACCTCGGTGTCCCCTACGACGCCTCGGCAATGGACGGGCGGTCCCTCGAGATCCTCACCGAGCCACTCGGACCGCCCCCTCCGCTCCCGGCTCCCGACAGCCTCACTTTCGAGTAGGTCTCAGCGTTCGGATCCTGACGGTGTTCGTCGCCCCTTCCAGGGCCGCAGCCCCCGACACCTCGACGACGGTTGCCTGGGCGAGGCCGTGTGCCTGCAGAACGGCGTCCCCGTTCGCGATCATCCCCTCCACCGACGAGGAAGCCGGAATGCAGTACGAGACGACGTTCCTGAGGAGCGTGAGCCGGCGCCGAACCTCCTCGGAGTTCGTGATCGCAACGATCGGGATCCGGGAGTCCTCCTTCGAGAGCAGGCGCGCCGTCCGGCCCGACGCCGTGTAGACGACCATCGCCTGCGCCCCCGCGCGCCGCGCCGCGACGACGGCCATGTCGCAGACGACCGGCGTGTGGTCTTCCCCGTCGGAAATCCGGTGAGGAGGCTCGGCCGGCATCGGTCTCTGCGCCTCGGCCACCCGCGCGATCTCGTCCATGGTCCGGACCGCCTCGACGGCAAAAGCCCCGACAGCCGTCTCGCCCGAGAGCATCACGGCGTCCGCCCCGTCGTTCACCGCCCCGGCGACGTCCGACACCTCGGCCCGTGTCGGGACCGGGTGCTCGATCATCGACTCGAGCATCTGCGTGGCCACGATCACGGGAACCGACTTCTCGTGTCCCACCCTCAGGATCGCCCTCTGCGCCCCGGGGACGGCCGCCAGGCCGATCTCGACGCCCAGGTCCCCGCGCGCCACCATCAGGACGTCCGATGCGGCGGCGATCTCGCGGAGACTGCGCACCGCTTCCACCCGCTCGATCTTCGAGACGATCCACGGTCGGCGTTCCGGCGGCGCTTCCGCGATCAGGCGGCGGAGAGTCCTCACGTGCTCCACGGTCCGCACGAACGAGAGGCCGACGAACTGGATTCCCGCCTCGAGCCCCTCGCGCAGGTCACGGCGGTCCTTCGCCGTCACGGCCGGGGCCGAGAGAACGGAGCTCGGGAGATTGACGCCGGCCCCTTTCCTCACGGTGCCACCGGCGAGGACCCGGGCCTTCAGCGAATCGCTGCCACGGCTCAGGACCTTCAGCTGGATCAGCCCGTCGGCAATCCGGATCTCGGCCCCCGGCTCGACCTCGGAAAGAAGAGCCGGGTAGGTGACGGAGATCTGCTTTCCGGCACCGCGGCGCTGCCCCGGGACGATCTCGACGAGGTCCCCGTCCTTCCAGACCGTCGTGTCTCCCTCGATGGGACCCACCCGGATCTTCGGCCCGCCAAGGTCGAGAAGGATGCCGACCGGTCGTCCCACCACCTTCTCGGCGGCGCGGACGAGGGCCACGCGGCGCGCGATGTCTCCCGGCGCGCAGTGCGCGCCATTGAAGCGAACGACGTCTACGCCCGCCGCGAGGAGACGGACGAGCTCGCCCTCCCTCTCGGCCCGGGGTCCGATCGTCGCGACGATCTTCGTGGCGCGAGGCTCCCGCGTCGGCTTGACCATCCGGATCCTCCTGTGAACCGTATGATCGCCCCATGACTTCGAAACCGGAATCCCTGGCCGCCGCGGATCTCGGGGCGCACGCCCTTCCTCCGTCGAGCGATCCGCGGATCGACGGCATCGCTCCCCACGTCCGGGAGATCATCCGAATCCTCGGCCTCTCCCCGGAGGCGGATCCCAACCTCGTCGACACCGACCGCCGGGTGGCGAAGATGTACCTCGAGATCTTCTCGGGCCTCGACGAGGGAACCCGCCCGAACCTGACGACCTTCCCGAACGACGAGCACTACACGGCGATGGTCATCGAGAAGGAGATCCCTTTCTACTCGATGTGCACCCATCACTTCGTCCCCTTCTACGGGCACGGGCACATCGCCTACATCCCGAACGAGAGGATCGTCGGGCTCTCGAAGCTCCCCCGCCTCCTCGACTTCTTCGCGAAACGTCCCCAGCTCCAGGAGCGGCTCACCGAACAGGTCGCGGGTGTCCTCGAGGAAGAGCTGAAGCCGCTCGGCGTCATGGTCGTCATCGAGGCCCGGCATCTCTGCGTCGAGATGCGTGGAGTCCGCAAGCCCGGCTCCGTCACCGTGACGTCGGCGATTCGCGGCGTCTTCAGGCAGAAGGCCGTGCGGGAGGAATTCCTGGATCTACTGAGACGACCGGGGTGAAATGACCCCATCGACCTCGAAACAGGGGTCCGGGGGGCGCGCGAAGCTCAGCCCCCCGGCGAGCCCTGGATCTACTGATACGCAGGGGATGAGCCCCGGGCTCACCTGAGCCAGCCCGGGAACGCTCCCGCCTTCCGGGCCTCCTCCTGCAGGGCCTCCCAACGTCCCTTCGCGCTCCGGTGCTCGACGCGAGCCTTCTCTGCCAGGTCGCGCGCCTCGATGACGCGGATGACGAAGGAGTTCCGCTCCGCCTCGCCGACGCCGAGGTACGACCTCTCGGCCGCCTGCAGCTGCGCCTCGGCCGCGGCGAGATTCGCCTCCGCCTCGTCGAAGACCCCGCGCGCCGCCCCGGCCCGTTCCCTCCAGTAGGCTTCGCCACGCCCCTGGTTGTCCGTCGGAGCCTTCTCTTCCGGAACCGGAGCGGGGGCGGGAGACGATCCGGGCGGAGGGGCCGGCGACGGAACCGGAGCCGGGGCCGGCGTTCCGGTCCGTGCCCCCTCGAGAATCTTTCGGGCGTCCTCCGAGCTCGTCTTCATCCGCACCCGGTCGCCGAGGGGAGGCGTCGCGAACGGGCCAGGTGTCGGCCGGACCTTCGGAGCCGGAACAGCGGTCTCGACCGCACCCGGTGCATTGGCGCGCCCCGTAGCCTCCGTGTCGACGCGCACGACCGGGATGGAAACGAGGGTTCCGGAGCCCTTGAGGCGACCGACGAACCGCCCGTCGCGGTTCTGCGGCGGGGCTTCGAACGCCACCCGTGTCCCATCCGCCTGGACGAGGACCCACGGGCGGCCGGGTGCCGGCGTCACGGTACCGGCGGCCGCGGGCGGCATGGGCGGCGTGGACCCGGAGGCGAAGGCCGCCAGGCCCAGGGCGAAAGCGATTTCAGCCCTCACGCGACCTCCGCCAGGAGGGCGCCGGCCGCGTCCAGGCCCATCAGGGTGCGCACCCCATGCCAGCAGAAGTCCTCTCCCGGCACGAGCGCAACCCGCGCGGACGGCACGGCCCGCGTCCAGTGCGCTCGCTCTGCGTCGCCGAACGGGAAGGGTTCGTCGGGCAGGACGACGAGCTGGGGCCTGAGCGCCGCGAGCTCCTCTTCGCCCGTCTTCGGCCAGGGCCCGCCCGCCGCCGGAAAGACGTTCACCCCTCCGAACGTCTCGAGAAGATCGGAGATGTAGGTCCCGGCCGCAGCGGCCATCCAGGGCCCCTTCCAGATCAGGTAGGCGAACCTGACCGCACGGCCCGCCCGGGCGGCCGCGAGCTTCTCCTCGATGGCCCGCGCCCACCCTTCCGCCGCGTCATCGGTTCCCGTCAGCCCGCCCAGGCGCCGAAGCAGCGGCGGGACGTCCGCGACGCGCGCCGGGTGGCTCACGTCGACCCGGTGCCGCTTCGAGAGCTCGGCGACATCGGCGTCGCGGTTCTCTTCGGCGTTGCAGAAGACGAGGTCCGGCGCCAGCGCCGCGATCGCGTCGAAGTCCGGATTCTTCGTTCCCCCGACGCGCGGGATCCCCTCGAGCGCCTCGCGGGGGTGAACGCAGTAGCGCGTCACCCCGGCGAGGCTCCCGCCGAGCCCGAGCGCGACGAGGCTCTCCGTGATCGACGGGCAGAGGGAGACGATCCGCATCAGGCGGCCGGCTTCTTCCTCCCGAGCAGCTCGTCCAGGATCTCCTTCGAGCCCTTCTTCACGTCCTCGTGGAGCGAATCGCCGTGGGCGTCCATCGTGACGATCAGCGGGAAGTCCTTCACTTCGTAGATCCACATCGCCTCGGGAACGCCGAGCTCTTCGAGGTGCTTCACCCCGAGGACCCGGACGACCCGCCGCGCGAGGACCTGGGCCGCGCCACCGATCGCGTGGAGGTAAACCGCGCCGTGCTCTTTCAGCCCGGCGAGCGTCTTCAGGCCCATGCCCCCCTTGCCGACCACGCCGCCGAAGCCGTAGTTCCCGATGACGGCCGCCTGGTAGGGCTCCTCGCGGATCGACGTCGTCGGACCGGCGGCGAGGACGCTCCAGGAGCCGTCCTTCTCCTTCCGCATGACGGGACCGCAGTGGTAGAGGATCGAGCCGCGCAGGTCGAGGTCCGGGTACTCCGGCCAGGTCTTGACCCAGAGCTTGTGGAGGGCGTCCCGTCCCGTGACCATGAGACCGGAGACCTCCACCGCGTCGCCACGCTTCAGCGATCGGACGACCTCGGGAGTGAGGGGCGTCGTGAGCTTCCTCGCCTCGCTCATTGCGCGTACACCGCCTTTCCGGAAGGAGCGACCTCGACGGAGGCCCGTCGTGTCGCCCAGCACATGTAGCTGACCGAAACGAAGAACGACGCCGGAAGGCGCGCGAGGTGCGTCATCTTCACGCCGAGGAGCGTCGTCCGGCCGCCGAACCCCATCGGCCCGACGCCGAGGAGGTTCCCCTTCTCGAGGAGCTCGTCCTCTGCAGCGGCCAGCGCGGGCTCCGGGCTCCGGTCGCCCAGCTTGCGGAAGAGCTGCCGCTTCGCCTCGGCCATCCCGCTCGCGCGGTCGCCGCCCATGCAGACGCCGAGGATCCCGGGCGAGCAGCCTTTTCCCTGAGCCTGGAAGACGGCGTCGAGGACGGTCCGCTTCACGCCTTCGAGGTCCCTGTCGGCCCCCAGCTCCGAGTTCGGGAGCGAGTACTGCGACCCCACGTTCTCGCAGCCGCCTCCCTTCAGGATCAGGTCGGCCCTCAGGCCGGCCCGGGCGTGCTCGTGAACGTGGACGATCGGCATGCCGCGTCCCGGGGCGTTCCCCGTGTTCTTTCCGCTCAGGGTGTCGACCGAGTTGGGACGAAGGTAGCCGCTCGCCGTCGCGACCTCGGTCGCCTTCGCGGCGGCCTTCTCGATCGCGCGGATCGAGACGCCCCGCGGCGCCGCGACCTCGAAGAGGGGCATGCCCGTGTCCTGGCAGACGGGCCGCGACGTCGCCGCCGCGAGACGCGAGTTCTCGAGGAGAACCCCGAGCGTCTCGCGGGCCACCGAACCTTCGTCCTCGCGATCCCGGGCCGCCTCGATCGCGGCCAGGACGTCCGGAGGCATCGACGTGGCGGCGCGGCGTATCAGCTCGGTGAAGGTCGCGACGAGGGACTTCTCGGCGAACGGATCGACCGGGACCGAGTCCCTCGAAAGGACTGTGACGGGCTTCTTCGCGGGAGTGGCCTTCCCCGCGCCAGTGGACTTCCTCGCGGGCGCGGCCTTCTTCGCGACGGCGGGAGCCTTCCGTGCGATGAAACGCGCAACCCCGGGCTTCGCGGCGGCAGCCTTCGGGGCGACGCCCTTCTTCGCAGGCGCCGGACGGGCCGGTTTCCTGGGTTTCTTCTGCGCCATCTTCGCGTGACCTCCGGTCTTCAAGGATAACCCCGGGGCAAGGGCGGTTCGCACGGCCGGATCCGGAACGCGGCGTTTGCGGCTAACATCGTCGGTTTACCCGTTTCCGCCCGCGGCAGAGCCATGGGGCGCACGGGAGGAGGTGTACCCGCATGTCGACAGTCCCTTCACCCGCCGCGGGCTCGCCGGCCACCTTCGCCGTCAACGACTTCTCCCTGCAGGTCGCGACGGCGAACGGCTCGGGGTCCCAGACGGCGAACAACGTCCTGCTCCGGTCGATCTTCCGGATGGGGGTCCCCGTCTCCGGCAAGAACCTCTTCCCGTCGAACATCCAGGGACTCCCCACCTGGTTCACGATCCGGGCGAGCCGCCACGGCTACATCGGGCGGAAACGCGAGCTGGACGTCCTCGTCCTGATGAATCCCGAGACCGCGACGGAGGACACCCTCGGGGCGGCCCCGGGGACATCGGTCGTCTACGAGAAGAAGCTCTCCGTCGAGAAGCTCCGCGAGGATCTCCGGCTCTTCCCCGTTCCGTTCTCCGAGCTGGCGGCGAAGCTCCCGCTCCCGCCCGACCAGGCGAAGCTCCGCCGCCTCCTCGTGAACATGATCTACGTCGGCGTCCTCTCCGACCTGATGGAGATCGACCCGGCAGAGATCGAGGCGTCGATCCGCCGGCAGCTCGGTGGAAAGGCGAAGGCCATCGACCTGAACCTCGCGGCGATGCGCCTCGGGGCCGAGCACGCGGCCTCGGCATTCCCCCAGAAGCTTCCCCACCGCGTCGAGCGGATGGACGCGACCGCGGGCAAGCTCATCATCGACGGCAACTCCGCCTCGGCCCTCGGCTGCCTCTTCGGTGGCGCGACCGTCTGTACCTGGTACCCCATAACCCCCTCGTCCTCCCTCTGCGAGACGTTCATCGACCTCTGCGCGGAACACCGCGTGGACCCGGGGACGGGCAGGGCGACGGCGGCCATCGTCCAGGCCGAGGACGAGATCGCCTCCATCGGCATGGTCCTGGGCGCCGGCTGGGCCGGGGCGCGGGCCTTCACGGCGACATCGGGCCCCGGCATCTCCCTCATGTCCGAGCTGATCGGCTACGGCTACTACACCGAGATCCCGGCCGTCATCTTCGACGTACAGCGCGTCGGCCCGTCGACCGGCCTGCCGACGCGAACGATGCAGGGAGACGTCCTCATCTGCCACACGAACTCCCACGGCGACGGCAAGCACCCGGTCCTCTTCCCCGCCTCGCCGGAGGAGTGCTTCTCGATGGCCCAGGAGGCCTTCGACCTCGCCGAGCGGCTCCAGACGCCGGTCTTCGTCCTGACGGACCTCGACCTCGGGATGAACAACTGGATGGCCGACCCCTTCCCGTACCCCGCGGCGCCGTTCGACCGCGGGAAGGTCCTGGACGCCGACGGCGTGGAGCGGCTGAAGGGCACCTGGGGCCGGTACAAGGACGTCGACGGCGACGGCATCCCGTGGCGGACGCTCCCGGGAACGGACCACCCGAAGGCGGCCTACTTCACGCGGGGCTCGGGGCACAACGAGGCCGCCGGCTACACCGAGAAGGCGCAGGACTACGTGAGAAACGTCGAGCGCCTCGCGAGGAAGCTCGAGACGGCTCGCGCGCTGCTCCCGAAGCCGGCGACCGAGGACCGCCCCGGTGCGACCGCGGGACTCCTGGCCTTCGGCACCTCTCACTACGGGACGACCGAGGGGCGCGACCTGCTCGAGCGCCAGCACGGCCTGCCGCTCGACTACCTCCGTCTCCGGGCCCTGCCGCTGGGTCCCGAGGCGCGCGCGTGGATCGACCGGCACGAGGTCGTCTACGTCGTCGAGCAGAACCGCGACGCCCAGCTCGCCGCGCTCCTGCGCGACGAGCTGCCCGCCCACGCCACCCGCATCGTCTCCGTCCTCCAGTACGACGGCCTCCCGCTCGACGCCACGACGGTCGTCGACGGCGTTCTCTCCCACCGCGGACGCACCGGAGGTGCCCGATGAGCGCCACGCTCCCCGCCGCCCCGAAGACGAACCGGATCGGCCTCGCGAAGGCCGACTACGAGGGGGCGAAGTCGACCCTCTGCCTCGGCTGCGGCCACGACGTCATCACGAAGCAGATCGTCACCGCCTTCTTCGAGCTCGGCATCGAACCGCGGAGGGTCGCGAAGTTCTCGGGCATCGGGTGCTCGTCCAAGACACCTGCCTACTTCCTGAACCGCGCGTGGGGAGTCAACGCCGTCCACGGACGGATGCCCTCCGTGGCGACGGGGGCGCTCCTGGCGAACCCCGAGCTGGTCGGCATCGGCGTCTCGGGAGATGGCGACACCGCCTCGATCGGCGTCGGGCAGTTCGTCCACCTCGTGCGGAGGAACATCCCGCTCGTCTACGTCGTCGAGAACAACGGCGTCTACGGCCTCACCAAAGGGCAGTTCTCGGCCACGGCCGACGTCGGATCCACGCTGAAGGGCGGCGGGGCCAACGACCTCGTGCCGATCGACATCTGCGGCCTCGCCATCGAGCTCGGCTGCGGCTTCGTCGCTCGCTCCTTCTCCGGCGACATGAAGCAGCTCCAGTCGATCCTGCAGGCCGCGATCACGCACCGGGGAACCTCGGTCATCGACGTGATCTCCCCCTGCGTCACCTTCAACGACCACGAGGGGTCGACGAAGAGCTACAAGTACGCCAAGGACCACGAGGAGCCGCTGCACGATATCGGGTTCGTGCCGTACTTCGACGACACGGTCGCCGAGGTCCCGCCCGGCGAGGTCAGGGACGTCCCCTTCCCCGACGGGAGCGTGGTCCGCTTCCACTCCGTCGGACGCGACTACGACCCGACCGACAAGGACCAGGTCCTCGCGACCCTCCACCGGAGCCGCACGGCGAAGGAGTTCCTGACCGGGATCCTCTACCTCGAGCCGGAAAAGCCGAGCTTCGCGAGGCTTCTCAACACCGTCGAGGAACCCCTCACGACCCTGGGCGAGGAGCGTCTGCGCCCGTCCCGCGAGGCGCTCGCGGCGATCCTCGAGGCCTATCGGTGACGCGCGTCGCGAAGTCCCGGCGCTTCCAGGCCCGCGGAGCGGCCGGGTCCGAATCGGCTCATAATCATCGGATGATCCAAAGCCTCAGGACCCTGCGCCCCGGCATCGCTCTCCTCGCGCTCGGGCTCTTCGCCACGGGCTGCGCCACCACCGCCCCCGAGACGACCCTTCCCGGCCGCAACCTGGCCCTCATCGACGTGCAGTACCCCGAGAGCCGGATGTCCGGTGTCGCCATGGCGGCCGGGGAAGAGACCCCGACGGCCCGGATGGGCAAGTCGCTGATTCGGGAGCTCGGCCGCGACGGCAAGTTCCAGGTCGTCGACGCCCGGGGCGCCGGCGTCCGTCCTGCCGAGCTCGGTAAGGACGCGGCGAAGACGGCGGCGCTCGTGCGGTCGGCCCCCGCGGATGCGTACCTCGGCGTGCGCCTCCTCGACTGCGCCGCCCGCGCCATCACCGAGACCGAGCGGCGCGGCAGCGGGCCGACGGCTGTCGAGGTGACGGTCTACCTGTTCCGGGGCGAGTGCACGGCCGAGATGACGGCCTACGACCCGACCGGGAAGATCCTCAAGGTCCTCCAGAAGAGCGGACGCTGGGACAGCCCGCGCCAGGAGCGCCCCGACTCGGGCGCCATGCAGTCGCAGGCCCTGACGAACGCCGTCGACAACACGGCCAATCGGATCGCCCGCGAGTTCAAGCCCGGACAGGCTGGAGCGCCCGCGGCGGCTCCCGAGACGAAGTAGGAGACCCGGTCCGGCGACGGGCGGGGGGCCGGTGCACGACGCACCACCCCCCGGTCGGCGATCAGACCTTCGCCGGGACCTTCGCCTCCACCCCGAGAGCATCGGCGGCGATCGCCTCCTGCTCCATCGCAAAGACATGGTGAGAGCCGGGGGCGGGGCTCGCCGAGGCGCGCCGGCCGGCGTACCTGAGCGGCCTCTCGACATCCGCGCCGGGGACCGCGCCGTCGAGGAACTGCTCGCGGACGAATCGCCAGGCGCCCATGTTCCTCGGCTCTTCCTGGGCAAAGACGAGCGTCGCGTCCTTCGGGTAGCGGCCCAGGACCCGCCCGAGCGCCTCGCCCGGGAACGGATAGATCTCCTCGAGCCGGACGATCGCCACGTCGGACCGCCCCGCCTTCTCCCTCGCCGCGAGGAGCTCGTAAACGAGCTTGCCGCTCGCGACGACGACGCGCCGGACGCCGTCCGCCCCGCCCGCCGCGAAGGCGGCGTCGTCGAGGACCGGCTGGAACGCGCCGTCGGCGATCTCGTCGAACGTCGAGACCGCCTTCGGGTGGCGCAGGAGGCTCTTCGGCGACATGACGATGAGCGGCCTCCGCACGTCGTCGCGCATCTGCCGCACGAGGAGGTGGTAGTACTGCGCGGGCGTCGTCACGTTGACGACGCTCATGTTGTTCTCGGCGCAGAGCGTCAGGAACCGCTCGAGGCGCGCCGAGGAGTGCTCCGGCCCCTGCCCCTCCTGCCCGTGCGGGAGGAGGAGGACGAGGTCGCAGGTCTGGTTCCATTTCTGCTCGGAGCCGGCGATGAACTGGTCGATGACGATCTGCGCCCCGTTCGCGAAATCGCCGAACTGCGCCTCCCAGAGGACGAGCGACGACGGATCGGCCACGGCGTACCCGAACTCGAAGCCCATGACCCCGAACTCGGAGAGGAACGAGTCGATCACCTCGAAGCGGGCCTGCGGCTCGGCGATCGCGTTGAGCGGGACGTACTCCTGCCCCGTCTTCGGGTCGGCGAGGACCGAGTGGCGGTGGCTGAACGTGCCTCGCCCCGAGTCCTGCCCCGACAGGCGCACCGGCGTCCCCTCCTGCAGGAGCATCCCGAACGCGAGCATCTCTCCGCCCGCCCAGTCGATCTCGGGGCGGCCGCTCGCGTAGTCGGCCCGCTTCTTGAGGAGCGGGCGCAGCTTCGGGTGGACCTCGAAGCCGGGCGGGAGCGTCGAGACGGCCGTTACGACCCGATGGAGCCTCTCGCGGACGCTCCCGCCGGGCTCGTAGCGGGGGGCCGCCGGGGCGAGGAGCGAGTCCGAGAAGGCGCCGCGGGTGCGCGTGGCCGCGGAGGCGTCGTAGGCCTTCTCGAGCTTCTGCTTCGCCTCGACCCAGACGTGCTCGACGTCGGCCGCCGTCAGGAGGCCGTCCCTCACGAGAGCGTCGCCGTAGAGGCGGGCGACGGACGAGTGGTTCCGGATCTTCGCGTAGAGGAGCGGCTGCGTGTAGCTCGGCTCGTCCCCCTCGTTGTGGCCGTAGCGCCGGTAGCAGACCATGTCGACGACGACGTCGTGGCCGAACGCCTTCCGGTACTCGATCGCGAGGTCGACCGCCTGGACGACCGCCTCCGGGTCGTCGCCGTTGACGTGGAAGATAGGGGCCTGGACCGCCTTGGCCACGTCGGTGCAGTACGGCGAGGAGCGCGCGTCCTTCGGGTTCGTCGTGAAGCCGATCTGGTTGTTCACGATGACGTGGATCGTGCCGCCCGTCTGGTACCCCTCGAGCTTGCACATGTTGAGCGTCTCGGCGACGAGCCCCTGGCCCGCGAAGGCGGCATCGCCGTGGAGGAGAATCGGGAGAATCTTCTCCCGCGCCTTGTCTCCCGCCCGTTCCTGCTTGGCGCGCACCATCCCCTCGACGACCGGGTCGACCGCCTCGAGGTGGCTCGGGTTCGGCGCGAGGCCCAGCTTCACCGTCTTCCCGTCGGGCGCCTGGTGGGTCCCGACCGCGCCGAGGTGGTACTTCACGTCGCCAGAGCCCTGGATCGACTGCGGGTCGAGGACGTCCTCGAACTCCGCGAAGATCCGGTCGACCGCCTTGCCGACGACCGTCGTGAGGATCGTCAGGCGCCCGCGGTGCGGCATCCCGATGACGGCCTCCTCGACGCCCATCTCCGCGGCCCGGTCGAGGAGCCGCGTGAGGAGCGGGATGGCCGCCTCGCCCCCCTCGAGGGAGAAGCGCTTGTGGCCGACGTACTTGGCGTGGAGGAACTTTTCGAAGCTCTCCGCCTCGACGAGCTTTGCGAGGAGGCGCTTCCGGTCCTCCGCCGAGAGCGTGGCGAGGTTCCGGCAGGACTCCATCCGCTCCATGAGCCACGCCTTCTGGGCGGGGTCCTGGATGTTCATGAACTCGGCGCCGATCTTTCCGCAGTAGGTCTGCCGGAGGACCTCGAGGACCTCCCGGAGCGTCGCCTGGTCGCGGCCGGCGAGACCGTTCGTGATGAACTTCCGGTCGAGATCCCAGATCGTGTAGCCGAAGGTCGCCGGGTCGAGCTCGGCGTGGTACGGGGGCGTATCGAAGCCGAGCGGGTCGAGGTCGGCGAGGAGATGGCCGCGGACGCGGTAGAAGTTGATGAGCGGGAGGATCCGCGCCTGCTTCTCGACCGCCTCCAGGCGGGAGGCACCGCCGAGGAAGGGCGGGTTCTTGTCCGGCTCCCAGGCGACGGGACGGTGCGGCACGCGCAGGTCGCCGAAGATCCGCTCGTAGAAGCCGCCTCCGCCGAGGAGGAGCTCCTGGAGCGTCGCAAGGAACGCCCCCGACTCGGCTCCCTGGACGATCCTGTGGTCGTACGTGGACGTCACGGCCATGACACGGGAGATGCCGAGGCTCGAGACGACCTCGTCCGGCATCGCCTGGTACTCGGGCGGGTAGCCCATCGCCCCCGTGGCGACGATGCACCCCTGCCCCGGCATGAGGCGCGGGGAGGACGACGTCGTGCCGAGAGTGCCGGGGTTCGTGAGCGAGATCGACGTCCCGAGGAAGGCTTCCGGCTCGATCGTCCCGCGGCGGGCCTTCCCGACGAGGTTGTCGAACGTCGCCACGAACTCGGCGAAGTCGAGCTCCTCGGCCAGCTTGATGTTCGGGACGAGGAGGGTCCGGGAGCCGTCCTTCTTCGTCACGTCGACCGCGACGCCGAGGTTCACGTGTGGCTTCTTCACGCGCTGCGGCCGCCCCTCGGCCTCCGCGTAGGCGTCGTTCATCCCCGGGTGCTTCTCGATCGCCCTCACGATCGCCCAGGCGACGAGGTGCGTGAACGAGATCTTCGACTGGCGCACGGCCTCGCGGTGGTGGTTCAGGATCCGCCGGTTCTCCTCCATCGCCTTGACCGGGAGGACGCGCTGGGAGGTCGCGGTCGGGACGGAGAGGGAGGCGTCCATGTTGCGCGCGATGGTCGCGGAGCCGCCGACGAGGGGCTGGAGCTTCTCGCCGGGGCGCAGCTGCGGCGCCGGGGATCGGGGCGAGGGAACAGGGGACGGGACCGGGGTCGGCGCCGCGACGAGAGGGACGCCGGCCGCCGGAGGAGCGAACTCGGGAGCGGCTGGCGCCATCTCCGAAGGGCCGGAAACCGGGGTGCCCCCGGCGCGGGCCCTCTTCTCGAACTGCTCGAACGTCCTCCGCCAGTCGTCTCCCACGGTGCCGGGGTTCAGCCGGTACTGCGCGTAGAGCTCGAGTGCGAAACCGGCGTTGTCGCCGAACGATTCGGTGAGGGCGTCGAGGACGGTGTCGTACATTCGGATCTCCCTCTGGTCCGGCCGCTCCCGCCCGACGGGGCGGCGCGTCGGCACCCGCGCGCCGTGGGTGGGCCGGCGAGCCGATGATTTTACCCCGCCCGAGCCGACCCGCCCCTGGCGGCCCCCGTCCGCGGCCCACCGGGAGACAATCCCCACCGATGAGCCTCTGGGATACCGGCGTCGACCTGGGTGCCACGCTCGTGAAGGCCGTAGCCGTGCCGGCCGACCAGCCTCTCGGTTCGTTCGAGACGTTCGTCGCCCCGGCGGGGGACGAGCGCCTCCTGGACGCCTTTCTCCTCCGCCACTCGCTCCGCCACGTCGCGGCCACGGGCGGCGGCGCCTCGGCGCTGGCCGACAGGCTCGGCCCGACACGGAACGTCACCGTCGTCGACGAGTTCGCCTCCTGGGGGGCGGGAGAGCCTCTCCTGACCAGCCGCGCCGGTCTCGCCCTCGCCCATCCGCACCTCCTCGTCAGTCTCGGGACGGGGACGTCGATCCTGCGCATGGGCGGGGACGGCGCCGTCGCCCGCGTCGGCGGAACGGCGCTCGGCGGGGGGACTCTCCGGGGCCTCGGCCGCCTGCTTCTCGGAACGGACGACCACGACCGCCTCGTCGCCCTCGCCGCGGCAGGCGACCGGCGTCACGTCGACCTGCTCGTCGGCGACCTCTACAAGCCCGGGGGAATCGCCCTCGTCCCCGACCTGACGGCGGCGAACTTCGGCAAGGCCCACGAACCGCGGGCCGCCGACGTCGCCCACGCCCTCCTCGGCCTGGTCGGCGAAAACGTCGCTCTCCTCGCCGGGCAGATCGCCGTCGCCCTCGCCTCCTCCGCCGACGACGGAACGCCTCGCCGCAGGCCCGACGTCCTTTACGCGGGCTCCACGCTCCGCAACAACCCGCTCCTCGTCGAGATCCTCGGGAGCGTCACAGCCCTGGTCGGAGCCCAGGCCTCTTTCCTCCCCCTCGGAGAGTTCACCGGCGCGCTCGGCTCCCTGGCGCGCGTACGTGCGGGAGGCTGACGCCCCGCGTCCGCGGTGCGAGACTCCGCGGATGGACGCGACGACTTCCTCCGTCTCTCCTCTCCTCGACCTCGAGGGCCGCGTCGCCCTCGTCACCGGTGCCTCCCGCGGCATCGGCGCCGCCACGGCGAGCCTGCTCGGCCTCTGCAACGCCCGGGTGGCGATCCACTTCGGGAAGAGCCGGAGGGAGGCCGAGGCGGTCGCAGACGGCATCGCCCGGTCCGGGGGGCCGCCGGCGGCCGTGTTCCAGGCCGACCTCGGCAGCGATGACGAACGGCGGCGCCTCCACCGCGAGGTCGTGGCCGCCCTCGGCGACCCGCTGCTCCTCGTTCACAACGCCGGGATCTACGTGAGGAACCCCTTCGAGGAGACCGACGACGCCGCCTTCCTCTCCCGATGGAGGACGACGCAGGCCGTGAACCTCGAGTCGGCGGCACACCTGACTCTCCTTGCGCTCCCGGCGATGCGCGCCGCCCGGTTCGGGCGGATCGTCATGGTCGCCTCCCGGGCCGCCTTCCGCGCCGAGACCGACGCGGCGAGCTACGCCGTCTCGAAAGCCGGGATGGTCAGCCTCGCACGCTGCCTGGCCAGGAACGAGGGGCCGCGCGGCATCACGGCGAACTCCATCTGCCCCGGCTGGGTCGACACCGACATGGCGCGCCCCGATTTCGCCACGCGCAGAGCAGAGATCGAAGGGGAGATCCCGCTCGGGCGCATTGCGACCCCCGAGGACTGTGCCAGGGCGATCCTCTTCTACCTCTCCCCGCTGGCTCCGTACGCCAACGGGACCGCCCTGGGGCTCAACGGAGGGTCGTTCCTCCACTGACGTCTTGCGCAACGCGGCCGTCTCCCGCCAGACCCGGCGCGCTCCTTCCCCGGAAATCCGTGCGGAATCCTCCGGACAGGAGGAGAATCAGCATCTTGAGGCGTTGGCCCGGGCCCCTTGTCCTCGTGTTGTCCCTCGCAGGCGCGGCCGCGGCGCTCGGCCAGCCCCGGATCGAGCTGCCCGCAGGCCTCCCTCAGCAGTTTCGTCTCTACGCCGCCCCTCCCGCCCTCGAATCCTCGGCACCCCTCGCAGGATTCGACACGACGAAGGGAGAGAGCCTCGTCCGGCTCCCCGGCGACTCCGACTCGGTCTTCACGCTGGGCGGCCCCGGCCCTTCGGGAGAGCCGCGCGTCCGCCTCGCCGTCGAGGTGAACGAGGCCGTCCTCCGGGTCCTGGCTCCCGACCCCAAGGTCGAGTCGAACGACACCCGGCCTCGTTCGGGGGGCGACTGGAAGCCGATCGACGCTTCCGGGCGTCCCTACCAGCTGCGACTCGGCGCCCGCATCATCTGGTAGAGCGACGAAGACGGGAACGCCCCGGAGCATCCGGGGCGTTCGTCCGTTCCGGTGTGTTCGCCTCGATTACGCGGCAGGCTTTGCGGGCGCGGGCGCCGGGGGCTTTGGAGGCGGTGGCGGGACCCGGTTGATCGCAGCGTTTCGAGCCAGTGTCATCGGGAGGAGCGACAGGCCGGAGGGCTCGAACTGCCCCGCCTTCTTCGCCGGGCTCGCGCCGTAGTAAGGCCGGTAGCCGTAGCCGGGGCCGCCTTCGCCGGTGTCCGAAGGCTTCTCCGTCAGCTCGGGAATCCCGTAGATGGCGTCCTGGCGCGAGAAGTACGACATCTCGTAGTCCTTGGTCATCCAGATGGCGTCCTTCGGGCAGGCGTCGACGCAGAAGCCACACATCACGCAGCGCAGGAGGTCGATCTCGAAGACCGTCGGGTACTTCTCGTACGCGAGGTTCGGGTGCTCGCCGGCGACGATGTTGATGCAGTCCGCCGGGCAGGCCGTCGCGCACATGTAGCAGGCGACGCACTTCAGCGAGCCGTCCTCGCGGGTCTTCAGGATGTGCCGGCCGCGGTAGCGGTCGGAGTACTGGCGCCGCTGCTCCGGGTACTCGATCGTCGGCCGCGTCTTCGGCGTGAAGACGTTCGCGACGAACTTCTTCAGCGTCAGCGCCATTCCCTGCAGCAGCGGCAGGTAGAGCCTTTCGCCGAGCGTCGGCTCGTGGGGCTGAATCGTGACGACTCTTCCGGGCATGTCGTCTCCCTCTCCTACCGGTCCAGCTCGCCGGCGATGATGTTGAGCGTCCCGAGCGTGGCCACCGCGTCGGAGACCATGCCGCCGATGATGATCTTCTCGAAGGCCGCGAAGAGCGGGAAGCAGGGGGGCCTCACCTTCACGCGGTAGGGACGCCCGCTCCCGTCGGAGACGATGGAGTAGCCCAGCTCTCCGTTCGCACCTTCGGTGTACGAGTAGATCTCCCCTGCCGGCACCTGGATCCCCTCGAAGACGTTCTTGAAGTGGAAGATGAGCCCTTCCATCTCGTTGTAGACCATCTCCTTCGGCGGGAGGACGACGCGGTAGTCGTCGGAGACGACGGGCCCTCCGGGCAACTTCGAGACGACCTGCTCGATGATCCGGAGCGACTGCCGCATCTCCTCCATCCGGACGAGGTAGCGCGAGTAGTTGTCGCCCGCCGTCGCCACGGGGACGTCGAAGTCGACCTCGTCGTAGCCGTCGTACGGCTTGTCCTTGCGGACGTCGTAGCCGACGCCCGACGCCCTCAGGCAGGGCCCCGTGAAGCCCCATGCGATCGCCTGTTCCTTCGTCACGACGCCGGTCCCCGACATCCTCTTCTGGAAGATCCGGTTCTTCGTCAGGAGGGTTTCGACCTCCCGGATGTGCGTCGTGACGCTCCTGCCGAGCGTCCGGCACCACTCGACGAAGTTGTCGGGCACGTCGAGGGAGAGCCCCCCGATGCGCGCGTAGCTCGACGTGAGCCGGGCCCCGCAGCAGGCCTCGAGGAGGGAGTAGATCTCTTCCCGGGCCTGGTACGAGTACCAGAACGTCGTCAGGCCGCCGAGGTCGACGAGGTTCGCCCCGATGCAGACCATGTGGTCCATGATCCTCGAGAATTCCGACAGGACGACCCGGACCGCCCTCGCACGGGCCGGGATCTCGATCCCGAGCATCTGCTCGACGGCCCGGGCGTACCCGTTGCCGTTGATCATCGGGGAGCAGTAGTTCAGGCGGTCCGTGTAGGGGATGACCTGCGTGTACGTGTGCGTCTCCGACATCTTCTCGAAGCAGCGGTGCAGGTACCCGCACTCGCTCTCGGCCGCCACGATCCGCTCGCCGTCGACGCGCAGGACGATCCGGAGGGTGCCGTGCGTCGAGGGGTGAGACGGCCCGAAGTTGAGCGTCATCGTCTCGAAGACGTCCTCCGGGAGGTCGGTCTTCGCGGCGAGGGCGGTCTGGAGAACGTCCTCGTCGGTACAGAGCCAGCGCTGCCCGGCTTCGTAGTCCTTGCGAAGGGCGTGCCCGACGAAGCCGTTGTGCGTCAGGAGGCGGGCGAGGTTCGGGTGCCCGTCGAACCGGATACCCATCAGGTCCCAGGCCTCGCGCTCGAACCAGTTCGACGCGGGCCAGACCTCCGCCAGGGTCTGCAGGCGCGGTTCGGTCGCCGGGAGCGCGACACGCAGGCGGAGGTGCTCGTTGCGCTTCGTCGAGTAGAGGAGCGCGTTCAGCTGGAACCGCTCGTCGCCCCGGAAGGAGGGCGGACCGTCGAGCTTGAGCCTGTCGACCGCGACGAGGTCGAGCAACAGGTCGAAGCCGGCTGCCGGGTCGTCGCGCAGGAAGCGCGCCGCCTCGTGGAAGGACCCGGGGGCCGCGACGACGGTCGGGACGTCGGCGGCAGGACGCCGCTCGACGGAAACCGAGCCGTCCGGGAACTTCCGTTCGAGGACCGGGGCGAAGGAGACGCCGCCCGTCGCCGAGAGGGTCGCGCTCACGCCTTGCTCCCCTTCTCGGCCTCGGCCGCCTCGGCTTCCGCCGACTCGGCCATCTCCGGGAACTCCCGACCGTGAGACCGGCCAGGCGCCATGACCGCCTTCGACCAGGCGGGGAGCGATTCGACCTGCGGGTCGGTGCCGACGCGGATCGGGACGTAGGTCTTCGCCTCCCGGTGCCGGGCCAGCTCACCCGACTGGATCCGCTTCTGAAGCTCGATCAGTCCGTGGATCAGGTTCTCCGGGGTCGGAGGACACCCCGCCACGTAGACGTCGACCGGGACGATCTCGTCGACGCCCTGAACGACGTGGTAGGCGCGGTAGAAGCCTCCCGTGCAGGCGCAGACGCCCATCGATATGACCCACTTCGGCTCGGGCATCTGGTCGTAGATCTTCCGGAGGATCGGCGCCTGCTTGTCTGTGATCGTGCCCGCGATGATCATCAGATCGGCCTGGCGCGGCGAGAACCGCACGACCTCGGCTCCGAACCGCGCGAGGTCGTAGTGGGACGAGACCGACGACATGAACTCGATGGCGCAACAGGCCGTCCCGAACGGCATCGGCCAGAGAGAGTTCTTCTGGCCCCACTGGACGAGGGCGTCGAGCTTCGTCGTGAGGAAGTCCGAGCCCACGGTCGACGGCACGCCGGGCGCGAGCGGTGGCTCGATCCGCGCCGTCGGCAGGTAAACCTTCTTGTCGTTCATCGAGTCCCCCCGGTGCTTGTGAAACCGTTCACGAAGTCGATTGTAAAGGCGCCTCAGCGCTTTCCGTCGAGCATCTCGAGGATGACGGGGACGCAGCGCTCCCCGTGGCAGGAGCCGGACGTGCAGCCGGTCGCTCGTGCCACCTCTTCTACGCTCCGGGCGCCGCTGGCGATGGCCTCGGCGACGCGGGGGTACTTGATCCCGTTGCAGATGCAGACGGGCTTGTACTTCAGCAGGATCCGGGCGTGCTTCTCGGAAACGGGGGCATCGTCCATGGAGTCAGAAGTCGACCGTGTAGCGAATGGAAGCCCGGTCCCTCACCCGGTCGAGGTAGATCACCCCGTCGAGGTGGTCGTTCTCGTGGAGGACGACCCGGGCATGGAAGTCCTCCGCGACGAAGTCCACGGGCTTCCCCGTCTCTGAGAGCGCGCGGACGCGGACTCTCCTCGGCCTCGGGACCCGCGCGGCGAGGAACGGAACGGAGAGGCACCCTTCCCAGTCCTCGACCTCCTTCGGGTCGAGCACCTCGAACGAGGGGTTGACGAGGATCGTCGGGGGCACCTCGAGGCCTGTCCCGCGCTTGCCGGCGGGCTCCACCATGTAGAGAAACGCGCGGACCGGGGCCGCGACCTGGGGAGCCGCAAGCCCCGTCCCCGAGTACTCCACCATCGTCTCGCGCAGATCCTCGAAGAGCCCCCTGAAGCGCCCCCGCTTCAGGTCCTTCGGCTCGATCTCCGTCGCAGGGCGACGCAGGACGTCCGCGCCGAGCTTCATCACCTTCAGAATCGCCAAGTCGCCCTCCCGAGAGGGGATTCTAGGAGGAGTCCGGGGAAAAGCCCGGCCCTCTCGGAAACGGGGGTTCGGGGGCGACTCGTGGCGTCCTCCCGGAGAGGGCGCTCTCCCGGCGGGCCGCGACGGCCGGGACGGCCGGCGGTGGAAGGAAAGAGATGGTGCCCAGGGGCGGAGTTGAACCGTCGACACCGCACTTTTCAGGCGCGTGCTCTACCAGCTGAGCTACCTGGGCACCCGGCACGTCGCGGCATGTTCCTTGCGGACAGACCCTCGACGCGACGCCCGGCGTTATACCGGCGGCCGGTAGAATAGTCAACGCGGCCGTCCGCGCCGCGCCAAAACAAGAGACGAAATGATGCCCATTCCGAGATTCCTCCTTGTCCCCGTCCTGTTCCTCTCCCCCGTCCTCCTCGCGCAGGAGTCCGGGACACCCCCCGCGGCCTCCCGCCTCCAGGACGAAAACCCCGTCTGGGCGGCGACCTTCGACGAAGCCGTCGAGCGGGCGCGGGCGATGCCGGACGGCCGCGTCTTCGTCGAGCTTCGGAGCTCCGATTGCCCGGAGTGCGTCCGGATGGAGAAGCTCATCTATCCCTCCGTGTCCTTCCGGGCGTTCATGAGGGACAAGGTCCCCGTGCTCCTCGACCGCGCATCGCCCGACGGGCAGCGCCTCACCGAGCGCTTCGGCCTCCAGCGCGTGCCCGCATGGCTCGTCCTCACCCCCGATCTCCTTCTCGCAGGCAGGCACGAAGGCGGGTCGAGCCAGGCGCTCTGGATGGAGAAATTCGTCGATTCCGAACGCGCCTGGGCCGAGTTCCGCCGGAAGCTGGACGTCGAGAAGAAGACCCCGAACGACCCGGCCGCCGTGTTCGCCGTCGCCGAGGAGGCCTACCGCCGCGTCGGCGACGCGATGGCCCGTGAGCGCTTCGAGCGCGTCGCGGCCGACGAGAAGGCGCCGGCGGAGCTCCGCGAGCGGTCGCTCGCCTACCTCGCGGGCATCGCGCTGGAGGAACGGCGCTTCGGCGACGCCGAGAAGGCGCTGAAGCAGATTCTCGCCACGACGAAAAACCCCGTCCTCGCCGAGCAGGCCGACCTTCGCCTCGCCGACGTCGAGATCGGCCGTGGTGAACGCCAGAAGGCCAGCGCGCACCTGAAGGACTTCCTCCGGAAGCACCCCCAGTCCCCGATGCGCAAGGACGTCGAGGCCCTCATCGAAGCGCTCGACGGGTCGAAGCCCTGAAGGAGCCCCTGATGACACCTCGCTCGCTCCGCCGGCTTCTCGTCCCGGCTGGTCTCATCCTCCTCCTCGGCGCAGTATCCCTGGCCGCCCAGGATCCGGGGGCCTCCCCTGTCGTCACGCTTCGGCTCGCGGCCGGCTCCGACAGGCTCGTCGCGGGACAGCCCTTCCGGCTCGCCGTCGTGGCCACGATCGCGCCGGGATGGCACGTCAACTCCAACAAGCCCCTCGAGGACTACCTCATCCCGACGGAGGCGGCCGTCGTGCCGGTCGACGGGCTCTCGTTCGCCGCGCCCGCCTACCCCGCTCACAAGGAGCAGAAGCTCCCCTTCTCCGAGAAGCCGCTCGCCCTCTTCGACGGCGAGACCGTCGTCGTCGTGGAAGGGACGGCGGGCGCCGACGCCGCACCCGGACCCAGGACTCTGCGGGCCACTCTCGACTACCAGCCCTGCAACGACGCCCAGTGCCTCGCCCCGGCCCAGGCGGAGGCGACGCTCGAGATCGAGGTCGCGCCGCCCGGGACGTCCGTCGCCACGGTGAACGCAGCGCTCTTTCCGCTCGCCGGGGACCGCACCGCCAGCGGCGCCGCCCCGGCAGCCGAGGGGACCGCGCCCGCCCCGCCGGCCGACTCCGGCCCCTTCGCCGGCCGCTCCCTCCCCGCCATCCTCGGCCTCGTCTTCCTCGCCGGACTCGCCCTCAACCTCACGCCCTGCGTCTATCCCCTCATCCCGATCACCGTCGGATTCTTCTCGCGCCAGAGCGAGGGGAAGACGAGCCGCACGTTCGGCCTCGCCCTCGCATACGTCCTCGGGATGAGCGTCACCTACTCCGCGCTCGGCGTCTTTGCGGCCCTCTCCGGCTCCCTCTTCGGCTCCTGGCTTCAGAAGCCGGCCGTGCTCGTCGTCATCGCCCTCATCGTCCTCGCGCTCGCGCTTTCGATGTTCGGGCTCTACGAGATCCAGGCCCCCCACTTCATCACCGACCGGACCGGGAGCAAGGCCGGTGTCGCCGGCGCCCTGACGATGGGCCTCTTCGTCGGCTTCGTCGCGGCCCCCTGCATCGGGCCGTTCGTCCTGTCGCTCCTGACCTACGTCGCACAGCAGGGCTCGGCCGCGCTCGGCTTCGGTCTCTTCTTCACGCTCGCGATGGGCCTCGGCCTTCCCTACCTCGTCCTCGGAACCGTTTCCGGCAGCCTCAAGGCGATGCCGCGGTCGGGCGAGTGGATGATCGCCGTCCGCAAGGTCTTCGGGTTCCTCCTCGTCGCGCTGGCGGCCTGGTTTCTCCGCCCGCTCCTCCCCGAGCGCGTCTTCGAGCTCGCCGTCGCGATCCCGCTGATCGCCGGAGGCGTCTGGTTCCTCTTCTTCGAGAGGTCGGGCTCCTCCCTCGGCTGGTTCCGGTGGACGAAGCGCGTGGTCGGCATCGCGCTCCTGGCGGCGGCCGTCCCGTTCCTCCTCCCCGCGAAGAAGGGCGAGGCCCTCGCCTTCCAGCCCTACTCCGACGCCGCCCTCGCCGAGGCGGCCGCGGCGGGCAAGCCGGTCGTCATCGACTTCTACGCGGACTGGTGCCTGCCGTGCAAGGAGCTCGAGAAGTTCACCTTCACCGACCCGGGCGTCAGGCAGGCGCTCGAAGGCTGGGTACTGCTCAAGGCGGACCTGACGAAGAGCGCTTCTCCGGAGGTCTCCGCCCTCCGGACGAAGTGGAACATCCAGGGCGTGCCGACGATGGTCTTCCTCGGCCCGGACGGCAGGGAGTCGAAGCCGCGGGTCGTCCAGTTCGAGAAGCCTGGCGCCTTCCTGTCGCGATTCCCGAAGTGAGGGTTCCCCGGGGAGCGCCGCCCGGCGCTCCCCGGGCCCGCGTTCAGGCCTTCGTCGTGCGTCCCAGCTTGATGGCCAGCGCTGCCTTTGCGGCCCGCCGCTGCGCCTCCTTCTTCGTCGCGCCCGAGCCCGTTGCCGAGATCTCCTCGTCGTAGACGACCTCGAAGACGAACTCCTTCAGGTGGTCGGGTCCGCTCTCCGAAAGGAGCCGGTAGGACGGAAGCGGCTTTCCCTCCCCCTGAGCGAGCTCCTGCAGGGCCGTCTTGTAGTCGTGGAACGAGAGCTCTCCAGGGTCGAGCTCCGCGACGGCTGCGGCAAAGAGCCGTCGCGCGACGTCCCTTGCGGTGCCCAGTCCCGAGTCCAGCGTGATCGCCGCGAAGACGGCCTCGAACGCGTCGGCCAGGAGCGACTCCCTCACGCGCCCCCCCGACCGGCTCTCTCCGGCCGCCAGCAGCAAGACCTCGCCGAGCCCCAGCTCCCGTGCGAGCCGCGCGAAGCTCGGCTCCGACACGAGGTGCGAGCGCGCCTTCGACAGCTGCCCCTCGCGGAACCCCGGAAACGCCTCGAAGAGCATCTCGGCCACGAGGAACCCGAGGATGCTGTCGCCGAGGAACTCGAGAGTCTCGTTGTCCTTGACCGCGTCCGACCGCGGCGCCTCGTTCGCGTACGAAGAGTGGGTCAGCGCCCGGTCGAGAAGAGACGGATCGCGGAACCGGTACCCCAGGGCCTCCTGAAAACGGTCGAGCTCTTCGGTGCGGGTCATCGACGCGATGGTAGCGAATGGCGGGCGCGCCGTCGCCCGATTCGTCTCAGTCCCAAAGGGGTGGTCTCACGACCAGTTTAAGAGACGGGAATCAAAGGAGCGCCCTGCCCTCCCCACGTAGGGGAGAGCAGGGCCGAAACGTCTCACGGTCGAGCGAAAAATGGGGACAGCCTGATCTCCGAGGCACCCCTTACCGCGCGAGAATCGTCCTTGGATCCGCCGTGGTCGCGTCGATGACGGAGGCGTAGACCCCGATCTGGGCTCCCGAGGTCGAACTCGAAACGAGGACGCTTCCGCCGGTGAGGCTCGACACGCCGAGGTTGTTCGCGAGATTGAGCTGGACGAAACCCAGGGATCCGACGGTAACGGTGGTTGATGTGGCTACGGTGCCGTCCGCGCGGAAGACCTGGAGCGTGACGACGGCCTCCCTCTCCTTCGTGTTCGCGAGGACGATGTTCGTTCGGAATCTCGAGTCCTGGCTCACGCCTGAGAGGGTCCGCGAGGACGCGCCAACCATCTCGGTGAGGCCAAGAGCCGGAACGCTCTGCCCATAGCCGCCGCCCGCAGGCGAGGCCGTCCACGTCTGCCCTTGAGCCACCAGGGTCGCGACCGAAGACCGGATGAGGATCGGCCCCCAGTCGGTTTCACGCCCGAACACCGCCGCGAGGACGTCGGGCCAGGTCGCCGTAGATTTTGCCGGGATGTTGTAGACCCGCTCGGGACCGCTCGCGCCCGTCCCCCCGTGCCCGAGGAACTTGACGTTGACGCTGGCAGCTGCCGTGCCCGTGTTCGTGATTGCGAGATCCGTAGTCCAGAAGGCGTTCGTGCCGGCCGTCCGGGCGGAGGACGGCAGAATCCACGTCCCGGCGAATCCGCTGGGCGGGTCCGGGGCGGCAGTGGTCGCGGTCAGGGAGACGTCGTCGAGGATGAAGAGCGTCGGGTCGTTGATGTCGTTGTAGCTAGCGAACTGGACGCGCACCGTCTGGCCGGCCCAGGAGGAGACGTTGAACGTCTTTTGCACGTAAGCGTAACCTGGCGTTGGCGTGAGATTGGAGTAGGTCGCAAGCGTCGTGAGTGTCGTTCCGGAGGCGCTTGTCAGCCTGACCGAGAGAGTGTCCCAGACGCTCGCGGTCGAGGTTTCGAAGGTCCCGATCTTGATCCAGAATGAGAGCGACGCAGTCGTTCCCGCAGGTATCGTCACCTCCTGGCTGATCGAGCTTGACACGGGTCCAAAAGGGGTGAAGTAGACACACCAGGCCCCGGTCCGCGGGATTGGGGCCCCCGTGTGAGACGGGGGATCGGTCCAGATCGGGCTCAGAAATCCGTCGGACGTCGTCCAGTTCCAGGAGCCGGACGTCCCCGAGTAGCCGGACGACGCTCCCGGGGCCCGGCCCGCCTCGAATCCCCCGTTTACGATCTGCTCGGTCGTCGCGAGCGCCTCGATCTCCATGGCGGAGCTTTCGCTCGATTCACCGACGAGGTCTCGCAAGAGCTTGGCCCGCGCATCTGGCGAATCATTCTGACCATGGACCGAGGCCGAGGACACAAGGAGCACAAAGGTCACGGACCAAAACGCACGTTTCATCATTCCTCCCGCACTTTCCGAATAAGAGATGGCCGGTGTCGTCTTCTTTCGAGACGACACGATTGAAGTATGGGCCTTCCCACGGACAAATGGCGTCCTTATCGTCGACGACCCAGCCATTGTCGAGCAAGAGATGAAGTCTCGGCCCGTCCACGTCGCGGGTATCGGCTTCTTGGCGACCTCCTGCGCGATGAAGGGTGCGTCGTGAATCACAAGCTCGAGCCGGCACAGCGCGCCAACGAGTCCAGGGGACGGACATCATTTGTCCCGTTGGCGGTCCCACTTTGTGTACACGACTGCATGGTGCTCATGACGACGATCTCTCACCGTCTGATGCAAACGCACCACGCCGAGGCGCCTCGGGCAGGTTAAATGATCCTTGCCACTCACGAGAATGAAATCTGACCGCGCTACGCTTCCGGTGCCCGCCGGGGTTCCGTCTTTCAAGCTACCCAGACGGCTGCTTAAGGGAATGCCCCCGGTCCACGCCGGCGCGTCCCCGAGATGAGGAGATACATGCCTGTGACGAGAAACTGGGCCCAAAGACTTCTTTCGACCTTCGAGAGCCTGTTCGCGGCCGGCCTGTTGTTCGTCGGTTCGTCAGCCCTCGCACAAGCCGCACTCTCGGACCTCGTTCACGGCTCGGCTGTCGGGCATTCCGCCGTTCAGATCGTCGTCATGGACGGAGACGAGGTCTCCTGTCGGGACGCCTCCCCCTACGAAGCACGGACCCTCGGGCGTAGACCGGACGGGATCGAGCTGCACGTCCTGACCAGCCCCGAGCGCGAGCTGTCGGCCATGCAGTCGGCGGGGCTTCGGGTCGTCCTCCGCGGGACGCCCCAGCTCGAGGCGTATCCGCAGGCCAAGGCCGTCTTCTTGCAGGCCGCCGCCGTCTGGGAGAACCTGATTCGCGATCCGATCACGGTCGTGATCGATGTGGATTACGGCCCCACCCGGTTCGGGGAAGCCTGGCCCAGTGCCTCGGTGCTCGGATCCACCTCGAGCCAGTACCTCGGATCCGCGAGCTACTACAGGATCCTCCGGAACGCGCTCCAGGCGAAGAACAAGTCCCTGCCCCAGTTCCCACCCGACTCGCTCCCGACGAACCTCGGGAACACGGAAGAGGTTTGGACACCAAGCCCCGTCCTGAGGGCGCTCGGTCTCATTTCCGCTACAGCCGATCCGGTGAACGAATCGTCGTTCGGCGATCCGCCTTCGATCGGCTTCAACTCGAACTTCTCGTTCGACGTCACGCCGAGCGACGGCGTCGATTCCACGAAATACGACTTTCTCTCCGTGGCCGTTCACGAGATCGGCCACGCCCTTGGGTTCGTCTCCGGTGCGGGGTACACGGAGCTCTATCCCGACGAGAGCCTCTACGCGACCGCTTGGGACTTCTTCCGGTTCGACCAGTCCGTCTCGGTGACGACCTTCGGAACAACGCCCCGACATGTCTCGTCTGGCGGTGAGCCGGTCTTTTTCGCGGGTGGCTCGAAGTTCCAGTTCTCCACCGGGCGGCCAGACGGGACAGGAGGCGACACACGGCAGGCGAGTCACTGGAAGGACGACAGCATCTCCGGTTCCTACATCGGAATCATGGACCCGACCCTTTCGCGAGGCGTCCGGAAGGACGTCACAACGGCTGATCGCCTCGCCCTCCGAGCCATGGGCTACGACATCGCCGCGAGCATGCCCACGATTTCAAACGCCCGGATGACGACGGCGGTTCCGACCACCGGATGCTCTCCCCTGCCGACGTCTGTCTCAGCCTTCGCCGCGACGGACGGGAAGGCGTATCTCTACTTCCACATCTCTGGGGCGACGCCAGGAGAAGTGCTCACGGCACTCTGGTATGGGCCAGACGGGAAGGAGTACGCGCGCCATTCTTGGTCGCCCCTGGACGCCGTTGGTGAGAAGTGTCTCTGGAGCTGGATCGGTGTTGCCGGACAGCCGCCGGCCTCGCAGCCCGGCAATTGGCGCGCGAGGGTCTTCTCCAGCGTGAACACGGACGTGCCGTACCTCGATCTCGCCTTCCAGATCCTGCCCGCGGCCACACCGGCGCCCATCATCACTAATGCGATGACGGCGAAGGCCTTGCCGGACCCCGTCTGCTCCGCGCTGCCCACCTCGGCTGCCGCGTTCACGACGACGGACTCAGCGGTCCACCTTTACTACAGGGTCTCCGGATTCCAGGAGTCCGAGGTCCTCTCCGTCGTCTGGATCGACCCGAACGGGTCGGTGTATCGACGCGCGAGCTGGAGTCCCCTGAGCCGCCAGTATTCCTACTACTGCATGCCGGACAAGGTGAGTATTGCAGGGACTGCGGCCGCCCAGAGGACCGGAACGTGGGAAATCCGAGTATCTGCCGACCGCCTCCCGGACGTCGTCCTGCTCCGACTGAACTTCACGATCAGCCCGGCGTCGACAGACGTCTCCGCAGGGACGTGGCTCCTCACGTCTAGCGCCCGCGCAGCAGGCGCTGGAGCCTTCTGGCGAACCGACCTTACGGTCCGGAACAATGGGACCGTGGCCGCCTCGGTCCTCCTGAAGTTCCTGGGCCACTCCGGAGACGGCCGCTCCGGCGCGGAGCGGCTCGTAACCGTAAGTCCAGGTGCCCTCGTGGGCTGGAAAGACGTCCTCTCCAGCTTGTTCGGTCTCGAGTCCGACTACGGCCCGATACTGATCCGCTCGAGTTCGGCGCAACTCGCCATCCTCGCGGAAACGTTCACCCCGGGCGGCGGTGGCACGTATGGACAGGCCGTCCCGGCGCTTCCAACTTCTGCACTTGTGAGTGGTGCGGCAAAGTCGATCCTCGGCGTTCGTCAGAACGCGTCTTACCGAACCAACCTGATGCTCGCGAGCGCCGTCGCGTCAAACACCGATGTCGACGTGTCGCTCTTCTCCTCGACGGGAAGCCTCCTCGCGTCCAGGAGGGTTCGGCTGGGGCCTCTTTCCCGCGCACAGTTCAACGTGGCGACCGACTTCGGCGTGTCGAACCTCGACGGCGGCGCTTTCCTAGTCTCTTCCTCGACACCGGGCGCGCTCGTGGGCGCCTATGCCTCCGTGATCGACGCCGTGACCGCTGATCCACGCACGCTTCTACCTCAGTAGATGACGAGGCCGATGTACATGACGACAACCGACAGCGATAACGCCTTCAGGGCTCCCCGGCGTCGGGCGCGCCGGCTGCTACGCGCGGCGCTCGTCCCTCTGGCGGGTCTGCTCTTCCTTGTCGCTGCCGCTCCCGCCGCCGCCAAGAAGGATGGGCTGGTGGTCACCCTCGAGTTCATCCCGACGGAGGCCGAGGAGGTCCTGGAGAGCCGGGGTGTCGTCCCGGTGGGAGGGCCACCGTTCGAGATTCTGATGGTCGCAGATGCCCGTCCGGAGAAGGACGACCGCATCGGGAGGAACATCGAAAAGGGCGCCAACCTCGGCGTGAAGGCGAGGTCGCCGATCACCCCCTGGGTTACGCAGGTCCTCGCGACCTCGTTCCGCGACTGGGGCACACCGAGCACGCCGGGTGCGGACTTCCTCCTCGAGCCCGAGCTCGTGAAGCTCTTCGTCGTCGAAGAACACACCTACAAGGCCGAGGTCACGATGAAGTTCCGCTTGAAGCGGCGAGACGGCACCGAGATCTGGTCCGGCGTCGCCGGCGGCGCAGCCTCTCGCTTCGGGCGATCGTACAAGGAGAGCAACTACCAGGAAGTCCTCAGCGACGCCCTCCTGTCGTGCATCTCAAAGTTCTGGGCAGATCCCGGCTTCCGGAAAGCTTGGGCTACCGGGAGAGGGCCGGACTCCCTCGCCGACATCAGCCCAGATCCCACCCCCGCAGAGACGCTCAGCCCGGAGGCTGCGAAGGCGAAGCTCCTGGAGCTGAAGATTGAGGGCTTCGAAGACGACATGCTCAGCGCCTGGGTCCGGAAGATCGCCTTCACGAGGCCGCTCACGGCGGACGATCTGATCGACTGGCGGAGAGCCGGGATTCCACAGGCGGCCATCAAAGCCACCATGGACTGATCCACAGCCGCTCTCCGCCATCGGCGAACAGGCGCCCTGACAGAGTCGATCATCGCGGCCCTCGTGTCTGTAACATCCTCTGATCTCCTCGAAGGCGGGGAGCCCTCGGACTTTGATTTCCGCGGAGGACCGACGACGTGAAGGCCGACTCGAAGCGTTGGACGCAGATCGAGGCGTCGAGGTTCGCCCACGAGAAGGAAGCCCTCGACCATCTCCGGGAGGCCCTTCCCGACCAGGAGCCGTACCGGGGCTGGTCGAACCTCGAGTTCGTGGCGCGGGACGGCTCCATCAACGAGGTCGACACGCTGGTCCTGACCCGCAAGGGGCTCTTTCTCGTCGAGATCAAGAGCCGCGGCGGCTGCCTCTCCGGCGACGCGGGCACCTGGACCTGGAACGCCGGCCGCCGCGAGGTCGTCACCGACAACCCTCTCTACCTCGCGAACACGAAGGCGAAGCGCCTCAAGGACCTCCTCCGAAGCCAGAAGGCGCTCGAGAAGTACCCGATCCCCTACGTCCACGCCGTCGTCTTTTGCTCCGCGAAGGATCTCGCCGTGCGGCTCACCCCCGAGGGGCGGACGCTTCTCTTTGGCCGCGACGACAGGACCGAGCTCCCGGGAATCGGGAAGTTCCTCACGGAGACCTCCCCGGACGAGCTCGCCGACTCGAAGTTCCGCCCCGTCGACGCCAGCCTCGCCAGGGCCATCACCCGCGCCGTCGACGAGGCCGGGATCCGGCCTTCCCAGCGTCTCCGGCGGGTCGGCAGCTACAAGCTGGGAGAGCTCCTCCTCGAGGGGCGCCACTTCCAGGACTTCGTCGGAACTCACGACACCCTCCCGAACGAGCACCGGCGCGTCCGCATCTACGGGGTCCCGACCGCCGAGCCTCTCTCGCGCGACTCGATCGCCCGGGCCGCGAAACGCGAGTACCAGCTCCTTTCCGCAGTCGAGCACCCCGGAATCCTGAAGGTCCTCGACTACGTCCAGCACGACCTCGGACCGACGCTCCTCTTCGAGCACCTCCCGGGTGCCGTCCGGCTCGACCACTTCCTCGCCGAGAGGGAGAAGGGCCTCGACCTGTACGCCCGGCTGAAGCTCCTCCGCCAGGTCGCCGAGGCGCTCCAGAACGCCCACGAGCACCGGCTCTCCCATCGCGCCCTCGGGCCGCAGAGCCTCCTCGTCCTCGACCCCGAGGCTCCCGAACCGAGGGTGAAGATCTTCAACTGGCAGACAGGGCTCCGCGAAGCGTCCAGCCCCCTCAGCCGTGGGGTCACCGGCACCGAGCACATCACCGAGCTCGTCGAAGACGGCGCGGGGGCCTACATCGCCCCCGAGGCAGGCACGGACCCGCTGGCCGAAGGCCCCCTCCTCGACGTCTTCTCCCTCGGCGCCCTCGCCTACCGGCTCTTCTCCGGCTCGCCCCCGGCCGAGAACGCCAACGGGCTCCGGAACGTCCTCTCGGCCGGCGGGGGCCTGAACCTCTCAGCCGCAGCCGACGGCGTCTCCGAAACCCTCCGGAACCTCGTGAAGACGGCGACGCACCCCGAGGTCACCCATCGCCTCGGCTCCGCCGGAGAGTTCCTCGAGGGGCTCGAGGCCGTCGAGGAGGAGTGGACCCGCCCCGCCGACGGCTCCGTGGCCGACCCCGACGCGGCGGGACCGAAGGACAAGCTCCAGAAGGGCTTCACCGTCGTCCGGCGCCTCGGCACCGGCTCCACGGCCCTCGCCTTCCTGGTCACCCGCGAGAGCGACCGGCGGCCCCACGTCCTCAAGCTCGCCCTGAACGCCGACCTGAACGACCGCCTCCGCGCCGAGGCGGAGGTTCTCCGCAAGCTCAGCTTCCCCGGGGTCGTCCGGTTCGTCGAGGCCGTCGAGGTCTATGGCCGGGTCGGCCTCGTTCTCGACCAGGCCGGCGATCTCACCCTCGCGCAGCGCATCCGCGTCGACGGGCGCCTCCCCCTCGACCTCCTTCAACGCTGGGGGGAGGACCTCCTGAAGGCCGTCGCCTACCTCGAGGAGATGGGCGTCCCGCACCGCGACCTCAAGCCCGACAACCTCGGAATCGCCCGCACCGGGAAGGACGACGCCCTTCACCTCGTCCTCTTCGACTTCTCCCTTTCCCGCGCCCCGCTCGAGGCGATCCACGCGGGGACCCGCCCCTACCTCGAGCCCTTCCTTGCCGAGAGGAAGCCCAGGCGATGGGACCTCGCCGCCGAACGGTGGGCGGCAGCGGTCACCCTGCACGAGATGGCCACCGGCTCGCACCCGGCCTGGGGAGATGGCCGCAGCGACCCGGCCTCCCTCACCTGCGAGGCGACGATCGACGCCGACCACCTCGAGCCGTCCGTCAAGGAGCCCCTCGACGCCTTCTTCCGGAAGGCCCTGCGCCGGAACCCCCGCGACCGCTTCGACAACGCGCAGGAGATGCTCTGGGCCTGGCAGAAGTCCTTCGCCGATGCGGCCCGGCCCGCCCTCACCACGGGCCACGACGAGGTCGTCGACGTCCGTGCGCTCGTCGCCGCGGCCCGCCTCGAGAGCCCGCTCGCCGAGGTCGGGCTCTCGCCGAACGCCCTGAGCGCCCTCGACCGTGCCGGGATCACGCTCGTCCGCGACCTCCTCGCCCTGCCCCCCAGGCGGCTCGGACACCTGCGTGGAGCCGGCAGCCGGACCCGGAAAGACATCGTCGACGTCGCCACCCTCCTCCGCGTCCGCTTTCCAGGGACGACCGGCCCGGAAGCCGAGGCCAAGCCGCAGGCCGACGCCGACCTCCCCGAGGCGTTCAGCCTCGATGCCCTCGTCGCCCAGCTCCTCCCGAAGAAGATCCGGAAGGACGCCACCACAGAGCCCCGCCTCCTCCGCCTCACCCTCGGCCTCGAGCCTCTCCTGAAGGTGACGGGGGGCTCCTGGCCGGCGCAGAACGACGTCGCCCGCGAGATCGGCATCTCCCAGCCCCAGGTGAGCCGCACGCTCTCGAAGGCCCGCGAAAGGTGGCTCCGGAATCGAAACGTCACCCGCGTGAGAGACGAGGTGGCCGAGGCGCTCCGCGTCAGCGGAGGCGTGATCTCGGCCGCCGAGCTCGAGCGCCTTCTCCTCGCGGCGCGCGGTTCCGCAGAGGAGGAGCCCGTCCGGACCCGCCACGCGCGCGCCGTCGTCCGGGCTGCCTGGGAGACGGAAAGAGGAATGAAGGACCCGCGGTGGGTCCTCCACCGGGCTGGCGACCGGGTCATCCTCGCCCTCACCGACGAACTCGCCGCCTGGGCAGAGCACCTCGGGAACAAGGCGGACCAGCTCGCCGCCCAGGACCCCCTCCCTTCTCCCCAACGCGTCCTGGAGGCCCTCCAGGCGCTCCCGGCGCCTCCCCCGCCCTCCGGCGTCGAGCCGATCAGCGGCGCCCGGCTCGTCCGTCTTGCCGCTTCTGCGTCCTCCGTGGCAGCCGTATCGAGCCGCGTCGAGCTCTACCCGCGGGGCCTTCCCGCCGCGAGGGCTCTCAAGCTCGCGGGCGGCGCCGTCCTCTCCGCGGCCCTCCTGACGCCGGAGCAGCTTCAGGAGAGGGTTCGCGCGCGCTACCCCGAGTCGGAGCCCCTCCCCGGCCGCCCGGCCCTCGACGACCTCCTCTCCGAGGCGGGCCTCGAGCTCCGATGGGTCCCGGGAGACGGAGCCCGCCCAGGAGGCTTCGGCCAGCCGACGATCCACATCGACGGGCTTTCCTCCCAGACCGTCAGCCAGACGACCGCGCCCCGGGCCGGCACGTCTCCGCTCTCCCCCGTCCCGGCCGACGGCGACGCCGCGGCGTTCGACGCGCGGCTGAAGCGCATCGCCGCTGCGGGCGGATACCTCGTCCTGATGACCACCCCCAGGCACCTCACCCGTGTGGAGGACGCCCTCCGCCGCCGCTTCGGCGCAACGACGTTGAGCCTCGAAAGCGAGCTCCTCCGCGAGATGAAGGAAGCCGCGCGCCAGGCCGGCGCCGACTGGCGCGTCGTTCTCGAAGCCGACGCCGCCTCCCCGGGCTCCCTCGACTGGACGAACCTGCGCTCCCTCTTCGGCCTCGCCCTCCCGAAGGTCGAGGAGCGCCTCGACTCGGCCGGGACTCCTCTCCTCCTCACCTGGCCGGGTCTCCTCGTCCGGTACGACCGCCTCGACCTTCTCGACCGCCTCCGCGACCGGCACACCCGCGCCGGCGCCTCGGGTGCGGCCTGGCTCCTCGTCGCCGCGGACGACCAGACCGAGCTCCCGGTCCTCGACGGCCGCCCCATCCCCGTCCTCAGCCCCGCGCAATACGCCCGTGTGCCGCACGCCTGGCTCGAGGCGGCGGAGACCGCCTGAGGGGATGGCGCGATACGTATAATCAGCACGGAGGTGATACGTACATGCCGAAGCTCACGCTCAGCGTCGACGACGACGTCATCCGGATGGCGAAGGGCTGGGCGGCGCGGGAAGGGACGTCCATCTCCCAGCTCGTCGAGACCTTCCTCCGGGAAGCCTCGACGCCCCCGCAGGGTCCCGGCCCCGGCGCTCTTCCGGTACTCCAGCGCCTCCGCGGCTCCCTGAAGGGCCTCGACGTCGAGGCGCACCGGCGCCACCTCGAGGCGAAGTACCGGTGAAGCGCCTCCTCCTCGACGTCAACGTTCTCCTCGACGTCCTCCTCGACCGCGACCCCTGGGCCGAATCGGCCTCGGCCCTGTGGGCCGCGATCGAGTCGGGCAAGGCGCGCGGCTTCATCCCGGCCCACGGCGTCACGACCCTCCACTACCTGATGCGCAAGGGGCGTGGCGCGGCCTTCGCCGACCGGGGCATCGCCGACCTCCTCACCGTCTTCGGGGTCGCTCGCGTCGACGATCGCGTCCTGAAGGCGGCGCTCGCCCTCCGCTTTCCCGACTTCGAGGACGCCGTCTGCGCCGCCGCGGGCGCTGCCGCCCGCTGCGACCTACTCGTCACCCGGGACCCGGCGGGCTTCCGCGGGTCTCCCGTGGAGGTCGCCTCGCCCGGCGAGGCGCTCGTCCGCCTCTCCCGCCACCGAAAGGCCGCTCCGCGTCGCAAATGATCGACTCCCCCCGACTCCTCGCCGACCTCCGCAAGCTCCTCTCCCGCCTCGAGGACGACCTCCGCACCCGCGCCGACGAGGACGCCGCCACCGGCGCGCACCTGAAGGCCGAGTACGGCAAGGCCCGCGCCGCAGGCCGGACCGCTCTCGCCTACGAGGCATGGCGGGAAGACCCCATCACCCAATCCGGCGTCGCCTGGATCCTCTCCTGCGTCTTCCTCCGCTTCCTCGAGGACAACGGCCTCCTCGACGAGCGGAGCCGACCCGCGCGTCTCCTCTGGGGAGCGTCGCCGGAGCTTCAGCGCCTCGCCGAGGACCGCTACACCCACCACATCCGCACCTTCCCGAGCCACTCCGACCGCGACGTCCTCCTCGCCCTCTTCCGCGAGGCGGGCGCGCTCCCCGGGGCCGCTCCCCTCTTCGACCCGCGCCACAACCCGGCCTTCACCCTGGGCCTCTCGGCCGACGGCGCGCGCCTCCTCCGCGAGTTCTGGCAGAGGCGCGACGAGGCGACGGGCGAGATCGTCCACGACTTCACGGATCCCGCGCACGCCACGCGCTTCCTCGGCGACCTCTACCAGGACCTCTCCGAGTCGGCCCGCCAGCGCTACGCCCTCCTCCAGACGCCAGACTTCGTGGAGGAGTTCCTCCTCGACCGGACGCTCACCCCGGCGCTCGAGGAGGTCGGCTACGAGAAGGTCCGCCTCATCGACCCCGCGTGCGGTAGCGGCCACTTCCTCCTCGGGGCGTTCCATCGCCTCGTCGCCCTCTGGCAGAAGAACAGCCCCGGCCTCCCGGCGGCAAAGGCCGCCCAAGGCGCGCTCGACTCGGTCTATGGCGTCGACCTCAACCCCTACGCCGCGGCCATCGCGCGGTTCCGGCTCCTCGTCGCGGCGCTGAAGGCCGCGGGCCTCGCGCGCCTTGCCGAGGCGCCCGACTTCAAGGTCAACGTCGCCGTCGGCGACTCGCTTCTCCACGGACCGGTACCGGGACGCGCGAGCCAGGACCGGCAGCTGTTCCTCGTCGGGGAGGACCCGCTCGGGCACCTCTACGAGACGGAGGACGAGGGGGAGCTGCGGCGCATCCTCGGCCAGCGGTACCACGTCGTCGTCGCGAACCCGCCGTACATCACGGTGAAGGACGCGGGGCTGAACCAGCTTTATCGGGACCGGTTCACGACGTGCAAGGGGCAGTACTCACTGGTCTGTCCGTTTCTGGAGCGGCTTGTCGACCTTTGCGGGCAATCGGAGGCGACGGGGCGTGGGACCGCGGGCTGGATTGGGGCCATCGTCTCGAATGCCTTCATGAAGGCAGAGTTCGGGACGAAGCTGGTAGAGAACTTCTTCCCACGCTGGGATCTCACCCACATTCTCGACACCGGCAACGCATACATCCCAGGCCACGGGACGCCTACCGTCATTCTCTTCCTCCGGGGTCGCAAGCCGCGGTCCGAAACCGTTAGGGCAGTCATGGGAATTCAAGGCGGCCCCGGTGAGCCCGAGGATCCCGCTGCCGCACCCGTGTGGACCGAGATCGTCACGCTCCTCGAGCATCCGGGATCGCGCGGGGACTTCGTCAGCGTTGCAGAACTCTCACGAGAGCGTCTCTCCAAGCATCCCTGGAATCTGGGAGGTGGAGGAATCGCGGAGCTGACGGAACAGCTTGAGACGAGGAAGCGTACGCTCTCGGACCTAGGTGCGCAGGCTGGGTACACAGGGCAGACGAACGCAGACGACGCCTTCCTAGCGGATTCGCCCGTGTTCCGGCGAGCAGCTCTCGAGCCTTCAGTGTGGCGGCAGCTTGTCGTCGGCGATGATGTTCGTGATTGGCGGATCGGCGAGGGAGCCTCCGTGGTGTTCCCCTATGACGAGAGGGGTCTCATGCCGATCGAATCGGTGCCGAAGCTCGCCCGGCGCCAATGGCCCAACCGGACCATTCTTGGAAATCGGGCGACCTTCTCCAAGCTCACCTATTTCAAGGAGGGGCGTCCGTGGTGGGAATGGCACCAGGTCGCCACGGATCGCCTTCTCACGCCGCTCTCGATAGCACTGGGCTTCGTCGCCACCCACAATCACTACGCGCTCGATCGGAAAGCGCGAGTCTTCAACCGAACCGCGCCCGCGATCAAACTGCCGTCGACCGCAACCGAAGATGACCACCTCGGTCTTCTTGGGCTTTTGAACAGTTCCACGGCGTGTTTCTGGCTCAAGCAGGTCGCCTTTCCGAAGGGCGGCGACCAGGTCGGAAGCGAAGGCGCGCGCGTTCGAAAGACGCTCTGGGACGTCTTCTACAACTTCAACGCTGCACAGATCGAACGGTTCCCCATTTGCTCCGGTCGACCGCTCCCCCTCGCCCGCCTCCTCGACACCCTCGCCCAGCAGCAC
>Ga0209573_1000889_pt1 | contig 52692 bp, 55 predicted proteins | sample TNRBio252014_DNA_FD_185870 | JGI IMG/M metagenome (GOLD analysis project Ga0209573, IMG submission 185870) | Wastewater treatment Type I Accumulibacter community from EBPR Bioreactor in Madison, WI, USA - TNR Reactor_6/25/2014_ DNA (SPAdes)... | ecosystem: Engineered > Bioreactor > EBPR >... | reverse complement strand
GAGTTTCTGACTACACGGCCTATATGTACTTGGGAGAATTAATTGAATTTAATGTAACTGATACGATTTTTATCAAACCAAAAAATAAGCAAACTGAAGATTATATTACGGGAAGATTCGGATAGATTAAAATAGGGTGATTTGAGATAAGTTTATGAAAATAATTAAATATTTGTAGGAATAAAAACAAATAACTTTCTGAATTTCTAGATTGACAATGTATTTCTGATAAGACAAAAACAAATTAGAGTTAGGATAGAGATTTGATTGACTTGGGGGGGAATCAACGGTACGATCGCCGATTTTAGTATTGGGGTGGCAGCAAATGCGTAGGAAGTTAGTTGCTGGTAATTGGAAGATGCATGGTAGCCTGGTAACAAATAAACAGTTACTGGATGATGTTATAAAAGGACTGAACGGAGTCCGTGATGGCGATTTTGCAGTATGCGTGCCTTATCCCTATCTTCCTTCAGTTAAAAACTTATTGCAAAATACCAATATTGCGTTGGGTGCTCAGAATGTCAGTCAATATGAAAAAGGGGCTTATACAGGAGAAATATCGGCATCGATGCTAAACGATTTTGAGTGCCGGTATGTAATAGTCGGGCACTCCGAAAGGAGAGCTTTATTTGGAGAAACCAGTCATATAGTTGCAGAAAAGTATGTGACAGTTCAAAAGGCTGGTTTAATACCTATATTGTGCGTTGGAGAGACACTGGAGCAACGTGAAGCAGGAGTGACGGAAAGAATTATTGAAGAACAGTTAACAGCTGTTATAGATTCGGCCGGTATTGAATCATTGTGTAAAGCTGTGATTGCTTATGAACCGGTTTGGGCTATTGGTACCGGAAAAACAGCGGAGCCGCAGCAAGCGCAAGATGTGCATATGTTTATCAGATCGTTTATTTCTAAGCAGAATTCAAATACTGCTAAAGAGCTAATTGTTCTATATGGTGGTAGCGTCAAGGCTAATAATGCGGCTCAATTATTTGCAATGCCGGACATCGATGGTGGCCTGATAGGTGGCGCTTCTTTGATTGCAAGTGATTTTGTAGCGATTTGTCAAGCTGTAGGGAATTAATTTTTTGGAGTGACAACTTGGAGATTTTGGTTTGGGGAGTACACGTATTGCTAGCCGTTGTGTTGGTAATTTTGGTATTATTGCAGCATGGCAAAGGTGCAGACATGGGGGCGGCATTCGGCAGTGGTTCGGCAGGTAGTCTATTTGGGCCTAGTGGTTCTGCGACCTTTTTAAGTCGGGCCACTGGTTTTGTAGCGGCGATGTTTTTTGTAACAAGCATGAGCTTGACGTATTTCTCGGCTAACCGAAACGAGAGTGGAAGTGTGATGAGTATCATGGAGCAATCGGAAGTGTCAGTGGATTCCGCGGACTCGAATGTTGATGAGGAAAGCACAGCAGAAAACAGGAAAACTGTTCCAGAGAATGATGACAACTCAAAAGCAAATAAAATACCCGATTAACATAGATTTTATTTTCGATAGCTTATAGAACGATAGTCGCGTAGTTTTTTGCCGCCGACGTGGTGAAATTGGTAGACACGCCGTCTTGAGGGGGCGGTGGCGAAAGCTGTGCGAGTTCGACTCTCGCCGTCGGCACATCGATAATCTGTTTATGCTTTGATAAAAAATAAGTAAATCATCATAAGTTAATAAAAATGCTAGAAAATTATTTTCCAATTTTATTGTTCCTGATAGTTGGCTTTCTGGTTGGTGTGGTACCAATGCTCTGTGGTTGGTTGTTGGCACCAAACAGACCCGATAATGAGAAATTATCTCCGTATGAATGTGGTTTTGAAGCCTTCGAGGATGCTCGGATGAAGTTTGATGTGCGCTATTATCTGGTTGCTATCCTATTCATTTTATTTGATTTGGAGATTGCATTTTTATTCCCATGGGCAATTGTCATTGATGAAATTGGTATGTTTGGGTTTATGGCAATGATGATCTTCTTAAGCATCCTGGTAGTCGGTTTTATATACGAATGGATGAAGGGTGCGTTGGAGTGGGACTGATAGCATGAGTATAGAAGGAACTATTGACAAAGGGTTTGTGACCACAAGCCTTGACTCTATCATTAACTGGGGCCGGACTGGTTCGTTGTGGCCGATGACATTCGGGTTGGCCTGTTGTGCGGTAGAGATGATGGAGACAGGTGCGTCGCGTTATGATCTTGATCGTTTTGGGATAGTGTTCCGGCCTAGTCCGCGTCAATCAGATGTAATGATTGTGGCAGGCACATTGTGCAATAAGATGGCGCCGGCGTTACGGAAGGTCTATGATCAAATGGCCGAGCCGCGTTGGGTAATCTCGATGGGATCCTGTGCCAATGGCGGGGGATACTATCACTACTCATACTCTGTGGTACGTGGTTGTGATCGTGTCGTGCCCGTTGATATTTATGTTCCGGGATGTCCGCCAACTGCTGAGGCCTTATTGTACGGAATCATACAGCTGCAAAATAAGATAAATAGAACGAACACAATTGCACGCTAATTCCAAATGAATATTTCACAACAAAATAAATTCGCGGAAATTTTAACCAGTGTACTCGGTGAAAAGCTCGTTGAATTGCATCAGCAGCATGATGAGCTTACCATTGCAGTGGAAGCAATAGATATATTCGCTGTTAGTAAAATACTGCGCGATGATGTTGCGCTTCGCTTTGATACATTGATTGATTTGTGTGGAATAGATTATTTGACGTATGGTAGTGGCTTATCAGATAAACTAAACGTTAGTAATAAGCGATTCGCAGTAATTTATCATTTGCTTTCTGTGGAGAAAAATCGCAGACTGCGGGTGAGAGTGCTTGCTGATGGTAATGAATTTCCGGTAATTGATTCAGTAACAGACATTTGGCCGGTCGCCAATTGGTTTGAGCGCGAAGCATTTGATCTTTATGGAATTGTTTTTGCAAACCATCCCGATTTACGTAGAATTCTGACTGATTATGGTTTTGTTGGAAATCCTTTTCGAAAAGATTTTCCGTTAACTGGTTACGTAGAGATGCGCTATGATGAACAGCAGAAGCGTGTTATTTATCAACCTGTAAGTATAGAGCCGCGAGAAATCACTCCACTTGTCCGAAGGGAAGAGTTCTATGGTGATTGTGAAACATAAAATGTATCCAATTCTAATTGCACAATGTATTGAAGAAAGATTTTAGTAAGTGACTTATGGCAGAGATACGTAATTACACCATGAATTTTGGCCCGCAACATCCGGCAGCCCACGGCGTTTTGCGGCTGGTGCTGGAGCTGGATGGTGAAGTTGTTCGACGAGCGGACCCGCATATCGGCTTATTACATCGAGCGACCGAGAAATTGGCGGAGAATAAGACATATCTGCAATCGGTTCCCTATATGGATCGATTGGATTATGTGTCGATGATGGTGAATGAGCATGCGTATGTCATGGCTATTGAGAAGCTGTTGCAGATTGACGTGCCAGTTAGAGCGCAATACATACGGGTGATGTTTGATGAAATTACCCGCATACTTAACCATTTGCTATGGATTGGTGCACATGCTCTGGATGTGGGTGCCATGACAATGTTTCTGTATGCTTTCCGAGAAAGGGAAGATCTGATGGATTGTTATGAGGCGGTATCAGGTGCGCGGATGCATGCTGCATATTATCGGCCTGGAGGCGTATATCGGGATCTACCGGATACGATGCCTAAGTATCAGTCATCAAAAATTCATGATGAAAAGCAAACCCGATTGAGAAATGTGAATAGAGAAGGTTCTTTGCTCGATTTTATTGAAGATTTTACCAATCGCTTCCCTGCCTATGTAGATGAATATGAAACATTATTAACTGATAACAGAATTTGGAAGCAACGTTTGGTTGATATTGGCATTGTTTCACCTGAGCGAGCCAAGGCATTAGGTTTTACAGGACCTATGTTGCGTGGTTCAGGTGTGGAATGGGATCTTAGGAAAAAACAACCTTATGAAGTTTACGATCGTCTCGAATTTGACATTCCGGTGGGTGTTAATGGCGATTGTTACGATCGTTATCTGGTGCGTATGGAAGAATTCCGTCAATCAAACCGTATTATCAAGCAATGTGTTGATTGGTTAAGGAAAAATCATGGCCCAGTGATTACTGACAATCATAAAGTTGCGCCACCATCGCGTGTTGCGATGAAGCAAAATATGGAAGAAATGATTCATCATTTCAAGCTTTTTACTGAAGGGATTCACGTTCCCCCAGGTGAAGCTTATGTGGCAGTCGAACATCCAAAGGGTGAATTTGGGATTTATCTGGTATCTGATGGGGCCAATAAGCCTTATAGGTTAAAGATTCGCGCGCCAGGATTTGCACATTTGGCTGCATTGGATGAGATGTCGCGGGGACATATGATATCTGATGTAGTCGCAATTATCGGCACTCAAGATATAGTATTTGGTGAAATAGATAGATAACGATGTTAAGTGCAGAATCTCTAAAAAAAATAGATCGCGAGATTGCAAAATATCCAGCAGATCAAAAGCAATCAGCAGTGATGTCGGCTCTTGCAATCGCACAAGATGAGAAAGGCTGGTTAGCTAATGAAACCATGAATTTTGTAGCAGAATACTTAGGTATGCCGCCCATTGCGGTCTATGAGGTAGCCTCATTTTATAATATGTATAACCTGCAGCCTGTGGGGAAATATAAAATTACAGTTTGTACCAATCTGCCCTGCGCGCTTTCAGGTAGTAACGATACTGCTGCATATCTAAAGAAAAAACTCGGGATTGAGTTTAATCAGACTACGCCGGATGGACAATTTACCCTGAAGGAAGGGGAGTGCTTTGGTGCTTGTGGCGATGCTCCTGTTTTGTTAGTAAACAATAAACGGATGTGTAGTTTCATGTCGAATGAGCAGATCGATCAATTGTTGGAGGAGCTGAGCAAATGAATCAGTATCCACTAACTTTGATGAATGGTGTAGATCGGAATGATAAGGATAATTGGCGCCTAAAAAGCTATGAACAGCGGGAAGGCTATGCGGCTCTTAGAAAGGTTCTGGCAAAAAAGATTACTCCAGAAGAAATTATCGAAGAAGTTAAAAAATCAGCACTTCGTGGCAGAGGCGGCGCAGGGTTTCCTACTGGGTTAAAGTGGAGCTTCATGCCTAAGGGGTATGAAGGGGATAAATACATTGTTTGCAATTCTGATGAAGGTGAACCCGGTACGTTTAAGGATAGGGATATATTACATTACAATCCGCATTTGTTGATCGAAGGAATGATAATCGCGGCCTACGCGATGGGTGCGAAAGCTGGCTATAACTATATTCACGGCGAGATTTGGGAAACCTATGAAAGAATGGAAGAAGCCATTGATGAGGCACGTGCTGCAGGTTATCTAGGAAATAATATTCTGGGATCGGCATTTAGTTTCCAATTGTTCAATCATCATGGCTATGGTGCTTATATTTGTGGAGAAGAAACTGCACTTCTAGAATCCATTGAGGGTAAAAAAGGTCAGCCGCGTTTTAAGCCGCCATTTCCGGCTAACTATGGTTTATATGGAAAGCCAACTACGATTAATAATACTGAAACTTTTTCATCCGTTCCATGGATCATTCGGAACAGTGGCGAGAAATATCTTCAGCTCGGAAAACCTAATAACGGAGGCACCAAATTATTCTCGGTGTCTGGTCATGTAAATAAGCCTGGAAATTACGAAATTCCACTTGGAACCCCATTTGCTGAATTATTGGAATTGGCGGGTGGAATGCGCGGAGATCGGAAGTTAAAAGCGTGTATTCCAGGCGGATCGTCCATGCCGGTATTACCTGGTGATGTAATGTTGCAAACGGATATGGATTATGACTCGATTGCAAAGGCTGGTTCCATGTTAGGTTCTGGGGCGGTTATCATCATGGATGAAACTACTTGCATGGTTAGAGCATTGGAGCGTTTGTCATATTTTTACTTCGAAGAATCTTGCGGACAATGCACGCCATGTCGTGAAGGGACCGGGTGGTTGTATCGAATCGTGAACCGGATTGAGCATGGTAAGGGGCGTCCGGAAGATCTGGATTTGCTTGATAACATTGCAGATAACATTCAAGGGCGAACAATTTGCGCTCTAGGTGATGCGGCTGCAATGCCAGTGCGTGCCATGATTCAGCATTTTCGCGATGAATTTTCATATCATATAGAACATAAGAAATGCATGGTTTGATTATTTTAATTATCAAACATATTGAACTTAATACTCGTAATTAACCCAAGAATTTTAACCGATGGTCAATATCGAAATCGACGGTAAGCAAGTGTCTGTTCCGAAAGGAAGCACCATTATGGACGGTGCGAAGCAGATAGGCGTATATATTCCCCATTTTTGCTATCATAAAAAATTGTCGATAGCAGCGAATTGCCGTATGTGTTTGGTGCAAGTAGAAAAAGCTCCGAAGCCTCTGCCCGCTTGCGCAACTCCGGTCATGGATGGTATGAAGGTATATACCCACTCGCAGCAAGCCGTGAATGCTCAAAAAGGGGTTATGGAATTTCTCCTCATAAACCATCCGCTTGATTGTCCGATTTGCGATCAAGGTGGAGAATGCCAACTGCAAGATCTTGCGGTTGGTTATGGAGCAAGTGGCTCGCGTTACACAGAAGCCAAGAGAGTTGTTGTTAATAAGAATCTTGGCCCGCTGATATCGACGGATATGACGCGGTGCATACACTGTACCCGTTGTGTAAGGTTTGGTCAGGAAATTGCGGGGATAATGGAACTCGGAATGGCAGGGCGGGGAGAACACTCTGAGATACTATCTTTTGTTGGTAAAACCGTTGATTCTGAATTGTCAGGGAATGTTATTGATTTATGTCCGGTTGGCGCGCTGGTAAGTAAACCATTTCGCTATTCGGCACGTACATGGGAATTATCTCGACGCAAATCCATCAGTCCTCATTGTGGATTAGGTTCAAATTTGGTCGTGCAAGTCAAGCAGAATCGTGTCATGCGTGTGCTCCCGCGTGATAACGAAGCAATTAATGAATGCTGGTTATCGGACAAAGACCGCTTCTCTTATGAAGGTTTGAATTCAGAAGACAGACTAACGCGTCCAATGATCAAGCGGGATGGGCAATGGTCTGAATGTGATTGGCCCGAAGCATTGGAATTTACGGCTCAAGCGCTGAAATCTGTCAAGCAAAAGCATGGCGCAGAAAGCATTGCTGCATTAGGATCGGCGCATAGTACGACGGAAGAGCTTTATTTGCTGCAACAGTTGTTACGAGCAATGGGAAGTGGAAACGTTGATCACCGATTACGCCAATCCGATTTTCGCGTTGATGAAAAACTGCAAGGTATCCCATGGTTAGGTACGAGCATTGCGGAAATATCGCAGCTAAGATCCGCGTTGATTATTGGAAGCACGCTTCGTAAAGATCATCCTCTAATTGCTCAGCGTCTGCGTCAGGCAGTTAAGAACGGAATGGAATTGAACATCGTAAATCCATTGGACGATGATTTGTTAACTAGAGTTAAGAATAAAATCATCGTTGCTCCTGCTTCTATGGCCAAAGTGTTGAGCGAAATTTTAAAAGCCGCTGCCGAAATTAAAGGGAGTGAACAAGCACAAGCGATTAAAAAGTATATTGATGTAGCAAATGTATCAAGTTCGGCAGATGCTTTTGCGATTGCGTCCAGTTTGATTGAGAATGCACCAGCCGCAGTTTATTTGGGTAACTTATCACAGCATCATCCAGATTATTCGTCACTTAGAATACTCACAAGTCTGATTGCAGAGATAACTGGAGCAAGTTTTGGGGTTTTGGGGGAAGCTGCCAATAGTGTCGGCGCATATTTGGCAGGTGCTGTGCCAGAAATTAGCACTTTTCCATTACCGATGCGAGTTGGTAATCTCCAATCCGGTTTAAATGCTGCTGAGATGCTCGGTTACCAAAATGATAAAAATGATAAATGTAGAGCTTTTGTATTAATGAATATAGAGCCTGAATTTGATACCTATGATTCTCCGAAAGCCCTAGAAACCATTCAATCCAGCGATTTTGTTGTATCGTTAAACATCTACCAAGGGAATGCAAAAGAATATGCTGATGTGCTTTTGCCAATTACACCTTTTAGCGAAACATCTGGAACTTTTGTAAATACTGAGGGGAAAATACAAAGTTTCAATGGAGTGGTATCACCGCTTGGTGATGCACGCCCGGGTTGGAAGGTTCTAAGGGTATTGGCCAATTTGCTCGACTTAGAAGGATTTAATTATGAAACTTCCGAGCAAGTTCGAGAGGAGATTTTTCCGTCAGGTATTGAAGTTAATAAATATCTAAATAATAATTTGAAAAATATTGACGGAACTTTGACTATAAGTGAAGTGCATGGGATACAGCGCATCGGTGAGGTACCGACTTACCAAGCTGATCCAATTGTGCGGCGCGCTGAATCTCTCCAATGTACTCAAGACGCTGCTCCTCCAAAAGCATGGATGACTACAGCAATGCTGGAGAAATTTGGGGTAAAAGCAGGCGATCAAATTATAATCAAACAAGGCGAGAAATCTTTGTCCATAGAAACCGCTCATGATGAAAAACTGCCATTTAATTGCATTCGCCTAGCTGGTTCTCATCCAAGGACTTATGGTTTGGGTGCATTATTCGGTGAATTAGAAGTAGAAAAAATATAATGGGTGTTGATGGAGCCAATTGATGGAGAACTTTGAGCAATTGTTTGTTGAGATATTTGGCGGAGAATGGGGAATGATGTTGTTTTCTCTGACAACTAATCTGTTTTTTATTTTTGCTATTGTTGTTCCATTGCTCCTTGGCGTCGCATATCTAACATTCGCGGAGCGTAAAATAATCGCTTATATGCAGGTTCGTGTCGGTCCTAATAGGGTAACTTTCTTTGGGATTCCGTGGTTGAGGGGGTGGGGGCAGCCAATTGCTGATGCAGTAAAAGCAATCATGAAGGAAATTATTATTCCTAATGGCGCTAATAAATTTCTGTTTATTCTTGCACCTGTATTAACCATTATGCCTGCATTGGCGGCGTGGGCAGTTATTCCATTTTCACCGGAATTAGTGTTAGCCGATATCAATGCGGGTTTGCTCTATATTTTGGCTATGACTTCGATGGGCATATACGGCATCATTATTGCAGGGTGGGCATCGAATTCAAAATATGCTTTCCTGGGCGCAATGCGTTCTGCCGCGCAAGTAGTTTCATACGAATTGGCGATGGGGTTTGCTCTGGTATGTGTGCTAATGATGTCTCAGAGTTTAAATTTGGGTGATATTGTTAACGGGCAACAGGGCGATAGTATGTTGAATTGGTATTTAATACCTCTGTTTCCCATGTTTCTGGTTTATCTGATTTCAGGCGTGGCTGAAACAAATCGTGCTCCATTCGACGTCGCAGAAGGCGAATCAGAAATTGTCGCTGGCTTTCATGTGGATTATTCCGGCATGGCATTTACAGTGTTCTTTTTGGCCGAATATTCAAATATGATTCTGGTTGCAACGTTGACGTCAATTATGTTTCTGGGAGGATGGTTGGCTCCGCTTGATATGGCGCCATTTACACTTATTCCAGGATTTGTTTGGTTGTTGCTGAAAATTGCATTTATTTTATTTTTCTTTCTTTGGTTTCGAGCAACGTTTCCGCGTTATCGCTATGATCAAATAATGAGATTAGGCTGGAAAATATTTATCCCGATTACACTAGTGTGGATTGTGCTCTTAGGTTTCATAATGCAATTACCAGAATCAATGAGAAATTCGTTTCCATTGAATATTTGGTTTTAATATAGAGATAGTACAATGGATCGCATTAAAAAATTTTTTAGTACTTTTTTATTATTCGAATTGTTAAAAGGCATGGCAGTCACAGGGCGTTATCTTTTTAAGCCTAAGATCACTGTGCATTTTCCAGAGGAAAAAACCCCGCAGTCGCCACGCTTTCGCGGCTTGCATGCATTGCGTCGTTATCCAAACGGAGAAGAGCGTTGTATTGCATGCAAATTGTGTGAAGCAGTCTGTCCAGCGATGGCTATTACTATAGATTCCGAGCAGCGAGCAGATGGAACCAGACGTACAACACGCTACGATATTGATTTAAGTAAATGTATTTTTTGCGGTTTTTGTGAGGAATCTTGCCCGGTGGATTCAATTGTTGAAACACGTATTCTGGAATATCACGGTGAAAAAAGGGGTGATTTAATTTATACGAAGGAAATGTTATTGGCTATTGGTGATCGATACGAAGAACAGATCGCAAAAGACCGTGAAGCAGATGCGCGTTATCGTTAATTCAGCTCATTACTACAAATGAATTTTCAAGATTATTTATTCTATTTTTTCTCGACTGTTCTTATAGTGTCCGCACTCGGTGTAATTACCGTAAGAAATCCGGTTAATTCCGCATTATTGCTTGTATTGGCATTTGTGACCTGTGCAGGCTTGTGGTTGTTGCTTGAAGCTGAGTTTCTCGCGATAACTTTGGTTTTGGTATATGTAGGTGCAGTAATGGTGTTGTTTTTGTTTGTAGTGATGATGCTAGATATCAATCTTGATAGATTACGTGAGGGTTTCTGGAAATGGTTTCCATTTGGTGCCATTATTTCAGTGATTATGATTGCTGAAATGTCGGCAGTATTCATGGGAAGACATTTTGGATTAGAAGAGATGCCTAATCCTAATCCTCAAGGCGCAGACTACAGTAATACCCGAGAATTGGGACGTTTGCTTTACACCGAATACGTTTATGCATTCGAATTAGCAGCAGTTCTTTTGCTTGTGGCAATGATTGCAGCCATTGCATTAACGCTCCGACACCGGGAAGATAAAAGATCACCGAACCCATCGAAGCAAGTTAAGATTAGAAAAGAAGATCGATTACGCATAGTGACGATGCCAGCAGAAAAAAAAGAATGACTGCAATTTTGCTAGCATCAATGGAATAAAAAAGGACTTTGACTTGGTTTCGTTATCTCATTATTTGGTACTTGGTGCAATTTTATTTGCGATCGGCTTGGTTGGGATATTTCTCAACCGGAAAAATGTGATTATTCTATTAATGTCAATTGAATTGATGTTACTGGCAGTCAATATGAATTTTGTGGCCTTTTCCCATTATCTGCAGGATATCTCGGGACAAATTTTTGTGTTTTTTATTTTGACTGTTGCTGCAGCGGAATCAGCGATAGGTTTAGCTATATTGGTCGTGCTTTTTCGCAATATGCGCACAATTAATGTTGACGATCTCGATAAACTAAAGGGCTAGTTTTATCTTTAAAAAGCCTATTTATTAAAAGAATTAATAATTACTTGCGATGCAAACACTCTACTTACTGGTGCCATTAGCTCCGCTATTAGGATCAATTATTGCTGGCTTATTTGGTCGATATATCGGACGTACTTGGAGCCATCGCGTTACGATCTCTTTAGTTTTTGTTTCTCTGATATCATCGATTTTTATTTTTCTAGATGTTTTAGATGGCAATAGCTACAACGGTAGCGTGTATACTTGGCTAGTATCCGGTGATACCCGATTCGAAATTGGCTTCTTAATTGATCAACTATCAGCAACAATGATGATTGTTGTTAGCCTAGTTTCTCTGATGGTTCATATTTATACCATCGGTTATATGCATGATGATCCCGGTTATCAGCGCTTCTTTAGTTATATTTCGTTGTTTACCTTCTCGATGATGATGTTGGTAATGTCGAACAATTTTCTACAATTGTTTTTTGGTTGGGAAGCTGTCGGACTTGTCTCGTATTTGTTGATCGGGTTTTGGTATACCCGGCCAACTGCCGTTTATGCTAATTTGAAAGCGTTTTTAGTGAACCGGGTAGGTGATTTTGGTTTCCTCCTCGGGATTGCACTAGTATTGATGTATTTTGGAACCCTTGATTACGCAACAGTTTTTGCGAAAGCGCCGGAATTAACCGAACAATCAATTGAAGTTATTCCGGGGTTCTCGTGGTTAGTTATAACAGTAATATGCATTCTGTTATTTGTTGGAGCGATGGGGAAATCGGCGCAATTCCCATTGCACGTGTGGTTACCCGACTCAATGGAGGGGCCAACCCCGATTTCTGCATTAATCCACGCAGCAACTATGGTGACAGCAGGCATTTTCATGGTTGCGCGAATGTCTCCATTGTTTGAATTATCAGAGACTGCTTTGTCAACAATCTTGGTGATTGGCGGCATCACCACATTGTTTATGGCGCTTGTTGCTGTCGTTCAAACCGATATTAAGCGGGTGGTGGCGTATTCAACACTTTCACAATTGGGTTATATGACAGTTGCGCTAGGCGCATCAGCTTACTCTGCTGCAATTTTTCATTTGATGACTCATGCGTTTTTTAAAGCAGTGTTATTCCTTGGTGCGGGTTCTGTCATCATTGCGATGCATCATGAACAGAATATGCAAAATATGGGCGGGCTAAAAAAATATATGCCTATTACCTATTGGACAATGTTCATAGCAGCATTGGCTAGTGCTGGTGTGCCTGGGTTTTCAGGATTTTTCTCTAAAGACGCGATTATCGAAGCTGTTCACTTTGCCAATATACCCGGCGTCGGTTTTGCCTATTTTTGTGTGCTTACCACTGTATTTGTAACTGCTTTGTATACTTTTCGACTTATATTTATGACATTCCACGGTCAACCTAGAATGGATAAACATACGAGAGATCATTTACACGAATCTCCATGGGTTGTAACCTTACCCCTAATAATTTTGGCGATTCCTACAATAGGCGCTGGATGGTTCATTGGTCCGGTAGTTTTTGGCGATTATTTTAATAATGTGATTCATGTTTCATCGGAACATGATGCGATTGTGAAATTAGGTGCGGAATTCACGGGAATTGGTGGCATGATTTTACATGCTTTCTCAACGGCGCCGTTTTGGCTGTCAGTAGCCGGTATTTTGACAGCCTGGTATTTATATAGTTATAGAGTTGATCTTCCAGCAAAAATTAAAAGCAGTTGCGCTCCAATCTTTACACTGCTGGATCGAAAATATTATATAGATGAGCTTTACTCATGGTTATTCGCTGGAGGCACCCGGTCTTTAGGGACAATTCTTTGGAAGTTCGGTGATGTCAAAGTAATCGACGGTTTTTTTGTTAATGGAACAGCGAAAGTAGTGTCTCTGACCGCTGCACTTGTGCGACGTTATCAAACCGGTTATATCTATCATTATGCATTTACAATGATTGTTGGAATATTTGTTATTTTGACATTTTGGCTTTACTAACTCTGCAATTTCATAATGTCAAAGCAGGCATCAATGATGGGATTTAGCACCGATCGAAAAATCATAAGATTTTAATAAATAAAACGGAATAAGAATGTCGTTTGAATTCCCACTACTCAGTTTAATTATTTGGCTGCCAATTATTTTTGGTATCGCAGTATTTGCGACCGATAATGATAGTAATGCCCAGATTGCCCGTTGGATTTCTCTGGTTGGATCGATACTAGGTTTTTTAGTGGCAATCCCACTTTATAGCGGCTTTGACATTGCAACCAGTTCGATGCAATTTGAAGAAAAATATGTCTGGTTTGAGCGTTTTAATGTTTATTATCATGTGGGTGTTGACGGAATCTCAATGCCGTTGATTTTACTAAATTGTTTTATAACACCAATAGTCGTTGTGGCGGGTTGGGAAGTCATTAAACAGCGCGTATCCCAATATATGGGGGCATTTCTCGTCATGTCTGGAATTGTAAACGGAGTTTTTTCTTCTCTGGATGCAATTTTGTTTTATGTATTTTGGGAAGCCTCGTTGATACCGATGTTTCTGATCATCGGTATTTGGGGAGGCCCAAATAGAGTTTACGCTGCGATCAAGTTTTTTCTGTACACTTTGTTGGGTTCCTTATTAATGCTCATCGCATTTATTTATTTATATGGGATGTCTGAAGGAAGTTTTTCAATTGAAGACTATCATAAGCTGTCGATACCATTAACAGCGCAAATATTCATATTTATCGCATTTCTGTTGGCATTTGCAGTTAAGGTTCCGATGTGGCCTGTGCATACCTGGCTGCCAGATGCGCACGTTGAAGCGCCTACTGGTGGTTCAGTCGTTCTGGCTGCAATTTTGCTTAAATTGGGCGGTTATGGTTTTTTAAGATTTTCTTTACCAATTGCACCGGATGCCAGTGTTTATTTAGCTGATATGATGATCGTCTTGTCATTAATTGCTGTGGTTTACATTGGTTTAATAGCTTTGATGCAAACTGACATGAAAAAACTGATAGCTTATTCATCAGTTGCACATATGGGGTTTGTCACTTTAGGTTTCTTCTTATTCAACTCCTATGGCATCGAAGGTGCCATGGTGCAGATGATCTCGCATGGATTTATTTCCGGTGCGATGTTCCTTTGTGTAGGTGTATTATATGATCGATTGCATTCGCGCCAAATTGCGGATTATGGCGGAGTTGTTAATAAGATGCCTGCTTTCGCAGCTTTTTTTATGTTGTTCGCGATGGCAAATGCCGGGCTTCCAGGAACAAGCGGGTTCGTCGGTGAGTTTATGGTTATCATGAGCGCGATTCAGATTAATTTCTGGTATGCATTCTTGGCTGCTACAACTCTGATTTTTGGCGCAGCTTATACATTATGGATGTATAAGCGGGTGATATTTGGCGCCGTGGCTAATCCAGCTGTGGAAGGATTGCAAGATATTTCAAAACGCGAGTTTATGATATTGGCAATTTTAGCCATTTTTGTGCTATGGATCGGGGTCTATCCATTCCCACTCGTTGAAGTCATGCATACTACGATTGATCACTTATTAATACACGTCAGCACCAGTAAACTGTAATAGTGATCTCAAAGGATATCTAGCAATAAGGATTTAGAGTTAATGAATTTCATACCACCTGATTTCGCACCGGCTTCCTCAGAGATCTTTATGCTCATTATGGTGTGTGTAGTAATGCTGGCTGATTTAACTGCTGGCGATAACCGACGACATGTGACTTATCTGTTGACACAAATTACATTGTTCGGATGTGCACTGCTGACTTTTATATCTTTCTCCACAGAAGTGAATCATACGTTTTCTGGTATGTATGTGGATGATGCAATGGCGGATATTCTTAAGTTAATGGTGTATGGAACGGTATCGGCAGTGTTGATATATTCACATTCCTATATCAGCGATCGAGGCATGTTGCGTGGAGAGTTCTTTAGTTTGATCCTTTTTGCGACATTGGGCATGATGGTTATGATATCTGCTAGTCATTTTCTCACGCTCTACATAGGATTGGAATTATTGTCGCTTTCCCTGTATGCATTGGTTGCGCTTCGGCGTGAATCACAGATAGCTACGGAAGCGGCGATGAAGTTTTTTGTATTGGGCGCTCTGGCATCAGGATTTTTGCTGTATGGCATGTCGCTGGTATACGGCGCAACGGGAACATTACATGTTTCTCAGCTTACTCAAATTATTCAAAGTGAAGCAAGTAGTAGAGAAGTCTTAGTAGTTGGCTTGGTATTCATTGTCGCTGGCATTAGTTTCAAATTAAGCGCTGCGCCTTTCCACATGTGGGCGCCGGATGTATATCAAGGTTCTCCTACTGCAGTCACATTATTTATTGGCTCTGCACCTAAATTGGCTGCATTTGGATTCGTGATGCGATTGCTGGTTGAAGGCATGGGGGAAATGGTAGCGGATTGGCAAGGCATGCTGGTGATATTGGCGGTTTTATCAATGGCAGTTGGAAATATTGCAGCGATAGCCCAAGCGAATATCAAACGGATGCTTGCGTATTCAACAATTTCTCACATGGGGTTTTTGCTATTGGGTTTTATTAGCGCGGACTCAAATGGTTATAGCTCTGCCCTTTTTTATGTGATTGCTTATGTATTGATGACGCTAGGCACTTTTGCGATGATCATGGTGTTGTGCAGAAGTGGGTTCGAGGCTGAGGATATCAACGATTTTAAAGGATTGAGCAAAAGAAATGCATGGTATGCATTTATAACACTATTATTGATGCTTTCTTTGGCTGGAATTCCACCGATGATTGGTTTTTATGCGAAATTTGCTGTGCTGCAAGCTGTAGTGAATGCTGGTTTTGTGTGGTTAGCGGTTGTAGCTGTTCTATTTTCTTTAATTGGCGCATTTTATTACTTGCGTATCATCAAATTGATGTACTTTGATGAACCAGAGACTGATGAGCCGTTAATGCCCAATAGTGATGTAAAAATCCTATTAAGTGCAAATGGCTTAGCTGTTCTCGCTCTTGGTTTATTTCCTCAGGCACTGATGGGATTAAGTCTTTACGCAATTCAAAATTCAATGTGATCGAGAAAACGGATAGCTAAAGCGTTGTTAATTCGCCGAACGAGATGAGATGCGAGGCTGGTAGAGCACAAGAAACTCCAAATATCAATACAATAAATGGATTTTTAAGTGCTATCCAATGTGGCAAGTCGCTTGCCCAGTCAATTTATTGGTGTTTCCCTTAAAAATTAGCTATCTTGAGCGCGCGTTACCTTCTTCGACTGCTGTATACCTATCCTTAGTTTCTTAAGAAAACGCTGATTAATTGACTGCACGAGCGAATCACTTCGTTACGCGGTATTCGCATCCTCGCTTATCTTGTTGATATGTCTCGATTGCTGCGTTCCGTGCGCCTCGTGCTTCATCTCGTCCGCTGAATTAATCAGCGCTCCCTTAAGCTCGTTTCAATTGCTATTGAAGTATTTCTGCTGATATAAGTATGGGCTCTAAGATTTTATATCTCCGATTTTGAGTGATTTTTTCTCGATAACCGCAATATTGGTTAATTGATAACTTGAAATTGCTACTATGATCCCCATTTTGTTCGAAAACATTTATTTCATGGAGGCGTATTGTGCAACTTGGAACATCTAAAGAGCAATTAAATTTTCAGGCAGAAGCAAAACAGCTATTAAAGCTGATGATACATTCCTTATATAGCAATAAGGAAATTTTCTTGCGGGAATTGATTTCAAATGCATCCGATGCGGCGGACAAATTACGTTTTGAGGGATTGACCGACCCAGCACTCTACGAGTCTGACTCCGATCTTAAAATTCGTGTGAGTTATGATAGTAGCGAGCGTACGATTACTATTTCGGATAACGGAATTGGTATGTCTCGCCAGGAAGTTATTGACCATATCGGTACGATCGCAAAATCGGGAACACGTGAATTTTTCAATTCATTAACCGGAGATCAAGTCAAGGATGCGCATTTAATTGGACAATTCGGCGTCGGATTTTATTCAGCTTTTATCATCGCTGATAAAGTTACTTTAATTACCAGAAGGGCCGGACTAACTTCTGAGCATGGCGTGCGTTGGGAATCGAGCGGTGAAGGTGATTATACGCTTGAAACAATTGAAAAACCTGGACGCGGTACGGACATTACTTTGCATTTACGCAAAGATGAAGATGAGTTTCTCAATGGCATGCGTATTCGCAACATCATTCGCAAATATTCCGACCATATTACCTTACCAATCGTCATGAAGAAGGAAGAATGGTCGCAGGAAGAAAAACAGAACAAAATTATTGATGAAGACGAAACCATTAATCAAGCCAATGCCTTATGGGCGCGGCCAAAGAATGAGATAACTGCGGAGCAATATGACGAGTTCTATAAACATGTCGCTCATGATTTTGAACCACCGCTTACCTATGTGCATGCACGTGTTGAAGGTAAACAGGAATACACACAGTTACTTTATATTCCGGCGCGTGCGCCATTTGATTTGTTTGATCGTGAACGCCGTCATGGTATTAAGCTCTATGTCCAAAGAGTATTTATCATGGATGATGCAGAGAAACTGTTACCGAATTATTTGCGTTTTGTTCGTGGAGTGATTGATTCAAATAATCTACCATTGAATGTGTCGCGTGAGATCCTGCAAGAATCCAAGGATATCGATTCAATCAGAGCCGGTGTTGTGAAGAAAGTGCTGGGGTTGATTGATGAGCTATCGAAGAATGAAGAAGAACAAGGAAAAGAGAAATACAGAACGTTTTATCGTGAATTTGGGCAAGTGCTCAAAGAAGGCATTGGTGAAGATTATGCGAATCGTGATCGAATTGCCAGATTGCTACGCTTTGTTACAACACTTAGTGAAAACGATGAACCAGCAGTTTCGCTAGAAACATATATTCAGCGAATGAAAGAAGGTCAGGAAAAAATCTACTATGTGACTGCCGATAGCCTAAAAGCGGCTAAAAACAGCCCCCATCTCGAAGTTTTCCGTAAAAAAGGAATCGAAGTGCTACTGTTGTCTGATCGAGTGGATGAGTGGCTGGTTAGCAATTTAACGGAATTTGAAGGAAAACCGTTGCAATCAGTCGCTAAAGGTGGCCTGGACTTGGGCGCATTGGAAGATGCTGCTGAAAAAGAGGAACAGGCTAAAGAAACTAGCGCATTCCAGGAACTGGCCGACAAAATGAAAGAAACTCTCAGCGAACAAGTAAAAGACGTACGCGTTACGTTCCGCCTGACGGAATCTCCAGCTTGTTTGGTTGCAGATACCTACGATATGGGAGGTAATTTAGAAAGATTATTGAAATCAGCCGGGCAGAAAGTGCAGCATACCAAACCAATTTTGGAAATTAATCCGCAACATCCGATGGTGCAGAAATTAAAAACCGAAGTGGACAATTTCCAGGATTGGTGTCATTTATTATTCGATCAAGCCTTGTTGGCGGAAGGAGGTCAGCTCGAAGATCCGGTTGCGTTTGTTAAAAGACTTAACGAGTTATTATTGTCGAAATCGTGAATCTCGATCTTTAGTCAATGTCACTTTCAGTGAAGATCATTGACTGGGGGATCAAGAGCCGGAACTGAAACTTCTATTGATTCTGAATGTCCATTTTGAAGGGTAAAGACTGATATTTTTTCTTTATTTTCGATAATTAATATAGGCAGACAGTGACCAAGCAAAAGAAGAATCAGAAAGCGAAGCCTTTAACGAGAATTTATCAGGCCAAGATAGCTACTCCATTCGCTATTTTAGGTATCAGAACAGATGAAGACTGGTTGACTGACATTGATTATTTACCGCTCGATACGCCAACATTACCTCCGCAAACCTTACTGGCGAAGGAAGTGTGCAGGCAGTTAACAGCATATTTGACGGAATCCGATTACAAATTTGACTTAAGTTTGCATATTGGCGGTACGGCACATCAACAACGCGTTTGGAAAGCCATTATGGCTATTCCAAGCGGACAAACAAGCAGTTATGCAGAGATAGCGGCGCAACTACATTCAGCACCAAGAGCAGTGGGACGGGCCTGCGGCGCTAATAGGATTCCTATCGTCATACCTTGTCACCGAGTAATATCCAAAAATGGTGGATTGGGAGGTTTTATGAATGCAAGTGATGGCAATCCGCTCGAAATCAAACGCTGGTTATTATCCCATGAGAGCGCCTGAATCTAATACTAATGCCAGATTACTGGATGAGTTCTCGGATGCGCTATGGCTGGAAGATGGCTTGTCTCGCAATACACTCGATAGTTACCGGAATGATTTGCAGCTTTTCGGAGAATGGTTAGGAAAGCGTAATCAAGGCAATGGCATACTAACGGAAGCGACTCATTCTGATCTGCTCGAGTTTCTTGCATCAAGAGTCACTGCAAAAATGAAAGCCAGTACAACAAGTCGAGAGTTGTCGAGTTTAAAGCGTTTTTATCGTTTTCTGTTGCGCCAAGGAAAAATTTCCAGCGATCCTAGTTTAAACATCGAAACCCCTAAGCTGCAACGTCATTTACCTGATAGTCTTTCCGAAAATGAAGTGGAATTGCTGTTGAGCGCTCCGGATCTCGGATTGCCATTAGGTTTACGTGACCGTGCAATGCTGGAGGTTTTGTATGCGAGCGGGTTACGCGTATCGGAATTGATTAATCTCAGGTACTCGCAAGTTAGCATGGACATGGGCGTTTTGCGGGTTATGGGTAAAGGCAGAAAGGAACGGCTGGCGCCTTTAGGAGAAGAAGCGCTCGAGTGGCTCAATCGTTATACGAGAGAAGCTAGAGCAGTGTTGTTGAATGGCATTGTGACTGATACGATATTTGTCACTACCCGTGGTGCAGCGATGACACGGCAAGCATTCTGGTACCTCATTAAACGTTATGCTCAGCAAGTTGGTATTACTAAGCAGCTTTCCCCGCACACATTACGTCATGCGTTCGCTACTCATCTGCTGAATCATGGAGCGGATTTACGGGTTGTGCAGTTATTGTTGGGGCATGCAGACATTTCAACCACGCAGATTTACACGCATATTGCACGAGAACGGCTAAAACAATTGCACGCAAGCCACCATCCACGTGGCTAAATAAGCTATTTCTTGGCGAAGCATGCATAAAGTGCAGAGAGCGCAAGAATTGCAAAAGCTACGAGCGACCAATCAGGTATAGCCAACGATAGAAATTCCCAATCAACATTTGCACAATCTCCATTGGCCTCAAACATGCCAGGCCACCATTCAGCAATAGGCAAAGAATTCAAAAAAGCTTCTTCCGCGCTGATACCGCATTCAAAAGCCTCCGGATAGCGTATCAGCCACGCGTGGCGTGCGGCGATGACTGCTCCCGTTAGTGCAAATGCAAACATCAAAAAACCGTAAATGCGGCGCCCGACTCCTTGGGGGTTATGAAGAGATGCCAGTAGTGCAGTTAATCCCAATAACCAATAAGCCAAACGTTGCGCCACACACAATGGGCAGGGCAGCAATTTTTCCACATGCTGTAAGTATTGCGCATAACCGAGAAGGCAGATACAGCAAAGCAGAATAAATAAAAATAGTAATCTCATTTTAGAATTTTACAGTCAAACTGATCTCGCGGCTTATCCATTAAGCGTTTGTGGATTTTACAAAGTTTGCTATTATGAAATAGCTCAGCTCGTCAAATGTCCATAGTAGCACTGGAGCGTGCTTATTATTTATCAAATCGAGGAGACTTGTCATGAAAACAAAGCTATTGATTGCAATACTGGTTACTTTTGCTTTATCCATTTCAAACGTATCGTTTGCAGAATTAGGGAAAATGGATAAAGCTGAAGCTCAAGCTAAAACCAAGTTTGATCATATCGGATTAGCTGAAATGTATGAAAAAGAAGCTCAAGAAATGAACGCGAAAGCGGAGAAACAAAAAGAATTACTAAAAGAGTATAGCGATCATAGTGAATACTATGGCCGGATTGGTCAAGATTTTCATTCACATCATGAAGCGTTATTACGAGAATATGAAAAAGCGGTAGAGCGTAATAACGAAATGGCGGCTGTTCACCGGAAAATAGCGGAAAAAACCAAATAACCAAATAGCGCCTCGCCCAAAAGGGCGAGGTATCGGATCCCAAAAAGATTAAACAGGTTGGCGTGGCGCCCGACTATTTATTTTTCCAAATCGCATACGCAAGTAATGCCCAAGCGGTAAGGAATGAAACCCCGCCGAACGGTGTAATCATACCAAGCGCGCGCGTACCTGTGAGGCTCAGCGCATAAAGGCTGAAGCTGAATAGAATGATCCCGATCATCATCAACCAGGCGGCTATCCGGATAAAGCGTGAATTCGGGAAATGCAGTAAAAGCAAGCCGCTAACAAGTATGCCGAAGGCATGATAGAAATGGTACTGTACGCCGGTGTGATAAACCGCCAGCATGTCTGCCGGGAGGAAATTTCTCAAGCCGTGGGCGCCAAAAGCACCCAGTGCTATGCAGAAGAAAATATTTAGCGCACCTAGTATCAGAAAAGTTTTAGGCATTGAAATCTCATTATTTTTGACAAAAAGAAAATTGAACTGTCCTGTCTATGCCGGCTAAGAATTCTTGATGCTGGAAACATCCGCTTCGCACATGCCGTGCGCGAATTTTACCTGAATTTTTTCGCCGCATTGAATTTGTTTGCTGTTCCGGATGATCGTGCCTGTCTCTGAAAATGAAATGCTATATCCACGCTCTAGGACCGATTGCGGATTTAACTGTAATAATTGCGCTTGAATATGCGTTAACCTGACCGAACGTGATTCGAAATAGAAGGAGAAAGCTCTGAAGAAGCGCACTGTTAATACTTGATGTTGTTGCTCCCATTGGACGAGACGAGTAATGTTAACTAGCCGTTGGTTGAGTCCAAGTAATATCCAGTGGTTTTTTTCCATGGAATGTGCGCAGATTTTGTTGAGCCGATCCTGCAAATATTGCAAATGAAAAAATTGTTGTTGAATCCGGTGACCGGGGTAAATCAAACGGTGCGACATCATATCCACGTGCTGCATGGTTCGTTCGAGGCTATGTAAGGTCATGCGGAACATGCGTTGGCGGATCGTACTCAGATGGCGATCTAATTCGCTCCGGTCTTTGCTGACTAACTCGGCGGCGGCCGTTGGCGTCGGTGCGCGGATATCCGCAACAAAATCCGTAATTGTGAAGTCTGTTTCATGACCGACGCCGCTGACAATGGGTATTGAGCTTGTTGCAATCGCCAGTGCGACGATTTCTTCATTAAACGCCCATAAATCTTCAATATTTCCCCCGCCGCGGCACACGATTAATACATCGCATTCGTTGCGCAACACGGCAGTTTTAATGGCATCGGCGATGCTGACGGCGGCGGCTTTCCCTTGCACCAATGACGGATAAATAATAACCGGCAATGAAGGCATGCGCCGGCGTAAGGTTGAAAGCACATCCCGCAACGCTGCAGTATCGAGTGACGTGATAATGCCGATTTGTTTTGGAAACGCCGGTAACTTTTTTTTCCTTTCTGGGTTAAAAAAACCGGCCTGCTCCAGCTTGGCTTTAAGTTTCTCGAAAGCTTCGAATAATTCGCCTTGACCGGCTTTCCGGATGGTTTCAACATTTAACTGATAATCCCCGCGGGGTTCGTATAACGTGACTAACGCCAGTACTTCCACTTGCATGCCATCCTTGGGTTGCCAATCGAAATATCGATTCTTATGGCTGAACAGCACGCATCTCACCTGAGCTTCGGCGTCTTTCAGCGAAAAATACCAATGACCGGATTGGTAACATTTCAAATTGGAAATTTCACCTTTCACCCACAATAATGGAATATTCTGCTCCAGAAATTGCCGGGTGCTGCTATTTAATTCGCTGACGGTCAAGACCTTGCGTGCAAGACCGGTAATCGGAAATAGATTCATATCAGAGCCGTGAGTCGATGTAGATTTTTATGATGACAGGGTACCGCTTAAATGACTGAAAATGATATAATTTTAAAATAACTTGTTGTTTGTTAATCAACAATAGGTAAGATCAAAAAATCATCAAGTTAAAAAAGACGTTTGGAATTGCTAACTTAATTCCTATTTTCGATACATACTCACAAATTTATTCACAGAATTTGTGGATAAAAAATCGGTTGCTTTTAAAGCCGATGATTCAGTATTAAGTTGCATCAATACTGGAAAGCGCACTTAGTTTTAGAATACAAATTGGCTGAAATCCAGAGAAAAATGATACCCGGATCTACAGCGGGTGAGGAGACTATCTCGTGTTATCTTTAATTCAAGCAGCAGGCTGGCCGATTTGGCCGATCATCATTGCTTCCGTCGTTGCAATCGGAATTATCGGAGAGCGTATGTGGACCTTGCGTTTAAATGTTATTTCACCCAAGGAACTGCTGCCAAAGGTGCTAAATGAATACAAGCGAAATGGTGTCAGTGCAGAGATGCTGACGAAGCTGCAAAAACATTCTCCGCTTGGACAGATACTGGCGGCTGGATTGAAGAATGTGAAAAGCTCCCGGGAAGTGATGAAGGAATCGATTGAAGAAGCGGGCCGGGTAATCGCGCATGAGCTCAATCGCTATCTGACGACACTGGGTACGATTGCTGCACTAAGTCCGTTGATGGGGTTGTTTGGCACCTTGGTCGGTATGATTGAAATTTTCGGTTCCAGCTCACCGGCCGGCAGCAATCCGGCACAACTGGCTTATGGGATTTCAGTGGCATTGTATAATGCTGCGTTCGGCATTCTCGTCGCAATTCCGAGTATGATTTTTTATCGCCATTTTCGAGCTAAGGTTGATGATTTTGTAATTGAAATGGAATTACAAGCATTAAAATTAGTGGAGATTGTACATGGCGAACGGGACAGCTGATTGTTGTCTACCCGTTCCATCAACGTTGATCTGTCCTTAAATTTAATTGGGTTTTAAATGTTTCGCGTTGCAGTTCGCGGACTGTGATAGGGGGATTTTATGAGCAACCGGCGTTCATTGGTGACTGGCGGCGGCGGTTTTATCGGATCGCATCTGGTAAGGCAATTACAGGAAAATGGCGATATCGTCAGAGTGCTGGAATTACCGGATGTTCCTTTGCCGGCCAATGTGGAAGTTGTGCGCGGCACAATTTGTGATCGTCATGTGGTTCGTAAAGCGCTGAAGGGGGTTCAAAGGCTCTATCACTTGGCGGCCAATCCTAATTTATGGGCGCAGAAAAAAAGTGATTTTAACCGGGTTAATTTTGAAGGAACCCGGACTATTTTTGCTGAAGCGGCAAAGCATGATCTTGAAGTAATCGTGTATACTTCGACCGAATCGATAGTGACTGGAAATGCGCTCAGGAACGTACCGGTATTTTCCGCATTGGAATGTCAATTAAACGAAATGCCGGGACCTTATTGCAAATCAAAATTACTGGCGGAATTGGAAGCGTTAAGAGCCGCTGAAGGTGGGCTGCCGGTCGTTATTGTTGCGCCGACATTGCCGGTTGGTCCGGGAGACAGGTCCATTACCCCGCCCACGCGCATGATACTGGATTTTTTGAATGTCAAAACACCAGCCTATCTGGACTGCCGTTTCAACATGGCGGATGTACGTGATATCGCTCAGGGTCATATATTGGCGGCTGTGCATGGTAAACCGGGAGAGCGCTATATTCTGGGTAATGAAAATATAACTTTGAGTCAGTTATTGATGTGGGTTGAAGAGATTACCGGTTTGCACATGCCCAAGAAACGCATTCCTTATTGGTTAGCGTTGGCGACGGCCGCTATCAGTGAGTTTGTGGCCGATTACATGACACACAAGCCGCCCATGGCGCCGCTTGCCGGCGTAAGATTAGCGCGCTACCCGATGCATTTTGATTGCAGCAAGGCAGTTAATGATCTTGGTTTGCCACAAAATTCCGTACGCCAGGCAGTTGCTGACGAGATTGAGTGGTTACTCGATAACGGTTTAGTAATGCGGCGTTTACCTTTATTGAGAGAAATTTAAGATAAGGGTGTCTCTAAAAATTCAGAGTTTTGAACAAGACCAAGGCGGTAACAAAAAATATTGACACAGCATATAATTGTATGTAAGGAAATAGTTTTTTGTTGGCAACGACGTATTGTGATCAGATATGAATTTTTCGAGATGCCCATAAGTTGATTTGTAAAGCCAATGGTTAGAATTATTGGAATCTTAAGAAAGACACGTGCAATAACGAATCATGGCCATTTGTTTCTTATTGTTTTGTTGATTTGTTTTGCAGTCTTGCAAGGGTGTGCTTCAACACCCAAGAATAGTGATCAAGAGCTTGACCCGGCCGATCCTCACGAAAAATTTAATCGTGCATCCTATGACTTCACGGATAAAGTCGATCGTGCGGTGTTTGAGCCTGTCGTGAATGCTTATATCGATTATGTGCCGGATGCGGCGCAGCGATCGATCGGTAATTTTTATGATAATTTGGCATACCCCAATGTCGCTTTGAATTCGTTTCTTCAAGGCAAGGTAAAACAAGGAACAGAAGATACCTTACGTTTCTTTGTCAATTCGACAATCGGCATGTTCGGGTTATTCGATATGGCGAGTCACATGGGTTTGCAAAAACACGATGAGGATTTTGGCCAAACGCTAGGAGTATGGGGCGTTAAACCGGGTTCCTATCTGTTTGTACCATTGATTGGCCCGAGCAGTGAACGCGATGTCACCAATATTCCGATAGGGCTTGTGACCAATGTATTATTCTATGCGGGACTTGCGGTGGGTACTTATTTTGCAGCCCCTCTGACAATCCTCGGCGCAATCGACAAACGCGCAAGATTAGTAGGTCCGATGCGCATCCGGGATGAAGCGGCGCTGGATCCTTATTTGTTTGTGCGCGAAGCTTCGTTACAACAGCGCGAATTCCTGGTGCACGATGGCAAGCTGCCATTAGACCTTTACTACGAGCCTTTCCAGGATAATCCATTCGAGCCGGATGGGAAGAAGCAGAAACTATGAGCGGCCGGGGCAATTGCACTGAGTCAATGAATCAGGCTGTGCGGTAGAAACCGTCATGAGAAAAAAACAATATGACCGTACAGAGTTGGTAACATGTATCCCGTTTTTTAAATGAATATGAAGGTGTTTAGAAATATATATGGACAGGCTTCTAAAAATCTCGAGCGTATCGGAGCAAATTGACTCTGCTGAAAAGGATCAGATGACACGATTGCACATCACAACAAACCCGGATCAGCATGAAGTTAACACTGGTGAACTGGATTTGAAATTTAATCAGGCGCGCGATGCCATTTTGGCCTTGCAGAATCCTGACGGTCATTGGTGTTTTCCGCTGGAAGCGGATTGCACCATTCCGGCTGAATATATCCTGATGATGCACTTTATGGATGAGGTGGATGTCATTCTGGAAAATAAGATCGCCCGCTTTATCCGTGACAAGCAAGACATGAAACATGGGGGATGGCCGCTCTATTACGGCGGAGCTTTCGACATCAGTTGCACGATTAAATCGTATTATGCGTTGAAGCTGGTGGGGGATTCGCCGGATGCGCCGCATATGGCGCGTGCCCGGGAAGCGATTCTGGCGCGCGGTGGAGCGGCTAAAGCCAATGTTTTTACACGTTTGCTGCTGGCGATGTACGATCAAATTCCGTGGCGAGGCGTGCCAGTCGTGCCCTCGGAACTGGTACTGCTGCCGAGCTGGTTTCCTTTCCATATCAGCAAAGTGTCATACTGGTCGCGTACCGTAATGATTCCTTTGTCAATTTTATGTACCTTGAAGGCGCGTGCTGTAAACCCCCGGAAAGTCGATATCCGTGAACTGTTCATTGTGCCGCCGGAAGAAGAAAAGAATTATTTTCCTAAAGCGGATACGCCGCTGAAGCGCGGTTTTATGCTGGTCGAAAGGCTATTGTCCAGGTTCGAGCCGCAACTGCCGCAATCGATCCGGCAATATTCCATCCGTCGCGCGGAGAAATGGGTTCTGGAACGTCTTAACGGTGAATGCGGTATCGGCGCGATCTTTCCGGCAATGGTCAATGCTTACGAAGCGTTGGCGCTGCTGGGTTATCCGCCGGATCATCCGAATCGTGTGCAATGCCGCAATGCGTTGCTTGGATTGTTGGTTGATGAAGGGGAGCGTGTCTGGTGCCAACCCTGCACATCGCCGGTTTGGGATACCGTTTTGACCAGCCTGGCGTTGCAGGAAGACGCCACAACCGGCCAAGCGCCTGTTTTGAAGGCACTGGATTGGCTGGTGGAACAACAAGTGCTGGATGAACCCGGCGACTGGCGCGATAAACGGCCCGATTTACCGGGCGGCGGCTGGGCTTTTCAATATGCCAATCCGCATTATCCCGATCTGGATGACACCGCAGCGGTCGCATGGGCCTTGGAACAAGGGGGCGAAGAGCGCCACCAGTATTCGCTGGATCGCGCAGCCAATTGGCTGGCGGGCATGCAGTCGCGGAACGGTGGGTTTGCCGCCTTCGATATTGATAATACCTATCATTACTTAAACGAAATTCCTTTTGCCGACCATGGTGCATTGATCGATCCGCCAACCAGCGACGTGACCGCGCGTTGTGTCGGTTTGCTCGGAAAATACGGCAAGCATCAGCGGGAAGTGTGGCGCGGGATCAGCTTTTTGCTGCGCGAGCAGGAGAAAAACGGTTCCTGGTTCGGACGCTGGGGAACCAATTATATTTATGGTACTTGGTCAGTGCTGGAAGCATTCCGGCTGGCGCAGTTCGATATGCAGCATATTTCAGTGCGCCGTGCCGTCAAGTGGCTGGAATCAGTGCAGCGGGATGACGGCGGCTGGGGTGAAACCAATGATTCTTACCTGGATGCTCAGTGGGCCGGCCAGTTTCCCGAAACCAGCACAACTTTCCAGACTGCCTGGGCGGTGCTGGGATTAATGGCGGCGGATGAGGTCAACAGCGAAGCGGTGCGCAAAGGTATTCAGTATTTGTTACGTAGTCAGAACGACGATCATCTATGGGATGATCCCTGGTTTACCGCGCCCGGTTTTCCTCGGGTATTTTATCTGCGCTATCACGGTTATTCAAAATTCTTCCCGCTATGGGCGCTGGCGCGTTATCGCGCACTGACTCGTACGATCGCCGCGTGCGAGTAACCGGTTTGGTGACCGCGCTGCGGTCTGAGGCCGCATGCGTGTCACCGGGGCGTGTTCCATTCAATCAACCCGCTTCGCTAAACGATCAGACGCTGTTGTGGCTCAGCGGCATGGGCGCGCAAGCAGCCCGGGCCGCGGCGCAAGGGTTGCAGCAGCACGGTGTTGCCGCATTGGTGAGTTTCGGCGTCGCCGGCGCCTTGAGCGATCAATTAAAACCCGGCGATTTGGTGCTGCCGGATGCCATCCATAGCGGTGAGCTACTGCCGGTCGATTGTGCGTGGCGCGACCGGCTGCAACGGCAACTGCCAGCATCTATCACAGTCTTTAATGGCATTCTGGCCGATAGTCACGTGCCTCTGACCGATGAGAAGGCGAAGCGCGGTCTTGCGCAAACCAGTGGCGCTCACGCGGTGGACATGGAAAGCGCGGCTGTCGCGCAAGTGGCGAAGGCAGCCAATGTTCCGTTTATTGCCGTGCGTGCGATCATCGATCCGGTATATTTCTCGCCGCCGCAAGCGCTGCTTACAGCCGTCAATCCGGATGGCAGTGTCAAGCCGTTGCATTTAACCGCGCTGCTGCTGAAGCGTTCGGTCCGGCTGGGCACCTTATTGCAAATGGGGGCGGGCATGCGGGAAGCGCGCAAAACATTGTCGCAAGTCATCGAAATGGTTGGTACCGGCTTGGCGAGTCAGGGCAATTAGCGCGTGTTATTGCGCTTGTTGAAATTGTAACGCCGCCAAGCGCGCATAAAGTGCGCTGGATTGCAGCAATTCCGCATGTGTACCGAGGGCGTCGAGACGGCCATGATCGAGTACCGCGATACGGCCCGCGGATTGAACAGTCGCTAGACGATGTGCAATAACCAGCGTGGTTCGGTTGCGCATCAATTGCTGCAATGCTTGCTGTACCCAATACTCGCTTTGTGCGTCCAATGCGCTGGTGGCTTCGTCGAGCAACAGCACCGGCGCATCGGCCAGAACCGCCCGGGCAATTGCCAATCGTTGCTTCTGGCCGCCTGATAATCCCGATCCTAAATCCCCCAGTGGCGTGTCATAGCCTTGAGGCAATTTGCATATGAATTCATGCGCATATGCAGCCTCAGCGGCGGTTTGTATCGCCGCATCGCTGACATCGGGGCGGGCATAACGCAGATTGTCGCCGATCGTGCCGTGAAACAGCACCGGATTTTGCGATACCAATGCAAAACAACGGCGCAGCTCAAATAATTCAAGATTGCGGATATCGATGCCTTCCAGCCTGATCGTGCCGGATTGGCTATCAAAAAATCGCAGCAACAAATCAAATAACGTCGATTTTCCGGCGCCGGACGGGCCGACCAACGCCAGCGTTTCACCGGCGCGGATCGATAGGGTTAAGTCGTTGATGGCGAGTACCTCGGGACGCGCAGGATAAGCAAAACACAACCGGCCGATATCGATATTTCCGGAAACTTTGGGTAAGCGTTGCGGTTGTTGTGGCGATTGAATCAGATTCGGCGAGTTCAGTAATTCCATGGTGCGCTCGGCGGCACCGGCTGCTCGTTGCAATTCTCCGATCACTTCCGAGATGGACGCAACGGCGGAACCGACGATTACGCTGTAGAATACAAAGGCTGCCAATTCACCGGCGCTGATGCGGCCTTCGATGACATCCAGACCTCCCACCCACAGCATCAACCCGACGGCCCCCATCACCAGCAAAATGACGAGTGTGATTAACAATGCGCGTTGCAACGTGCGCTGTTTGGCAACGGCAAACGCTTCTTCAACCTGGCTATGAAATTGCTTTTGATCGATGGGTTGATGGTTGTAGGCTTGCACGGTTTTGATTTGCCCCAGCACTTCACCGACATAAGCGCCGACAGCAGCGATTTTATCCTGGCTTTGCCGCGATAACTGCCGTACCCGGCGGCCGTAGATCAGAATCGGCATCACTACCAGCGGCACGCAAATCATCACTAGCGCGGTCAGCTTGGCATTGGTGATGAACAGCCAGATAATGCCGCCGGTCATCATGATCAAATTACGCAGCGCAAACGAAACCGACGATCCGATCACGGTTTGCAGCAGCGTCATATCGGCAGTCAGACGCGATTGGATTTCAAGGCTGCGGTTGGCTTCAAAAAAACCCGGGTGCAAATGGATCAAATGATTAAACACCCGGCTGCGGATATCGGCGATCACGCGCTCACCCAGCCACGTGACCCAGTAATAGCGGGTAAAGGTACCGGTTGCCAATGCCATCACCAATAGCAAGAAGATTACGACATACTGGCTCAGCAGCGCTTCCGATTGCGTTGCGAAGCCTTGGTCGATTAATAGCCGGATACCTTGCCCGATCGATAGCGTGATCGCTGCGGTAAATAATAAAGCCAGCAGACTGTAAACGACTTGGCGCTTGTATGGCGAGAGGAATTGCGCGGCTTGTTTGACGGCTTGCCAGCGGGCTGAGGTATTATTGGGATAATCTGTGTTGGACGAGTGGGGCATAGAAAAGATGATAAAATATTATTCCTGTTTAATTAGTCGAGTGAGAATTCATTCCCGATGAAATCAGGCTCTCTGAGTTCACAGCCACGGTTTTTTGTACGCCGCCAATGAAACAAGCCAAACTTTTCACCCAACAATCGCTACTGGTGGATGATGCCGACAGCCTGGGATTGATCGCCAATGGGATTTTTGAGCCGGAAGAGACTCGTTCAATACTCAATCTGATCAGGCCTGGCGACCGCTTTCTCGATATTGGCGCAAACGTCGGCTATTATACTGTGTTAGCCGCAGAGCGCGTGGGATCAGCAGGGCGAGTGTTCGCGGTTGAACCGGATGATGCGAATTTTGCAATTCTGGATGCTAATACCCGTGTCTGGCAGCAAGAAGGGCGCGTTGAAATTTATCGCCAAGCGTTGTCAGACACTACAGGCGCATCACAACTATTTTTGAATGCTTACAATAGTGGCATGCATCGCTTATATTCATCGGTGGTTTGCACTGGAGAAGCTATCCCAGTTTCTGTCATTCGCGGTGATGATCTGCAGCTTGCACCGCTAGATTTAATCAAGATTGATATCGAAGGGCTTGAGCCACGGGCCTTGCGAGGTTTGCAAAAAACCTTGGAAAAATCTCCGGGAGTCAAAATCCTGAGTGAGTTTTCTCCGTTTTCGATACTGGAAGCGGGTGAATCGCCTCTAAATTGGTTGCGATGGATGATTGCGCAAGGGTTTGAAATACTGGCATTGCAGCAAGGGAGATGGAGCCGTTCCGCATGCGCCGGTTTGCTGGATTCGGTAACCAGAATCGAACAATTGGATTTTTCCGCTTTGATTCAATCACTACGTGGATTGGATAATCAAGCGATTCTGGAACAAGTAATTCAAACCGGTATTAATGCCGGTTACAATCGCCCGGTTTTGGAGAATCTTTTCTTCGTCAGGCAAGCGGATGTTGCAGCGATCGAGAATCTTCTCAACTGATGAAACAACGATAAATTTTCTCGCGGACAATTTCTACAATAAATTATATGACGATGCGAGCGATCAAACGAATCAACGCAAATTATAATTCACTTAAACGATCATAACCTGCCAAGAGACACGCTTTGAAAGAGAAATCAGACACATCTGCTTCGATTGAAACAACCCCCGCCAATTTTATCCGCAACATCATCGACGACGATAATCGCACCGGCAAATGGGGCGGGCGGGTGGAAACGCGTTTTCCGCCGGAGCCGAACGGTTATTTGCACATCGGCCACGCCAAGAGCATTTGCCTGAATTTCGGCATTGCACACGATTACAACGGCGTGTGTCATTTGCGCTTCGACGATACCAATCCGGAGAAGGAAGCGCAGGAATACGTCGACTCGATCTGCGACAATGTTTCCTGGCTGGGTTTTGACTGGGGCAAGCATCTGTATTATTCATCGGATTACTTCGACCAACTCTACGAGTTTGCCGAATTCTTGATTTCGCAAGGCAAAGCCTACGTCGAGAGTTTATCCGCCGATGAGATCCGCGAGTACCGCGGCACCTTGACCAGCCCCGGCAAGCACAGTCCGTACCGTGACCGGCCGGTTGCCGAAAATCTCGATTTATTCCGGCGCATGAAAGCTGGCGAGTTTCCGGATGGCCAATACGTGTTGCGCGCCAAGATCGATATGGCGTCGCCCAATATCAACATGCGCGATCCGGTGATTTACCGCATCCGTCATGTGCATCATCAGCGTACCGGCGATCGCTGGTGCATTTACCCGATGTACGATTACACGCATTGCATATCCGATGCGCTGGAAAGAATTACGCATTCTTTGTGCACGCTGGAATTCGAAGATCACCGCCCGCTGTACGATTGGGTGCTGGATCAATTGGCGGATAAAGTGCCGTGCCACCCGCAGCAAATCGAATTTGCCCGGCTCAATTTGACGTATACCGTAATGAGCAAGCGCAAACTGATCGAACTGGTGGAAAATAAACTGGTCGACGGCTGGGACGATCCCCGTTTGAGTACGCTGGCCGGCGTGCGCCGCCGCGGATTCACACCGCGTTCGATACGCCTGTTTGCCGAGCGCATCGGCATCAGCAAGGCGGATTCGTGGATCGATATGACCGTGCTGGAAGATTGTTTGCGCGAAGACTTGAACGAACATGCACCGCGCCGGATTGCCATTCTCAAGCCGTTGAAACTGATCATCGACAATTACCCTGAAGGGCAGCAAGAAGACTGCTTCGCGCCGAATCACCCGCAACAACCGGAGTGGGGCAAGCGTACCGTTCCGTTGTCCAAAGTGCTGTATATCGAACGCGACGATTTCATGGAAACACCGGTCAAAGGCTATTTCCGTTTGTCGCCGGGCGCGGAAGTGCGGTTGCGTTACGCTTACCTGGTCAAATGCGTCGGTATCGACAAAAATGCGCAAGGCGAAATCGAAGCGATCCATTGCACCTACGATCCCGATACCAAAAGCGGCACGCCGGGCGCCGACAGCCGCAAGGTCAAAGGCAATATCCACTGGCTTTCCGCCAGCCATGCGCATGCCGCGGAAGTGCGCCTGTACGACCGCCTGTTCAGCGATCCGCACCCGGATAGCGGCGGCAAGGACTATAAAACCGCATTGAATCCCGATTCCAAACAAATCATTACCGCCTACGTCGAACCGGCCTTGTGCGATGCGCAACCCGAGCAAAGCTTCCAGTTCGAACGCAACGGCTACTTCGTCGCCGACCGCATCGACATGAAGCCCGGCAAGCCGGTATTCAACCGTTCGGTGACGTTGCGCGATTCGTGGGGGAAGATTGCCGGGTCTTAAGAAATATGAGTGAATGGCGTGACACAACAGACTGGTCTTATGAATAATCAACGTTCTAATGTCCGTTCCGGACTTAAAGAAGGACAAGATCAGAATTTTTTGGACCAATTGACGGCATTGCTGATGCAATTTCCGCAAATCAAGCTGGCGTTGTTGTTCGGTTCTCAGGCAAGCGGCAACGTGCACCCGGATAGTGACATCGATCTCGGCATTTTGGCGCAAGAACCGTTAAGTGCGGATTTCAAATTACAATTGATGCAAACCATTGGCGCCAAATTCGGCCGTCCGGTCGATATCGTTGACCTCTACCACGTGCCTGAGCCGATTACCGGTCAGATTCTCGAAGGAATCCGTTTGTTTGGCAACGATATTGTCTATGGCAATATGTTGTACCGGCATTTGCTGAACGTTGCCGATTTTCTGCCATTGCACCAGCGGATACTCACCGAAAGGCGTAATCGATGGATCAAGTGATCATCGCCGAGAAACTCGAATCGCTGCGGCGCTGCATCCAACGTATCGAGGATAAAACGCCCAAGGATGCGGGCAGTTTGATCCGCGATATCGATTTGCAAGATATTCTGGTTGTCAACCTTACCCGCGCCGTGCAAATCAGCGTGAATATTGGCAGCCATATCATTAGTTCGGCCAATCAGCCGATGCCGCAAACGATGGGTGATGTTTTTACCAAGTTGCAAGAGCTCGATGCGATTTCACAAGAAACCAGCGAACGATTGAGAAAGGCCGTTGGCTTCAGAAACATTGCAGTGCATAGCTATGAAGCAATCAACTGGGAAATCGTGTATGCCATCTGCCGGAATTCTTTGCGGGATTTCCGGCAGTTTGCGCAGGAAATTTGCCGGTATGCGGCTTTGCCGTAAAAAAGATGTTGGTTACTCAATGATCGGCAAGGAGCTTTTTCAATCAATATAAAACAATCCTCGCTGACGTACCATCCGCCAATCGGCTTGATCGTTTTCTCGACAAACACCGTAGCGGAACGATGGCGGCAGCTCCGGGAATTGGAAGCGCAGGTCGTAAAACCAAACGCAAAATCCAGACTCTTGCGTATCCACGGAGTCTAATATTGGGAGCTGCGCGAAGGCGCGGAACGGCGTGAAAGCGGGCGACAGCCAGGCTTGCCGAAGCAGCATGGTGCGGGTCGGGTCATTGCCGAATTGTTGCTGAATGTGCCAATTATTTTCCATCACCGGACGGTAGGCGGCGGTCATTCTGAGGAAAAGCCAGCCGGCAGCATCGGCTTGTTCTTTTCCGGCAGGCCTCCATAAATCGATGTCCGCTATGTAATAGGTTTCGTGATCGCGGATGATGATTTTCCAATGAAACGGTGACAGTGGTTGCGGCAGAACCGCTACGTGCATGGGCTGGATGGCCTGAGATTCGACATAGCGGTGGGCGATGGCGGTAGCTTGTTGATGCAACGTCAATAAGAACATCCCGTAGCCGCACAACACAAGCAATGCCGCGATAGCCGGGATTCTGCGCTGAGGATAACGCCATGAAGCGATCAGACCGGTGACGATGATCAAACTGAACCACGGATCGATGACAAATACCAGCGGCAGCGAATAACGCTCAGTCGAAAACGGCGCGAACAGCATCAGACCATACGAAGTGATCAAATCCCCGGCGATGTGGATGGCGATGCCGAGACAGGCGGAGCGATAAAACAACCGCCAGTTATAACGTCCGCGGCTGAGCTTGGAGAGCAGCCAAGCCAGCAACCAGGCCCATACCGGCAGCAAGATCAATGAATGCGTCGGACCTTGATGCCAGTTTAAGTAAGTAATGGTGTCGATCAGCCGCAGGATCAGATCGATATCCGGAAAAGCGGCAGCGGTAAAGCCCGCGGTGATTTGCCAGCGCAACGGCAAACGCGCCGGCGCCGTTGCCGCAGCGCGGGCCAGTAACGCACCGCTCAGCGCGTGGGTGAGCGGATCCAATATTTAACCCGAGTTTGACCGGGATTCCGGGGAGATGACTAAGGTGAGGGGTGGAGATTCGTGCACACCGGCGATTTCAGCGGCTGTCTGCGATTCCGAAGCGGTATCGGGGTTGTCTGCGGTTTCATTGCGAGGATTTCCGTATACCCAGTGATCGAGCGATTCGGCATATTTAAGCTTGTGTGCCAGGAAATCGCGGGTATTTTGCGAATTTTCCGAATCATCCTGCATCCAGTAAGCAAACGTCGCCAGGTAGATCGTCGTCAGCGCGGTTTCTTCCAGAGCGCGGCGCACATACGTGGCGTCACGTTGCGCGGCTTCGCGCACCCATTGTACAGTGCGGCTGACGCGCAGGATGGCGGGAATTTGAATATGCAAGTGACCGGGTTCCAGTTTGCCGCCGATCATTTGCCGTGTGACTTTGCGATGCGTGGTTAGGGCATCGAGCCACGCCATGATGAGGTGCTGCAAGCGTTCGCGTGGCGGTAGGGATAAAAATTCGACAGTTTCGGCGGTTTTCAGCATCCGGCTATCGGCGCGGTCGAACCAGGCATCGACCAGATCCTCTTTTTCGCGGAAATGGGCGCGGATATCGTCGAGAGAAATATCGAGTTCCGCCGCGACATCGAACAATCGCACCGATTCCCAGTGCGAGCGTTCCGCGATGGTTACTGCCGTATCAACAATTGCTTCACGTAAATCAAGTCTGCTTTTCTTCATCTTGATCCTCCACAGTGTGTTAACGGAGTGGCGACATGCAATGCCGTTTGCACTATACCATATCATTTAAAAATCAGCGGAACCGCTATGACAAATGTCCTGGAAAAAAAGGATGCATGGACTATAGCGGCTGGATGGTTCGACAAACTATCATTCAGAGCTATGTTTATTAAGCATTTTCTTTTTTTGGTAAACATAGTTTCAGTTTGTGAAGTTTAGCGGAATTGAATATACTTTTGACGCGAGCGTCGCGAAGCTGGGCATGTGCCGCAAGTGGTGGAATAGGTTACTAAATGTAATCGGATAATGATGTTCGAGCCACTTCCCGTTACCTGGCAATCCGAAGCACGCTCGTTACACGAAAAACATGAGGAGAAAGATACAATGAAAACCCGTTCGCTTATTTCAAGCACGTTATTGCTAGGTGCAGGCGCATTATTCGCCGTTTCCGCACAAGCAACCATTTTGACGTTCGATTTGGATCCGGCTGTCGGTAATTATGGCGACATTCCGGGAGCTTACGGCGATAACGTCAACGCCGCCAGCGATGCGGTGGGATCGTATCAGATGGGTAACGGTTATACGCCGAATATCACCACCGAATACCGCACCTGGCGAATCAGCACCGATACGGTAGCTTACGACAATCTCGATTTCTGGGATTTCAATTACGGCGGTCTGACCAATGTCGCATTCGGCGTGACCAGCTCCGATCACTTTGCGGAAATCACCCTGGTGCCGGAACCGGGCTGGGCGATTCGCCTGAACAGCTTCGATTTGGCCGGATACTCCAAATTGGATCATCCCAATTCTCAGGTGCGTATCGTCGATGGCGACAGCAAAAGCACTTTGATCGATTATTCACCAGTTACCGTGTTGGGTACGGGTGGCGCGTTTAGCACGTTTACGCCCAATCTGACTTATGGCGGCGCAATTTCGATCCGATTCGGCTATAACGATTGGAACATCGGTATCGACAACATCAATTTCGACCAAGTCACAGCCGTTCCGGAACCGGAAACCTATGCCATGCTATTAGCCGGTTTGGGATTGCTGGGTTTTATGGCGCGCCGCAGAACCCAGAACGTTTAAACAGTAATTATTATCGAATCAGCAACCCCGCCCTCGTGCGGGGTTTGTTTTTTTGCAGGTTATTAAAAAATGTTTTCGAGGCAGCCGATACAAGGCAAAAACAGGCGAGAAAGCGCAGTTTATGCATAATAAATGAGCATTTTGAGCCTGTTTTTAACACCGTAGCGGCAACGCAGATAGTTTTTCAATGACCTGTCAGCGAGTGATTCTCCAAACATAGTGAATTCTGGCATCGCGCGCGAAATCTTCCGGGATCAGTTTCGCGCTGAGATCTTCTAAGATTAATCCGGCAAGAGCTTGTTGATCCATCTTGAAGCGGCGGAAATTGGTCGAGAAATACAAAATGCCACCCGGCGCGAGCAAAGCCGCCGCGTTGCGGATCAATGATACATGGTCTTTCTGGATATCAAATGCTTCGTCCATGCGTTTGGAATTGGAAAACGTCGGTGGATCAAGGAAAATCAGATCAAATTGCGGGCGGCGTTTGCTGCTGGCTTGTTCGCTTAGCCATTCCACGCAATCGGCGCGAATCAATTGATGATCGCCGTGGATACCGTTCAGCGTGAAATTCCGCTGCGCCCAATCGAGATAGGTGTTCGACATATCCACCGTAACACTCGATACCGCGCCGCCAATGATGGCATGTACCGTCGCGCTGCCGGTATAAGCAAAACAATTCAGGAATCGCTCGCCCTTGGCTTGCTGCTGAATCAGCAAACGTACCGGACGGTGATCGAGGAATAAGCCGGTATCGAGATAATCTTCGAAGTTTACCCAGAATTTGCAACCGCCTTCGGTAACGACGTGAAAATGGCGCGAATCGCCGAGTTTTTCGTATTGATCGGTGCTTTTCTGCTTGCGGCGGATTTTTAGAAACACTTGCTCCGCCGGGATTTCCAGCACTCTGGCGATTTCGCGCAACGCGCCCGCCAGCCGTTGGTTGGCTTTGGCCGGATCGATCGATTTAGGCGGCTCGTATTCCTGCACGTTAACCCAGGTTTGATCGCTGTGATAAACATCGACGGCAACCGCATATTCCGGCAAGTCGGCGTCGTACAGCCGGTAACAATCGATGCGGTTTTTTTCGGCCCATTTACCCAGCTTCTTAAGATTCTTGCGCAGGCGGTTGGCGAACATTTCCGCATGACTATCGGTTGATTCCGCTTGCGCGCGGCGGCTGATGTGTTCGATGCGCTCCTGCTGCGACTTGGCTTTCGGTTCGAAAAACGCGCTTTCTTCAATCGTGAGCCGCAGTAATTTGCATTCCAGCGCGCCGTTGAATAATGTCACCGGTTTTTGCGAACGGATGCCGAGACGGAACCCCAGCTCCGGGTTGCCGATAATGATCGCCGCTTGCCAGCCGCTAAAGCGCTGCTTAAGCACGTCACCGAATTCCCGGTACAACGCCGCGGTTTCCTCTTCATCGCCCAGCCGCTCGCCGTACGGCGGGTTACAGACGATCAACCCTTCCGGCCAGCTCAAAGCGGCAGCGGCATCCGCAATGTTGCGTTTCTCGACGTGAATTTTGCCTGCCAATCCGGCGTTCTCGATGTGCTGCAACGCGGTGGTAACGGTGCGGCGGTCTTGGTCGAATCCGGCGATGACCGGCAATTTACTCAAGCCGGCTTCGCGCCTTTTCTGCGCATCGCCCAGCAAGGCTTGCCAGAGCGCCGGATTATGCTGCTTCCAGCCGAGAAAACCGAAATAGTCGCGCAGTAACCCCGGCGCGATATCGGCGGCGATCAGCGCGCCTTCCACCAGCAAGGTGCCGGAACCGCACATCGGATCGAGCAATGAGCCGCCTTGCGCGGCGATTTCCGGCCAACCGGCGCGCAGCAAAATCGCCGCTGCCAGATTTTCCTTGATCGGCGCGGCGATGCTGACTTCGCGGTAACCGCGTTTATGCGAACTTTCGCCGGATAAATCCAGGCTCAATTGCGCGGTATCGTTGTGCAGATAGACATTGACACGGATGCTGGGGTGCTCGGTATCGACATTGGGGCGGCTGCCGAACTTGGCGCGCATTTGATCGACGATGGCGTCCTTGACTTTGAGCGCGCCGAAATGGGTATTGTTGATCGCCGGATTATTCTTGCTGTTGAACGATACCGCCAAACTGTCGTCAGCGTTCAGATGCTCCGACCAGTCGATGCGTTGCACGCCATCGTAGAGATCCTGCTGCGATTTCACTTCGAAACTGCTGAGCAGCAATAACACGCGGCTGGCGGTGCGCAACCATAAGCAGGCTTGGTAGGCCATCGCCAGATCGCCTTGAAATGCCGCTCCGGCCATCTTCTGCTGTACGTTTTGTCCGCCGAGCGCCTGGATTTCGTTGGCGAGTATGCCTTCCATCGCTTTCGGCGTGGTGGCGAAGAGTTGGTATTGCGTCATGATTTACGATCTGTGCTGAATAACCGCGTAGGATACTCGAATGTACCGGCGCCGCGCTGGCTTTTTTGAACCGGGCGGTTCAGAGTGTTACGGTGATTTGTTCCCGGGCATATTCCACCACTTGGCCATTGCGAATCTTGCAAGTTTTGCGTAGCTCGACCTGATTATCCACTTTGACCTCACCCTTGGCGATTACGGCTTTAGCCTCGCCACCGCTCCCGCACAGGCCGGTAATCTTCAACAGATCGTTCAATGCAATCGCGTCGTGACCTTTAAGACTGAATTCACTCATGGTTTTCCTTTTTCAGTTGGATATAAATGGTTTCGACTTTCTCTCTGGCCCACGGTGTCTTGCGCAGAAACTTCAGACTGGACTTGATGCTGGGATCTTGTTTAAAGCAATTGATATCGATCCTTTTGGACAACCCCTCCCAGCCATAGTGCGCATGCAGCTCGGTCAGCAGTGCTTCCAGGGTGACGCCTTGTAAGGGGTTTTTGGTTTGCGGATGCTTATTACTTTCAGGAGCGGGCATGGCTGCAGGGGCAAAATCGTTAACTGAGCTGTATTATACGTGTTGCATCCGCTCGGGCATGAAGCTTTTGTTTCAATCCTCGCCCGTCATTTTGACCGGTTCATCCCCGCGGGCGTGGGGAACACGCAATCGGTTTAAGCGGCGGTAACATCAGTCATCGGGCAATAGTAAGTTCTGAAATGGGTGATGGTTTTTCCAGCGATAGGTTTTAAAGTCTCGCACATCGGTGGAAAGAATTTGACCGTGTCCTAACTCTTCCGCAAGCAAGACTAAAGATGCATCGGCTAAATCCATAGGTAGATCTTCGTATTGTTTAATTAATTGGCGAATTCGGATTAAATGTGAAGTTTGTAGATCAAAAACCTCGATATAACCCGTCTCTAAAACCGAAATAAATCGTAATTGACTTGAAACCCCCAGGCGTTTACCTAACAAATAACTGGTTTCAGTAATGACAGGCCAGGTAGTTATCAAAGCCTCTTCCAATTTCTGCATTCGTTCCACAGCCATTGCATGAAACCGATCATTAGCGTTAAAGAATGCAAGCCAGAATCCAGTGTCACTTAATACCATGCTTCTCTTCCCAGCCCTGATCAAGATATTCTTTATAAGTAGTCGATAAATCTTCCGGGCCTTTGGCTGTACCCGCCAGCATTTCTATTAACCTCTGGTTTTTTTCCTTTGCGCTCAATTCCGCCTTCTCATACATCAAATCAATAGCCTGTTTAATGACATCCGTGGTATTGAGGTGTGTTCTTTGCTGAATGGCTTTAATTTTTTGTTCATAACTGTCATCAATCCGCACCGTTATTCTCATCATTCGCTCCTCGTCTGACTGATTGTCGGACAGACTATAACATTATGTACTGGCGATTAAAAGGAGATCGAAGAACCGAAGCTAGGTTTCAATCTTGGCCCGGCTTTGGGGCCGGGCGCTACCTCAATGGCCTGTTCGGGCGCGGCCCGATGAAGGTTTCAATCCTCGCCCGGCTTTGGGGCCGGGCGCTACGCGCGAACAGCTAAATAACCGATACCAGCAGAAAGTTTCAATCCTCGCCCGGCTTTGGGGCCGGGCGCTACAATGTAATCATGATTAAACGAAAGTGTAAGTATAAGTTTCAATCCTCGCCCGGCTTTGGGGCCGGGCGCTACGAACTTGAAGTTATCGGCGACGCGGAAGGCCCGTTGTTTCAATCCTCGCCCGGCTTTGGGGCCGGGCGCTACACCCGCCCGCAACATGCTACGTTCGGCGCATGGAAGTTTCAATCCTCGCCCGGCTTTGGGGCCGGGCGCTACACAAGATTTATCAAATTGCCCAATATTTTATCTTTGTTTCAATCCTCGCCCGGCTTTGGGGCCGGGCGCTACTCGCCACCACTACCGCAGGGGAGTAGGCGTACTGCGTTTCAATCCTCGCCCGGCTTTGGGGCCGGGCGCTACCTGTGCTCGCTGCGCCTCGCATCGCACCGAACAAGTTTCAATCCTCGCCCGGCTTTGGGGCCGGGCGCTACGTTCAGTCCGGGATGTTGCTGCAAGATCACGAAAGGTTTCAATCCTCGCCCGGCTTTGGGGCCGGGCGCTACCACCGACTGATCCGTAACCGCCCCCGAGGATATCGTTTCAATCCTCGCCCGGCTTTGGGGCCGGGCGCTACCCGGCGACGCAGGTACGGGCTTGGCTGCCGATACGGTTTCAATCCTCGCCCGGCTTTGGGGCCGGGCGCTACCGCCATTAATCATTATTTTTTCCTAGCGCTAAATTGTTTCAATCCTCGCCCGGCTTTGGGGCCGGGCGCTACTTAGGGTCTACACCAATCGGCTGCACACCGCCCTTGTTTCAATCCTCGCCCGGCTTTGGGGCCGGGCGCTACTGGATATGTCCCGTGACCTACGGCAACAGTTAGCCGTTTCAATCCTCGCCCGGCTTTGGGGCCGGGCGCTACAGGTTTCCATCGCTTTTAAAAACGACGACTGGAAGTTTCAATCCTCGCCCGGCTTTGGGGCCGGGCGCTACAGTTAACTATTACGCAATTAAAACGCACTCCGGCAGTTTCAATCCTCGCCCGGCTTTGGGGCCGGGCGCTACTTTTTGGTTCCATTAATTCGGCCCATCTTTCAGAAGTTTCAATCCTCGCCCGGCTTTGGGGCCGGGCGCTACGGTTTCCAGCCGCTTTCAACATTTATCAACGATTTGTTTCAATCCTCGCCCGGCTTTGGGGCCGGGCGCTACCATGAAAAAACAACCCGGTTTGTCGTGATCGGTGACAGTTTCAATCCTCGCCCGGCTTTGGGGCCGGGCGCTACCCGGTGAGCTGATGGCGCGGGTGGAATCGTTTGTCGTTTCAATCCTCGCCCGGCTTTGGGGCCGGGCGCTACGTCAGTGATTTTAATATGACTGACGCGCTGCAGTACTTGTTTCAATCCTCGCCCGGCTTTGGGGCCGGGCGCTACGTGACCACAAGATCAGGCTGCTGCACAAACGGCGTTTCAATCCTCGCCCGGCTTTGGGGCCGGGCGCTACACAGCTTAACTATGATATGTTCGCATTACCGCTGGTTTCAATCCTCGCCCGGCTTTGGGGCCGGGCGCTACAGTACAACTGCAACCCGATCATACAACAAAGAAATTTTTTGTTCACGCGCGAACTGGGGGTTTGGGGAATGATTTTGGGATGTGATTGCGAACAAGGTTTTCAGGAAGTTGCAATTTTTCATGAGGTTATTCTTTGCGCGAACTGGCCGGTATTTTGCCGTTACTTGCGATTCGCGGATGTTAGATGATGAGCGATCCATCGAAATCGACGGCTTTAAATTTTCCATATTCCTTGACGTGCAGATCGACGGGTTCCGTCAAACGATATAGCCGCAGGTTGTCTTCCTTTTCGTCTATTTCGGCCAGTAATCTGCGTTCCAAATCTTCATACTGCATCAAACTGACTTTGCATTCGAATACCGATTTTTGCACGCGCTGTCCGATACCTTCGCAGATTTTGGCAACGCGCCGCAATCTTCTGCGGCCTTCCTTGGTTTCGGTTGAAACATCGTAGGTTACGATAATCAGCATGGTCATTTCACCAGAAAGGGAATATACGCTTCCATGTCGCCGCGAATGGCGCGCGCCATGAAGCGCGCTTGCAGTTGCGGCAATAGCCCGAACGGCACTTTGGTATCCAGCAGCGGGTGATTGATTTCTTCCTGCTTGCGTTCCTGATAAGCTGCTACGACAATTTTCCGCGCGTCATTTTCCAGATACACCGCGCCGCCTTCGCGTAACTGCAAATCCCGTTCGGTGATCTGGCCGCGATTGACCAGCGTGAGCGCCAGCCGGTCCGCCAGAATCGACCGGAATTCTTCCATCAGATCCAGTGCCAATGCTGCTCTGCCTGGGCGCACTGCGTGCAGAAAACCCAATTGCGGATCGAGCCCGACGCTTTCAATGGCCGAGCGACAATCGTTCATCACCATCGAATAAAGAAACGACAGCAGCGCATTGAAACGGTCGCGCGGCGGTCTGCGCGTGCGTCCGTCCATGGTGAAATATTCGCGGACATTACGCCGCACCAAATTGGGCAATGCGGAGAAATACACTTTGGCGGCGTCGCCTTCAATGCCGCGCACTATGTCCAGATCCGCCGCCACCGCCAGATTGCGTATGGAACCGGCCAATGCATCGGCGGCTTGGCTGAGTATTTTTTGATCCTGCTCATCGTTTGTTTCGCGCGCGCCGCGCAGCAATACTTGGCGGGAATTGCGCAGCTTCCCGGCTATTGCCGCTTTCGCAACCGCAACGGCAAATGACGTATCCGCAGCCAAGCGATGCTGTGCCTGGCGCAGCAAAATATTACCGCTGACCGCGCCTTCCAGCCGCGCTTTGAATCGCCCGTTGCCATCGAGTAACACCAAGCCGATGCCGTCGTCGGCGCAGCGGTGCATCAGCGCCGGGGAAATCATGATGTTACCGAAGCAAACGAGCGTACCCAAATGATGCAGCGGCACTTGGAGTTTCTTTTGCCGTTCCACGTCGATACGCACGGTATCGTTTTCCAAATGCGCGTAGGCATTGGGCGTCATGATGTAGAGCGTGTTAAGAATTTGGTACATAACGCTGCTAATCCACGTTAAACAATTCATCCAGCAATTCATGCTGGTGTGTTTTATCCGCCAACGCGTGCGGCTGGCAAATTTCCTTCAACGAACATTCCTTGCAGCGCGCGTCGTTAACCGGTGGTGGCAATGTTCCGGAAGCCAGCAAAGCACGTACAGCCGCTACGGTTTCCTCGACTTGCCGGCGCAGCGAATCGGTGATCGTCACTTCACGGCGGCGACGGGAAGTGTGATGATAAATCGCGCCGTGTGTAACCGGCTTGCCGGTCATTTCCTCCAGGCAGATCGCTTGCGCGGCCAGTTGGATATCGTCATGCGCTTTTGCGCGTTTTTTACCGTGCTTGTATTCCACCGGATAAATCCGCTCATCCGGGTAAAACTCGACGACATCGCATTTGCCGATCAAACCCAAACGCTCCGACCAAACCGGTAGAGCTTTCTCGCTGCGCACGCCTTCAAATGACTCAAAACCCGGCTCATCGACACGCTGATGCACGGCGTTGCCGCGCATGGTATGGACGTTTTCGTCAAATGCCTGCTCGACATGAATCAGCGCGCACTGGCGCGGGCAATAGCTATAGTGTTGCAAAGCGGAGAGCATGATGGGGTCGTCGTTATCCAGGCGGTTATTCATGTGCGGCGACGGCGTGTTCAACGTGAGTCAGCAACGTATGTACATTAAGGATTTCCACCTTGCGATCAATCGGTTCGTCGAGTTCGGTAATGCCTTCTTCGTAGCGCGCTTGAACGGCAAATATTGTGTATTGAACCAATGGCCAATATGCGTTTACCTCAATGCCTTGCAATTCCAGCAAAGCCAGCAATCTCGCCAATTCATGCGTCATGGGATAAGTGTCGGTATGAATGCATAGCCATGCTTTCAATGCTTTCTCCACCGCTTGCTGGATATGAAATCCGAAAATCTCATCTGCAAAAAGCGGATTGTCTTGCATGCCAATCAGTGCGTTGAAGTCTTTATGCGCCATGCGCAACATCGCGTGCGCCCGGTCAAGGTCGGCCATGCAGCACTTTCCCTTCGCGAATCGCCCGGCCAATCACATGATTCGTTGAATTCTTCCACTGCTCGAATTCATCCCGGCTGTAGAGCAAAATATCCTTAGAAATATTTAATCCCTTCAAAGCGATATACAAACGCGCCGCTTCTTTCCTGCGGCTGCGCTGTGGAGAAAACGGTTCGGTTTCAACAATCAGCAAGTCGATATCGGAATCCGCTCGCGCATCCCCCCTTGCTCGCGAACCAAACAGAATGATGGCTTCTGGAGAAACCTCGCGAACGATGGTATCAACCATCTGTTGTAATAGAATCTTTTCGTTAGTGGTGTCGATTGGAGAGGTCATTTCGGTATTCATTAATTATCAGCTTCCCGAGCGAATACAAATACCGCCTGCAAATCTTCCGGGGTCAAATGCGGGTAGCTTTCAAGTATCTGCGCTTCATTCCAGCCGGAAGCCAAAAGATCAAAAATAAACTCAACCCCGATACGAGTTCCCCGAATACGCGGCTTGCCGAACAGAGTATCCGGATCTGAAACGATGCGATCTTGCCAGTTCATTTCAATACCTCCCGAAAATGTTTAACCAACCCGCCGTAACATTTGTACGCCGGAGGGCATGTTCGTCTCGTCTATTGATATAGTGTAATCGCTAAAGTTGCGAGGGACAGTAATCCCGTCCTTGAGTTTCGGTTGGATGCGAATAACATTAGTTGTGGTCATCAAAACCCCTCGATGATTTCAGGTTCAAGACCTTTTAATTCCTGAAGCTTAAAACTTCCATCAGACTGAATCGATTCTCGAAGTGTTCGATGTACCTTGGCCGAAGAATATTGTCCAGACTTGCAATTGTGCTTCCACCAAATCACTTTCAAAATTTCCATACTTCCTGCTGGCCTTGCGGATGATTCGTCGTTCTCAAATAACTTTGGAAGCAACTGCTTAATAATTTCTGCATCTGCATCACTAAAACCCGTTCTTTCAGCCAATTGTGGATTCATACAACCGTAGAAAACATAAATCCCACTGTCAACCCGATGTTTCATACCCATTGTGTCAGAACCACGCTTGCTGCCATCCCCCTCACCACTAACACTTTTGGTGATTTGATTGCTGGTAATCTTGTCTCTGACAGGCTCAACACTAAAGGCGGATTGGATAGTAACTGGCCCGCGAATCGGTATTGAAACTTTGTTCAATTCATCATCCTCAGTTGGAATCTCGTCAGCAGCTACCTTCTTGGTTTTTTTTGCCTCTTTATCTTTCCAAGCAAATACTTGACCAAATGCTCTGACATCAAACCATTTAGCACATGCTCTTTTTACTGTATCAATTTTGTTGGCACTGTTCTTGAATGCGTCTTTACCAAGACCGTTCTTGTCAGATTCCGCGCGAACACGAAGGCTGGGTTCACCATCCTCATTTCGGTCGTCAGATTGAACGAAAATCGCATTGCCATCATCTTTCTTTCCGGCAGTTACCCAACGTTCTAGTAGCCGGTCCCTGACTTTGCGTTTAATGCACACATCTGTCATTTCTCCGATACCTCCGTAATCTGTACGCGGGCGATTACCATCGAGGGGATCGCCATTCGGATTGGCATTCTTGACGCGAAGAATTACGGCGAAATCAATTTTGTTTTGCAATATGCTCATGTCTACTCTCCCTGAGTTGATTGGTTATCGGTGCTGGTCATTTCAGCATCAGATGCTGATTCACCATCCTTGTGGGGTTTTGCCTTACTCAACTCCCGTCGCTGACAGTGATAGCCCAATAAAAATTCGCCAGACAACGGACGGTCATCCGTAAAATCATTGTCCTGGAAAGCACACACAACTTCATCCAGCAACTTTTCCCTAATGACAAGGAAGCCAATCCCATGCTCAGAAGTCCTTAATCGAGACATGTATGGCTTCAAAGCAAGCTCAATGTTTTTCCAAGTCGAGAATGGATGACTCGAAAAACGCTGCATTAGTTTTGCGGCTGTAGTGTCACGGTTCTTTTCAGCTTTGGTTAACGCGAAACCCTCAATGTTGTCCGCGATTGCCAAGAGCCGACCATATAGATAATCTCGCGATACCCGGTTAGTTTCCAGAGTCATTTGATACTTCTCCTTTCCAATATAAGTCCCCTTTATTAGGGCGCAAGCGATACCCAGATTTTTCTCCCAATCCCATTCTCTACCGTATTTATCCTTCTCGAAGGAAATGCGGTTGCATGTTTTACGAAACGTTGTTTCTCTCAAGTCTCTCGGGAAAGCCTGACCATCAATAATGCAGGGCAACAGTCGCTCCACTGTCGCTTTAATCAGTTTTTCATGTTGCTTGTCTTTGGGACGACCATAGGCAGCTTCTGCTATGTCCTTAGGCGATGGTGCGCCGACAAAACGTATAAGCTGTTTGGTTTTAGCATCCCACCCATAATCTTGATGCCAAGCGAATGCTGTGTGCCATGCTTGAATGCGATCAAGATATTCTGAACCAGTGAGCTCCCGGTAATAAGTAATAGCCATTCGGCCAGGCGTCGCTGAATCCAGCCCCATTACCACAATGCCGTCAGTTGATCCCAGCTTGGCTCGATAACCGCGAATACGGTTATTCAACCTGAGTGCGAAAGCCTGTCCAACATCTCCTTGAAACTGTAGTTTGGTATCGTTTTCCCCAACATCTAATCCAAATATGTCAGCGGTATTACCGAACGGATCTGGAATTTCTTTGCCACCAACATCCCAAGCAATTATGGCTTGATCGCCATTACGAAACGCTTGTCGTCCAATCAACCATTGCAATGCTTTATGAGCTTTCTGCGTAATTTCAAAACCCACACTGCAAGCTTGATCCGCATCAATGAACCGTCCGCGAAATGTGTACCCGGTGTTGTCATTCGAGGAAACGAGTTTTGCTTTGTCACCTAAATTTCTTATTTTTGCAGGATGCTGTTCAGCCAGAACAACCTCTTCCCCCTTTTCGCTCGTAACCAGACAGACACCCACCTTTGTCTGCTTGCTGGCGTAATGCTTAATCCAAGCATCAATTAATTCTGGTTCTTCCCATGTTCCGGTACTCAGGTCGCCCGTTATTTGCACTCGCCAGCGGATAAATGCATCTTCTGGATTTTGCTCATTCGACATGATTTTAAAAATAGGCGGTGCATTCTTCTTATCTCCATCCCATGTCTTCAAGAGTTTTCCTTGGGAATCTAGCAATAAAACTTTCTCATTAACAAGATCACGAATGACCTTTCTTTTTCTGACGTACTTGAGAATTGCGCATAGCTTAGGATTGCCATTCTTCGAGAGAGCCCATGCTGATAAGTCGCCTAGATAGCTTCGATAAGGTTTATATGGCTTACTGGCAAATCCAGAGGTTACTTCACCACCGAATTTCTTAAAATCACCAGCAATGTATTGCAGTTTATCGCACAGAGGATGGTTCACAGGTTTCTTTCCAGACCTACCTCCCGATTCTTCGGTACAAGGAACAAGTGTTGTCTGATCCGCCTTGGTCAACACGGTAGCACGCAAAAAATTACCCTGACCGTCAATTACAATTTCAATGTGTGCTTGCTGAGTTGTGTGACTAATCGGCTGCAAAGGTTTGTTTACAAACTGCGCCCCCCCCGCACACCGTTCGTAGGTCTCATAAAGCTTCTGAATCCAGCTCATCTCAGCACTCCAGTCCGGCTGATTCAGCCTCGACACTGACAAGATTTTTTCCTTCAACAAACTGCTTGGGGCGCATTTCCCGAATAAATTTCCGTATCTCGCACTGCTCTGGTTGAGAAAAACGAATCACGCCATCTTTCATTGTTGGTCGCCAAAAACGGCCTTTCAGCTTGTTTTCTCCGGTTTCGTCCGGGTAGTCAAAGCCGTGGAAGGTCAGGCCGTAACTCACTTCATCCGCCTTGTCGTAATGCCCGGAACCACTGCCAAACTCGCATGGCTCTACATACCCCTGACAATCCCGCGTGCCCAGAAAAATATCCTGCCGCCCGCCTCGTTCGACCATACGCCGGGCAACGCAATGGTGTTTTGCCTCGTTACGATCATCCGCCAATTCCGGGCGATGCAGATTCCATTCAAAATGTGCTCTTACCTGATATTCAACATCGACGAGAAATGTGTAAATCGCTAAATCATTCCCGCCGCTGAATTTCAACGGCTTCGTGCCCTTTGTCTGGGTACGGATGCGGTTCATCACGCGCACCTCGTCTATGACCCAGATGATGGTGGGCTTCCAGTAGATAGATTTGACGACTCCCTTGATCGCTTCATAAGTCGGTATGTGATAGGAACATTTCTCTCCACCGATACGGGTCAGGGGGTCGGTGAACAAGGCATAGCGACCCCACACTTTGAACTCAATGCCGTTCTTGCGTAGATTAAACTCAGCCACAAAGTACCTCCATCATTCCTTCGGGCGACAAGCTTAGCCCGAAATCTTCGTTGTAGTAACGCACATCTGCAAGATAGAGAATATCCACTCCATCTTGTATTTCATGCAGGGCTTTTTCTTTTTGAAGTTTTTCCAATTGGTGAGGAAACACGTTGACGGTAAATTGCTGCGCTAGCCGCAAGAGATTAAATTGTTTCTCCACTTCAAACGCTCCGCAAAGCTCACCTATCAATTTTTTACCCTCATCACCGTAGGGTACGATAATACCCCGTGTGGGAGCATCAATCACCTTGAATGCCTTAGCAGCGGTCATAAAGGATTGCCGTAAATAAATGTTCGGTGCAGAATTGTATTCCCGAGCGTAATCCGCAACGGCTTGCTGGTTGATGGAAAGCATGTTTAACAGACTGTCATCTCGTCCGCCTATCTCCTTTGAAACCGGGTAATCCATTTCATCCTTGCGCGCAAAGAAGTAATACTCAAAATACCGTTTCATGGCTTGTGGCGCGATCATGCCACCATCGAAATTTTCAGCACCAGATTTCTGATCGTCCAACAAACGCTCAGTCACCTCTTTGCCTACTCGAATATCCATGAGCATATCCAGATTTTCGTCGGCTGGGTTGACGACATGGACACGTCCCACCTCGCGGCGTTTGTTGCGGTTGCACCGGCCTGCTGCCTGAGCAATGGAATCCAGCCCTGCCGTGTAGCGGATAACTGCGCCGAAATCCACATCCACCCCGGCTTCAATCAACTGCGTACTTACACAAAGCACGGGGGATTTCTCCTCCAGTAAACCTCGAATCTCAGCCAGAATCTTTTTACGGTGCGCTGGGCACATATTTGTGCTGAGATGGAACACGCGCATTCCTTGGGTTTGCCTGAGTAACGAAAACAGTACTTGCGCTGATTTCTTGGTATTCACAATTGCCAAACAGCTACCACTCTCGCTTACTTCGCGTAATGCCAGTTCGGCGATCTCTTCAACTTTCCAACCGCCGCCTGGCTTACGTTGATTGAACACTTTGACACGCTCTAGATCGTCAAATAACTGCTTCACATCAGGCATGATTTCGCTGTCTTTGGTAAACTTCAAAACCCCCTTTGAGGGATCCACGCTATTCAGTAACGGTTGAGTGGCGGTACATAAAATCACACTGCTACCGCACTGTTCTACAAGAAAATTGATAGCATTGCAAAACATGTGAACAGTATTGACTGGCAAGGTCTGGATTTCATCAAAGACTAACACGGAGTTTGCCAATTGGTGCATCCGCCTTGCGCCGCGTGTACCTCCGCCAAAAAGTGTTTCAAGCAATTGCACCATGGTTGTATAAATCACCGGTGCGTCCCAGTTCTCCGCCAAGATTTTTTCGCGCGAACCCTGCTGCTCTGGTGTGAGATTTGAGTGGTGTTCCAGCACGATGCTGCCCCGTAATTCGCTCTCCGGCTCAAGAATTTTACGCACCACATCCGCATTCTGGTCAATGATGGAGGTATAAGGAATAATGTAAATTATCCGTTCCATCTTGTGTTGTTGCGTATGATGGAGCGCGAAGCGAAGACTGGCGAGTGTTTTTCCGCCACCTGTTGGAACTGATAATGTAAAAATCCCTTTATCTCTTTGTGCTGCATCACGGCAATGATCAGCAATATTGCTCCTGATTTTGTCTATAGGCTCAGCATCACTAAATTCGGCTAGTTTTTTCTCCAATCTCTCGATCAATATTGTCCATTCGATATAATTTCCATGCTGTCGCTGCTTTGCTGCTCGCGGCTTCTCCGCATCTGCTGTGTCAATACGATCTGCGTCAATCAAGCAACTAAAAAGAAAACGAACTAGTAATCCGATTTTGAATCTCGTAATTAACTCATTACCAGAATCATGTTGAACAATCTGAAAAATTAAACTCTTGATTCTGTCAATCAACTTCGGTGAAATGATAAGTTCATGAAATCGTGCAATGATGCTCGCATTCATCTTCGCTTGCACTTCTTCAAAATGCGATCTCTCTTCCGGAGTCCCCATTCTTTTTGTGAACTTGTCAAAGCTCGGAGCTGCTATACCAGGAGAAATACAATCAATCAGGCCTGAGTGATGTGACGCAATACACAACGATAAAAGCTGACCTACAATTGGTCCAAATTTACCTTGTCTGGATAACTCATTCCAAATAAGTTGAGCACCTGCGGTGGAATGATCTACCTTGCCCTTTAAGTCCTGTGCATCGACATAATCGTCTTTGTCTTCGTCAATCAAGCCAATGGCCGATTGGATATAAGTTTGGAACTGGGCACTGTATTTACCCAAATCATGCAGCAACCCTATCAGCTCACCTTGCTCATCCAAGCTTAACTTGGCAGCAAAACCTTTTGCTTTGTCAGCCACACCTAGTAGGTGCTGTTCCAACGTATGATTCTTATGCGCTATATAAACCATCTCACCTCCACCGCAATCCGTTTCCACGGATGATTATTGCTTTTTTTCAACCCTACTATCAAAGCCGATAATTGTTCGCTGCGATGATATTGGAATCCCGCCACTGGTGAGATTTGCAAGGTTTTCCATTGGCTTGATTCCGGTTTGGATTGCAGCATCGCAGGGGGGGCAAATCCGCCGAGCAGAGCGGTGAATGATTGCAGGAATACGCGCCGGGACATGGTGTTTCTCCATCGAATAATGACATCTTGAGACCTTTGCACGGTTACTACGCGGCACGATAATTGCGTTAAAAATTCGCGAAAAATGCTCATTTACCCCATGTAAACTCCGCTTTTTTGCAAATTT